>OFGX01000773.1_pt1 | contig 21933 bp, 16 predicted proteins | sample 1521831 | NCBI WGS metagenome assembly OFGX01 (sample SAMEA3504080, study PRJEB24116) | mouse gut metagenome | biome: mouse gut; feature: mouse-associated habitat; material: faeces | place: Denmark | collected 2011 | reverse complement strand
GCCCCAGGCCGTATGGCTCCAGAATATCCGGCCCCAGAAGACGGCGCTTCAGGACACGGATATTCAGGGGGTTACCATGGCGCAGAACGCATGCGCCCTGATCCTGCTGCTGGAACCTTTGGCGACCAGCGCGGTCTGCTTCGGACTGAGCTATGAAAAAGACCCGGAAAAAAAGAAACGCCAGCTTCTGCGCCTGCAGAATGTCCGTCTGAGACAGCAACGGGACGAATACCAGGTTCAGATCGCGGAGCTGGAGCAGGAGCTTTCGGAGTGCGACCTGGAAGAATATGACAGGGAGCAGTACGAGACCATGCGGCAGCAGATCGAACTGTACAGGCAGTATTTCAAAATCCACGCCCGCAGAAGGCTTGCGGAAAAAGACGGAACCGCCAACGCGGCCACGCTCCTTCTGGAGGAAAGCAAACTGGTACAGGCAATAGGAGGGATGAAGCTGTGAGAAAACAAGGAAACCGAATCCGTGTGAACAACATCTGCCGCCTTGTGCTTCTGGCTCTGGCAGTACTGGCATCTGCCGTGGGCTGCGGCGCATCAAAAAAGGAAGAGGAGCAGGCGGTTCATCTTGCGGTCATTCTGGGTGCCCACGCCAACGCACCCAGGGCAAATACATCCCTCATCTATGATTCCGTGCTGGAAGCCTGCGGGCAGAGCGGCTCAAGCATTTCCCTCATTGTAAACGACGGCGCCCCCTATGCGTCGGTAGTGGACATTCCGGAAACAAAGGCCGGGCTGAGCCGTGAAAAATACAGATCCATTGCGGAGGATCGGGCGCGGCAGATCCTGGAACTGGCAGACCAGATGCTGGCCCGGACAGGAGAAAGCGACCTGCTGTCCGCGGCGGCTCTTGCGGCCCGGCATCTGAACGCGGAGGAGGGCGGCAGAAAGGAACTGGTCATCCTGGATTCCGGCCTGACCACCGTTCCGCCGCTGGACTTTACGGAGAGCACGCTGGATGGGATACAGACGGAACAGATTTTGGACGCGCTGGAGGAGCAGGACGCGGTTCCGGATCTGAAGGGCATAGAAAGCGTCTGCTTTTACAATCTGGGAGACGTGGCCGAACCCCAGTCGCGGATCACAGAGGGAGACCGGAAGAGGCTGACCGAGATCTGGAAGGGGATCTTTGACAGGGCAGGCGCGGAGCAGGTGGAATTTCGGACAGACCTGCCCCTGTCCGCGGTTTATGCAGAGGGGGAGGTGCCGGCGGTATCTGTCATGCCGGTGGTGGAACAGGCTTCCGCGCTGGTCTGGGAAGAGATTGATCTGGATGAGCTGGACGCGGTCAGCTTCGGAGAGGAAACCATTGCCTTTCTGCCGGATACGGACGAGCTGGTGGACAGGGAAGCCGCAAAAAAGGTGCTGGAGGGTGTGGCCGGGTATATGAAAGAGCACCCCCAGTTTCAGGCCATGCTGGTGGGAACCACAGCCAAAACAGGGGATCTTGAGAGCTGCATCAGCCTTTCAGGAAAACGGGCGGAGGCGGTGCGGGAGCTGCTGATGGAACAGGGGATCGACGGGACAAGGCTGGAAACGGCCGGAACCGGATACGAGAATCCGTTTTACATCAACGACCAGAAGGACGGCGCGCTGGATGAAACCGCGGCGGCAAAGAACCGTTCCGTTATCCTTCTGGACGCCTCCGGGGACATGGCGTCGCAGATCCGGGGACACGGGTATCTCGTCCGGGGGCAGTAGGAGCGGTATGCTTTCGGAGATGCCCGGGAAGCAAAATGGCAGTGCCTGTCTGGTCAGGGCTGCAGCCCTTCTCCCGCCGGTGTCAGGGAATGTGATTCACAGAAAAAGAGGGAATTTCCAGGCGGTTTTGGAGAGAAAATGATTTGACGCTGGGTCGGTTTTTGGGATATACTAGAGAAGGAAAAATTAGGAAAAGATACATGGAAAGGAAGAGGAACGATGAAGCTGATGATCGCGTCGGATATACATGGCTCCGGGTACTACTGCCGGCAGATGCTGGGGGCATATCGGAGGGAACACGCCGACAGGCTGGTGCTGTTAGGAGACATTTTATATCATGGACCGCGTAACGATCTTCCCAGGGAATATGAGCCGAAGGAGGTTATTTCCATGCTCAACGGCGTAAAGCAGGAGCTGCTTTGCGTAAGGGGGAACTGCGACACGGAAGTAGACCAGATGGTTCTGGAATTTCCCATTCTGGCAGATTACTGTTTTTTGGAAATCGGCGGGAAGACCATGTTCGCGACTCACGGCCATGTATTCAACCCAAACCATCCGCCCATGCTCAAGGCGGGAGATATCCTGCTGAACGGACATACACATATTCCGGCATGTGAGGAGACGGGGGCGTTCTGGTATCTGAATCCGGGCTCCGTATCCATTCCCAAGGAAGGCTCCCCGCACGGCTATCTCACGTATGAGAACGGGATGTTTGAATGGAAGGACATGAAAGGAGAGGTCTGGAAAAAGAAATTACTATAGAGGAGGTAAGAATGATAGAGGATAGAATAGCTCTTTTGATTGACGCAGACAATGTCTCTGCGAAGTACATCAAGCCGATCATGGACGAACTGTCCAAGTACGGCAATATCACATATAAAAGGATTTACGGGGACTGGACAAGCCCGTACAATCTGAGCTGGAAGGAAGTGCTGCTTCAGAACAGCATCACGCCGATCCAGCAGTTCAGCTATACATACGGAAAGAATGCGACAGACTCCGCGATGATCATCGACGCCATGGACATGCTGTATACCAGCGAGCTGGAAGGATTCTGCCTGGTTTCCAGCGACAGCGATTTTACGAAGCTGGCCAGCCGTCTCAGGGAAAACGGCAAGCTGGTGATCGGTATGGGAGAGGACAAGACGCCCATCCCCTTCCGAAAAGCCTGCGATATTTTCACGGTACTGGAGCTCCTTCTGGAAGACAGCACAATGGAAAATGCAGAAAAAGCGCCTGCGGTTTCCACGTCTGCCAAGGAGATCAAGCGTAGCAGCGTGGATGTGGTGAAGAATCAGATCGAAGAAGCTGTGATCAAGATCATCATGGAAAATCAAAACGACGACAAGGAGACCGGTCTCGGCGAGGTGGGAAGCCGTCTTTTGAAGCTGTATCCTGATTTTGACGTGCGGAGGTACGGATACAGCCTGCTGTCCAAATTTCTTGAGACGTTTCCCAAGCTGAAACTAAAGCAGGACGGAACCAAGGTTTCCGTGATGCTGTATGAGGACAAGAGCCGGAAGGACCTGCTGGAGGAATACATACTGCAGCAGATCAAATATGCGGGAAAACAGGGAGTTTCCCTGGGAACGCTGGGCAACCGGATTCGGAACCGGTTCGGGGATTTCAAGGTTCATGACTACGGATATTCCCAGTTCAAATCTTACATCCAGAGCTTCGAAGACGTGAAGATCGAAGACGACGGAGAGCAGAATTGGGCGATCTATGTTAAGAACCAGGAGTCTTAGATCCATATACCGCGGCAGTCAGAACGACCGGACGCAGACCCTCCTTCTGTTCTGATTTGCTGGAATATTTTCACTAAAAGAAGAGGAATAACGATGAGAGAGATCATAAACGGAGAACGTTTTGTAATGGGAACCTGCTACTATCCCGAGCACTGGGATTCCTCCCTGTGGGAGGATGATCTGGAGCGGATGCTGCAGGCAGGCATTGAGGTGATCCGCATTGCGGAATTTGCATGGAACAAGATCGAGCCGGAGGAAGGTGTGTACACCTATGAATTTTTTGATTCCTTCCTGGAGCTGGCGCAGAAAAAAGGAATGAAGGTCATTTTCTGTACGCCCACGGCAACCCCGCCGGTATGGCTGACCGAGAAGTATCCGGAAGTGCTCAATGCGGATCAGGACGGCCTGCTATACCGCCACGGCGCAAGACGGCACTACAATTACAACTCCCCCGTATATCAGAAGCTGTGCCGCAATATCGTGGAAAAGTCCGCATCCCACTACGGCGGACACCCTGCCATTATCGGATGGCAGATCGACAATGAGGTGAACTGCGAGCTGGACGAATTTTATTCCGAAAGCGATACCCTGGCGTTCCGGCATTTTCTTCAGGAAAAATACAAAACCATAGACGAATTGAACCAGGCATGGGGAACCATTTTCTGGAATCAGACCTACAACTGCTGGGAGCAGGTATATGTGCCCCGCAAGACGGTTCACAACACCAACAACCCCCACCATTTGCTGGATTATTACCGTTTTGTCTCAGACAGCGCCCGGCGTTTTGTAAGGATGCAGTCCGAGATCATTCGGAAATACTGCAAAAAAGAGGATTTTATCACCACCAACGGCATCTTCGGCAATCTGGATAATCAGGCGATGCAGAAGGAAAGCCTGGACTTTATGACCTACGATTCCTACCCGAATTTTGCGTACTGTTTGGACGATTATCAGGCGGAGGATCCCATCAAGGACCGCAAATGGAGCCGGAATCTGGCGGAGACAAGAGCCATTTCCCCCATCTTCGGGATCATGGAGCAGCAGAGCGGTGCAAACGGCTGGACCACCCGGATGGAAGCGCCCACGCCCAGACCAGGGCAGATTACGCTCTGGACCATGCAGAGCATTGCCCATGGCGCGGATTTTGTCAGCTATTTCCGCTGGCGGACCTGTACGGTAGGAACAGAGATGTACTGGCACGGCATCCTGGATTATTCCGGGCGGGACAACCGCAGGCTTCGGGAGATCCGTGAGATTGCCCGGAAAATGGAAGGCATGAAGGAAATCGCAGGTGCGCACTATGCGGCGAAGGTGGGGATCTTAAAGGACTATGACAATATCTGGGACGCCCGCCAGGACAAGTGGCATGAGCGGGTGGACAAGTGCAGCCAGAAGTCCCTGTTTATGGCGCTGCAGATGACCCATACGCCTTTTGACTATGTATATCTGAACGATGAAACCGCATGGGAGGAACTGCGGAAGTATGAAGTGCTGTTCTATCCTCATGCGTCCATTCTGACGGATGCGCGGATGAAGGTGCTGGAAACCTATGTGTCCGAAGGCGGGAAGCTGGTCATGGGCTGCAGGACCGGGTACAAGGATCTCTGCGGACGGTGCGTGATGGACAAGCTGCCGGGAAGGGCGGCGGAGCTGACCGGAACGGATATCCCGGAATACTCCTTTGCGGCGCCCGACGACGGCAGGGTGATGGCGGACTGGGACGGAACGAAGGTGGAAGCCGCGGTGTTCCATGATCTTCTGGAACCTGCGGGAGAGCAGGCGGAGGTTCTGGCCCGTTATGCGTCCAGCTATTACGCGGGGACACCGGCATTGATCCGCAATCAGTATGGAAAGGGCGAGGCTTATTACTTCGGCGGAGCCTTTGCGCTGGATACGGCGAAGGTATTTTTGGAAAAGCTGGGAGCGGGGACGCCCTGGAGGGAAACGCTGGAGCTGCCCGAGTGCTGCGAGCTGGCTGTCCGGGAGAAGGACGGCAGGAGATATTTCTTCGTGCTGAACTATGCTCCGGAGAGTGTGAAGGTGGAAGTGAAAAAGGAGCTGCGGGAACTATTCGCAGGAGAATTGATCAAAGGCGAAGCGGAACTTGGGGCTTATGAGGTGAAGATTTTCGCGGAATAGGTGATGAGCGAAGCTGATGAATGCAGCGGTACGGTAAAAAATGGAAAAGAAATGAGCGCTGTGGAATGAGAAACATGGGGCTCATTTTTTTCATGCTATTGATCTCCATAGTAATAACGACATGCCAGAATATAGATATTGCTTTCATCTATTCTGTAAATCAAACGGTCTTTATCGTTAATCCGTCTGCTCCAATATCCGGATAAGTTCCCTCTTAATGGTTCTGGTTTTCCAATTCCGCTATTGCCATTCCTAACAATATCATTGATTAACTGATTGATCTTTTTCAGCGTTTTACGGTCCTCTGTCTGCCAATAAAGATAATCTTCCCAACCAGTATCTGCAAACACCTTATTCATTATCTTCTACCTCGGATAACTCATGTACAGAATATTGACCATTCTCCAACTGAGCTTTGCCTTTCATCAGCCAATCATAATTTTCTTTATTGCCCATGACATAAATGTTTTCCATAAGGTTATTATAAGATTCTTCTGATATAAAATATCTTTCGTTTCAGGCATGGAAAATGGATGTCAACGATCAGGTTCTTCTTTTGCTGTAAATATAAGCAAGACAAGTCTGCAAAGTCAAATGCAAATAAAAAAACAGCCAAATAAGATAAAAGCTTTTCCGCAATAAAACTTCTAAAATAATGCTATGAAAGAGAGAAGGAAGTGAAAAGGTGAAAAGTGAGGAGAAAATTTTTAACTGCTATTTTTTGGTGATCGCATTTACAAATCTGTGTGTTTCCACAATTATACAGATGTTTAATTCTACAATTACACTGCATATTGACCAACTGGACTATTCTGCATCAATTTCAGGAACGATCATTTCCATAGGGGCGATTGCAGCAACCGTATATCGTTTTTTTGGAGGAAAGCTGTGCGAAAAACGGGGAAGGCGTCTGCTGATCATTTGGGGAACCGTCTGCCTGGGAGTTTCTTCCTTTATTATGGGGAACGTGGCATCGCTTCTTCTGATCTATTTTGTACGCATCTTTCAAATGCTTGGATATTCTATGGTCTCAACAGCCGTTTCCGTAGCTGTTATTGATGTCATTCCGTCCGGGAAGGTAGGACGGGGCATAGGGTATTTCAGCCTTGCAACCTCGGTTTCACAGGCATTTGGCCCGTCGGTTGCCCTGATGATGTACGAAGGAAAAGGCGGATTTGGGACAGTTATGACAGGTGTGGCAGTGATCAGCCTGATTTCTCTGATGATCGTTGTGATATTTTTAGATTATGAGAAAAAAATCGGACAGAAAAAGGAGAACGCGGCGGAAAAGCCGGTAGAGACGGAAAAGGGGCTATGGAAATATATTGAGAAGCATGCGCTTCCAGCAGCAATGATTAATTTTTTCATTATATTTTCCGGCGGACTGATTACGATGTATCTGACGCTTTACGCGTCTAAAATGGGAATTGCAAATGCAGGAATGTTCTTTTCTGTTTCCGTAATCTTTATGATAGGGGCAAGAGTACTGTCGGGAAACATCAGCGATAATTACGGAGTGCTGGTAGCTCTGATACCAGGAGCGATTTTACTGATTGCGGCCTATATTCTGCTGATATTAAGCGCAGGAAATTCCATGCTGTTCTATATAGCAGGCGGATTTTATGGTTTGGGAGGCGGCCTGACGTCACCTGCGTTAAATGCGGAGGCAGTCAGGGGTGTGCCGAAGCACAGAGTCAGTATTGCATCTTCGACTTTTTTCCTGCCGCTGGATATTGCATTTGTAGTAAGTTCTGTGATCTGGGGAATTGTGATTGACTCATTCAGCTTCCGGGCGGCGTTTGGAATAGCAGCAGGATTTGTGGGGGCGGCAATGGTATTGGGAGCGGTTATTTTTTCTGTAAAGAGACAGAAACAATAATAAAAAAGTGTTAGAGGAGGATTTTAAATGGGCATGAAAAAATTAAAAATCGGGATAATCGGATGCGGAGGAATTGCGAAACAAAAGCATTTGCCGGCACTGAAGGAGAATGCGGACTTAAATGAAATGATTGCTTTCTGTGATATCGTTGAAGAGAGAGCCTTGGAAGCGGCGAAGAAATTTGGAGGAGAAGACGCAAAGGTTTACACAGACTACAGAGAGCTGCTTGCAAATCCGGATATAGAAGTAGTACATGTATGTACGCCGAATGTATCCCACAGTGAAATTACAGTGGCAGCATTTGAAGCAGGAAAACACGTATACTGCGAAAAACCGATGTCGCACAGCGGAGAAGAAGCTGAACGGATGGTGGAGGCATGGAAAAAGTCCGGCAAAAAATTTACGGTTGGATATCAGAATCGTTTCCGTCCGGAAGTGCAGAATCTCCATAAAGCCTGTGAAAAAGGGGAACTGGGAGATATTTATTATGGGAAGGCACATGCGGTCAGAAGACGGGGCGTACCGACCTGGGGCGTTTTTCCTGACAAATCACAGCAGGGAGGCGGACCTCTGATTGATATTGGAACACATGCGCTGGATATCACTTTATGGTGTATGGGAAATTATGATGTGGATACAGTAACCGGATCTGTATTCTACAAGCTGGGAGGTTTGAAACAGGCAACAGAGGGAAATCTGTTTGGAGCATGGGATCCGGAAACTTTTGAGGTCGAGGATTCCGCAATGGGATACGTCAAAATGAAGAATGGCGCGGCGATTGCGCTGGAAGCAAGCTGGGCATTGAATATTCTGGAGTCCCGGGAAGCTTCGACTACACTTTGCGGGACGCTGGCAGGGGCGGAGATCCATTCCGGCATGAGCCATTCTAAAAATGAGTTGATTTACAATCGGGGAAGAAACAACCAGTTGATGGAGGAGACGCTTTCACCGATCGGGGGAGTCGCTTATTTTGGCGGAGGAGGCGGCGCAGAAGGCGTTGTAGATAACCGGCAATGGCTGGAGGCGATTATCAACGATACGCAGCCGCTGGTAAATCCGAAAGAAGCTCTTGTGGTAACAAAAATTTTGGAGGCCATATACAGATCTGCGGAAACGGGAAAGGAAATAATTTTTTAAATCATAAATAGGAGGTTTTTTCATGGGACATAATATTAAACGAAGCGTTACGATTTACAGTTGGCATCGACAGGTAGAGGCGGGAAAGCTGACATGGGAAGACTGCATCAAAGCAGCAGTGAAAATGGGCTGCAGCGGATTGGAACTGCTGGGGCAGTTATATTTCAGATATTGCCCGGAAGCTCTTCAGGAGGATATTGATTCCTGGGAAGAAATGATGTGGAAATACGGGACAAAAACGATTGCACATGACTTTTTTGTAGATAAGACAATGTATGCGCATCGAAATCTGACGGTAAAGGAAAGTGTTGACATTGTAAGAAGACACGCGATTTTTGCAAAATCCATCAATTGTCCGGTAATGCGGATCGGCGGACAGGTAGATCCGGAAGTGTTCCGTCAGTCAGTTCCGATTCTGGAAGACCTGGGAGTTAAGATGGGGTTGGAGATTCACAGCGGTTCTTCTTCCTTCTGTCTGCCGCAGGTACAGGACGTGATTGAGGTCATCCGGCAGTCAGGGTCAAAATATATCGGGATTGTTCCGGATATGAGTATGTTCTGTAAGGAAGTAAGCCAAAGCCAGCTCGCACTGGCACGCTCAGAGGGCGTAGATGAGAAGCTGGTGGAAGAAGTGGAAAATCTGTATAAACAGGTGGATAATGTCCAATTCCGCAGTTTCTGCAATGAGCAGATGGAGCTGGCAAGGGACGAAGCGACAAAGGGATTTCTGGCAAGGATTCGCAGAACGGAATACTATGATCCAAAGGTTTTGCTGGAGCACATGCCATATATCATCCACTGCCACGGCAAGTTTTACGAAATGACAGAAGATTGCGAAGAGTCAACCATTGATTATCCCGGAATCTTAAATGCATTGGTAGAAGGCGGATACGACGGGTATATTTCGGCAGAATATGAAGGCCGCCCGATTAATGGAGATACGTTTGAACCGTTCCGGCGTTATCAGAGGATGCTGGATAAATATCTGGGGCATTATCCGGAAGCAAATTATCCGGAGTGGCCGAATGCAGAGCCTGTGAAGGGCGGAGGCTTTGGAGTTCCCAATCAGGCATTGCTGCCGAAGGGCTTCCAGAATCATTATGAAAATGGCGATTGCACCGGATTTGAAGTTCAGGTATCCAGCTATTATTACAGGGGAGTGCCACTGAGTCTGTTTGAATCCTGTTATGTAGAAGTGAACGGGAAAATGTACGGACCGGAAAGCATGCGCGTGAAGGTAGACGGTGAAACCTTCCGATTCAAAGATATGTGCGATGTGACGCTCCATTACTGGAATAAAGGGTATCCGGCAACGATCATTATTGATGAGCCGGGCGGGTTGGAAGTAGGAAAAGAATACCAGGTGTCTGCGGTTGTCACGATACGGGCATACTACATGAGAGAAGGGATCGCTGCCCAGCTTGCCGGGACACAGGTGAAAATGCCCTCTGCGGAAAAGCGTATACTCGAAGCATAGGAAGCATAATATAAAAAGATTAGAAGCGGTCTGTAAGCAGGCTGCTTCTTGTTGCTGTTATCCCCTGGTCTGTACATTCTCTGAAATCCGAAAGGATGTGTTACTATAAAACATAGTCTACATAAAGGAGGAATTTAAAGATGGACAGGCAGAAAAGACCATATTTACAGATTGAGGTTGTAGAGACAGAACCCATTCATTTTCATGAAGAACTGGAATTGCTGTTCTTGCTGGAAGGGCGGATTTCTATTGAGGCAGGCTGTGATAAATGGCAGATAGAAAAAGAAGATATCTTAATGATCAACAGCGGAATCCGGCACTCACTGCATGCATTGCGGGAGGGAAGCATCATTTGCAAGCTGATGATTCCGCATCAGTTTATCGGCAGTTATATTAACAACAGTTTTTATTTGATCTGGTGCAATTCTGTTTCAGATAAAGTAGATGATTATGGAAAAATCCGGAAGATGCTCAAAGAGCTTGCGCGGCATTGCCTGATCAAAAAAGACTTTGATTTCTATTATCAGGGGAAAATATATCAGTTGTTGTCCTGCCTGATCGAAGAATATTTGATTACAAATGAAGATATACGTTATCATGACCGGATCAGCAAAGAAGACGAGCGCATTTCTCAGATTTTATCTTATATACAGGAAAACTATAACAAAGAAATATCCTTAAAAGACCTGGCAAAAAAAATGTATCTGACAGATGCCTATTTATCACGGTTTATCAAAAAAGTACTGGGCAGAAACTTCTGGGAATATCTAAACTCCGTAAAGCTTCATTATGTGGTTGAAGATCTGCTGTATTCGACAAAATCAATAACCCGGATCGCAATGGACAACGGTTTTGCAAATATGGCAACATTTAATAAATCTTTTCGGAATATGTATCATATGACCCCATCCGAATATAAAGCATCGGCAGGCCCGAAAAAACAAAAGGAATGGAAAATCAAGCAGGAAAAAGAAAAAAGGCTGCTCCAGGAACTGGAAGATTTTCTGAATGAGCCAGCCGAATTGGCGGGACACGAAGGCGTTGAAAAGTATAACGTGGAAATTGACGCGAACCAGAAAAGGGAATATCCAAGGCCATGGAAAAAATTACTAAATGCAGGCTCGCTGGAGATGCTGCGGGACCACCGCATCCGGTCGGATCTGCTGAGAGTCAACAGCGCCCTGAAAATAACGCATGTTCGTTTTTGGAATGTATTATGTGATTCTACGGGATTGGGGATGTATAAGTCAGACAATCTGCAGGATTATGACTGGGGCATACTGAATGAATGCCTGGATTTTTTGCTGCAGAACCATATGAAGCCAGTGTTCCATATGGGATATAAAAAGGGCAGATCAGGGGAAGGCGGATATACGTATGTGGATCAAAATTTTTCGTTTCAGTCGCTCTGGGAAATAGAGAAGGTATTTGAATTGCTGCTGCGGCATATGATCATGCGGTATGGAAGAGAAGAGGTAGATACGTGGTGCTTCGAATTGTGGTATCCGAATATCTATTACGGCCTTCCAAAGTTTCTGGAGATAGACAGGGCATTTGCCTATACTGCTGAAATATATAAAACAATTCGGCGGATGCTTCCGGAGGTAAGCATAGGACTTGCAGAGTTTAGCCTGCTGACAGACAGTAATAGACTATATGAACGAATGGCTGCTTTTGAGAAAAGAGGAATCATCCCGAACTTTGTTTCCTGCGTCTCCTATCCTTATAAAGTGGTGCAAAAGGAAAATGTAGTGGTTCGGGAATGGCAGTTTAAGGATGAATTTATATTAGAGGAAATAAAAAATCTGAAGCATATTATGAACCAGGTTGGCTGGGGGCATCTGCCGATTTGGATGACAGAATATAATTTTACACTTTTGAACGGGAACCCTCTGAATGATTCACGTTTTAAAGGGGCGTGGATCTTAAAAAGCATGGCCGATGTTGCAGAATATGTCGAAGTGGTTGGACACTGGCAGCTTTCTGATCTGTGTGCCCTGCCGGCAGATGCGGATCATAACCGATTGCTGTATGGCGGCAAGGGACTGATCACAAAAGATGGAATCAATAAACCTTCTTATTTTGCACTGTATTTTTTGTCTTTGCTTAAGCCCTTTTTGGTTGACAAGGGAAAACATTATATGCTCACCGTGGACAAGCAGGGAGCGTATGCGATGGTTGTTTTTAATATGAAATTGCTGGGCGCCGCAGCATATATGAAGCCCGAGGAGGAGATTACAACGGATGATATGGAGCATATTTTTGAGAATGAAAAACCGGTTCAGATACAGCTTCATTTGAATGGGATCAAGCCGGGAAAATACCGGATTAAAAGTCTGATTATTGATTCGAAGCACGGAGGAATCCAGGATTGGTTAAACGAGAATAAACAGATAGATGTTTTGAAGGGAAATGAAATCTGGCATCTGCAGCAAATGTGCATGCCGGATATGCTGATTTATATCAAATCGGTAGATCAGATTCTGGATATTGATATTACATTGGGCGCAAATGACTTTATGTTTTATGAGATTGAACGGGTAAACTGAAAGCTGGTTTTAGTAAGAGGAGGCATCCACGGGGAAAACTGCTGCGGCTGTCTCTTTTCTCACATTTCTCATCGGCGCAAAGATTGAAGTCAGAATTTGATTTTCAGAAAACAAGGAGTCAAAGTATGTCAAAAAGATTAAAGGAAGAGGTCGTGAGAATAAAAGTAGCTTTTGGTGAAAATGATATAATATAACCAATAAAAACAAGAGATTCATCATAAATGTGCACAAAACGGATTCTCTGATTTGGAGGGTAGGGAAATATGGTAAAGTACATTTTAAAAAGGATACTGTATGTGATTCCTGTTATGTTCGGGGTATTGATCATCGTATTCGCATTGAAAAGCATTATGCCGGGAGATCCGGTAGATATGATACTTTCCTCAGATGCTTCTGCGGAAGAGAGACAGGCGAAGCGTGAAGAATTGGGGCTGGATAAACCGATTGCCGTGCAGTTTGCGGTTTATGTGAAAGGAATTGTGACAGAACTGGACTTTGGCACGTCGTATAAAACAAACCAGCCTGTGTTTAACGAGTTGATGCAGAGGTTTCCGATTACATTTATTTTGGCGATCGGTTCTGTCTTTGCAGGAACATTGCTTGCGATTCCTCTGGGGATTCTCTCTGCGATCAAACAGTATACCTGGATTGACAGCCTGGTATTGGTATTTTCCATGCTGGCAGTCTCCATTCCAAGTTTTTGGTTCGCACTGATGTGCCTGTCTTTATTCAGCGTGGAATTGGGACTCCTGCCTGCAATTTATGACGGAAGCCTGGGAAGCTGGATTATGCCGGTGCTTGTTATTGCGCTGGCTTCCATGTCAGGTCTGACCCGTATCACACGTTCCAGTATGCTGGAGGTGATCCGGTCAGACTATATCCGTACCGCCCGGGCTAAGGGGCAGACAGAGTGGAATATCGTGATCCGGCATGCGTTTAGGAATGCGCTGATTCCAATACTTGCGGCAATCGGCAATTCACTGGGAGCACAGTTAGGCGGCGCGCTGATCATTGAAACCATTTTTGGAATGCCGGGAATCGGAAAATATATCACAGACGCAATCAGCCAGAGAAATTTTCCGGCTGTACAGGGCGGAGTCATTCTTCTTGCATTTACATTTACCATTGTGAATTTACTGGTAGATTTGAGTTATACGTTTGTCGATCCCAGGCTGAAGGGAACGATTATAACCGCGCCGAGGCAAAAGAAGAAAACAGCAGCGGTATAGAGGACAGGGGGAAAAGGCATGGCAAAGATGGAAACACCCGCGATGAAGCGGATCAATAAAAAGAACAAAAAAGGGGCGGGCGGGGCTTCCCCGGCAAAGGATGCGTGGAGAAGGCTGCTGCGGAATAAAATGTCGATTGCAGGTATGGCAGTGATCTTCTGCCTGATCCTGATTGCGGTATTTGCGGATATGATCGCACCTTATACCTACCAGGAGCAGAATTACAGTGCAATCAGCCAGGGACCGAGCCTGGAACACTTATTTGGGACTGACAATATGGGAAGAGATATATTCAGCCGCTGTGTATACGGTGCACGCTGGTCACTGCCGATCGGGCTGCTGTGTGTGGTTGCCGGGATGGCGTTGGGCGGAAGCCTCGGTGTGATCGCAGGATATTGCGGCGGAAAGGTGGATAATGTCATTATGCGGGTCATGGATGTCTTTCAGGCAATTCCTCCGATCCTGATGGCGATTGCGATGGTTGCGGTTCTGGGCAACGGGATTACACAGTTGGTAGTGGCAATGTCCGTGGCGTTTATGCCCAATGTAGCAAAAACATGCAGGGCGGCGATTTTTACGGTGAAGGACAGTGAATATGTGGAGGCGTCCAAAGCAATTGGGGTTTCCCAGGCAACGATCATTGTCCGCCATCTGGTTCCAAATGCAATCGGCGTAATCGTGATTAACGCTGTAGGGATGGTTGGCGCTGCGATTCTTATGGTCTCTACCTTAAGCTATATCGGTGTGGGAATTGTACCTCCGACTCCGGAATGGGGGGCGATTCTGTCAGCCGGGAAAGAGTATATCAGAAGCGGTGTACACATGGTCCTGTTTCCGGGGTTGATGATCATGCTGACAGTGATTTCATTCAATCTGTTTGGAGACGGCCTGCGTGATGCGCTGGACCCAAGGCTGAAATAGGAGGGAATTAAGTTGGATAAGAAGCTGATGGATATAAAAGGACTGGTTGTACATTATGAGACAGATGACGGAGTCGTCGAGGCAGTCAATGATGTATCGCTTGAGATTGAAAAAGGGGAAGTACTGGGACTGGTAGGGGAAACCGGCGCCGGAAAAACGACGATTGCACTCAGCATCATGAACCTTTTGCCGAAGCCGCCTGCGCATGTGATCCAGGGGGAGATACTCTTAGAAGGCGAAGACCTGCTGAAAAAGAAAAAGAGAGAGCTTCAAAAAATCCGGGGCAAAAAGATCAGCATGGTATTTCAGGACCCGATGACAGCCTTAAATCCTGTACAGTCTGTAGGAGACCAGATCGCGGAAGTGATCCGGCTGCATGATACGGGCTTAAGTGACAGTGAAGTGGAGAAGCGGGCATCAGATATGCTGGAGACAGTAGGGATTCCCGGTACCCGCTATTATGATTTCCCGCATCAGTTTTCCGGAGGGATGAAGCAGAGGGTGGTAATCGCCATTGCTCTGGCCTGCAAGCCGGAATTGATTATTGCGGATGAACCGACGACGGCTTTGGATGTGACAATCCAGGCACAGGTATTGGAATTGATGAAGAAGCTTCAGAAAGATTTTCATACGGCAATGCTTCTGATCACGCATGACTTTGGAGTCGTTGCAGATATCTGCAATAAATGTGCCGTGATCTATGCCGGACAGATCATTGAATATGGAACGGTAGAGCATATTTTCGACCATCCAGCACACCCTTATACGATCGGGCTGTTTCAATCACTGCCGAGTCTGGATAAGGACGTAGAACGTCTCCGGCCGATTAAGGGAAGTGTGGCAGATCCTACTGATCTGCCCCCGTACTGCAGTTTTTATGATCGGTGTGATGACTGTACGGAAGCATGCAGACAGGCAGACCCGAAACTTCTGGAATGTGAGGAAGGACACTGGGTTCGCTGTATACACAAATGGAGAAAGGGGGAACCGGGCGGTGAATCTGATTGAGGTAAATCATTTAAAGAAATATTTCAATACGGCAGGAGGTATCCTGCATGCAGTAGATGATGTTTCACTGTCGATCCCATCCTCTAAAACCATGGGGGTGGTCGGAGAATCAGGCTGCGGGAAGTCAACACTGGGAAGGACGATCATACGCCTGCTGCAGCCGACAGCCGGGGAGGTTCTGTTTAAGGGAGAGAACATTACATCGTTGAGCAGCCGGGAGTTTAAGAAAATGAGGGCCGGCATGCAGATGATCTTTCAAGATCCATATGCGTCGCTTGACCCAAGAATGAGCGTATTCCAACTGATTGCCGAACCGATTGTGACCTATAAGCTTGCGGCAGATAAACGGGAATTGGAATCCCGGGTAAAAGAGCTGATGGATACAGTGGGATTGGCGCAGCGTCTAAAAGGCAGCTACCCGCATGAGCTGGACGGAGGAAGACGCCAAAGAATCGGGATCGCACGGGCGCTTTCGCTGAATCCGGAGTTTATCGTATGCGACGAGCCGGTATCCGCATTGGATGTATCCATCCAGGCACAGGTATTGAATTTGCTGCAGGATCTTCAAAAAGAAAAAAATCTGACGTATATGTTTATTACACACGATATGTCCGTTGTAAAGCATATATCGGATGAAATATGCGTCATGTATCTTGGGCAGATTGTCGAACGCTGTGAAGCAAAGGAATTGTTTGCAAATCCGCTGCACCCGTACTCTCAGGCACTGCTCTCGGCAATTCCGGTGCCGAATATACATTTGAAGAAACAGAAGATTGCGATGAAGGGAGAGCTTACATCACCGATTGATCCAAAACCCTGCTGCAGATTCGCCCCAAGATGCCCCTGCGCGTCTCAGGAATGCTTTGCGGCAGAGCCGGAAGGAACATACTGTGAGAATGGTCATTATGTGCTGTGCCACAAAGCTGCCGGCGCATAAGATAAATTGTGTTCGCAGAATGACTTACAACAAGATACTGTGAACGCACAGCAAAGAAAAGGAGGAGAAAGACATGAAGAAAAAGGTAGCATTATTCATGGCGGCTGTTCTTTCGATGAGCATGCTGTCCGGTTGCGGAGGAAACAAGGGCGGTGAAGAAAAGAAACCGGATGCGGTGCCGGAAAAGCAGGAGCAGCAGGCAGAAGCGGAAGAAACCGGAGTAGAAGGAACATCGGACGATACGCTTGTGATCGCGCTTGCACTGGAACCGTCCACACTGATGCCGGCAAGCTCCAGTGGAAAAGAATCCAGTATGGTAGTGAACTGTATGGCTGAAACCCTGTTTAAATGGGACCCGGAAACCGGAGAGATCCTGCCGGGAATGGGGGAATATGAGTGGATTGATGATACACATTTCCGTGTGACTTTAAAGGAAGGTATCTATTTCCAGAACGGGGAAGAGCTGACAACGGAAGATGTTCTTTATACCTGTGAGGTGAAAAGCAGCTTTAACGCGGGAAGCTTTGCGGCTTACAACCTGCCTGAAACGGAGATTGAAGATAAATACAACATGGTATTTGAGACAAACGGTATATGGGTTCAGGCGCCGGAACGTCTGGTACAGGACGGCTTTGCGATTTTGAGTAAAAAAACACTGGAAGCAATGGGCGGAGCGGAAAATACAGACTTATATCCTATTGACGGCTATGGAACCGGAAAATATGAGTTTAAGGAATGGGAATCCGGTCAGTATATTTTACTGGAACGAAATGACAATTACTGGAATAAAGATGACATGCCGTATTATAAAAACCTGAAATTTGTATTCGTAAACGATGCGGCGGCGCGCGCAATGGCTGTAGAAAGCGGCGACGCAAATGTGGGTTCGGATCTGCCCACCTCACAGGCAAGCATTTATGAAGGAAATGACAAGGTAAAGATCAACTATCTGGATACTATGCAGACAGGGACATTGTTCATGAACTGTTCAAACGGCCCGCTGCAGGATGAGCGTGTCCGTGAGGCGATTTATAACCTTGTTGATGTAAATGCGCTGAATCAGCTTGTAGGAAGCGGGCTTGGAGCAATATGTGAGACTACAATTTCGCCGTATTCTATCGTGTATGATCCTGTACCGGACGGAACCGTGCGCGAGGTGAATGTAGAGAAGGCGAAAGAGCTGCTGGAAGAAGCCGGTTATGGAGACGGACTGACTCTGGAAATGAGCAATATGGCGACACAGCAGGCACAGGGGGAGATCATTCAGGAGAATCTGCGCCAGGCAGGGATTGAGGTCAATATTACGATCAATGAAACACCCACCCACTTTAAATGGCTTCGTGAGGGAACCTATGACATGACGATTTCCAATTTAAGTCCCATGTACTATACAGAGAACCTGCGCCTGGTGGACGGCCGGATCTCGACGGCTGATGTGGCAGGCGGAGCAAACTATAAGGACGAGGACTTTTACCCGATTTTGGATAAAGCATATGCGGCGTTTGATATGGATGAGCGTATCGAAGCGTATAAAGAATGTCAGGACTATATGAAAGAACACTTCGTATGCGTTGGGACGCATACGACGGTAAAGCTGGAGCTGACAACAGCAGGTCTGACGAAGCCGGGACTGACACCGATGGGATATGCAGAGTATACGCAGATCCGGCCGACGGAGTAAAAGGAGAGGATCATATTCATGAAAGATATACGTGTAGCAATCATCGGTACAGGGGCGATTTCCAACCGGCATATGAAGGTGTGGGAAAATATTCCGCAGGTGCAGGTGGTTGCGGCGGCAGAAATAGATCAGAAGAGATTGGATGACTGGTCGCTGCGGTACGGGGTGAAGGATGTATATGCAGACTTTAGAAAAATGCTGGAACGGGACGATATCGATGCGGTAGACGTCTGCGTACATAATAATCTGCACGCCCCGATCTCAATAGCCGTTATGAAGGCGGGAAAGCATTGCTATTGTGAGAAACCAATGTCGGCATCTTATTTTGACAGTAAGCTGATGTATGATTGTGCAAAAAAATGCAATGTGAAATTTGCGGTTCAGATCAGCTCGCTGTTCACAGAACAGACAAGGACTGCGCGCAGACTGATTGAGGAAGGACAGCTGGGAGAGATATATCATGCGCGATCTGTGATTGCGAATTATCGGAGAAGGCCGTCGATGGACGGGCCATTCAACGGAGGAACTCCGGATTTTATGAGGGCAGCCATGGCAGGCCGCGGGCAGATCATAGACACAGGGATATATCATCTGGGACAGATGTTATATCTGCTGGGATTACCCGAGTTAAAATGTGTATTTGGAAAGTCGTATCATAAAATAGCAAGTTCGGTGCCGGGGCGTGCCATAGAGGTGGAAGACATGTGTGTCGGACTAGCGGAATTTGAACATGGATTTACCTTGGATATTCAGGAAGCAAACGCCTGCAACGCGGACGTGCCGCCGATGTCCTATATTACAGGAAATAAAGGCGGACTGATCTACTGGAATATTGATGAGGTAGGAGGCGACTGGTCCATGGGACAGGGATCTGCAAAACTGATGCCTGAACATATGCGGCACGGCATGCGTTTTACCGGAGAATACCAGGGCATTCATGTAGACTGCGATTTGAAAACATATTACAATCAGATGCAGAACCGCTGTTATAATCCGGATATGATGACATGGTATGATAATCAAATGCACTGGTATAAATATTTGATTGATGAACTGACCGAGGAAACCAGATATCATACCCCGGAAATCGCGCTGCAGGCATCTCTCCTGGCAGACGGCATATTCTTGTCACAGCAGGAGGGCAGGTCTGTGACAGCGGAAGAAATTAAAGAAAAGTCACAATCGCTTGCAATCTGGCATCAGGAAACACCATGGGGAATTTTTGACTACGACAGCCAGATTTAAGACCATCGTATGGGGAATGGCTGCCAGTGGCAGGCTTTCTCCATATAAGAAAACATAACACAAAAAATAAAACGCTCTGGAAAGGAAGCTGACCTTTTCAGGGCGCTTTTTCGCTGCATGTCACATCTGGTCAAGGTGCGGCATATAATCTCTTTTTCGAAAAATCCAGCCTGCTGTGGGGAATCAATTGGAATTGTGCGGTTATTTGTGATATGATACTTATTGTATTGAAAGCCCATACCGCCGGGCCAGAGCGCGATAGAGCGAACTAAAATCGAGGATTTGATTTATAAAGGGATGAAACGGGAACCATTCAATAAGGAGGATTTGAACATGGACGCAAGAGAGAACTATGAATTTTGGCTGGAGGACGCATATTTTGACGAGGATACAAAGGCGGAGCTGCGGGGAATCGCAGGAGACGCGGATGAGATCGCGGAACGCTTCTACCGCGACCTGGAGTTCGGCACCGGAGGGCTGCGGGGCATCATCGGGGCGGGCACGAACCGGATGAATATTTATACCGTACGGAAAGCGACCCAGGGGCTTGCCAATTATATTATCAAGGAGCAGGCCCAGGAGAAGGGCGCTGCCATTGCCTTTGATTCCAGGAACATGTCTCCGGAATTTGCGGAGGAGGCCGCGCTCTGTCTGGCCGCAAATGGGATCAGGGCGTATATGTTCCCGTCCCTGCGTCCTACCCCCATGCTGTCCTTTGCGCTGCGGGAGCTGGGCTGCGCGGCAGGCATCGTGGTGACCGCCAGCCACAACCCGCCGGAATACAACGGCTATAAGGTATACTGGGAGGACGGAGCACAGATCACCCCGCCCCATGATAAGGGAATCATGGATGAAGTGAAGGCCGTTACGGATTATAATACAGTGAAGACCATGGGGATCGAGGAAGCGAAATCAGCCGGTATGTATGAGGTGATCGGCGCTGCGGTAGACGACGGTTATATCGCGGAGCTTAAGAAGCAGGTGATCCATCAGGATTCTATTGATGCAGTCGGCAAGGAGCTGAAGATTGTATACAGCCCGCTTCATGGAACGGGGAATATCCCGGCAAGGCGTATCCTGAAGGAATTAGGATTCGAGAATGTATATGTTGTAAAAGAGCAGGAATTGCCGGACGGAGAATTCCCGACGGTATCTTATCCGAATCCGGAAGCGAAGGAGGCTTTTGAGCTGGGACTTAAGCTTGCGAAGGAGGTGGACGCGGATCTGGTGCTTGCGACGGACCCGGATGCGGACCGTCTCGGCGTATATGTGAAGGATGCGAAGTCCGGTGAGTATAAGGTGCTGACAGGCAATATGTCAGGGTGCCTGCTTGCGGATTATGAGATCGGTCAGCGCAAGGCGATAAAGGGCCTGCCGGATGACGGATATCTGATCAAGACTATCGTTACCTCTAATCTGGCGGACGCTATTGCCAGAGGATATGACATCGGCCTGATCGAAGTTCTGACAGGCTTCAAATTCATCGGCCAGCAGATCCTTGGATTCGAGACGACCGGGAAGGGCAGTTATCTCTTTGGATTCGAGGAGAGCTACGGCTGCCTGATCGGGACTCATGCGAGGGACAAGGATGCGATCGTGGCTACGATGGCGCTGTGCGAGGCTGCCGCTTATTACAAGACTCAGGGCAAGACGCTGTGGGATGCCATGGTGGACATGTATGACAAGTACGGCTATTATAAGGACGATATCCAGTCTATTACGCTTAAGGGTATCGAAGGGCTTCAGAAGATCCAGGAGATCTTAGAGACGCTCCGCAGGAATCCGCCGGCAGAGGTTGGAGGATATCAGGTAGTGAAGGCCAGAGACTATCAGGCGGAGACGATCAGAGATATTGCAACAGGCGAGGTGACGGGAACAGGCCTTCCGAAGTCTAATGTATTGTATTATGATCTGACTGACGACGCATGGCTGTGTGTAAGGCCGTCAGGAACGGAACCTAAGGTCAAGTTTTACTATGGGATCAAGGGCAGTTCTCTGGCAGATGCCGACGAGAAATCCGCGAAACTGGGTAAAGAAGTGCTGGCGATGATCGACAAGATGCTGTAGATATTGGAAAACCTTGAAAATACGGGGAAAACTGTAGAATTTGCCTTGACATTTGTGTGGAAAGCGGTTATAACTGTAACTATAGGTCTTCTATGGGTGACAGGTATAGGGACTGCATTAATGATGATAGAATAAAATAAGGGATTCTATGAAACAAGAGGAGGAAATTATCCATGAATAAGACAGAATTAGTAGAAGCGATT
>OFGX01000771.1_pt1 | contig 21960 bp, 16 predicted proteins | sample 1521831 | NCBI WGS metagenome assembly OFGX01 (sample SAMEA3504080, study PRJEB24116) | mouse gut metagenome | biome: mouse gut; feature: mouse-associated habitat; material: faeces | place: Denmark | collected 2011 | reverse complement strand
TTATTTATGGTAATTGAAGAAAGCGGTATGCAGTTTGAATTTCCGGATAACCGGACGACTGTGAAGTTTGATGAGGAATTATTCTATAGGAATTGCTTTAATAAGTTTCCAGAGTCAAAAGGAGTAGATTTCATCACCGATGGGAAAGATTTGATTGCATTTATAGAGGTGAAGAACTGTCGGGGACATGAGGGAGACAATAGATGGCGTATTGCTCCTAACAATCAAAAACGGGATACAGCGCATACTGCCCACGACGTATCGGGGCGGGACAGCCTGGATATCGAAGTGGCGCAAAAGGTAGCTATGACACTTGCGGCTTTGTGTGGCGCATATTCTTTTGGGGATAGGAAGGATTCCCTTGGGAAGTTAAGAAAGATTGCGGCAGAGATTTCGGGAGAAAGATTTGCCCAGACTGGGAAAAAGAAATTGATTATTTTAGTTTTAGAGGGGGATTTCGGAACACATACCAGACCGAAGACAGCCATTATGTCGGAATTGCAGCGGAATATTATGTCGAAGGTGCAGTGGTTGGATTGTAGGGTTTCGGTGGTGGATTCGGATACATATTGGGAGAAGGTTTTTAGGATTGACGATTAGACCGTATAATGAGGCAGGGCATATATGTGCGGCGGCAGAGATATCCATAGATTCATAGCGGGATGAGTAGGAAAGCGGTATAGAAAGGGAAACGATAAGGCTATATGAATTTGATAGACGGAAATCAAAAAAGCGTAGGAAAAGAATCCTGTCTGGAATCCGGATTTGAAGACAGATATGCGTACACACAGAACGAATTCTTATGTATCCCCCAATATTTCTATTAAAAAGACACTTCTAAAAATCACAGAGAATACTATGGGTTCATTAGAAATATAATGATTATACTGACCTGTTGGATTTCATAAAACCGCAAAAGGATACGGTTACAAAAATATACTACTTCCAATGGGGAGTGAGGGTGTAAATAATTTTGTGTCTTTAGATTTTTTTCCTGGCAGATTTTTACCAACTTTAATTAGCCAGAAACCCAGCATTTATAAGGGCTTGTGGGCTCTGCCCACACCCGGCCTCTGGAATAAGATGGAAGGACAAAGACACAAAATTAAAAACACTATCTGGGGAGTATAATTAATACGAGGTTATTACGTTGTTTGGTTTATACGGACTTGCCCATAATGGAGATATTTTGGGTTAAATGTCCTTTTCAATTATATCCACTATGTCTTCATAGCTGTCTGCGATTGAAGGGTGTTGGCGAAGTTTCTTAAATAGTTCTCTTTCGGTCCACCAATCGATGTCATAGATTTCTTTTAATTTGCATAAGTGATCAACCAGAGGAGAACTTACGATGGAACTTACAGCTAAAAAGAATCCATCGGCGCCATAGTATTCCAACATGTCTCGAATATCTTGGACATGAGACTTATTAACTGTCTTTTGATAAGCCTTACATTGTCCAACTATCAGGATTGAATCATAGTGTTGAAATTCATTCATTTGGCGTTTGAAAATGAGCAAATCACGACCGCCATCAGGATGATTGGTATGACCGACTAATCTAACTGAATCTACCATAGGTTCTGTCTCGATTAAATCGGCAATCATACTTTCAAATCTTCCCGCATTAATGGGATATTTCCATTTAAAAGTTCTATTAAAATGTAAAATACTGTTTTCGTAGCTTTGCCGATTATAAATTTTATCTCGTTCCTGGCAAACCTGATATTCGCTGAAATCTCCTTCAAATATCCATATATCATTGAGTGCCAATAAATATAAGAAATTTTGTTGGCAGACAATAGTATAGTCATTTGGTTTCGCTAAATTAATAAATTTTTGAATTTTATCCCATGTATCATTTGAAATAAAATTATACGAACTCTTATCAATATCAATTTGATGTAATATTTTTCCATCAATTCCTTCAACAATTTGCCAATAATGGTTTTTTGTAAAGTTGTCTCTGCAATAGCGATGATTATTAATATGAATCAAAAAAATTCCATCCTTAACATTTCCGTAAAATTGATGTTCTTTTCTTGCAAATAGATTAAAACTTTCATTTGTATTCAGTATGTCTTCGAATTCTTTAGACAACTGCTTATCATCTCTGATAAGGCTAAAGGAACCTACTAATCGTTCAAATAGCATTAAAGAAATAATGTATTCGGCAAAATTTTTTTGAATGTCTTTTATACATAAATCTATCTCATTTGCCTTTGTGTTAGAAGTAAATACAATAGAGGCTGCGTTTATTTCTGCTTCACTGAAAAGACTTAAATAATCAATATATACATCTTGCTGATATAAACATTTCAATAAGATTGGCATTGCCGATGAAAATAATACATATAAATCAGTCTTATCCCCATTAGCAAACATTCTTGTTATAGGCCAGATTATTCTATAATCCATTAAATTTGTTTCGCGAATGATATATTCGACCGAAAAAATAAATGGGCAGTAGTTTCCATAATCATTTTTGACAAAAATGTTGTATGAAAAAGGTGTTGCGGACTTCTCAATTTCCAATTGAAAAGCAGTTGCCAAATCGTCAATAGTATGTTCCAGTCGATTACTTACTGATAATGCAATACGGTATTCATTGACAATCTTATTGGTAATGATTGAAAATTCATCCATAAAAAGTATTTTCTCAAGATTAGCAGTATGTATCCAACAAGCGTTTTCTGAGTTCGTAGAATAAGTATATGAAACTAAATGTGCATCAAAACATATTATTTCTCTTCCATTTATAATATCATGGAAATATATGCTAATGGGTTCAAGCGTCACATTATATATCTGGCATTTTCTAATAATAAGATTAAAAGGATTTTCTTCATCTGATACTTCAAAATATGGCAATGTCCAAACTACATTATCATTTTTGATTGATGCTTTAACTAAGAGTAATTCGTAATTACGCCTTATTATAGCTAAGACTATCATTTTATTCCCCTTTTACTAATATGTTTTGCATTGTGGCTAACAGATAAGTATATTGTACTACTAACATAAAAACCTGTCACGCTTTTTGTTGGTAGATATTATCTGCTTGTGAGTTAAAAGTTTTCAATAAAAAGAATAACCCTTCCATATGGTTTTATGTTATCCTATAGTTGCTAAACTCAAAAGGACAAAAACCACACGAAAGAGTTATTGCATGTATAAGTTTACCATACTTTCGGGTGGTTGACCATACGATTATGATAAATTTTCTCCCTTTTCGGATTTGTGTACCCGATAAAAATAGGATTGTAAATATACATTTCAAGTGTATAATAAGGCATTTGGTGTGTACATTATGGTTCCGAATGAATAAAGCCGGTTCCAAATTGGTGTTATGGAGCAGCGGGAACACTTTTCAGAAAAGGGAGTAAATTTTATTGAAAAGATTTTATGCCACTTTGAATCCTGTTTTTCGCGTAAAGCTGCTTTCCGTTGGTTCGTGGCCATTACAACAGGGCTCATGCTCCGCTCTGATAAGCTTGGAGTCACTTCCATAATACGTGACCTTGCCCTTGCCCCGGGCTGTTATGAACCCATGCTGCATTTCTTCCGGGTATCCTCCTGGTCGCTGGAGGATATCCGGAAACGCTGGTACTCTGCTGTCAGCCGGTATGCGTCTCTTTATAAAGAGGGGAACCTCCATGTCCTTGTAGGCGACGGTGTGAAACAGTCCAAAGAAGGACGCCGTATGCCCGGGGTTAAGAAGCTCTTCCAGGAATCTGGGAATTCCGCTAAGCCCGGGTTCATCCATGGACATATGTTCGGCGGGCTCGGCATCCTGGCAGGAGGCATCCGTAACTGGGCATGCGTCCCTTTAAGCATCCGGCTCCACGACGGGCTCCAGGCTGCCAGGGAGTGGGAAGGCGCATCCGTCTCGGCAGCGTCCCATGTGGTCCAGATGGTGGAGGACGCTTATAAGGCGGCCCTTACTTTTAGGGACTCCCTGTTGCTGCTGGACAGGTATTTCCTTACCGTGCCCGTCCTCAAAAAGCTCAGGGGTCTTAATGCCAGCGGGGCTGTGCACATGGATATCGTCACAAAAGCGAAGAAGCCCTGCACCGCATACCAGAAACCCGGCCCCCGAAAGCCCGGGAGGGGACGGCCGCCTAAAAAAGGGGAGCCTGCACCCCTGAAATGCGTGAAAGGCGAAAAGCCCCGCAGGAAAGTGCTGGAAGCTGTCCGCGCCATTGAGATGCATATGGTCCTTTCGTGTATCGCGATGGGAATCCTACAGAGCCTTTCCATCCGTTATATCGGAAAGATCAGCTCCAGCCAGATCCGTTACCAGAGGACACCATCTAAGGGAAGGGTTTCGGAAGCGACCCTCATGCATTATTTTCGGAAACATTTTTTCCGCCTTTTAGGGCAGGAGCCCGGATTACGCATAACGCAGATAATTCAGGGGCTGCAGAAAGAGCCAGGGGAACAGTGGGATTCCATGGTTTCTTAGTGCTACAAACTTTCAACTCACAAGGATGTAACTAATTCAATGGAAAAGGTAATTTAATCTGTAACGATTTCAAATTAGGTATGCCATGATCTAATAAATGGCACAAAATTGGGATTATACGGTAGCATACCTAACAAAAAGCGTTACAGTTTAATGCAAATTTTTCGAGAGAGTTTTATTGGACATATAGTTTGTATTATGTTAAAGGATAGTTCTACTATTAGACAATCAAATTACCATCATTTTTGGTAAATTCTGTTGTCTATTGGCAAAAGAGCATTTATATTGAAGTCATACTGTTTTACGATAGAATTTCATGTATAATACAGTATATCTTTATTGAAGCTAATTTTTTAGCCAGAAGATTTATTAAAGTTTATCAAAAAGGGAAGACTTAAATGATTTGATATGATATACTAAAATTAGTTTTTCATACCTGTAGCAAGATTTTTAATTCCAACAATGATATTATAAGGATATCTTCGGAGGGTAACAAAAAAGATGGTTGTAAATAAGCATAGTTCATTTTATATGAGAAGCGGATGGGGAACAAAGATATTGTCTGCTGTGAATGAAGACAAGCACATATTCTCTCCTAGCAAAGAGCAAGATGCCGTTGATAATATTGGAGTGGGGCGTATTATGATAAAGGCCTTGCGATATTGGTCTGTAGCTATGGGACTTACAACAGAAGGAAAAGATATAGAGGGAATTACTCAGGAAAAAACAAATATTTTTAAAATATTAGAAATATCGGATTTATACTTTCAGAAACAAGGTTCACTTTTGTTGATGCATAGGAGCTTAGCACTTAATAAGGAAGAAGCCACAGCATGGTATTGGTTTTTTAATGAATGGGGAAGTGACTCTATTTGCAAGGAAGAATTCATAGAAGCATTTTATCTTTATTTGACAGTGAACGGTATGAGTATTCGAAAAGCTGCTGTTGATAAGGAGTATAATTGTCTTAGAAACACTTATATAGGTGATGATAATTTTGACCTTAAAAATATAATGGATGAAGATACTTATCCTTTTTTGGCACCATTAAAGATACTTTATGTTGACGATAAAAAAAGAGTGGCAAAGAGAGCATTGACGCAAAAAGATATTCCATTGGAAATTCTTATCTACTGTATTGCAATGGATAATTTAGAAGAAAGCAAAAAGAGTTTGCCTGTAAGCATCGATAAGCTGATGGAAGAACGCCTTCAAATTGGAAAATATTTTAATATAAAATACTCAAAGCTGATGGATTTCTTATTGGAGGCAGAAAACAAGGGATATATTTCCCTGAATAACAATTTTGGTAACAGATATGTGGAATTTCTGGATAGAGAATATAATCAGTTGTTGGACAAATATTATATGGGGTAGGTAGGAATACTTTATGAATTACTCTATGCTTATATCAAGAAAAACAGAATATAAATATTCGGCAAACTTAAATTTCGATTTAAAAAATGTGAACAGGCTTGCAGGATTTATACCTAATAAAACTACGACAGAAATATTAGCTGAATATTTATATGGAATTATTGATAAAACGAATGTACATTCCAGAATTTTATACGGTTCTTATGGTACCGGGAAATCTCACCTCTTGACAGTGTTATGTGCGATATTGGGTCAGATAAATACGGACGGTGAGGCTTTTGAAACTTTATTGGAGTCTTTGGCAGAGTATGATGTATCATTATCAACTTATTTGAAGGAATATGCAAGCAAGCAAAAACCTTATTTTGTTGTTCCTGTTTATTCAGATCACAAAGATTTTGATAAGTGTATCATTTATTCGTTAAAAAAAGAACTTAATAACAAAAATATCGAGGTATGTTTTAAAAACTACTTTCAGGAAGCTTTAGATTTATTAAATACATGGAAAAATGGTCAGGAATCGGCGTTACGATTACATGATATACTGGAAAAGCTTGATATTGGGATTGCAGATTTAAGAGATGGATTAGAGCAATTTAATAGCAAAAGCGAAAAAATTTTTGATGAAGTTTTTAGACTCATGACTTATGGGGCAACATTTGTAAGTGAGACGGGAAACTTGTTGGATAACTTAGATACAGCAAATGCAGCAATTGCCAAAGACTATCAGGGAATTGTATTTGTATTTGATGAATTTGGCAGATATCTTGAAGATAAAGGGGAGACTATCCGTGTAAAAAGTATTCAGGATTTAGCTGAATATTGTGACCATTCTTTATTCAATAATTATGTTATTCTTGTTTCACATAAACAGCTTTCTCTATATACAGAGAAAATGAGAAGTGAGTTGAATGAGGAGTGGAAAAAAGTCGAGGGAAGGTATCGGGCGACTTCGATTAATACCAAGTATGATCAATGTTTGTCGCTGATTCCGCATGTGATACCTAAGACAGGGGAATGGGATAAGTTTAGTAAGCATTTTGAGAATGAACTTCAAATTTTGTTTGAGCGTGCTTATGATTTTAAGGGATTTATGCGTCCCCAAGATGGGAAAAATCCATTTGTTGGTGGATTTCCATTACATCCCATTACACTATATGTGCTTGACCGTTTATCCAAGAGAGTAGCACAGAATGAAAGAACTTTTTTTACCTATCTGGCCAGCGATGAAGAGAATGCACTTTTTAAGCAAATCGAACAGATGGATTTAAGAGAGTTTCATTTTGTGGGGCTTGATTTGATTTATGACTATTTTGAAGTGAATATAAGAGCTTATAGGGCAGATGATGTATATGATAATTATAAAAAACTCCAATTTGCGCTTAACAAACTAGGGGTAGTAGAGACTGCTCAAACAGAGAGAAAGATATTAAAAACGATTGCAGTGATAAATATCATCGCAGATACTGCCATTTTATCTGCAGACAGGGATACTTTAAAATATGTAATCGACGAGAAAGATGATGTGATTGATAGCGCTATTGATTGTCTAGAACAGATGAAAATTGTAAAGTTCATGAGGCAATATGGTTACTATGACTTTTTAGACAGCAGTATCTATGATTTTGACTCTATGATTGAGGAAAAAACGCAAAGTATAACAAATGAAATGGTAATTGCTGAATTAAATGTAAAGTTCATAAATTTTGTGGTATATCCTTATGAATACAATATGAAATATCATGTAAACAGAATCTTTATTCCTGTTTTTTTACAAAAACAGGATATTAATAAAAAGTATTTATTGAAAATAGTACCACAGTATTATGATGGTATATTAGCTCTTGTATTTGATGATGATTATTTAGAAAGCTTTTATACCAATACACAAAACACTATGGAGCGCTCCATTTTATTAGTGAATCCAGCTTCTGATAGGCTAAGGGAAGAAGTGAAACGCTATATCGCAATTGAATATTTTTATTCTATTCGAGAGGAACTAAAAAAGGAAGATCCAACAGCTATAAAAGAGTTGGAGCTATATTTAGAGGAACAGAAAGGGGTTATCAGCGAAGAGATTCGGAAATGGAAGTCGCTTGAGGCTTCTAACATTTTCAGTTTTGTGGGTGGTATGCGTAAAGAATTATTATCAGAAAAAGAGCTATCAGCCGAAGCAAGTCGGATAATGTTTAGAGCGTTCAATAAGACTATCATTGTGAATAATGATATTGTGAATAAAAATAATCTTTCAGGAACAATTAAGGCTTCGAGGATTAAAGTTGTTTCTGCAATTATTGGAGAACAAGGTAATGACATAGGTGTATTTTCTCCAATGTCTCCAGAACATACCATGCTTCGTTCTACTCTTATGAAGAATGGGTTTATTGAGGAAGAAGAGACAGTTAGAAATGTATTTCCAAAAGAAGCAGGAGACATCGCAGGGGAATGCGCAGGGGATTATGTGCAGCAGGAAATTATAAATTATTTGCGAAGATGTACAAGAGCTCAACGGTCTTTGCGAGAATTGATGGATGTTCTAAAAGAAGAACCTTTTGGACTCAGGGATGGATATATTCCGTTGCTGTTTGCGAATGAATTAAAAAGATATGAGAATGTGGGCATTTATTTTCATGGTGCCGAAAGGGAATTTTCTGCAGAAGAGCTTTTAAAAGCATTTGAAAAACCCAAAGATTATTATTTCTATTTATGCGATTGGACAGAAGAACAGCGAAATTATATAAATGGGTTGGAAGAATTTTTTGCGGAATATTTAAACCAAAATCTTAAAAACAGGCTGAAAGAACTTTTGGGAGCGATGAATAGTCATTTTGCTTCTTTGCCTAAAATTGCAAGAGCAACTGACAAATATGTTTCTGATGCGGCAAAGCAATATAGAGAAATTATGAGTTTAACACATAAAGACTTTTATAAATTTTTCTTTAAAGAACTTCCGCAAATAGAAAGTAATTTAGATTCTCTTTTACAGATTATTAAACGAGTTTGCGTAGAATTGAAAACTGTCCTTTCACAGCAGAACAAAAGTATTGAAGAAACAGTGAGAATTCTTTTGGATATTAGGAAGGAAGAGACTCTTGCGTCTGGGCTTATCAGAATATATGAATTGAAATGGGCAGAAAAGAAACAAAAGAATTTCGACTATCAGACAAATGCCTTTTTGAATTATGTTCAGGCGTTAAAACCGGAAAGTGACAATGAAAATGTTGTTGAAAATCTTGCAAAAATAATTGTCGGTTTTGAAACGGATTATTGGAGCGATTCCATGATTGATGACTTCGAAAAATTGTTGGGAAATATACGAGAACGGTTAGATGGCTATATTTCTGGCGGAGAGCTTGAGGAGAATGAATTTCAGATAATTATTAAGACAGTAGGAGAAGAACCGTTGGTAACTACTTATGATAAATGCGAAATCAGTCCTAACGGACAAGTGATGCTGAATAAGATGAAGTCTACCTTAAATGGTTTTGGTCGAAATATTCCTCAGGAGGAAAAAATAGCGATATTAGCTCAGCTATTATCAGAAGTATGACATTACAGAGGTGGGCAAATGATATTGTGGTGTGATAAGTGTAATGTGCCTGTTTTTGATGAACAGTTACATAAGCAGACCTGCAATGGCAATTTGACAAAGATATCAGAAGGAACGATATGCAATCCAGTATTTAAACAGGAAAGAAAGCTGTTAAGTAAAATTTCGGGACAGAATTTAGAAAGTAAAACTATCTGGTATCTGGGGGCAAGTAATTATTTTCTTGACGGGAAACTTACGCGAATTTCATATAGGAGTTGGTATAAAGAAAAACGACATTTAAAAGTAGCAGAAGAATTGAGGAACCATGTCGAAATAGAAAGGGATTACATATCTTATAGGGGAGTAGTGGAAGCTAATAAGAGATATATACAAGGTCTGATTTTAGATGCAGAAAAGTATGTGTTGAAAACTGTAGAAAAGTATAAAGGTTCTTTTCGGCCAACAATCTCCTTTTCGGGCGGAAAGGATTCAACAGTTGTCAGCAGACTTGTGAGGGATTCTTTGCAAGATAATACGATAATTCATTTTTTTGGAGATACTACTTTAGAGTTTCCGGAGACGCATAATTATGTAGAAGAAAAATTTAAGGAGGAAAATCCTGAAGTCTATGTCCTTCCCAGTGAGTCGGAAAATGATTTTTTTCAATTATGCAAAGTCTTTGGCCCGCCAAGCCAATATGAACGATGGTGCTGTACCATTTTTAAAACAAGTAATATAAATAAGGAACTGGAGTATATGCCACAAAAAAGTTTGACTTTTTTGGGAATCAGACATAGTGAATCGTTAGCCAGAAAGAACTATAAACAAACACAGGAACACTCCAAAATTTCTAGTCAAATTAATGCGATGCCCATAATAGGGTGGACGGATTATGACGTATGGCTGTATATTTTGTATAAAAATCTTGCGGTAAATGATTGTTATCAACTGGGATATAAAAGAGTAGGATGTTGGTGTTGTCCCAATAATTCTGAATGGTCAATGATGTTAACTGATATATATCATCCAGACTATATGCAGCGATGGAAAGAAATGATATATGACTTTGCGGCGAAAACAGGAAAAGAAGATTTAGACGACTATTATGAAGAGGGACGTTGGCGGATAAGGAGAGGTGCCAGCGGTCTGGAGGAAAAAAATGTCACAATCAGAGATACGGCTTGCAATTTAACAGATACTGCCAGGAATATCATTGCAGGAAGAAAGCTGAAGCGGGATGTGATTGAACTGTTTAAACCATTTGGAGATTTAAAAGTACTGGAGAAAAAGGATGAAACTTATATAGAGGTTTATGATGTTGATAAGTCAAAAGAATATCGCAAGTGTTTCTCATTGATAATTACATTTGGCACCAATATTTTGAAGGTTCTTCCAGAAGAACGCATAGATATCACAAATCTGGTGAACAGACTAAAGTGCCAGTTGCGAAAATATCAATTTTGTATCCGGTGTTCAGCATGTGATTCTGTCTGTCCGTTTGGAGCAATAGACACTATACATGGGGCATATAAAATTGATGAAAGTAAATGCACACATTGTAAAACCTGTATTGCAAAATTTTATAATGGTTGTATCATTTGCGATAAAGTTGCAGGGAAGAAGGGGACTGATGATTTACTTTGACAATGCTGCCACTACGAAAGTAAAGCCAGAGGAAGTTTATAAAGCTTTTGAACATTATGTTCGCGATATAGGGGTAAGTCCTGGGAGAGGCAGCTATTCCATTGGCATAGATGCTTCCAGGATGCTTTACCAGGTCAGGAAAAAAGTAGGTAAGTTTTTTGGGCTTGAAAATCCAGCAAATGTTATCTTTACAAAAAATTCAACGGAAGCCATTAACTTATTCTTTCATGGGTTTTTAAAGCCAGGAGATCATGTAGTAATTTCTTGCTATGAGCATAATGCGGTTCTTCGTCCGCTGCATTATTTGAAGAGTATCGGAATGATTGATTATTCTGTTATACATCGAGAAGATTTGGGATTAGGTGCGGAAGAATTATTAAATAAATATGGGAAAACCAACACGAGGGTGTTAGCCTTGACTTTGGCAAGTAATCTTACAGGAAGGATAGTCTATAGGCCGGAACTTTTTGATGAAGCAAAAAAAAGAAATATTACAACTTTTATGGATGCTTCACAAGGGGCAGGAAAAATCCCTCTTTCGATGATGGATGGCAAAATTGATTATCTGGCATTTACAGGTCATAAAGACTTGATGGGGCTGCCTGGAACAGGAGGTTTGTGCTGTATAGACAAAGCGGAATTAGTGCCTTTGCTTCAGGGAGGGACTGGAATTTTGGGAGATGGGTATGTAAATCCTCCAGTCTTTCCAGAGGGATTGGAGGCCGGAACATTAAATATGCCTGCAATTTGGGCCTTAGGAGCTGCTATTGATTTTTGTGAGCAGAACAGAAATGGGATAGACAAGAGGGAAAAAAAGCTTACAAAATTATTGTTAGAGCAGTTACATACGATTAAAGGTATAACAATATATGATTATGAGTTTGATAGAGTGGGTGTAGTGGGGTTCAATATAGAAGGTCATTCATCTGATGAAATGGTGAGATATCTGGATACAAATAATATTTGTGTCAGGGGAGGAATTCATTGTGCTATATTGGGACATGAAGCATTGAAAACCGCAAAAACAGGAATTGTCCGCGTAAGCTTAAGCACTTTCAACACAGAGGATGAAATAGGCGAATGTATTGAGATAATGAGAAGATTAGGTGAGTAGGATGAACATTGCTTTTTATAGTACGAATGAAGTGTTTGTTGGGGAAGAAAAATTAAGAGAAAATGGTATTTCGTGTGAGATTGTACCAACTCCGGCTACAGATAAGGCATATTGCGGTGTATGTATAGAGACAGAAGAGGAAAAGGCAGTCTCTGTATTGGAAGGAATGGAATTTTATGTAATCCGAAAAGGAGCAGAATATGTCATTTAGAGAATTAACGCTGTTAAAGCACTATAAGACATATAAAAATAACATAGTAAAGGAATTCTATATTCCAGTATTAAAGAGTGCTGTACTATATCAACGTTCAGTAGGCTTTTTTTCATCTACAGCATTGATTGAGTTGACAAAGGGAATTTCAGGATTAGTAAAAAATAATGGGAAGATACAATTTATTGTTTCACCTTATTTAACAGAAGAAGATGTGAAGGCAATAGAGAAAGGGTATGAGAAAAGAAAGATTATAGAATGTGCATTGTTACGGGAGCTTAAGGAACCTGAAACTTATTTTCAGGAGGAGCGATTGAATCTTTTGGCACATCTTATAGAAAATGGTATATTGGAATTAAAAGTTGCATTTACACCGCCTGATAAAAAAACAGGTATGTACCATGAAAAAGTCGGAATCGCGGAGGATGAAAACGGAAATAAAATTGTCTTTACAGGCTCGCTAAACGAGACAATTAATGCGTTTTATAATAATTACGAATCTATCGTTGTATTTACATCGTGGGAAGAGTCTAGGGAGTATGCAGATGAAATGCAAAGGGATTTCGATTTGTTATGGAGTGGCCAGGAAGAAGATATAGAAGTCATCGATTTTCCGGAAGTGGTTCGTGAAAAAATCAAAGTCTATATGAAACCAGAAGTAAGCTATGACATTGACATAGTTGAAAAAATAGAAGAAGGAGAAGAAATTGAAAGGGGTAATCCCAGAATTCCAGAGGGATTTGTATTAAGAGACTATCAGCTTGAGGCAATAGAGACTTGGAAAAAGAATGGTTATCATGGCATTTTCGATATGGCCACAGGTACCGGAAAGACTTATACAGGTTTAGGGGCAGTTGCAAAACTCTTTAAGGAAAAGAACAAATTAGCTGTCATAATTGTCTGTCCATATCAACACCTGGTGGAACAATGGGTAGAAGATATAGAATTGTTCAATATGGAGCCGATTATAGGTTATTCTGCATCTAAACAGAAAAATTGGAAGCAGAGACTGGAAGACGATGTATTAGATTTCGATTTGGGTATTATTGATTCATTTTGTTTTGTTACCACAAACGCAACATACGCGTCTAAGTTTGTTGATGACATAATGAATCGTCTGGGGAAAAATACTTTGCTTCTGATAGATGAAGCGCATAACTTTGGCTCAAATAAGCTGCGGAAAAGGCTGTATCCTCAGATTGAATTCCGGTTAGCGCTTTCAGCGACATTAGAGCGACATGGAGATGAAGAGGGGACAGAAGCGCTGAAAGAATATTTTGGGAAAAAATGTATAGAGTATGACTTAAAAAGAGCAATTAATGAGGGGAAATTAACCCCCTATTACTACTATCCGATTCTTGTATACTTGGATGAGGATGAACTTATAGAATATAAGGATTTGTCGTATAGGGCTTCGAAAGAATGTCACAAGGACAAACATGGCAAATTGCAAGTGACCGAGAAAGGAAAGATGCTGTTGCTGCAAAGGGCAAGAAGGATTGCCGGGGCAAAGGGAAAATTAGACATTCTACGTGAGAAGATGCAGGAGTATAAAGATGATTCACATATCTTAGTGTATTGTGGAGCAACGCGGGTACAGACATTTGAATATGATGAATCAGAGCGGGATGAGGATGGAGAGCGTCAAATAGTGGCGGTTTCAAAAATCCTTGGAAATGAATTGGGGATGAAAGTAACCCACTTTACGTCCAATGAATCAGCACAGGAGAGAGAAGCAATAAAAAGGCAATTTGCAACGCGCAATCCTTATCAGGCCATTGTTGCAATCAAGTGTTTGGATGAAGGGGTGAATATCCCGAGTATAAAGACTGCATTTATTTTAGCAAGTACTACAAATCCAAAGGAGTATATTCAGAGGAGAGGAAGAGTACTGCGGTTGGCCAAGGATAAGCCATATGCTGTCATTTATGATTTTGTGACGCTTGCAACACCTTTGGAGAATGTGAATGTATATGGGGCGGATTTTAGCTGCGAACGGGCGTTGGCAAAGCGTGAGCTGGCAAGGATAAAGGAGTTTGGTGAAATATCGTTGAACTCAAGAGATTCGGACAGACTAATCAATGAGTTGACTTGTACTTATCAAATTTCAGATGATGAATTGGGGGATATGGAAGATGGAGCAGAATTTAGATGAGAGGAAATTGGATAATATCAAGCTTCAGATATTGGAAATGGAAACAGACAATATTGTGAAAAAAGAGTCGAATCCTGCTATGATGGATAAGATTAAGAAAATGATTATTCGGGAGGTGGAGAGGAGATGATTCTCAATAAACTTGAAATGTACAATTTCAGACAGTATATTGGGCTACAAGAAGTGGTGTTTTCCACCGATGCAGAAAGGAATGTCACTGTCTTAATAGGTGTTAATACATCCGGAAAAACTACAATTGTCAGAGCGTTTGAATGGTGCTTATATGGGAAAAACGGCTTTGAGGATACGGTTCTGTTGAATAGTGAAGTGCGGGAAAATATGAAAGAAACGGATGTTCAGGAAACCTGGGTGGCCGTGACTTTTACACATGATGAAAAGGTTTACACCATTAAGAGGATACATAAATATATTTGCATTGCAAGATACACAGAAGACGGAAGGAAAGTAGTCAACCTTGGGAAGAAGCCAGAGGAAGAGTGTTACGTTTGAATATCTTCAGAGGGATGGGCAGACGAAAACAAAAATCGACAAATCAAACATTGAAGAGTCAATAAACAGAATACTGCCGAAAGACTTGTCCGACTATTTCTTTTTTGGTGGTGAACGAATTTCCGGAATTGCTAACCGCACTGATTTATCGAAAGCGGTTCGGGGATTAATGCGTTTGGACGTATTGGAAAACGCATATACACATTTAAGGGAAGTAGTGAAGGATTTCGAAAAGGATATTGATACTACCGGGGATGTGAATGCGCAAAAAGCGAAAGACAGTCTTGAATCATATACAAAAAGAAAGAATGAGCTTGAAGTGGAATTGAAAAACTATGATGAGCAAGTTGCATATTGGTTTGAAGAGGAAAAGAATTTTGAGACACAGCTTGCAAAGAGTAATATAGAACAAGTAAAAGAGTTAGCAGAAAGAAGAAGAAGAGCGCAGAGCGCTCTTGAAGGAGAAGTAAAAAAACTTGAGAGAATACAAGGTGAAATGGTTCAGCTCTTTAACACTCGTACTTTTGCATATTTCGGATTGCCGTCCATTAAAGCATCTTTGGAATTCTTAGAAAAACAAAATAAAAAAACGGGTGGCGTAAGGGAAAGTATACCAGCAATGGAGCAGGATGCAATAGATTACCTGATTAAACGAGGTACGTGCATTTGCGGAACTCCGTTAGAACCCGGAACCATGCCATATATGAACATTATGGAAGAGAGGAGAATATTGCCGCCTGAGCATGTGGGCGATGCGGTAAGGCAGTATAAGAATAAATCTGAGGGATATTTAGCAGGAACAGAGGATTTTAAAGAGAATATAGAACGTAAATTCAAAGAGTATCGTGAAATAAAACGTCAAATTGTAGGATTGCAAAATGAATTAGAAGAGTTGGCGGGGAAAGTTATAGATGATACGGAAGCACGTAAGGTAGAAAGCAGACGAAGGAATGCCCATACAAAATATTTGGAAGCGAAACAGGACTATGACGCATGTAACAAAGAACTGGGCAAGTGTCAATCTAATATAGAGAATTGCCAGAAAGCAATTGAAAAATTTGCAAAAAGCAGTGTAAAGAATCAGAGAACTGCTAGATTAATTGCTTATGCACAGCATGTCTATAAGTGGCTCCTTGATACATATAGAGAAAAGGAAGACATCGTCCGTATCGAACTACAAAGACGGGTGAATGAAAACTTTTCTAAAATGTATCATGGGGAGAGAGCAATAGAAATTGACGATAAGTACAGGGTTAAGTATTCTGATATTACTACAGAGGAATCAGATGGATTAAAGGCAGTAAAAAGTTTTGCATTTATAGCAAGCCTTGTTTCTATGGCAAAAGATAAAATATTGGATGATAGTGATATGAAATTGGGACAAGTTTACCCTCTGGTTATGGATGCACCTTTTTCCAATGTGGATGAAATACATATAGACAATATTTGTAAAATCCTGCCAAAGACAGCGAATCAAGTGATTATGGCAGTGATGCAAAAGGATTGGGAATATGCATCAGGCAATCTCCAAAGTTATGTGGGAAAAAGTTACAAAATTGAAAAAGACAGAGATGCTTTTGGCAAGGAGATTGATACCGCTACGCACATTATTTGAGGGGGATGGCTATGTTTGATAAAGATTTTAGGATAACCGGGAAACATGCATATTATTGGAAAGATTTATGTAAATTGGCGGGAAATGTACCAGACAGAGAACAACATAATAATTTTAAGATATTCAATGCCTATATTGATGCCTATATCGTCTGTCCTTTGATTGGATATCAGTACAACAGAAAAGGGGTAATTGATAATTCGATTGAAGATGATGCGGGTATGCTTGCAGAGGTAATTGGTAAGAGAAGGCAGGAGTTAAAGTATGTATACCAAATCATAATGATGTTAGATGAAGATTCAGAACCGGATGAAGATAAAAGGCTGTATAGGGCATTTAAATTTGCGGAAGAAACACCGGAAGATAAAGCGCTGATAGAAAAAAACATGAAAATATTTAATTCATATTTTCTTGGCGGCCTAGAAATCTTGCATGAGGAATTTGTGGAACGATGCCACGATACGGATGATTACTTAAAGCAGATTTATGATTACGTCAAGAGATTTTATGATGAGCAGAATGGAGACGCAATAAGAGAGGGAATCAACAGATATCTCGATTAAGGAGTGAAGGAATTGCTTGGGCAGGACATAGCCGAATTGATGGATGAAATGAATAATGACTTTTCTGCCCGGCATATTACCTGCTTTTTGGAAGAGTCTGGCTTGTTGGAAAAGGGCAAAAAATGTAGAGTGGAGAAATGTGAAAAATTTATCTTTTTACACGGGGATTCAGATGAAGTATATACTGCAACAGAGCGTAAATTTATTGAAGAGTTGGGATATATCTTTGTATTTCCGGATTTTTTTAAGAAAACAAACAAGGGAAACATGCCTTGCCGATTTGTAGCCATGGATTTATCTCAAAGTTATGATGATGTATATGCTGCAGTATTCTTTATGAAGATAGTGATTAAAGCAATTGGTGGTTTTACAATCTTTGTGATGAAATTTAGCGACGGTGTGCATCTTGGAATGAGATTGTTTGATAGTACACAGGATTGGAAAAATTGTACTTTATCAGAGCCGGGTAAATTGATGGACATTCTAGATGAAGTAATGTTGATAGAAGAAAGCGATTGGTTTCTAAAGTACTATAATACATTAGTGGAGGCGATAAAACCTACCACAGAATACATAGATTATGATGAACGGATTCTTAAGAAGCGAGGCATACAATTCAGCTATATTGATTTACTGTATGAATTGGAACACAGATACAGGGAAAGTGTACAAACAGAGCTCATAAGGTACAGAGATTTTTTCGAAGATGAATTTAGTTTAAAGTATGCCGAGATTTTGGACGAGACAATGGAGGAACTTAAAAACATACAATCCTCAAAGGTTAATACAATTGAAATGCTTTTCCAAGCGGATGAACTGGAGCGAACTACAACTGAAGCGGAGACAAATAGAAATAAGGGTGTGGATATTTTATATGATAGTAGAAAAACAGAAAACAATTTTAGCTTAATAGAAGAAATGAAGAATAGTCCTGAAGCAGTGATTAAGAGATTGAAGAGTATCAGAGGATTGGTGTAGGAGGGGATATGAAATATTATGATTTAAATGAAGGTGAATATAAAAAGGGAAAACTTACGGAAGACCAAATGTGGGAATCGTTTAGGTGGCTATTTTCTGAAAAATCTTTAAATGATTCCAGTTATAAATTTATTTTCTTAAAATCAATAATTGACTGTATGGAGAAAAAAGACCCGAATGGAAAGATGTCATTTGATGTCGTATTTGAGAGATTCACCAGCATTTCTTGGAGCCTTGTTTTAAAATATAAAATCAGTCAAAAAGGAAAAGCGAGAGGAAAAAGAGGCTCGCTTTTAGAACAGGATTTGTTAGATTTTTTTGAATCCGAAGGATATGGAGAATATGTACCAATATCGGAAATTAATCGTACAAAATGGGAAAAACTTGTTAGAAAAATCAAACAAGATTGTAAACGGTATGTCATTGGGGCTTTGTATGGGGATATGAAAGAATTATTATATTCATTTTCAAAACAGGGACAATGGATTGAATTAAATCCGCAAATGGAATCATTTATAAGTAAGAATAAAGTGTTGATAGAAAGCTTGAATTATTATAAATGGTCAGTTTTTTATGAAGAGATTAATACGAAAGAAACGGTTAAAAACAGCATCAAACTACTTGCACCAGGTTTTGAGAAAAGGAAAAACGAATCGGTTTTTAGAGCGGTACTTGCGTATGAATTTGAAAGAGAAGTCCCGGAAACTGTGAATTCTTTTGAATTGTTGCTATGCGCGGAAGACATATCTGGGGACATAGAAGTACCAAAAGATAATATTGAAGAAGAGTTATTTCAAGATTACGGAAGAATGAGGGATTATCTATCCAATCCAATCGCACTGATTGATAAGTTGAAAAAGGAAAAGGGAATCCGAGCTTAAGGTATTAATAAAACACTTAACTCAGATAAGTAGAAAAGGTACCAATGTAGGGGGAAGAAGTGATGTGTAAGTTTGTTGAGGTGTTGGAAAAGATAAAAAGTTCATCCGTTGAATCCGTAGCAAACAAAGAATTTTCGGATTTTAATAAATACATGCATATTCCAACAGAAATGGATAATGAGCTGGAGATAGTCATCAGAAGAGCAGTGGGTTATCCAAAGTCCTTGGTATTAGTTTGTGGAAATTCCGGGGATGGGAAATCTCATTTGATAGGGAAGATGATGACAGACGGAATAATAAAAGAAACGGAATTTGATGTATATATTGATGCTACTTCCAGTGATAAAAAAGGTTTATTTGCCAATGATAAACTGAAGGAAAAACTGATGCCCTTTCGGGATGGTTTTATTGATAATAGAGAGACTTACCGCCTTATAGTGGCAATTAATTTAGGTGTTCTGAATGATTTTTTAAAAAAGTATAGAAATGAGTTTCAAATTCTTGGTACATATATTGAAAACAATAGATTGTTTGATAATCTCCCTACTTGGAAAGCAATAGAGATTGAAAAAAAGAAGCGGGAAGAACAAGAAAGGAGTTTTTTGATTTCGCATGTGGATTTTACAGAGTACCATAGGTACTCGCTGTCGCCTGCCGGAGCAGGAACGAAATTTATTAATGACTTGTTGTTAAAAATTGTGGGCAAAGCGGAAGAGAATGAAATTCATAATAGTTATGTTCAAATATGTGGGGGCTGTGACTCCCAAACGAATTGTCCGGTATATCATAACTATAGCTATTTAGCGGAAAATACAGATGCAAAAAATTATATTGTAAATTTACTTGTGAAAGCGATAATCAAGAATAATCTGATTCCATCTGTGCGCGAAATAAATGATTTTTTCTATGAATGTATAGTGGGAAACACCTTTGAAAGAAGCCAAAATAATATAAAATCCATAAATAGGTTGCTTCATTTTATGCATAACAATCTTTTTTGGAATCTATTTGAAAATTCAACAGGACTGATGAAATATGTGGCATTAGAGGATGTTTTGAACTCAGCGCACCGGAAGTTTGATCAAATGCTTATCAGGTTAAATTTGATGCCATCCTTTGACGAGTGGTTATCTATGATTGCAGAAGAGGAAAAGGGGATCTTCTTGCAAATTGATTCTAATATAAAATATTGTAGCAGTAGCCAAGCAGAAAAATTTAATAAAGCAAAAGAGGAGATAAAAAGAGATACTTTTAAATTGTATATCAGACTTTTGGCTGTAAAAGAAAAGAATGAAGATGATGATTACGAGAACTTTATAAAATATCTATTTTATTATAATACAGGTAATTTGGACGAATGTGAGAATTTGTACGATTTAGCGCTGAAGAGTTTTTACAGATGGAATGGGAGACTTATAAACAGTCGGGGTGAAGATATAGGAAATGCTGTTATAATTTCAAAGAGCAGTGATAAGTATTGTCTGTATAAAGTAATAGAACTTGAATTTGTGCCAGAAGATGAAATGGTTTCCGTGGATAGTAGGAAAACATATTGGAAGTTTTCAACGAGTGTTCGGTTGGGTTTTAGGATAAAGGGTGGCAGACAGACTTTTGTTATTGATATTGATTATGATTTATATTTCTTTATGCTAAAAATAAATCGAGGATATCAGCCGACTACATCGGATCGAAGAGCGAGAGTGAAATTCGATTCTTTTGTAAGAAGCATCGCATCTTTGGATGGTGATGAAATACATGTTTTCTCTTACTTAGATAGTGGCTATAGATATAAGATAAAGAGGAACTTTATGGGTAAATATATTTTTGAAGAGGAACGATAAGATGAGTGATTTTGTGTTTGACAAAGAACTGTTTAAAGAAAAATTTCTGCAAGGGAACGACTTGAGAAATCGGGCAAAAAGTACAGCGAAAAATTGTGATAGCATATGCCCGGTAGGCAGTGATTCTTCTACGCAATATAGCAAAATATCAGAATTGGATATTTTGGCAGATTTACTGCATAGTCTGCAAAATGAGCGGATTAATGCCAAGAAGCTGTCAGATGTAAATGCCCAATTGATGGATGAGATGGAGAAACAGGTAAAGATTCCCAATGATGCATTACGCCCGATTTTTAGAAGTATTATGGAAGAGTTATATTTAGGCAGTGTTAATGAGTCAGAACTGATGAATTTATCATTATTGAGATATCGTGATATAGGAACACAGGCAGATATAGGAAAATTTGTATGTGATGTCTTATTAGATGATGTATCGCGTCAGAAATTGCGGAAAATGTTAAATGAAGTTGAAAACCCTCTGGATGACATAGTAAATAGTGCCTATTCGGAATTAAATGTATTACAGAAGGAGGAAGGAGGGCGGGAATATACCAGAATTTTTCAGAAAGAGTTAAATGGGATGTTTGAGATATTGAATGAAGATATTCAAGCCGCATTAGATGTTCAAGAGGGGGTTACAGAAGAACTTATGTTCCTGATATCTTACTACTCTTTTATTTATTTGTCACAAGTTGCTCTCCGGTTAGACAGGGCTTTGTACTATAAAGAGAACGATGATAGGATGTATTTGTTGTTTAAAATGGGAAAAGAGTCAGTATCAGATGACAGAGAATGCATAGCTTTGGGATGGAGGAGGCTTGAAAAGAAAACAAAAAAGATATTCGCTCATTTGATTTTGTTAAATATGTTGAATGAGCATGATAATACAAGTCCTTTTTTTACATATTCGGAATTATATAAATTATATGAGCTTCCTGTATAATTCAAATATAGGAAATTCCAGGAAGGGTGGTTGATAAAAAGATACCTCAGAGTAAAATAAGATTGCTGACTTTGCACGGTTAGTAAAAATCTTATTGAACAGAGAGGTATCCAAGATGAATTGTAACACAC
>OFGX01000769.1_pt1 | contig 21995 bp, 18 predicted proteins | sample 1521831 | NCBI WGS metagenome assembly OFGX01 (sample SAMEA3504080, study PRJEB24116) | mouse gut metagenome | biome: mouse gut; feature: mouse-associated habitat; material: faeces | place: Denmark | collected 2011 | reverse complement strand
TTTCATATCCTGGCCGCCGATATCCAGGATACAGTCTACTTCCGGATCAAAGAAAGCGGCTGCATAGTAATGTGCCACTGTCTCCACTTCACCGTCATCCAGCAGAAAAGCAGCTTTCATCAGAGCTTCACCGTAGCCGGTGGAGCAGGAGCGGACGATCTGAACATCCGCAGGCAGAAGCGCATAGATTTCTTTCAGGGAACGGATGGCGGTTTTTAAAGGGCTTCCGTCATTGCTGCTGTAGAAAGAGTAAAGCAGTGAGCCGTCCTCGCTCACCAGGGCCACTTTGGTAGTAGTGGAACCGGCATCGATACCAAGAAAGCATTTACCTTTGTAGGTGGACAGGTCAGAAGTAGCTACATGGTGTGCGGAGTGTCTGCTGCGGAAGGTATTATATTCTTCCTGGGAAGCGAACAGAGGCTCCATACGTTCCACTTCGAATTCCATCTTAATATCGGCAGAAAGCTTTTCCACCATTTCTTCCATGCTGTAGAAAGTCTCTTCCTTCGCATTCAGCGCAGAACCGATGGCGGCGAACAGATGAGAATCGTCAAGATCGATAATATGATCTTCATCCAGCTTCAGGGTACGGATGAAGGATTGTTTTAATTCCGACAGAAAGTGCAGTGGACCGCCCAGAAAAGCGACGTGGCCACGGATTGGTTTGCCACAGGCAAGACCGCTGATGGTCTGGTTTACTACCGCCTGGAAATGGAAGCGGATAAATCTTCTTTCGTGGCGCCTTCATTGATCAGGGGCTGGATGTCAGATTTGGCAAAAACACCGCATCTTGCTGCGATCGTATATAGAGAATGATAGTTTCGTGCATAGGCATTCAGTCCGGGCGCGTCTGTCTGCAGCAGGGCGGCCATCTGATCGATGAAAGAACCTGTGCCTCCGGCGCATATACCGTTCATACGCTGTTCTACGTTACCGTTTTCAAAATAAATTATTTTGGCGTCTTCACCGCCCAGCTCGATCGCCACGTCGGTGACGGGGGCGAAGGTCTGCAGGGAAGTGGAAACAGCAATGACCTCCTGGACGAAGGGAACCTGCAGGTGATTGGCAAGGGTCAGACCGCCGGAACCGGTGATCATCGGGTGGATGGTCAGATTGCCCAGCATGTCATATGCCTTCTGTAATAGACCGGATAAGGTCTCTCTTATGTTTGCAAAGTGCCTTTGATAGTCGGAGAAGAGTATTTGCTGCCGCTGATCGAGAACAGCGATCTTTACGGTTGTAGAACCGATATCAATACCAAGAGTATACTGCATCTCACTCATTTCAGATCTCACTCCTTATCTTTGATTAGTCTCTCGGAATCCTGTCTGCATTTGCTATATAAACTGCTATATAAATAAGTAGAGCTGCTCTGACAGACTCTGTCATTATACGACACCATTTTGTAAAAAGCAATTGGCTAATTGTTGGTAAAGTGTTAAGATTTCAGGATGTATTTATAAAATTTTCATGACTTATGCATTTTTGAAAGCAGTATCGTTTACTTTTAAAATAAGGAATGTTAAAATGTATTCAGTGTTCTATTTGAAAATGCACACAGGTTAAGAGAAAGGCGTGGTTAAATAAGATGAGAATGAGTTCTTTTGAACGTAAATTTGGGAAATATGCGATTCAGAATCTTTCTTTTGTATTGGTATTATGCTATGCGGTGGGATATCTGCTGCAGATGTTTGACAGGAGCGGTACGCTGATTCTGTATCTGACTCTGAATCCCTATGCAATCCTTCACGGGCAGGTCTGGAGGTTGTTCACATGGATTCTGATCCCGCCCGAAAGCAGCAATATTTTCTTTACGCTGCTCATGCTTTATTTTTATTGTTCCATCGGAACGACGTTGGAGAGAACATGGGGCACGTACCGGTATAATGTCTATCTGTTTCAGGGAATGCTTTTTACGATAGCGGGTAGTTTTTTGCTGATGGGATTTCAGTATCTGTTTAACAGGGATATGATAGCGGGTCTGGGAGCGGATTATTATTTTCTGATCACTTCCCTGTATTTCAGCACTTATTATATTAATATGTCTATCTTCCTTGCATTTGCGGCGACATTTCCTGATGTTCAGGTACTGCTTATGTTTATCATACCGATCAAGGTGAAATGGCTGGGTACCATCTATGCCGTCATGCTGTTGTTTGATTTCCTGCAGACAAGTGTGGACGGTAAGTTTGCGATTGCCGCTTCGCTGCTTAATTTTGTTGTTTTCTTCCTGACTTCGCGCAACATGATGCATTTGAATCCGAAGCAGATACACAGAAGACAGGAATTTAAGCGGGATGTGAAGCGGAATTCGGGCATTACCAAGCATAAATGTGCGATCTGCGGCAGAACGGAAGTTGACAGTCCGCAGCTGCAGTTCCGGTTCTGTTCCAAATGTGACGGGAATTATGAATATTGTGAAGAACATTTGTATACGCATACACATGTTAAGAATTCGTAAAATGTCCGGGCTGTGTGACAGCCTGGACAGACTATTGCAGTGATTGCGAAGAAAGAGGGAATGTGACGGGTGATATGAGTACGGAAAACAGAGAGCTTATATTTGCGAAGACTTTGGAAGAGGTCAGGAAGAAGGCCAGGGAGCAGGGAAACTGTGTTTCAAAAGAGCAGGTGGAGGCGTTGTTTGAACCACTTGCCTTAAGCGGGGAGCAGATGGATATGGTGTATGCTTACCTGCATCAGCGCAGGATCGGTATCGGTGAGCCGGTTGATCCGGAGGAGTATCTTGCACAGGAAGAGAAGGATTATCTGGAGCGGAATCCAATCATGAAAGAGCATGCGGATATTGTGGAAAAAATTCTGAAGGGAGCTGAGTAAGATGATTGATACAAACAGGAAAGAGGCAGGGATGAATGGTGCAGGAAGAATGGATGCAAAGATAGAGAAAAGTCAAAAGGGAAATACGACAAGGATGAGGACTGAAAAAAGACAGGGATATCTGAGTACAGAGGAGGATCCTCGCTTTCATGATACGTATATGTTCCTGAGAAGATACCGGGATGCCACATATAGCCTGAAGGTGGTAGTACACCAAATGAAAGCACAATTTCGAATGAAATATGGGACAAGTGTAGATGAATTCCTTGATTCTATCTATTCTGCCGGAGCCGATCTGTCCGGAGATGATATTGAAGAACGGGCAAAAAGTATTGAGCGGAGTAACAGGATGCTGAAGATGCTGGATTCCTCTGTGGACATACTTAGAATTAATCACAAACACGGAGAACAGTATTACTGGATTCTTTATTATACTTTCCTGTCTCCCCAAGAGCCGAAAGGTACGAACGAAATCATGGAGAAGCTGAGACCTCATATTTCCAACATTTCCTATCGTACCTACTACCGGAAGCGCCACGCTGCTATTGAAGCATTAAGTACGATATTGTGGGGATTTACAACAAAGGAGACCATCGATTTACTAAATGAATTTTTCCCTAAATTAAAATGAGAAATCACAAAAATAACTAAATCATATTAGTTGCAATACACAACTAAATATAGTGGAAATGCGACTATGAAATTAATATATTATATAAGATTTTTCTAACTGTGCAGTTGGATGCTTCAAGAAATTAATCTAATAGAACAATTTTTCATTGCAATCTATTACGTGCTATTGACTGACCAACACATTCAATATGCCATTTTCGGAGAATTAAATTATGCTGAAATAATACGGGGATCTTCCAGCCCCTAACCCCTGAAATCCTCGTTATAACAGTAATAGAAAAAATATTACCATTATAACAGGGCTAAAAGTGGGACATTTTAATTTGTCGAATTCTGCAAATTATAGAATCAAATAAGTGCTTCATAACAACATGCAACTGTACAGTTATAAATTTTTTATCAACGCTATTTTAAAGTAATAACAGAATTGGCAATCCTTTTTTCATTTCCAACTGGCGTGGTGAAAAATCTCTGTTCAATACCCCAAAGCAACATCTTTAAATTCTCTTCACTTCCAATCTCAAAGGAATCATTTATACGCTTCAGTTCTGGGCAATACGTTTCTATGTAAGCGAAAATTTGCTGTCGTTCTGGTTTCCGTAAACGGGATAATGTGTCCACCGCCAATGCAATCTTTTTTCTGTTAGCTGTTTTCACATGTTTATACGAATAATCGTTTTTTAGTGTTATAAAACTCTCATTTAAAAAGTCCTTTGTCTCACTCTCTGTAGCCTCACGGTAAAGTTGGTCGATTCCTCTAAATATTCCAGTAATTGCAGATAATCTTCGAAAATAAAGTATATCTGTTGCCCTTACATAAATTGCATCTGGAAACTCATTCAAAACAATTGTCATAACTCCCTCATCATATTTAAAATTTCCTCCCATATGCATTACGGCTTTCCGCCTTACTAACCGTGATTTACCCACATTTTGAAAGTATAATTCACCCTGTTCCTCTACAAATAAATAATCAACCTTATTAATCTCATCTGACTTAAGAGTAGCAAAATCCACTGTATCAAACTTGTTTTGTATAATATCAATAACATATTCCGTCTGTGAAAAAAGTGCAATAGAAAACCATTCTCCCTCATCTAATAGCGTCTGAGGATGATAATGGATGCTATTTTGTATAACTTTTTCGCTTTCAGGAAATAAATATTTATCTGTATCTAAAAGCTTCCGGTATTTACTTCCGTTCCCACGCAAACGAATTTTTACAAATAGTTGACTCATTCCCTTTTATCCTTTCTTACAATATATGTCGTATCATTAAGCCTTCTCATGTCAGTAAATTTAACATCTTGCACATTACGTATTACTTTCCCTTTAACAATCAAAAACACCTGTGTCCCTTGTAAAGTCACTACATGGTAAAAATGATATCCAAACAGCAAAAATAAAGGATTAAAATATTGCGTCTGTGTTATGAATGTAAAAATAAATACAATTGCATAAACAAAGCATAACGTAATAGAATCATTAATACTAAGGGCCACAAAAAAATATCCAAGATACACAGGCAAAAAATCATTATCAGCAAGGACACAATCTGTACAATTTTGTATGGAATCCCGATTAAAAAACCTAGACATCAAAAATGCAATTCCTGATAATGCTATAGGAACCATCATAAGAGCTATACCAATCACTTCTGCCGGAAAAATACAAAGCGTCCAATGCTCTTTTATCCCGAACACTATAACCATCCAAAACGTTGCACCTGTCGTCAACATTAAACGAAAAACAAAATCAAGCATTTTGCCTCCTTGTATGTGTATAATTAATATTATTTTTCATTATATGCTGCCTTCTTCTTTTGTGATACTGTTATGTGTACAAGGTCTGCACAAAGGTCCCAGTTCCATCCCATACTGCTCTACGATTTGTGCAGCCTCATAAACACAATCCAGCAAGAATTCAACTTCTGGCTTTGGTTCCCGCTCCATACTTGTACCGCTTCCAGGTACAAAAGCACTCAAAACAGGTATACAGCCAAGAGAGCTTATCTTTTCCACTGCCTTTAAAGTGTCTTCTTCTTTCTCTAATCCAACGATTAATGATGAGCGAACTTGCTTTACACCAAAAATCTGAACTGCCGTTCTAATGAATGTATAGTAACTCTCCTTCCCAATCTTCGCTTTATCAGGAATATACTGTTTGCGTAATTGTTCATTGTACAACTCCAAATTGACAGATATTGTCGAGAAACCGCACTCATTTTTTAAGTATTTCAAAAAATTCGCATATCCTTCCTCATTATTTTCTTCAACATGCAATCCTCTGGGAGAAAGCATCACATCAAATTCAAATTTAGGATAATTTTTTGGAAAAAAAGAATATATTTTATTCATATATTCATAACTGTCCTCATCCGGCATTGGTGTACCTCCACTTATCAAAATATGGCGAGGTTGATTGAAAGAATCTTTTATAGCTACTTGCACTGCCTGATTTAGGATATCGCAAGGCAACTCTGAATATTTTTGAACATTACAAGTACAAAATTGGCAATGAAAGAAACATCCATGTACCGGTGAAATTCGTAGCCTGTCGGCATGAGTCATTACCAAATCCCGGATCGGAATATTTCTCTCACCCCTTAACCGAAAATTGTTCAACGCAAATTCAGGTGCAGGTATTATTTTTACGGAAATAGCAAGAACCGTCTCATCCATTTTTATGACAAACTGTTCTCTTTGCAAGTCAACAGAAAATGGTGTGTCTCTATACCTCACAGGTACATTAACATATATCCGTCCATCTAGTTCCAGTACCACTCCACCTGTTGTTGCATAATCATTGAAGGTAAAATGTCCATATCTACCTTTATGCATTTTTTGTCTGGCATTGTTCGTGAACACAGCACCTTGTTGCATTAGGCGGATCTTTAATTCCGTATATTCCATTATCTTAACCCCTTTGCTTTCCGATATTCTTTAAGAAGTTCTATTGCTGCCAAGGTAGCTGCACAAAACGGGTTAGAACTTTTCGGTGCATTCCAATGCCCATGAGAATGTTGTATCTCCAGTACTCGTCTAACTGCTTCTTCTAGAAAAATCCATTCCTCTTTTTTCAAAGAAATCTCAAATAAATTGTAACTCTGTAATACAGAAAAAGCTGCAATCATTTCTGTATAACCTTGCCATGTATATGTCCCAACAGAATATTTTTCTTTTCCAGGCGTTTTAAATGTATATTTTCCTGCTTTCCCTTTTATATTTTCCGCTTCCTTCATCCAAAATGCCAAGAAATCGTAATGATACTTTTTAATCTGCTTTTCCTCATCTTTACATTGCAACCACACAGGTATCAAAGACCTACACACCCTTGCTGAAGAAACAATCGTATCTTCATAAGGATAACTTTGTACATTAGTTCCAAAATATGGAGTCCACACAGAACATTCCCCTTCAATAGCTACATGTGATTTTATATAAGCATATGCCTTGCTAATAACCTCACTACATTTTCCATATAATTCAAACCATTCTCTTGCATCAAAAATCCCGCTTCCTTTACTAACTCCCATTGTAGACAAAACCATTCTAGTACAGTTTTCATTAGGTATAGCAAAGCCTGTATGACAGTTCTCATTCAGATGGAACCCGTCTGGATACTCTTGTTCATAGCGATAAATCCCGTAGCTCCCCTCCGGCTGTTGCATTCGAAAAAGAAATTCCAGCCCATCCAATACCGCATCCTCTATCATATGATTTTCTATTTCAATCATAATACCAAGACTCTCCTCCAACGAATTGCGATTGGAATAGAAATCACATAACGCCATAATTGCCAGACAAGTCGCATCCACTGTCGGATGCTCTGCCTCAGGCTGATCCTCTAGTGGGAAAAAACCACCTTGATCCCATTGATTCTCTTTACATTGACAACCTAATGTCTGTTTAACCAAAAATTCAAAACAAGTCACAAGAATTTCTTTTTCTATATTGCATTCCTTAATATAGATTATCCCATTACACAAAAGTGATAATGCATCTGAAGTAGCAGTTCCTGCAACGTTTTTGCCAATCAAGCTATCTTCTTTACCACACCTCAAAAAAGCGGGTAATCCTTGCATGTCCTCCTTCTGCGCTAATTGAACCATGTGGACGCACCACTGAATTCCCTTTACTATTGCCACTTTTTCCCGATCCGACTGCTCATTACCATTAGAAATGATTTTATCTTTTTGAAATATAGAGGTAAACTGTTCCCATGATACTTTTCCATATCCCAAATCTAAAGCCTCATTATATATCCAATTATCGCCATCTAAAAGAAAACTTTTAGATTGTAATATTATATTTCTGACATGTTTTACAGAGACCGGCTGATTATTAGCTACTTCCTCAACAATAAGAGAAAACTCATCATTATCTAATGTACCATCAGACTCAAACCTACCAATCATTCGCTCTATCATTCCATACTGTAACCTAATATCCCGCGGACTATCTCCATTCAAAAGTATTGCACATGACAAAATCTTATTTTCCACTCTAGTACCTTCCTTATTTAAATTATTACATTATTGAAAGCAACAACCGCAATGATGGTACATATGGATCCGGACGTCGAATAAACGAAGAACCCTCCCCATCATACTGGGGAACACCAACAGACACTAGCAAATCAGCAGTTGCAAATGGATAAAGGATATCCTCCATAAACTCAACTAAATCCTTTTCCATTCCATTATTCCTTGCCAATTCATATAACTCTTCTGCTCTAAAGCCAATAGTAATTCCATTACCCTTTGGATATACTTCCTTAATATATGTTCGCAATAAATCTAAAAAATCTTTTTGTTCTTTATCTAAATCCAAAATTTCATCTTTACAAAGGAAATCAGAAAACATTTCCACAGTCAGAAATGCTTTTTCCCCATTATAACGAACATAATTCTCATTTGCCACCACCTGCTGCATCAATGAAAACATACCGCGAAAACTATTTACGGATTTCATCCAATCTGGTGCCAAATATTCGAGCAATTCCGGCTCCATTACTTCTTCTATCTGAAATTTTTCCAAATTCAAAAAATGCTTAAAACGTTGTTCTATAACCCCTTTCAGAAACTCCCTGTCCATATCACCAAAATTCAACAAAGGAACTATATTGCTCAATTTACCACTTATGTTTTTATTTTTTAATGAATAATCGCCCAGCAAAATAGCCTTCCTATTGCTTTCTTGTAAATAATCTGCCAATAAGCCAATACCTTTAACCAATTTTTTCACAGGAGTTTTTATATCTGCTTCATCAACCACCAAAGTATCACCAGGAAATTCTTCCAAACATTCAGGATCGTCGACAATTCCTCTGACAGTTAAAAAAGAACTGGCCGTCGGTACATCTAATCTTCCACTATTAATCATATAATTAACAAGAAAAGTTTTCCCTGTCCCTAATGGCTGAGAGATGACAAGAGTTTCTGCCGGATTCAAATTATCTGTTAATTCCTGCATCTCTTTAATCGCCATAGTTCTTCCATAAAAGGGGACCTGGTATGCTGCCGAATATGAAAATAATTGTTCATTGCACATTTTTAAATCTTTATTAGTAATCATATCCTATTTATCCTTTCTTTCGCGTTTTTTATCATCAACTTAAACGGTATCTCCCCCTTCTCCACTTCCAATACAGATATAATTTCTTCTTCTACCCGTTGCATAATTTCATTCAATGTTAAAGTTTTATCATATACACAAGATATAAACTCTTGCTCAAACACATCACTGATAGTTGCATTAGAAACATCTTGAGGTCTGTATGTATTTACAAGCATTCCAAAAATCTCAGCTGCAGAATACTGTTGATATATAATATTCATATAAGGGCGTTCATAGCATTGCTTTATCATTTTAAAAAGTTTTGGAGTGATAAAAAAAACTTCTCTAATTGCAGCTGGTGATACATTCTTACCATCAAATATATTTTTAATAATACCGACAAACTCCAGCACATCATCCTCTTCAGCTGTTCTTGGAAATAGATACATAAAAATAGTTTGTATTTGAAAATTTCTAAGAAAATAATCCACACATTCTGTTATATTCATATCTGTATAAAATGGAAAGTTCTGGTAAAATAGTCTACTATTATTCATACTTTCGTTTAGCTCTTTTCGTTTTTCACGAAGATATGCCTTCCACGGCTTTTCTCCTGTGTCTTCAAACTCAAAAACCTCGAACATATAGCATTCTTGAAGTGGATGATCCAACATAATATCAAGAATACCCTTGGCTAATTTCCATTTAATTTGAAAAATAAATTTCTTTTCCGAGAGGTTTCCGTCTTGAAAATTATCTTTTTCAAAATCAAATAATACACAGAGATTCAATTTATTATTTTCCATATCATTTGCCATATAACGGAAAAGAGTTGTCGCGCCCCACCCAGGTTGCACCTGAATATCAACAATCCTATTGGTAACTATTGCTTTTCGTATTTCATTGATACGACTCTGTGCAATCCGTGCCAAACCTATATTCTCTTCATCCAATTTTATTAAATGCGGAAAATTATAATCCTCTAGCCCCACTACTTCTTTCCAATATCCAAAATTTTTCTTACTCATATTGTATTCTCCCCCAACTTAATGAAAAATAGCTCGACGTTCTTTTAAAAAATTCACATAATAATCACTTAGTCCAGTGCATCCTGAAAAATCTGCACCACTACAGGATATTTTTGCCTCAATAGGTTTCCTAGATAATCCATAATATTCCACCTTTTTATGAAATACCATCAGAGAGGAACCTGAAAAAGCAATGTATTCTCCATCATCGGATACTCCGAACCCCTTTATCTTATCCATTGTTACAATATAATTATGTTTTCCATATAGCCAATCCAGTTCTATCTCTATATATTCTTGATTATCAGAATATGGATTAATCGAATAGACATGTCGCAACTCCATTTGTTCATGTACAACAACTGCCATCAATCTTTTTATTTCATTTGACCACCCCAAGAAAAATCTGTTGGCTCCTTGCATTGGCAACAAGCTTTGTTCCTCATGTAATAATTCTCGTTCTGGAATATCTCCAATAACTTCCTTTACCAACATTCCAAAGATTCCCTTTCCTATGACAGAATAAATCAACATTTGATCTGCAAAACAAATATCTCCAAACTTTATTCCTCGTGTACTCAAAATCCCTTTTGCAATTACTTCCCCTTTACTTATACCTGTTAATTTCAACAATACCAGTATTTGGTTATCTTGTAACGTATAAGCAACATAATCTTCTCTTTCACTGCTTGAATAATAATGAATATCAGAGATTCTGCCCGCTCCATCGCCCAATTTTTCATTAACCTCAATTTTCTGTCTTCTTCCTGTATTCCAATTGTACCTATATATTCCTTGATTGTCGGCTCCAACATAAATACAGCTTTCACTATTGGTATGGGCAATAGACTGCAAACCATTCTGAGCAATATACGCATTTCTTAGATTTCCATTTCTGTCAATATATCCTACCCATCCGTCAGAACAAGCCGTATATATACCGCCCCTGTCTCCTGCTAAATCATTTATCATATCATTTTGTAGATTAACGACATGCTGTTTGCCATCTTCAATACGATATGTTAACACACCTCCATTCTGCGTACCTGTTACCACACACAGGGCATCCTTCTGATTTAAAAATGCGCATTTCTTCATTTCTCCATGTTCATCCCATACTGCTTGCGCCAAATCAGCTCCATGAAAATTGGCAGCATCTAACGTTGTAAATGAAAAATCGGCACCTTCAAAATTAGAACCATGTAAGTTCGCATTAGACAAATCCATTCCTCTAAAATCCGTTCCTGCCAATTGTCTCCTGCATAAATCTGGTTTTATTTTTTCCAACTGCTCCTTATAATATTGCACTCGAATCAAATCACATAATAAAGTCAACGCATTAGAACCCCTATATCCTACTTCCTCCTTATTTCTAAACTTTACATAAGCTATTTGGTTTTCAAGACAATCCGATTCTTTTATACTCAATATTGTACAAATCCATTCCCTTACCTCCCTAATCAATAGATAATTTTTAATCAAAGCATTCACATTATCTAGATCTTCAGGAGGCGTCTCCAATTCCTCTAATGCAAAGTGTGCCCAAATGAACTCTTGGTAAGCAGCCAGAAAAAATTCAATTCGTCCTTCCCTATCATCAATCTTAACAAAATCAAAATCCCTAAGTGCGTTAAGAGTCTGATCCCATTTTTCCATTTTACAAGCTTGTTGAAATTGGTCAATCCGTATGCTTCGATTCAATCCAGAAAACAAAGTCTGTGAAACTAATTCTTTTAAAAATTTTTCATCTTTAATATTATTTCTGTTTTTCCACTCACAGTAAATAATATCCAAAAATTTATTTGTCTCAACGCTTTCATGTACAAAATCCAGTTGTTTCGTAATAGTGCCAAAATGTTTAACCAACAATTTTAGATTTAAGGGTTTCTCAAACAAGTCACTATTCAACGGCCAGCCATTCTGGATCCATTCAGACTCATTCTCAATCAAAGGGTCTATTCCTTTTTTCCGTCTTTCCTCATTACTGTAACAAAGATAATTTATTGCAGCATTCTTATCAAACCCATTTAACTTATATAATCCTAAATTTTTTGAGAGAGTTCCTTTTATTTTTAACTGTTGTTGATAAAAAGAGCGTCTGCATGTAATTAAGGCACGTCCTTTTTTTTCCCACAACGAATTCATTTGATTTAAATCCTGTTTCACCAAATGCGGTTTCCTTGCGCTACGCATCTGATCCCATGCATCCAACACAACCATAAAAAAACCATTTTGACACAATCTTTCAAATGTTCGAAAATCCAAAGAAACTTTATAGCTTTCAAAAAGTTCTGACTCTATAAATTTATCAAAATCGCCACTCCTAAATCTATTTAAATCAAAGACAAACGGAAATACTGCTCTCATTTCCATAAACAAGGGCTTTATTTCTTGTGCAACCAAACAGCGAATTCCTTGACAATAAGAACTTTTCCCTTGCCCATATTCTGCGAGAAGTAACCGCATATTTTTATAATTATCTTCGTTCTTCGGCAACTCATCTTTCCAAAAGTTTCTGATGAAATCTAAAGAACCTTCAGGCTTACCATCTGCATCATCATTAACAATTGTTTCTATGTAGGGAATATCATTATTTTCGACCTTCCAGTTTTCATACTGCTTACCATATATAGAACAAACTCTTTCTAACTTACAGTTTTTCCATATGATTTCCCAAAGAGTTTTATTCACACATTTGCCAGAAACTTGTCCTTTTTCTAGTTTTTCCACGCATATTTTTTTTTCATCTATAACATGATATCGATAATATTTTTCATCATCATCAAACGGATCAGAGGCCAAAACATCCAAAAACTCTCCTCCCTCTTGTACTATTGGCAACATATCTGTTCCCATAACAAGCACTTCTTTTAAAATTTCAATGATTTCTTGTTTGTTCATATTACATTCCTCTCCTCTTTTGTTACAAAAAACATTTTAACCTGAAATCTGTTCCAAAATATCAGATATAAGTTTCGATAGTGGACGTTTCCCCCATCCTTCAACCTTTGTTCGTGTAAAAAAAAGAAAGTCCATTGCCATTTCTTCCAAAACATCTAAATCTACTTCCTCTTTTCCTTCTGCTAACATTTTTTTTCGAATCATTGGACATATCTCAGCTCGAACATATTCTTTACTAAAGTAAAATCTGGTTTTTAAAATATCCTTAATTTCCGTTTTGTGTTCTTCATATAATTCTTCGAGATTAAAAACCTCTATTGTACCCTGAACACGCTCTCTAAGATTCGTATCTTCAATATAAGATAATCTATCTTTTAATAAAATGTCACTTTGTAGACTACTTCCTCCATTCCCAATAAATTTTATAGTAAAGTCATCACTTTCACCATGTAAATAATCAAACGGATCTCCATAATCAAAATATTTTTTCTGCGGAATAACCCTAAAAACTGCATTCTTTCCAAATTCTTCATCATAAGGATAAACTATTTTTCTATCTAAGTCTCTTTTATTTAAATTGCATGAAAAACAACTTGGTATTAGATTAAAAAGACTTAATGCTAAATAAGGAAACTTATCCTGGCTATAAAAATGATCAAAGGTTGATCGTGTAGCTTTAAATAACTCATCTTTTTCCAATTCTTCTTTGGACGGCAATGTAACTGTATAAATACGATTGCAATATGGACAAACCCTTACATCCAAAGCCCTTAGTAACCAATATGCATCATTTTTATTAGCTACAAATTTCTGATACTGAAAAATTTCTTTGCAACAATCCTTTGCATTTTTTCTTGCTTTTTTTTCCCTAGGCAAAGGAATTTTTGCGACAATTTCTTCAAAACAATCTTGCATTTTCTTTATTTTACTTTTGCCTCCAAAACTTTGTGGTAGATCATCTGGTCCGATTAATAGAAATCTTAAATTCATTCTATTAACCGAAGAATCTTCATTAAAGAGAAACCTATATAATTCAGGGAAAAATTTTTTCAATTTATCTGCAGTGTTTAATGTTTTTTCAAAATTATCAGGTCCTGCATCTGGAAAAATATCTGCCTTATCAAAACCAATATATGAATAAATTCTTTCCAAATATTCCTTACGTAGCTGAAAGTAATTTGTCTTATCTGTTAATTGTATTCTAATCATTTCTCTTTTCTTTTTTTATTAACGCTCTGCAATAATCCAAAAGTTTTTGTATTTCCTCACTGTATACAGATACTTCCACCAATTTAGCTATTTCTTCGCATCTGTGTATATTTTCTTCCAAATATTTTATTGTCTCGATTCTTTTCTTTTTATATAACAACTTCTTTTCTATAGTTTGTAAATCTATTATCAATTCTATTATCTTTTTACTTGCAAATTCCCCCATTATACCTTGCTTCAAAAAAAAGGCATCATTATATAAACAATATATATTTTGACCAAATGTACTGTACTCCGGGCAAGTTACCTTTTTTTCATTTTTTGAAATATCATTTACTAAACAGTTTACGGAGGGGCCAGGCATATCTGAAAGCATAATAGGAGAATGTGTTGTAATCCAAATCTGCTTTTGGCAATTCTCATATTTATCCATAATATTAATAATTTCCTTTACTAATTTTCTTTCCCATTCAGGGTGAAAGGTATTATCCGGTTCATCAATCAAAAACCATACATTCTGTACATTTTCAGGAATTCTCAATGCCGGAAGCATATTCACCCAATTTTGCTCCCCACTACTTGCATTCCAATAAAAACAGACATTGTCCATAAACAAAAAGATTCTTCTCCATCTTTTCCAAAATTTATCAAAAATTTCTTCGTTTCCTTTTACTTTTATTTTCCAAACATCTTTAAATCCATTGTCTTGAACACAAACTGGCCTCCATAATATAAAAAAATCATATATCCATTTCCAATTTTCCCCTGACAGAAGGCAGTTTATAAATTCGATAACTTGCTGACAAACTACTCCCCAATAATTTTCAAATTCACTTTCATAATTACTATCTTTATATATTCTATTACATTCATATAATAAGTCTTCCAAAAAACGTTGTATCCATTTAATACCATCATAGAAATTTGTACTCCTAGTCTCATTTCCCTTTGTAATATTATACAACGCCTTTTCGACTTTGTTATCCTCAATGCCTTTTTTCCATGTTAACAATTTTTTAATCATATCATGAAAAATTATATACAATAAATATATTAATAATTTTTCGTTCTCTAATATTATTCCATCATTTTCAAAGATGCTCCCAATTTGATGTTTCCAAAGTCCTGACAAATCTTCTATGACATCTTTTTTATTAGTTGACAACACTATATCAAAATCTTCAAAACTAGCTTTCCTAAGTTCCAGTAAAATGTATTGTATCGGAAAATCATTCATGCTTAATGCTACAGAAAGCTGAGTATCAAATTCATATCTTTTATAGTTTGTTATAATTTCTTCTCCCATAGCATGTCCATTCAAATTTGCTTCCTTCATTCTCTGAAGATATGAACGATCCAATAAAATCTTATATCCTGTTATTCCTAACTCTGTTAAAGTATTTGTATAATAGATTAATTTAAAATCATAAAAATATCCTTTCTTTTTTATCGGAAAAATATCTATAGTAATATTTTCTGTATTAATCTCTAACTCCTTTTTATTCTCAAATGCTGCATAACTTAAACTTTCACCTTCTTTAAAAACCAAAATTCCCTTCTCCCGTGGATAGTTTCCATTTGATAACTCACAGACCCATCGACAAATTATTCGTAAAATTGTAGTTTTTCCCGCTCCATTTTCCCCCACCAATAAATTCATTTCAGAAATACTAACTCCCCAAAAATTTTTTGGTACTTTTTTTTCATCTGACTCCAGAATCAATGTTAATTTTCCATCTGGTTCCCTATTCACTTTCATTTTTTCTTCTGTTGAAAAATTCAATCCCTGCGCTTTAAATCCGTCAGTATCTTCAATATATAGGAATACTAATTTCTTTCTACTCATTTTCAAAACTCAACCATTTCTTTTTTATAATATTCTATGCATCTCGCCCAAAACATATTCAAAATGTATTCCCTTGTATCCTCATCATCAAAAAATTCTCCAAACACACCTATATAACTCCCATATTCAAATTTTTCCGGTTCCTCGGTTCCACAAAAAAATGTCCTAAAAAAACCTTCTTGTTTCTGAAACCACTCTGTTATGCCAGAATATGATTCTAAATTTGAATATACTTTTCCCTCTTTTGCTTTTATCTTACCAAGTACTAACCGTTTCTTTGGATGTTCTATTTTATCTACGCACATACAATCTCCTAGAAGCAACTTCCAAAATCTATCACCATACACACATGCTGCCAGCATCGTACCAAAACCTAGTCTGGCATTTATTTCAGTTGCATACATCTTACAATCTTTTCCCAAAATAAAATCAACATTATAAAACCCGAAATATCCACTTTGACCTAAGACTTTTCCTATTACTTCTGTCATATGTCGAATTTCACCTTTATAGTCATCATTAAGAAATGCCGGAAAAATCAACCCTTCATATATAATCTCTCTATAAAGTATTTGTTCTGTTATTATATTAATAAATATTACGTCTCCATTTTTTTTCACAATTCCCATGCCAGCAAATGATTGTCCATGTGGAATGTATTCACTAATGAGAAAATCTTGTTCCAATTCTCTTTCTCTCAAACTTTTCCTATAATTTTCCAAATCCTTTCCTGAAGATAAGACAGCCATTTGATAACCGCCCGATAAACGTGGTTTCTTGACTACTACTTTACTATATCTATGAAGTAAAGCGCCAAGACATGAGCTTAAGGATTCAATACTATGGTACTGATATGTCCATGGTGTAAGTATCTGACAATCTTTAAAGTGACAATATTGCCACCATTTATCATTGCATTTAACAGCAGTCATACCTGTGGCAATTAGTGAAATCAAATTTTCATTTTGAGGCAATCTAGCACCACTAAAAGAGATAACTAGTATAGGTTTATTCAAATGTAATAATTTAGAAAACTCAAAATTAATATCATCCGGTTCCATTAAAATGACTGTCTTGTTTTTTTCATAAGGAATATATACCTTGTTCCAATTTTCTCTTACTTTACTATGATAAGAATTTACCAAGATTATCTCATCACTTCTTACTCCGAATTCTTGCATAAACGAATCTAGAAGAAAATCAAAACGAGAATCTAATAACCAATAAATCTTTCCACCAAACTTATTTCTTTTTTCTATCATCCAACCATCTCATTTTACACGTATAACTGCACTTTGATTTCTTTCTTTTATTCCTCGCTAATATAATTGCCGATAAACTTTAACCATTCTCTATTTACATTTTTATCCCTATTTTACACTAATTATATATTTCTTTCTAATATATGGCAAATCTACAACCACATATTCGATAGTATTTACAGCATATTCTAAAAAATTATCTTATTTTTTTACAAATGCCATCAGTTTTTGACGATTCGATTGTCTTTATATATAGAGCAATATAAAAAAGGATGTGTAAACATGGACTGGATACAAGAATTAGCACAAGCAAAATCTTTACAATACATACTTTCTACCTTTATAGAGCAATACGGACTTTCTGGACTTGAAGAGGCAATGCGACTTTATTCAAATATGCAAAAGGAATATCTTTGCAAAACTAAAGTAGCACTAACAAAAATTAAGATAGCTGATATTTACTATCTAGAGGTGCGAAAACATACGATAACTATTTATACCAAATGTGGTTCTTATCAAAAATATGGCTCCCTTACAGATGAACACAAACAACTATCGCCATATGGCTTTATTAAATGTAGTCAAAGTTGCCTTGTCTCCTTAGATAAGATCCAAAGTATCTGTAATAATACTATTACTTTGATGAATCAAATTCAGCTACATATGAGCCAACGTTATGCTCCCAATGTTCTTGCATCTTTTGCACGCAATCAAGTTTCAAAATAGATGTACATCTTTTGTCTTAAATGTGTTGATAATACGAGATAATCCATTAAGAAATTATTTATAATTGGCATAATATTGGCATACTTCTGCGATTGAAGCGTATATCTGCGTGTGTTAAAATAGTATTGGTTAAAGTTTTCTCTTTTTACAGCACTTTTACAGGGTGCTGTTTTTTTACCTTAGTACATGGAAGTGACTGTCAACGGCAACCTTCGTACTTCCGTAATTGTAACCCGTAAATGATCATTGACAGCAGGCCGATACATAGGCTGTACGTACACTATGCATACGATCACTAAAAATCAGCACTATTACGAGCATAACCCGTATACTGTACATACATCATATGTAAATGACACGTATATCGCATGTACAACTTATGTAAAGACCTGCCAATCCACGTAATAAAGGAGAACGTCATGAAATCAAGAAACCAAATTTACAGAGGGGAAGGTGAGCGTCTTCTAAAACTCATTACCACCTACCATGCGCTGCAGTACGAACAGGTACTGCAGTTTTTTATTCGTAACAGGGATTCCATGAAATCCCTGATTACAAGCCTAATCAAGCGGGGGCGTATCTACTATGACCAGGACAGAAACCTTCTGTGTGACAGCCCGGAAGCTTCTGATTCCCCGGATTACGGCATGATTGCCGCCGTCTGGGTTCTTCTGGATTTCAAAGAGGCAGTTGTCTATCACACCAGCGGAGAATTTCCGGTAAAACTCCACTTTTTCTCACAGAATGAAGCCTATGAGGTCATCTATGTCGGTTTAGAGCAGGAAATTCTGATCAGCCATGTCCTGAATGGCCTTCCTGCAGATGATGCAAACCGATTGGTCATCTTAGAATCCGAACAGCAGGCGTCCCGTCTTTCTCTTAACGGGGTGACCGCTTACTGTCTGGTAAGTCCAGATGGAACTGTAAACTACTATCAAAAAACAAAAGAAACGAGGTAATTATGGACAAAACAACTATTTTTCAGAGAATCCAAAAGGTAGAGAACGAAGTTGCTCTGCTGAACAACACACTTTTTGCCCTGAAATCCACTGATATCGTGAAATATGGGGCTAATTACACGGAATTAAGCACAAATGCCACATTGCGGGCAGAGCGGATTGCCTGCCAGTTAAGAAATCTGGTACTTTTTACAGATTTCAAAGGCGATTCTACTTATATGACACAGGCTGCAGATGCGCTGGGAATCAAAATCTCCTACGAAGACAAAATTTTTTCTGCAACGCTTCCCGGACTTCTCCCCAAACGGAGACTCCATACGAACATGGCGTTTTTACGTGATCCATTGCATGCTGCGTTAAAGGAATTTCTCAAAGACCATGAAATAGAACCTTATAAAGAATGTGTCATCTGCTTCTGTTTTATTTATGACCAGAGCATGCCGAAACGCCGGGTGAAAGACTATGATAATCTGGAGCTGAAGACGATACTGGATGTCATTTCAACTTATGTATTGCTTGATGACAGCGGCCTTTATTGCGACAGCCATTACACAACAGAGCTAGGGGAGACGGATCAGATGATTGTAACGATTATGGAGAAAAACCGGTTCCCCGAATGGCTTATGAACCGTGAAAAACATAAAATTACCATATCTGAAAATATGTGAATTTTCAAAAAATCGCGTCGATACCGGTAAAATGCGGGGGAATCCATTCATTTCCCCGCATTTCATTTTCAGAATGGACGAAATTCACCGAAGCAGATGTTGCCAAGGTAATACTATTTAAAAAAATCAATTTTGAGGTGACACATTTATGCTAAGACCAGATACACAGAAATATAAACTTTTAGAGATGATCGGGATAAGCGGAGAGTTCCCGGCTGACCAACTCCCCAGATTATTTGACACCCCGGCATACACAGAAAAACTGATCACAGAGTTAAAAGCCGACAAGCTAATCAGGCTCCACTACAAAGACCGGCTTCGCGGCTACCGTCTGAAAAAGCAGGCCAAGGAATTACTCCTCTCCCACAACCCTCTCCGATTCCAATGCTGGTTAACAGGAAATTCAGAAACCAATGCAGTCCGAAGCGAGCCGCAAAGAAGGCTTAGGCTTTATCAGAAAGCACAGACATACGTAACCCTTTCCCATGCAGGTATTCCATTCTTTGCGGATGACAAGCCGCCGCTTTTCAGTGAAAGCTTTCCGAAAGAACGAATGAACCTACAGGACATCCCTTGTTTTTATTCATCAAGGGAGATAAAGGAACTGGGAGATGAAACAACGAAGATCCGAAATTCACGAAGTATCGGAATCCTGATGGCGCCGCATTGCGTTTACTGTATCTATAATACAGGATCCAGCCTCATGAAATGGGAATACCAGGCAGAGGTGCGGTTAAATGCTTTCCTACAGCATTATCTGAAGCTCCGTCTTTATAACGGTCAGCCTGATATCCGGGCTATTGTGTTTGGAAACGATATGGATATGGCATTCCAGCTTCTGAAGAGTACTGGCGGAAAACAACGCGGCCTGTTCATGCTGGATACATCTTTTCATAACTTTTATTTTCTGCCTAGTAATTCAGAAGGGGAACTGCTATTAAAGCTGCTGATGAATCCAAGGCTGACGGAACGGTTAAACCAGTTATTGCTTTCGGATCTAGATGTCTGCCAGGGTGACACTCGGTTTGAATACGATGCCGTAACCCCGGATGGAGTCCCAACACTACTCGCCTACGATTTTGATATGCAGCGGCTTAACCGTTTTAATATAGGTCTGAATGTATTTGGCATGACAGGGAACGTGATCTGTTTTGATTTCCAGGTTCCGGTTCTGAAGAAATATATAAACAGCGATGCACTCTTCTCCAGTATCGACTTGACTAAATTCAGAAAGGAGATTTTAAATGAACCGTAAATGGTGGAATCTCATTTTCGTGCTTCCAATTTTCCTCTGCATTTTATATGCCGGAGGCTATATTGCACAGTTTATCTGTAATTACAAGGTCTGGACCAGTGCCGGCAACTTCGCAGGTAACGGTTCTTACCCGAAAGCCCCCTCCCTGCACCCGCTGGCATGCTTATCAGCACTGGCTCAGTTCCCATATAACCTGTATGGGATTTTTCTTTGCCTTCTTGCGCTCGGACTCTTAGTATTTCTGCTGATGCGGATGGGTGTTGACCGGAACGGAGAGGTCTTTGATAAGGAGCGGAACTTAAATTACTCCCTGAAAGGAACCTATGGAACATCTGGATTTATGACGCCGGATGAGATGTATAAAGTGCTTGAACTGACAGACCATGTGAAGAGAACAAAGGGGACAATTCTTGGAAAGCTGAACGGGAAGGCGGTCTGCCTTCCCTATGAAACACGCATGAACCGCAACATTGCCGTTTATGGCGCAAGCGGCTCTATGAAATCCAGGGCATTTGCCCGCAATATGATCTTCCAGTGTGTCGCACGTGGGAAAAACGGCGGAATCGGGGAAAGCTTAATTATCACTGATCCAAAAAGTGAATTGTACGAAAGCATGGCTGGTTATCTGGAAAATGAGGGCTATACTGTGAGATGCTTTAACCTTGTAAACCCGGAGAACTCCGATGCATGGAACTGTCTGATGGAGATTGACGGCCAGGAAACTATGGCACAGGTTTTCTCCGATGTCATTATCCAGAATACCGGTTCTGCCAAAGGGGATCATTTCTGGGATAATGCGGAATTAAATCTGCTAAAAGCGCTGGTTCTCTATGTCGAGCAGGGTTTTCCGCCAGAGTCCAAGAACATCGGACAGGTATATAAGCTGCTGACACTCAGCTCGGAAAAGGAACTGAACAGCCTCTTTGACCTGCTTCCGGTGAGCCACCCGGCAAAGGTTCCCTACTGCATTTACAAGCAGGCAAGCGATACGGTGCGGTCCGGGGTAATCATCGGGCTTGGAGCCAGGCTTCAGGTGTTCCAGAATAAACTAATCCGTCAGATCACTTCCTATGATGAGATTGACCTGACACTGCCAGGGAAACAGAAATGCG
>OFGX01000768.1_pt1 | contig 22011 bp, 22 predicted proteins | sample 1521831 | NCBI WGS metagenome assembly OFGX01 (sample SAMEA3504080, study PRJEB24116) | mouse gut metagenome | biome: mouse gut; feature: mouse-associated habitat; material: faeces | place: Denmark | collected 2011 | reverse complement strand
AACCATACTAACCGTTATCGAATCGATATTTTCAAATTTTTGTCATATACTTAGTCATTGTACTCTTGTTTGGCACAATGATGATGTAATTTTGTGCTGGAATAAAATTTATGGATATGGATGTAAATATTAAGGCAAACAAAGAAAAATGCATAGAATTGTTGCGTTCAACAGGCAGAGAAGGTGTTGAAGACCTGATTCTTGAACTTGACAGGATGGGGTTCTTTACTGCTCCGGCTTCAGCAGTCTATCATCTTAATTGCGAGGGAGGTCTTGCCCAGCATTCGTTGAACACCTTTAAAGCGGCGTTGGGCGTATGGGAGAACATGAAGAATTTTTGTCCGCATATCGCGAAGGAGGTCAGTATGGATAATATCATTATTGCATCTTTGCTCCATGACTTGTGCAAGTGTGATGTTTACAAGCGCAAAAGGGAACCAAGCATGCGTCCTTATGATTATACAAAAGAAACGTCACGTTATAGTTCATCATATGATGAATTTCCGATAGGGCATGGAGAAAAATCTGTGATTCTTGCTTTATGTGCTGGACTTGTTATGTGCGACTCTGAGATGGTGGCTATAGATGGCACATGGGGCCATGGAGCGTGAATATGGAAAATAATGATGAAAAAATGTCTTTCAAAGCGGCTCAAGACAAGTTTGCCTTGGTGACAATTATTCAAGTGGCTGACACATTGGCGGCAAGGATAATAGAGAGGTAGAGGTGTGCTTAATTCGTTGATTTGGATTGGTGTTGTACGGAAATGTACATGAATTCTGTGTTTTATGTGAAATATTTGTATATATTTGTGCGGAAATGTACAAGAAGTATGCGGATAATAAAAAATAATGGTGAGATGATCTCGTTGAGAGAGAAAGTCCGGAAAGTAATTTCAGACAATGAAGTTCCAGAGTCTTCATTAGCTGAAATGCTTGACATTGACAGGAGGGCATTTGATGAGTTCTTGAAGGAGGGAAAGGATTTGAAATTCACCCAGGCCTTGGCTATAATGAAATTCTTGGGCATGGATGAGAAAGAATTCATTGAATCTTACGAACTGGATCTTAAGGACAATATCAATGAGGACAAAGTAGAGCAGACAGAAAAGCTTGCTTATATTTTTGACAAATTTGATGTAAACGTCCTCAAAGAAATAGGCATTATCAAAAAACGTAGCAAGATTGAAGATTATGAGCGTCAATTGATGGGATTCCTCGGATTCCGCAGCTCAATATATGAATATGATTCTTTTGCTCCGATAAATACTTTATACAGCAAGTCTAAGGTAAGCATTGAGGAAAGGAAGCAAAAGAAAATGAACGAATTCTGGATAAGATGTTCCAGGCATTCATTTGAGCAAATCAATAATCCTTTTGAGTATGATGAAGAACTTCTTAAATTGTACTTGCCTAAAATTCACGAATATACGCTTGATCCGATTCATGGGTATGAGAAAGTTGTCTTAACCCTGTTCAGAATGGGGGTCACGGTCTTGACGCAGTCATACATTAAAGGAATCGGAGCCTTTGGGGCATCAATGTTTATTAATGGGAAACCATGTGTCGTGGTGACAGATATGATGAAAAAGTATCATAAGCTTTGGATGACATTGTTTCATGAGCTATATCATATAATCAACGACAGGCAAATGCTTGAAAGGTCAATATATCACATCAGTTCAGAAAGTGAAATGTCATTGTTTTTCAATGAGGAGCAGGCCGATTTGTTCGCCTGCAGGATGCTCATACCTTATGAAGTGTCAAGACATTTGGCTAAAGTTATTGTTTCACCATACAGAATCAAGAGGTTGTCTGAAGAATTGGCGGTTCATCCTTCGGTTGTGTATGGTGTCTATCTTGAGAACTCTCCAAAAGAGCAGAAAAATAAGGAGTTCTCCAAGTATGCAGGGCATCTTATCGGTTCTGAGATTGCGACAAAACAAATAATGTTTTCACCAATACAAACTGGTAATCTGAGAGATGCAATAGATGATATAAAAGAAAAGTTGTACAATATAAGAATAGCATAAAATGGGAAACGCGGAGAAATTGCAGAATCTTATTTCAACTGTTGATAAGATTGTAGATGCACGGGCGTCAGAAAACGGACAATTGTTTACAAATGATGCGTTGAAGAACAGTTTGGTCGAGACTCTTGGACTTGCGTATCAAGATCCTCCGAGGGCATATGAATTATACTATGAAAACATACAGAAAATACTGAAGGAGTTTTTGCCGAAAGATAATGTTTATACAAAAGTTATCAGAAATCTGGTAGGAACATTGCTCTCACATAAGGAAATGTCAGGAGTCAGTATAGGTAAAAGAGGGGCGGATTCAAGGATGGCTACAACCGAGGATATGGCAAATCTTGTGGATGTGTTGACAGAATGGTCATCAACTCCATATGATTACTTGAAGTTGGCTCATATACTTCTGGAAAAGAACAAAGAGCTTGGCTTCAGTCCTGTCGAACGGGAACTTAAGGATTTTATGTCGTAATGAGTGTGCATTGCTGAGGTTTCTATAGTGTCGTTTTTTATTATTTCAATCGTAAGCCTGCTTGCTGTAATTGATTGTTGTGGCGCGTAAATTGATGCACTTTTAGTGCATTATGAAAACACGATTCCCCGAAATAGGGGAATCGCATATTTGCATTATGGTGATAATCATGGTGTTTGACCCTATCTCCCTCAGCTCTTTTCCTGGTCATGGCAAAAATTGGCATGAAGGTCAATTTTGCATTGGGCCAACGCCATTTTATGCCTAATCTTATCCCATTTATTAAAAAACGGTTTAAAAAACGCGCCGGATTTTTACGGAATGCTTCAAAAAAGCAATTCGGTTTAAGATTTGCCCGATATTTAAACCGTTTTGCCATTGTATCATTTGCCGTTGTCTCATCTGCCGTTGTATCATTTGCCATTGTATCATCTGCCATTGTATCATCTGCCATTGTCTCATTTGCCATTGTCTCATTTGCCGTTGTGTCATTTTCCCATTTTCCATCGCGTCTTGCTGGACGTGTTATAAAAGTACTATGCTGTTCGTGGCGCGTAATGGGCTTGCTATCAGTGTTTTCATGGGAATGCGGTTCCCCGGGATAGGGGAGTCGTATTGCAGCAATGTGTCAATAATCATGGCGCTCCATTCCATTGCAAAAAGCAAATTCCTCCTTGCGCATCGGGAAAAAACTGGAGATGCAGAGCCTAAAGAATCGGAGGCTACCCTGCAAATGAAACCTTATGTATTGTAAGTTTAGAAATGGCCGGTTTCATGCTAAAACCTTTTAAAAATATGCTTTTTATGTTGCAATATTATGAAGAATCATTAATTTTGTATTAGGAACGCTTGAAATTTGTCAGGCATCGTGTGTCTGAATGAAAGCAGGCTGTTCCCAACTATTAACAACTTTATTAATTTTATTTATGGTAAAAACAATGAAATCTTCATTGTTCAAATGCTGTCTCGCCATATTGGCTCTGGCAGCGTTGAATGTGCTGGTGCCAGTCGCTTATGCGCAGTCCCCTGTATCGGGGGGGGGTATCAGCGGTATAGTATCTGACGACCAGGGACCGCTTGTCGGCGCCGCGGTCATGGTCAAGGGAAGCACGGGCGGAGTATCCACCGGTCTGGACGGTGAATATGCCCTTTCCGGAGTTAAGAAAGGAGACATTATAGTCTTCTCTCTCCTGGGTTATAATGATGTTGAGATTGTCTATGACGGACAGCCGACTCTTAATGCCACCCTTGAGGTCTCTTCCGAATTTCTGGATGAAGTCGTGGTCACGGCTCTCGGTATCAAGAGATCAGAAAAAGCACTGACATATAACGTGCAGCAGGTCAGCGGTGAGGAACTGCAGACTGTCAAGAGCACCAACTTCATGAATGCTCTTGCCGGAAAGGCTGCCGGCGTGCAGATCAACAACAGTTCTTCCGGTCCCGGAGGAGCAGTGAAGGTCGTGATGCGCGGTGCCAAGTCCATTACCCAGAACAACAACGCCCTCTATGTGATTGATGGTGTTCCTATGTACAACCCTGCAACCAAGGGAGGTGACGGAGCCATGACAGACCAGCCTGGTTCACAGGCGTCAGCTGACATCAACCCTGACGACATCGAGAGCATTTCCCTTCTTACCGGCCCTTCAGCTGCGGCTCTTTACGGTTATGAAGGAGCGAACGGAGTCGTGCTCATCACAACTAAAAAAGGAAAGGCAGGAAAGACATCGCTGACATACAGCAACAACACCATGTTCAGCGACCCGCTGATGATGCCTCGCTTCCAGAACAAGTATGCGAGCTCTCCGACAGACAAGAATATGTGGAGCCAGCCAAATGCCTACGCGTACAATCCCGAGAACTTCTTCAACACCGGAAGCACAGTGACGAACACTCTGTCGCTTTCTACGGGAACGGAAAAGAACCAGGCTTACATTTCAGTTGCAGCCACTAATGCTGCGGGCATCCTTCCGAACAACGATTACAACCGTTACAACTTCAACTTCCGCAACACTACATCATTCCTCAATGACAAGTTCCTCCTTGACGTGAGCGCGAACTATATCTTGCAGAATGACAAGAACATGGTGTCTTCCGGAACGTACTACAACCCTCTCACTGCCCTCTACCTTTTCCCGAGGGGCGAGGACTTCGCTGACATCGAGGTTTACGAAAGATGGGACCCGTCTCTTGAGCGCAATGACCAGTATTGGCCAAAGACCATAAGCGACGGCATCAATCTGGCCGACAACAACCCGTATTGGACGATGTACCGCATGAACCGCGAGAATGTCAAGCGCAGGTACAAGCTCTCCGCAAGCCTTCAGTACAAGATCACGGACTGGCTCAACATCCAGGGCCGTGCAAGTATCGACAACTCGGACAACAAGTACACCAAGAAGATGCATGCTGGAACAAATGCCATTCTTGCAGGTCCTAAGGGACGCTATCTCGAGAGGGTGAACTTCGACCGCCAGACATATGCGGATGCTATTGCCAATGTAAACAAGACTTGGGGAGGATTCAATCTTATCGCCAATGTCGGAGGCTCAATCAAGGACACGAGAGTGGAGATGAGCGAGACAGAGGGCGATTTGAGGGACGTGACCAACTTCTTCTCTGTCGAGAACGTAGTCGGAAGCGGTTACTATAAGGTGGACAGGGACGGTCTTAGACGTCAGACACAGTCTGTCTTCGCCAATGTGGAGCTCGGATGGAAGAGCTATCTCTTCCTCAGCGGAACAGTTCGTGCGGACTGGGATTCGGCACTTGCATTCTCTTCTTACGGCAAAAAGCCTTTTGTCTATCCTTCAGTCGGAGTCTCCGCTCTTTTCCATGAGATGTTCACCATGCCGAAGTGGTTCAGCTTCCTCAAGGCACGTTTCTCATACACGTCAGTGGGTAACTCCTACGATCCTCACATGACAAGGCTCAGGTATGAGTATGACCCTCAGAACAATTATTTCAAGGTGAAGGATATCTATCCGAACTATGACCTCAAGCCTGAGCTTACCCAGTCATATGAGGCCGGTCTCAACCTGAAGTTCATCGACAATACCCTCAGCCTTGATTTGACTTATTATCATTCCAATACCAAGAACCAGACTTTTGAAGCTCCGCTTTCAGGAGGTTCAGGATACAGGGCTGTCTATGTGCAGGCAGGAAATATCCAGAACTCAGGTATTGAGGCTGCTCTTGGATATGATAACAAGTGGGGCAAATTCGCCTGGTCATCAAATCTGACTGCCTCCATGAACAGGAACAAGATTGTCAGCCTTGTTGACGGAGTCAGGAACCCGGTGACAGGTGAACTCATATCTCTTCCTTATGTTGACAAGGCCAGCCTCGGAGGTCCTACTGTGCGTCTGGTGAAGGACGGTACGATGGGTGACATTTATGTCAACAGGGACTGGAAGCGTGACCGTTACGGAATGATTGAAGTGATTGACGGTGTGCCTTCTATGGAAAACACTGAGTACAGGAAAGTCGGCTCTCTGCTTCCAAAGGCCAATCTCGGATGGCGCAACTCTCTTTCATGGGACGGCATACGCCTGAACTTCCTCTTCACTGCCCGTATCGGCGGCAATGTGGTTTCACAGACTCAGGCATATATGGACTACCACGGAGTATCCGAGCGCAGTGCGCAGCTCAGGGAACTGGGAGGTGTACAGATGAACGGAACCATGGTGTCTGCATATGACTACCTTAAGGTAATCGGTGCAAACGGCGGAGAGGCTGACTACTATGTCTATGACGCTACTAACGTCCGCCTGCAGGAACTCAGCCTCGAGTACACCATCAACAGGAAATATCTGAAGAATGTCTGTGACATCACTTTAGGTCTTGTTGCCAACAACCTCTGGATGATATACTGCAAGGCTCCTTTTGACCCTGAGCTTGTATCTTCAGCTTCATCCACTTTCTATACAGGTGTGGACCTTTTCATGACACCAAGTCTGAGAAGCTTCGGTTTCAATGTAAAACTCAACTTCTAAAACAGGAACGAAATGATAAACAAGATTACAATAAAAAACATTCTTGCTGTTGTGGCGGCAGGTTCGCTCATTGCTGTGTCCTGTACCAAGAACTTCGAGAATATCAATATTCATCCTACTGACCTTGATCCGGACAACATGAGCTCCGTGGAGAAGGTAGGAACACTTTTGCCTGCGATGATTTATCTGCTTCAGCCGCAGCAGGAGAACAATTCGCAGATGACAGACCAGCTGGTTTACGGGCAGCTCGGAGGATACTATTCGGCTCCGAACATGTTCAACAACCATGGAGGAAACGGACATCAGATTGCCAACTGGAACCCGCAGGAGACAATGTACTGCGGCCCTTATGTCGACTTCATGTCACCGTTCTATTCCAACTATTTCAGAGTAGTGGAGGAGACAGGGGGAGAAGGAGCCGTTTATGTGGTCTCCAATGTGCTCAAAGTTGCTATTATGCATAGGGTGGCTGACACTTATGGCCCGATTCCTTATTCAAAGGTCGGCTCAGGTGCCTTTGAGGTGGAATATGACGCCCTTGATGTGCTTTATCCGAAACTTCTCGAGGATATCTCTTCTGTCATCGCCTCGCTTGAGAGTTATGGCAATACGCCTTCTCCGGCCCTTGCAGAGTATGACATAATGTTCAAGGGTGATTTCTCAAAATGGCTTAAGTATGCTAACTCGCTGAAGTTCCGCATTGCCATGAGGATCAGCTCAATGAATGAGGACCTGGCCAAGACTGCGATGCAGGAGGCAATGCTCAGCGGAATGTTGCTGGACAATGCGGACAATCCTACATTGCCGACGAATGACAACCCTGTCTATAAGGCGGCGGTGTCTTGGGGTGACCTCTGCATCAATGCTTCCATCACAACATATATGAACGGTTACAATGACCCTCGTCTTGCAAAATACTTTACCCGTACGACTGTAGGTGCGTACAACGGCTTGAGGATTGGCTATATGCCGGGGCAGATTGGCGGTGCGAGTGCAAGATATTCAAAGCCTGGTGCTGTTCAGGATACTCCTATGCCTGTGTTCTATGCAGCTGAGTCATGGTTCCTGATGGCGGAGGCCGCGCTCAAGAACTATATTGCGGGAGATGCCGAGACATATTATAACAAGGCCATCGAGACTTCCATGGGACAGTGGGGCGTTGCAGCAGGAAACTATATGTCACATCCGGGAGGCTCATTCGCTTATACTGATAGTTACAATACGTCCAACAATTACACTCTCACTTCCGTTCCGGGTGTGGCATGGAGCAGCGAGAGCACGCAGGAGGGGCACCTCAAGCAGATTCTCACCCAGAAGTATATTGCCAATTATCCTTTCGGTCTTGAGTCTTGGAGCGATTTCCGCCGCACTGGCTATCCTGAACTCATCCCGACTTGCAGTCTTGCAGGTTCTGAGGGCGTGACCCTGGAGCGTGGAATGCGCCGTCTGAAATATCCTGACCAGGAGTATTCCCAGAATCCGGTGAACTGCGAGAGCGCCGTAGCAAAATATTTCGGCGGCCAGGACTGGTTCTCAAAGGATCTTGACTGGGCAAAAAAGAACTAATAAATAAACATTTTGAAAATCATGATTTATAAAATAGCAAAAATCATTGGCATTTCTTGTGCTTTTTGTGCGGTGGCTGCTTGTAGCGATTGGCTGGAGCCTAAGCCTGTAAAAGGTTATGACCAGGATTATGACAGCAGTGCCATCTCGCCGGAGAATGAGGAATATTTCAAGTCTTTGCGCGAATGGAAGCAGATTCCTGACCTGCCGCAGACTTTCGTGTGGTTTGACAGCTGGAGCGGCGCGTCCAATACAGGTTCAGAGAGCCTCAGGGCTCTTCCTGATTCTGTGACAATAGCCTCATACTGGGGTCTGCACGGAGCGGACACTTCAAAGTTCGACTTGTCTCCTGCAAGAAAGTACGACATGGAAGTCATGCAGAAAATAAAGGGAACCAAGGTGGTGGTGACGTTCTTCTCAAGATTTCCGGGAGAAGGACTGCCGAAGAGCAGATTCCCTCACTGGTATGATGAGAACGGCAATTATATCTATTTGGGCAAATCATCGTATGAGGTGAATACAAACGATGAAGAATTGGCAAGGCCTGCCATCAGACGGTATGTGGAAGACCTCTACAACGCTTGTATTGAGGCTGGTTATGACGGATACGATTGGGATTACGAGCCTGCCCTTGGAATGGACGCTCCAGGTGGAAGGGAATACACGCCATTCTACTACAACCGTGTACAGCAGAGGATATTTGTGGAAGAACTTTCGTATTGGTTCGGGCGTGAAGCTATGAATCCTAACCGTGATCGTGGAGGCCGTCCTATGCCTGAGAAGCAGCTTTTGCTCATCATTGACGGTGACATAGGCTGGAATTATGGTATGGGAGATGATTGGCTGCACTACTGTTTTGACTACTTTATTCTTCAGGCCTATGGAGGAGGCGGATTGCAGAACAGGGTCAGCAATGTCATCACCGACTGCGGACCGTCAATTGCCAATGGCTTGATGACTGCAGAGGATGCGGTTAAAAGGACTATTCTCACTGAGAATTTTGAGTCTTATGCGTCATCCGGCGGCGGATTCCTGGATATGTCAAATTTCATCTACCGCGGTACATATGGCGGAGGGGCTCTTGACCAGCAGATCGGAGGATGCGGCCTCTACCGTGTAGGATTCGACTATGTAGGAGGCAAGTGGAAATTCCTCGACCAAGGAATAACGAACATGTATCGCATCTGGCGTGAAAGGCAGCAGGCCGAGTAATCGCCGGAATGAATTAATATGAATATTTTTATGACAATGAAACGTATAGCATTTATTGCTGCGGCAGCTGCCGCAATGCTTCTTGCTGGCTGTGAGAATGCTGAATATAGTCCGAAAGGCAATATTATCTATTTCGAGGCAGCGGCCGGGGGAGAAAAGTCCAAGATGGTGACTCTTGAAGGCGCTTCTGTCGATTTGCCTATGCTTGTGAGGCTTGCGCAGAAGGCAGAGCAGGATGTAGAGGTGCAGATTGTTTTTGACCCTGCCCAGATTGACGAGTTCAACAGCCTGAACGGCACTGACTATCTTCCGGTTCCGGAAAGTGCGCTTCCGTCTGAAGGGAAGATTACCATCCCTAAAGGCGAGGTGGGCGTGACATACAACCTTCACGTATCTTCGTTTGAATCAGATGGCGCAACTTATGCGGTACCTGTACGTATTGCATCTTCTTCAGCTTCTGACATTCCGGTTTCCTCTGTACAGAGCAAATTCGTGTATGTGTTGACGATTCCGCTTTCTGTAACCGTGCCTACTATGAGGCCTTCAAGTTCATCTCCTATTCTTGCTGAACCGACTTCTGAGTGGGGGATTGAAGTGGAGGACTGGACTATCGAGACCTGGGTTAAGATGGACGGATTCCGCAAAAACAACCAGGCCCTCTTCACTTCAGGAAACTCTGACAAGGGGTGCGAGATCTATGTCAGGTTTGGAGATGCCAACCGTCCTTTCAACTACCTTCAGGCCAAGATTATGGGAAATAATGACATTTCTACAGATAGGGACTGGGAGGCGAACAGGTGGTATCATGTTGCCATCGTGTGCACGAAAGCCGATTCAAAGGTTGCAATCTACCGTGACGGCGTCAAGATTAAGGAGGCCGGCGTGACCTATCCTTCTGACGGAAAGTGCAAGATTGACCAGTTCCAGATGATTTCCAGCGGAAACATGTGGTTCGTGAACAATTGCTCAATGGGTCAGGTGAAGCTGTGGAAGGTGGCGAGGACACCTAAGGAAATCACTGACAACATGTATTTCTCGGTGAATCCTCAGAATCCTAACCTCATAGGATATTGGCCTTTGGACAAGAATATAAACGTGGACGAAGGTGGAGTGCCGAATGAGTCCGAGGTAATATTCGAGGATATAACAGGAAACGGCCATAACGCAGTATGTCCATGGGGAATGGTAAACTCCTGGACCGATAATGTGAATTTCAAGAACTGACGCCAGTTCGTGAATGCTTTTTAAACTGGCCCGGCCTGAAGTCTGATGACTTTCGGGCCGGGCTTTTTTGTTTGGTCTTTTGCAGGCTGGAATGTCCGTGTAAAATGTAATACCGGATTTCTGAACTTGACAGGATGGGATTCTTTACTGCTCGCGGCAGCTGCCTGTCAGCCTGATTGTGATGGATATATTTTGATTATATGGTAATATTGACTTTCTTTGGAAAGGATTTGGTTTCATATGTTAATGTGTATCTATGTTTGTTCGCTATATTGACGGTGACAACGTGTCATTCAAGGAGTTGTTCAGAAACATCAAAAGTCCCATTGTGTTTACTTCGGCATGGACGTGCTTTAAATTCATATTCAAGGTTATTGGGCCGCTCTGCCTTGTATTGGGTATGATATTGTGGACCGCAGTGTCAATGGACAGCAAGATAGGTGTCCTTGAATTTGCAGCTTTTATATTTTTCCGTTTATCTTCTTTATGTCGCTCGTGTTCCCGTTATTATATTACGGAGTCGTTGCTGTTCCAAGGCGGCATGTGAAGCAGATGCGCAAGGCAATCACGGCCATGACAGGCGAGGCTCCGGAATGGAGGAAAACAGGGCCTATGAAATTTGTATTTGAATTTTACGGCATTGAGTATTTTGCTGAAGCCTTGGCTGTTCCAATGAAAGCTGAATGTATGGTAATCGGGCAATTGTATCTTCCGATTGATGACGACTTTCCTAATCCGTTCGTGATGAAAGACGGAATTTATATGATGAATGATGACTTCTTTTATGAATGGTCTTCTTTCCTTTCGGGAAAGCCGGCTGCAAAATATATAAGGTTTTCCTATAATTCAATTTCTTTCATTGCTGATTTCAAGGAAGATGTTTCGGCTTCGGGCTATGGCTATGCGTTTGATCTCCTTAAATATCTTCCCGGCAGATTCCATCTGATGCCGCTCTCCTGCAAACAATATGAAGAGATTGTAAATAAAGCCATTGGCGACTTCTTGTGGAAGAGGACTGAGGCAGATTGATGTCACGGTTACCATAAAATATGTCTATCTTCGCTTATGGTCAACGTGTCGGCCCCAGGCAGCAGGGACGATTGCCCTTTTTCGGAAAATGACGTTGCTCCTTCGCCCCAAAGAGCATCTGCACCTTATGGCGTGTTATCCTTTGTGTTGCTTTAGTCATCGTGGTGGCCGTGTGGGCGTGTGGGCGGGGTGGCGTTGGGGCAATTAGAGGATCTGGTTTTGTTATTGCATAATTATCGTAACGATAAAGTGGCAATGATATGAAAACGGAATAATTCTTCGTGCCATTTTTGAACAAGTGTGGCTAAGGAAGTTTTATGGTGTGAATGTTGATGCTGTCTGATTGGTCTTGATAATCTGAAAATATCTGATTCGATGTTTTTATTTGATTGATGTATAATGCGTCTCGTTGTTATGTTGAATATGCTGATGAAGTGTGTTCTTGTGGCAAAATTTTGGATATATGGATATTAAATTATATTTTTGCCACAGCTAAGTCAATAAATTGTATGTGTATTATGGAGGAGATACAGATAATTGCACGAAACATCAAAAAGATGCGCGAAGCCAGCAGCTACACGCAAGATAATATTGCGTCATTTCTTGGAATAACTCGTTCTGCATATTCCAATTATGAACTCGGGACGAGAGAGTTGCCTTTGGAGTGCATGGAAAAATTAGCGGATTTATATGGATGTGATGCATATTTGCTATACGAGGAAGATGCGGATATTGTTGAAAATATGCTTGTGACAGCTTTCAGAGTTGATAATTTGTCTCACAATGATATGGAGCAGATTGCTGCTTTTAAGCGGATTATCAAAAAATCACTGATGATGGATTCAATGTTGCTGAAATGAGGAGATTAACTATGCAGCAGGCTGAAATGCTTGCAAGTAAATTCAGGACAGAGAACGGTCTGGGACAGGCAGAGCCGGTAAGTGTGAAGACTTTATTGCGTAAACTTCAGATCACTGCTATGTATCGTCCGCTGTCAGCTGATTCTTATGGGATCAGCTGCAAGTCTAAGACAGGCAAAATGTTCATGCTGATTAACAGTAATTCCACTCGAGGCCGGCAGCATTTTACGATAGCCCATGAATTTTATCATCTTTATTTTGATGAGAATCCGACACCTCATATGTGCTGTGGCGGAGCCTCTGTCGAGGAAAAGAATGCAGATATATTTGCATCTGTACTTCTGCTTCCAAAAGAAGGAGTGTATGCAATGCTTGGCAAAGAGGAAATTCTACAACGTAAAGTAAAACTTGCTACAGTCCTCAGAATTGAGCAGATGTTTCAGGTCTCTAGATCAATGCTGCTCATTCGTTTAAGGGACATCGGGGTGATTTCTGAGAATGAACGCCAAGCCATGCAAAGTATTCCGGTCAAGGAATCGGCTCTTGAATATGGCTATGATAGATCACTATATGTGTCCGCTAATGAGGGGGTTACGATAGGTGATTTCGGTGAGAAAGCAAGAATATTGTTTGAAGAAGGACGGATATCGGAAGGTCATTATCTGGAATTGCTAAAAATGATTTCTGATGGCAGGGAAGATAACTAAAATTGTGCTTGACGCAGATGTCATAAATCATTTTGTGAGAGGAAATCGTTTGTCTCTGCTTCCGAAGATATTTCCGGAGTATCAGTTTGTTGTCCTCGATGTCGTAAAGAAAGAATTGCCTCTTTTGATTCTGTCGGCATTGGACAAACAAATTTCCCAAGGGAAAGATATATGTGAGGAGGTTTTCGGCACTTCTCCTGCTGAGAAGAAGGAATATTTCAGGCTGACAGCAACTGGCGGATTGCATTTGGGAAAAGGGGAAAGTGCCTGCATGGTCTATTGCCGGTTTCACAACGATGTGGTTGGCAGCAGCAATACCAAAGATGTCACCCGATATTGCAATGACCATGGAATCACTTACCTCACAACAAATGATTTCTTGTTTTATGCTATCCGTCGGGGACTTTTGACAAAAGATGAAGCTGCGGAGTTTATAGCTACAGTAAGAAGCATGGGGAGCTTTCCTCCAGTCGTGGACTTCGATGAATATATTTGTACAAAATTGTAGAATTGAGTGGATTGCTTTAGATACTTAACTTTTAAAAGCAAGTAATGTTAATATTATGAAACGATTTTTAATAACACTGTTAATTCTCTTCATCGGGATTTTCTCTGGTGCTCAAGAAAAGCAAATTACTGCATTGGGACAGGATAGCCCAAATGCGACGTACCGTTTATTCCCGACCACGAATATGTGGACATTTCTCAAACTTAATACAGCCGACGGGAGGATATGGCAAGTACAGTATGGTGTAAATGGCCCCAATCGATTTGAAACATATTTAAACATGGTCCCTCTTGCTTTCGGAGAAGATAAAAGGCCAGGGAGATTCACGCTATATCCAACCCAGAATATATGGACTTTCATCTTGCTTGATACAATTAGCGGCTCAACGTGGCAGGTACAATGGTCGCATGACAAAGATAAAAGGGGGATTATTCCGATAAATTAAGCTTAATTTAGATCGGAAACACACTATGTGGTTTCTCATACTGCTAATTCACCCCTGTGATATTTTTCGATTAGAAAGTTCACTATGCGGGCGTGTGCATTCGTTATGAAATTACTTACAGCCAGCATCGTTCTGAATAATTTTAAATGGGACAAACAGTACTAATTTTTGCCCCCCCCTCACTTCTTCAAAGCCATAGCAGAATAACAAAGAGTCATTTTTTGTCAACCCTTCTTATCTTTTCTATTTTTCGGTACATCAAATTTTATTGTTTCAGACATCCTATCGGAACAATGTAAATTCCATCTTCAAGGCGACGATACGCATGTTCGCCGGTTGCCGTTAAAATCATTTTAAAGGCAGGGGCTTTCATGCGTGTGGTATCAATTTGGTCAGATAATGCGGTTAGTGTCTCCACTCCTTCTTTTATCAAGGTCTCGCCTCCGAGTTTGACTTCAATAAGCCCATACTGTCCGTTTCGAAGATGTATAACCGCATCACATTCCAAACCGCTTTTATCCCGATAATGATATACCTTACCATTTAATGCTTCTGCGAACACACGCAAGTCTCTTACGCACATTGCTTCAAAGAAGAAGCCCATTGTCTTCAGATCGTTCATTAAATCGGCTGGGCCTAAACCTAATGCAGCCGTTGCGATAGACGGATCAACAAAATAGCGTGTGTCAGCAGTGCGAATTGCTGTCTTTGAACGAAGATTTGGATTCCATGCCGGCATATCTTCCACCACAAATATTTTCCTCAGAGCTTCGAGGTAAGAACTTATGGTATCATCATCAAGTGCAGCGGTGTCATTATTTTTCAAGTCTGCCTTCAAGGTGGCAACAGATGCTTGTGTTCCTTGATGGCGTGCATATGCTCTCATCAAGCGTTGTACTCGCTCCGAAGCCCTTTTAACGCCATCTACTTTGGTGATGTCTTCCTTAGTTACCGCATCGTAATAATCGAATGCCTGTTCCAATGCAGCTTCTTCGGGCAGTCCGACAGCCATAGGCCAACCACCACGGCAAATCAAGAATGCAATATCTTGCAATTTAAGTTCATTCTTTTCCAGTATTTTTTCTGGAGTAGTGAATAAGTTGCCAAGGCTTATCTTTCCGTTTGATTCGCCCGACTCGAATAATGTCATAGGACGCATTGTAAGCCAAGCAAAACGTCCTGTTCCCGAATGCTCTCGTTCCTCTTCTGCCTTCTTGTCTGGAACAGCAGAGCCAGTTAATATAAACTGTCCCATTTTACGGCGGTGGTCAACAGTGTACCTTACAGCGTCCCATAGTTTAGGTACGGTCTGCCACTCGTCAATAAGCATTGGGGTATCTCCTGATAGCGCAGCATCAGTATCGATTTCTAACAGGCTCTTGAAATTATTTTTCACATCTGTGCGGGCCAACAATATTTTGCTGGCTGCGACTTCCTCTGCTGTTGTGGTTTTACCGCACCATTTAGGACCTTCAATCAATACAGCACCCTTTGCCTGCAATTTCTTTTCAAGCAGACTATCCATTATCCTGGGTTTGTAACCATTCATAAATTAAAGTGTTTATGGCTACAAAGGTAATTAAAACAATTTCATATTCGGTAATTTGGCGCGATATTTTTCGGTAATTTAGCGTATAACTTTTCGGTAATTTGGATTTAATTGGGTAGATTTATTGATATTACCATCTCGCGAAGAGGAAAAGTGACTTAATCTTACCAAGTTCGCTTGTCTTGAAGGTTTCTACATGTTGTTGATAAAAATCAAACTATGTAAATGCAATCTCTTGCTGAATGCCAGATAAATTTCGATCTTTCACTGTGTTTGGAGGAATTTTTATTCCATCTCAGAATACTTCATTCATTGAACTTTGCTTCCAGATAAGACCTTACAGTTTTACCCCAGTCAGAAAATTGCATTTTATCGTAATAGTCTCCAAACTGATTCATGCATTCTCCAATAATGGTTAGTTTTGGCGTGCCTTCTGGATAACTGTCGACCAGAAGACGCACAGATTCATCTTCCCTGATGTCTATTATACGTCCTTGTAAAGATATTCCTTTAGAAATGTCTACATTCTGGTTCTCATCTTCCTTATCATTAGAAGTAACCGTGCCCTTGTGTCTTAGCTCTGGAAAATGGGTCTCAATCATTTGAAGAAATGGAATCAAATCCGTACGCTTAAAAAGAACAAATTTGTCACCATTTGTTAGGATTTCTTCTTTAATTTTACCCTCAACAGTACTTTGCTGGGCTGACAGTCTGCTATAGAATGAGACATAGGATTTTTTGTTTAGGCGTGGCTTGATTTTATAGGGCTCCCAACAGACAAAGACATCGTTATCCAGATCATATCCTAAAAAAAGGAATGGTAAAGTCGACTCCTTTATTTCGTTGAACTCCTCGCGCTGTGGCAATTGGGCACGCTGATGTTCTAATGGATGTGGATTACCTTCATGCGTGATACATTTGAAATAAGCATAATAGCTATTGCCATCAAACGTAAACTGACAGATTGAGTCTTGTCTTATGACTTTAAACCCCTCATAGTCGCCAATGGTATTTATGAATTTCTCAATTAATGCTTTCCCTTTTGGATATATTTTTCTGGCCATATCTATAATGCTTTATGTAATTTGCTGTCTAAAACAGATATATCTGCTGCTGGAACGTCTTTTAAGCATGATGTGAAGTGGACGTTTGATACTTCAGCCGGTATGTCGTATGAGGAGATGGCAGGAATATTATAATGATTAAATAACATATATGTGTTAGCAGCCATAGTAGTGTCAAAGCGAACCTTTTTTGCTTCTTCCAAATTAGGGCCGATAATTTGATATGTTATTTCTTTTAATTTTAGAAGTGCCTCTGTGTCCGTAACAGTCATTGATATGCAGTCTATTAAATCAAATATATTTGCTCCTATGCCTGATGCAGCAAATATGATCGATACAATAATAAGTCCCGAACCTTTATTGGGATTAAGCTGTTCTAATGAAAATGTATGAATCCGCTCATGATTGTTTGTGGCTTTTACCTCAATTTTGTCAATGCCGTCATTAAAGTCATATTTGTCTTCCGGTGAGGTATGCCATGCATTAATGAGGTATAGGGGATCTTTACTTTTTGCTATTACAAACAACTCGCTCCATAGCCCCTTGACAACTTCTTTTGAGAAAGCAGGAGGAGATGTAAACAATGAAATGACCTTAGAAATTTCATGTTTTAGTGAATTTACATTTGGCTTTATAGTTAACTTCTTTAAAACTATATAAATTAAATCCAAGAAATATTTCTGTAGATCAATTTCTTGTGACTTAAGTAATATTATCGTATATTTCTTACATATAGTATTATTGTCATTTTCATGCAGTTTGCACAACTGGTTAAAGTTTACACTAAATAATTTCAGACTGATATTGGTCGTTGGAGTCTCATCATTGCATTCTACAAAAAATATTGGGTGTCCTTCTTGTGAACATCCTAATCTATGTGGCATGTCGGAAGCAATTTTCTCTACAGAAAAACTCTGGTCCTGTTCTTCGGCTGGCTTGATGCTGCAAAAAGTTGAATATAAGTCTATCATGGCTATAAAGTGTCATCATAATCATCTTCATCATTCTCGGTACCAACAAATGATGTAGCAAGAATGTCAGGATAATACACGCAAAAATTGTATATATCTTTATTGTTTAATGGATGCATTGGCTGGTTGACTCTAAAATGATGCAATTGGAAACATACAGTTCCTTCTTCTTTAAACTCTTTATCACCTGGATAGCTCCCGTTTTTTGCATAACCAGCTTGAATATTACGTAAATCATTGATTTTATGACTGCGTAAATCATCCAGTTTCTTTGCCTGATATGATATCTCGTACAATCTTACATACTTAATATTCATGCTGTCACGTAAATGTATCAAATATTGAATTGTAATATTCCTTCTTGTTATGTTTGGTACATCTCCATAACTTATATGTTTAAAGAAATCAATGAATTCATCTACCTGAACGTAAGCAAATCTATGATTTCTAATAATGTTACCATCATAGTTGGGGCAGTTTTTAAATTTGCCATCCATACTTTTAAGTAAATCATGGATGCGTTGCTTATTTTCTTGATAACAATCTAATGAAATCATTTGTTTCCAACCTGACAGTTTGCTTCTCACAAGCTTTGATGATAGTATATTGCTACGGGTTGGATTGAGGGTATCTGCCAGAAGCATAGCGTTGGAATGTTTTGAAAATTCCGCCAGCGATTCGTATTGGTTGAGTTTTGCACGAAGATTCTCTTCATGATCGACATAGTCGTTATACTCTATAAGGCTTTTTGTTGACAGATAGACCCGGCATATATCTATATAATTCAACTTGTATCCAAAGAATCTGCATCTCTGCTCTATTGTATCTGCATTGGATTTCCCCTTTGTCGTGCGAGGCATGTAAGACATGGACAAATGTTCAATGGTAAATCCACGGTTAAGCATGTCTGCTCCAACAAGAATGTGACCTTTCTCCGATTCCCATGATATTCCTTGCTCTGCCACTGTGCCTCCTTTGGATTGAACAAGGTGGACTTTTGTCCTTACCATAGCACGAATTAGAGTACCCATTACCTCATCAAATGATGGAATATCCGTCATGTATTTGGTAATAGAATTATATGCTGGTTTAAAAGAGTCCCTGACTATTTGAGTGCCGAAATCATCTGCTGGGCCTCCTAATGCATTAATCCAGTTTTGTTTTGTGCATTGGGCCCATGTGGCAAATTTTATATTAGTGTCGCATCTGCCGTCAACATGAATCATCATAGAAAGATATTTTTCACGTTTCTGTATAAGGACAACGATAGCAACACTTATCAAGAACTCTTGCAATGCTCTTGACAGACTGTCTGGGACAGATGTCAAGGGATTCTCCTTATAATGATATACTTCTGTGTCAGGGATGATAGAAATTAACTGCAAGTCTTGATTCTTGAAAAAGAATTTTCCTCCTGTATAACCTTTCCCCGGTGTGAGGACTGTATGGTACGTAGGAGACAATATGTCGTTACTGTCAATCAGAAAAGCAGCCTGAGGGGTTGCTGTGTATTGTATATAGGAATGGCTTGGCAATGACTTTTTTAAATTCAGGATGCTTGAATATGTCCTGCTGAAATCATCCTCCTCCCATTCTGGCTTACTTGCATTCTTTCTTGCATAAGTGTTGAAACTTGATTGATCTGCTTCGTCGTCTATGATTAAGACACCGCATTGTTTTACTTTTGTAACCAAAGTAGGTGCTGAAAAAATGTCAGCAAGCCTGTTTATGTGCAGGTGGTGTTTTAAAATAGGAAACAACAAGACTTCCGGCCCAGTCTCTAAAATATTATAAATATCATCAACGGCAAAAATGCTTTCATTTGTATCAACAATTATGTAGTCATCACCTTCATCAGTCTTTAAATCATTGCGAAGGCGTTCTGATGTCTGACTCTGAAGATTGTTTTTAGTACCGGTAAGGTAGATGACCATGCGGTAGCCGTTATCCGCCGCCAGTGCTGTCAATGTCGTAAATGACAGTGTCTTTCCACTTTGCACATAGCCGACAGCGATATTGGTTATGTGCCCTTTGCGGCCTGGAATTGTACAATGACTAAGAATCTTTATGGCTTCTTCGATTATAATATCTTTACTGTCTTCATCCAGTTTCGTTTGTGACTGCATGAATGCTACTGTCCTGTCTCCGATTTTAATTTGGTTTGGGTTATGGACAGGATTAATGACTTCTATTGTATTTGCCATTATATTACGCCAAATAATGAATTGAACTTATCCCTGAAATACTTTCCACCGCTTTGGCCACCTTGTGATAGACTTATTTCTGTAGCAACCATTACCTCAATGATGTAGGCAAGTTGCTCTTGCCCTTCAGGTGTTGCCAATGATTTGTCAAATCTGTCAAAGATTGGGTTGCTTAGATTTATTGTTGCTATATAGTTATTAGCATCGGAAACTTTTCTCAAATTATATAATCCTTGTTCTGTTGCACTTTTTTCACCTTTTATTGTTAAAGGTATCTTTTCACCATTACTTAATGTAACATCTATAGAAACTGGTGGTATCTGAAACTCGTCATTTTCTATTATAGGGTTACCAAAGAGATCTGTTGGTGGCTGTATTTCTTTAGTAGTAGCAGATTCTGGGATTGAACTAATGATATTATTTGATGTACCAATAGACCGAGTCTCAGTATTTGTAGAATTATCAATCGGTTTAGTGAAACCTTTCGCAATCTGTTTTATGAGGTTCGTGCCAAGATTCTTTATTTCTTTCTTGGTCTTAGGCTTTGTGTAATTCTGTGCCTGGCCAAAGATGTCAAATGATTTGTTCTTGCTTAAATCCTCTTTCAGTAATTCTACAAAATAATTGAACTCATAATCTTCCTGAAATGAGTTTTTGGTAAAACTGACATCAAATCCCTCTAAGTGTAATTCGCCAAAAATCCTTTTATATTGAGGGGACCCTTCTTGCCCGCAAAGGACTTTGGGCCTATATCTGTCATCATAGCTGCTGCCGATAACGCGGCCTCTTCTGAATAGCAAGAAACCATTGTCAGTAGAAGTGCTCATTGTTTCCAATATTCCAATAAAACCTTTTACAGAGTATTTCCCCGCTGAAAAGTCAATGTCTTTTTTCCATAGAACAGTTTCACCGTCAGGAGAATTATAATGAGGAGCCTTCAGAAACTTAAGTTCCTGGTATTCCATTTGTTCTCCATTTATGATAAGATTTAATATGCCCTCACGTAATTGTTGCGTATAAATGCTTGTTATATGTTTTTTGATATATGATAACTGCCTTGGGCTTGGCTTGTTAGCAGACAGATTTGTTAGTGTAATGCGTGTATAATGCGTGTCGGCATTACATTCTTCTTCCAAGACAGGAAGTTCTAAATCTTCATTGTCCACGACCTCCTGTAAATTGAAGATAAGAGTTTTATTGACAGGCTCTCCGTAGGCAGAAGTTTCAACTTTCCATATATTGCTTAACCAAATTGAAGAAACCTTCATGCCCATGCCAAATTCATTTAGTCCTTTGTTGTCAAGAGGGATGTTGGCTAACTCAAATGCTCTTTGGTAATTGTCGTGTGTTATGCCGAAGGCATCATCTTCAATTGTAATTGTGTCGTTCTCAAAGTCAATATTAATAGTAACGGTTAGTTTACCATCAGGATTGATTCTATTCAGAATTTCCTTATGATTAAGGTAACTCTGAATAGAATTATCAACATATTCGGCTAAAGCATTCCATACTTTATTATTGATAAATCTAAAAACCTCGTATACTAAAGGTTTTGTCGCTATTGAGACATTATTTGCCATAATCCAAAAGTTTTTCTGCAACTTTTTTAACAACCTCTACATTAACTGCATTTCCCAGAGCTTCGTAGCACCTTGATAATGGCAATCTGAAGTATTCTGAGCCAAAAGATAAACCTTGCATGCCTTGTACTGATGCTGCCTCATATAGCGTCATGTACCTTCCTTTGGAATGAATGTTTTCCGTTGTGTGTTTTTCTGGAAGGGTTATCCATGGGAATATGGGAATTTGTGTGCCTACAAGATTTAGTGCAGGAGAAAAAGTCGGTAATTTCACTCTAATTCCTGATGCCCTGAATTGCACAATCTTATCTTCAATTATGGGGAATGTGTCTTTGCCGCAATTCCATTCAAATTTTAAATGGCTATTGTCGAATGTCTCCACACTTTGTCGCCATTCGTCTATCCAGCATTTATGCCGGGCATAAAAATTCCTGTTCAAACTGATATACCTGATCTTCCATTGAGGGAATCTTCTGCTGCTTTTCGTTTGGGCATAAATAGGCAATTGATTAAGACATTGTTCTTTATTTACTCCTTTAACTCTTAGTATATGACAATTTTCAGATTGAAGCTATATAATATTTTGATTATTAAAT
>OFGX01000760.1_pt1 | contig 22198 bp, 34 predicted proteins | sample 1521831 | NCBI WGS metagenome assembly OFGX01 (sample SAMEA3504080, study PRJEB24116) | mouse gut metagenome | biome: mouse gut; feature: mouse-associated habitat; material: faeces | place: Denmark | collected 2011 | reverse complement strand
GACGCACGTACCATCCGGAGAAAAAATACAATGTGCCGGACCAGAGGATCATTGGGAAGCGGTCTGAAAACGATCCGGAAAAGATGGTCCCTAATGAGAATTATGTGAAATATTTCGGGGGTCTGGAACAGCCTGAAGAAAGGTCAGAAACCTGCAGGAGCAGCTGTGTCAGGATAGGGGCATTTCTTGTGATCCGGAAAATTTTAGAGGATTACCGGCTTCCGGCAGTGATAGAAAAGTATTTCGGAACGAGAGACGGCGGGCTTGTTGCAGACCTTGTATCTTATTCCATCATCAGTGAAAATAACGCGGCACAGTATTATCCTGCCTATGCCTATAACCACCCGCTTTTCACGGAAAAGATGCACATATACAGTGATACAAAGGTATCAGATTTCCTTGTGTCTGTAACAGATGACCAGAGGATAGGGCTTGTGAACGAATGGAATGAAGCGAGGGACCACAGGGAAAAAATATATATTTCGTATGATTCAACGAATAAGAACTGCCAGGCAGGCGACATCGAATTTGTGGAGTATGGCCATCCAAAGGATGATAAGGGGCTTCCAGTCTTTAACTATTCCATTGCATATGGCACAGCGAACAAGGAGCCGCTTTTTTATGAACAGTACCCGGGAAGCATAGTGGACATATCCCAGCTCCAGTTCATGCTGGAGAAGGCAAAAGGCTACGGATATAAGAAGGTGGGGTTCATCCTGGACAGGGGATATTTTGGCAAAGAGAACATACAGTATATGGACCAGTGCGGGTATGATTTCGTAATCATGATCAAGGGGATGGGAGCCTTTGTAAAGGAGCTGATCCTTGCGAAGAATGTGATGGGCTGCCGGAGGAACTACAGGGGATTCTTGATTTCATTGGATAGTCCATTATGGACGATGACCCATAATGATGTCAATCTCGTTATCAAGACCGTGGATAAGAGGAAGAAGTAGGAAAGGGTGATGTATTGAAAAGATATCGGGTGACAATTTATTTCAGTGAGATATATGAGGTAGATGCAGGTGATGAGCAGGAGGCACGAGATAAAGCAGATATGTACCTCAAAAACTTTAACAGCATCCCGATTCCTGATGAATACGAAGTGGAATGCTTAGATGAAGAATAGCTCCGCCTATATGAAGATTCATGGGACAACGGCATAACTGTATAATGCAGAACAATCTTGACAGCAGAGGATATGGCAAAGTAAGGAGAGACATTATGGCAAAAAAAGAAATGACATTGAGAGAGTTTTGCGAGCGTTACCGTAATGGGGATTTCCTTGGAGATGACTTCGACACTCAGGTGGAAGCAGGATGGTACGACTGGTTCTGTGAGGATGATGAATTGGCAACGCGGCTGGCAAAGATATGGGAGATTCTTGACGGTATCACAAGCGATTATATCTTGGATAATTACCGGGTATGGTTCAAGAACAACTGCCCTGCCAGCGACCATCCGTTGTATGATGATGTCCGCTTCGAGCCGATGGATGAATCCAAACGGGATGAGCTGTATTTCATGGTGGCTATTGATGATAAGCGCCAGGACTACAGGTTTGAGGTTTATACCGCCCGCAATGGTTATGAGTTTGAAGCAGGCTTCGGCAGGGTACAGGAAGTCCAGGAATTCATAAACGGCTGGGAAAGTGCATTACGGGATCCGACATTCTATGAGCGTAAAGCCGCAAAAGATAAAGAGCTGGATGAACTGGCTGAAGAGACTGCGAGGGTTCTTGAATGGGACCAGAAAATCCTGGAAGAAAAGGGCTCTGAGAAATTGGGAGAACCCGCCCGGGAAGGTAAGGAGCTGTTCGGAAGGAACAGCATTGTTGGTTAGCCTTACCTGAATATATCTGTTTTCAGAAAATTTGAACTAACCAATATCAATGCAAAAAATACTCAAATGTGATGGGCACTCCAGATGGGGTGCCTGTTGCATTTCTGTTGTTGAATGCAAGCAATGTGTTGCAGATATCGTGTCCGAAGCGATTGACATGAAGGAATGGTTGCATTTCTGCAAGCAAGTATAGTAGATGTGCAACTGCTGTCTGGTGTGATAGGAAATGAAATTTTGTTGATTGGTGCAGGAGGTTCATAGGGATGAGGTTGGACTATGGAAAAGAGAGATTTTCAAAGGTGAGTGTATGCGGTGTGGAATGTGAATTCAATGATATGAGGATAGAGCGCAGCAGTGTCTCGGAGGGAAGATACCAATATGAGGTCGCTGGAGATGATGACAGTGGTGGTGACCCTGCCAGGATCAAACTGGGAGTACTGGTCAATTTCTTCGGTACACATTATATGTGATGATGGTCAGATATATATGCTCTGGAAAAAGATGGGAATATGTGGATGGCTGTTATATGTCGGGTTCGCCAGGATATGAGTAACATGTGGAACCGGAAGAAATTGTTCTGGTGCTGGGACAACGAACAGACAGTATGGACGATGTAGAATCTATCATAGAGAAACAGGATATCAAGAGACAGGAAAGGAGAAGGCATGGCTGTTCATATCAGAAATAGGAGCGATTTAAAAATGGCATATGAGATCCTGATGGATATGTAGGTGTTAAGACCACTTCCGGGAAGGAAAGAGGCAGTGCGGGAGCACATCCGGGAACTGAAGAAGGATATCAGGGAGTATTTTCGGCAACAGGAGAAAGATAGTGAGCGTCATATTATCTGTGACGACGGAATCAACGGATATACGGAATTGGTAAGGCTCCCTGAATGTCTACACACAAAGGAAGATGCAACAGTATATTTCGAGGAAAATGAAGTACTCAGGTGCCCGGATTTACCTGGAGGATGTACTGGTCATCCTTTTACCTGCTGGTACAGGATTATCTGTAGGCAGGGTAGGATGTGGGCGTATCATCGAGTTGCATATGATGTATAGGCTGAATTGTGATGAAGAAGTGGAATTTCATTGAAACATTGTGGGTCTTGTGTTACTATTAAATACACAGCCAAGTGTGTAAATAGGATGGAAAGGAAGTGGACAGATGGTAGAGAATAATGCCGTATCTTCCGGGAATGGACAGCAGCAACAGGCGGATGTGATGAAACGTACAATCAAGGACAGTGTCTTCACAAACCTGTTTCAAGATAAGAAATACCTGTTGCAACTGTATAAAGCACTCCATCCAGAAGATACTGATATTACAGAAGATAAGCTGACAGACATCACGATTAAGAATGTGCTGACAGATAACATTTATAATGATCTTGGGTTCGTAGTGAGGGAAGACAAAGTTGTCATTCTGGTGGAAAGCCAGTCAACATGGACGATGAACATCATTATCCGTGCATTGATGTACATGGTGCAGACCTACCACGATTATTTTGACCGTACCAAACAGAACCTCTATAAGAGCAAAAAAGTGAAACTACCAGTCCCGGAGATATATGTGATCTACACCGGTGACAGGAAGACGAGGCCATCAGAGGTGTCATTGGCAAAAGAGTTCTTTGAGGGAGAACAGAGCTGCATAGATGTGAAGGTAAAGATGATATATGATGGTGAGGATGGAGATATCATCAATCAGTACGTCATATAGAATTTATATAAATCCATATAAGTCTATATATCCTGATAAAACCGCATAGTTAAAGGCTTTAGGTGTTGTTAGGTTCGATATATCTCTATATAATTTTATGTCTTTCAATGGCAAATTGGTGTAGAAATGGTGTAGTAGCAGTATAAAAGAGTTTGATACGAAAGGGAATACCCATAAATGAATATTTGGACATCTAAATAAGTCCATTATTGATTATAGGAATATAGTCGATAGTGGGCTTATTTTAGTGCCTGAATCCCACAGACAAATAAATCTATACATCATCCGTCAAAGCCCTTATATGGGCACCACAGCGCGTCACAGGGGCATCCTACGCCCTTGCATCCCAATAACTTAAAACAGCAATTTCATTACTACAGAAAATCTACAGGAGGAGATCAGGAGACTATGTATGGCAAGGTAACGAGATATTTCCAGGATAGGGGCTACGGCTTCATCCTTGGAGAGGACAGGAAGACTTATTTCATCCATCATATCAATCTTGACGGCGAGCATATAGAAAGAGGATACAGTGTCCACTTCAAGCCGTTCCAGGATGAGCAGAGCGATAATAATGCAATGGGTGTCATCGTGGTCGATGCGCCTGAGAAGGGCAAAGAAAAGGAATCTTCCAATAGCAGAAAGAAGAAGCCCAGGCACCGCAAACCATGCAATGCAGATAAGGCTGTTGCTGATGACAGGAGATTCCAAAGGTTCGTCAGGGCGTTCTTTGAGGAACAGGAAGAAATGAAGGATGCCATGGAAGCATCTGATGGCAAGCACTATGAAACTAAAGACTGATAAAAAGATAAGGAGGAACTGATAACATGGCAATCTGCAAGAAAGAATTCGCGAACAGGATGGCGGAGAACGGAGGGATAACCAAGAAATCTGCGTTCAATGCCGTAGGGCTGTTCATAGAGACATTGAAGGACTACCTCAGCGAGGACGAAAGGGTGATGTTCACAGGATTCGGGAGGTTCGAGATACGGACAGTCAAAGAGAAGAAAGGGAGGAACCTGCATACCGGGGAGACGTGCATCATACCGGAACATGAATATGTGGCGTTCCGTGCAAGTGATTTGCTGTTCGACAGCATCAGGGAAAGGGGTGGGGATGATACATATGGAAATGAGGAATGACAGGGCGCAGAATTGCGCTGAGTGTGAATTTGCCAGGATGTATGATTTTGGCAGTAGGATTTATTATTGCGACCATGAAGACAGGACTGACGATATGGGGAAAGTAGGTGTGGGTGAGTTGCCGAAAGAAAATCCTATGTGGTGTCCGTTGAGAGAGAGGCGACAATCAGGATACTGATGCCGATAAAGGGTAGGTTCAAAATGAACCTATGCTGATTTAGAAAATTGAATGTTGTGTCCATTGTGGACATTCTTGAAATGGGGCGTCCCTGTATGTTATTTCAGGGCAAAGATATCCATCACTTGGGGGACTCGTTATAAGCGTATCCTTTGAAGATTACGGTTATTCAGTGAGTAGTGCGATTGGACGAATCAAGCGGAGGTCACTGTTAGTTATCTTCAAAATAAAGGAAACAAATTCAAAAGCTACCATTTTTAAGAGAGTAAATGTATTCCCACAATGGGCATTCGATAATTGTGTCATACGGCTTCGGTTCAAACAGATTCCGAAAAAGTGGAAAGTGTTGTCCACGGCGGACAATGGATTCCCCAAAAGTAAATGGTTGTGATAGTATGACACAACGACTGCTGCCGGTATGGAATATTCAGGGAGGTGGTATTTTGCGACATACCATAGTCCCGTGAGACGGTAGTTCCCCATGGGTAACTGGTGTACCTGTAGGTACGGTGCTTTGGAATAGCCTTTCACAGAATCATGTAAAAGGATGCCCCATTTTGGGAGACGCTATTAAAATCGGATGTCAATATTTTTGACATCTGGAAAGAATTATAACTGAATATAGTTTTATATCAGGGAGCCTGTTCTGGACTCCCCTTTTAGCATCCGTGTCTAAGTGGATGCTGTCTATTATCATATCTACGAAAGGAAGTATTAAAATCACGAAAACATGAGCAGTAAAAAGAAATTGGAACAGAGAAAGGAATTCAGGGAATATTTATCCATTGCAGATAAAAGAGTATTGGATATCAGGGCATCGGGAGTAGAGCTAATCGCAAGTGATGAAGTGTTCGTATTGGTGAACGGCACGAATAACTATTGGATTAGCAACCATGGGAGGCTTGTGAACAACCTCCGAGGTGGGTTCCACATGCATAAGAGAGGACATGCGCATTATACGCTTAGTGGCATTGAAAAGAAGATAGAGACATACACAGATAAGCTGGTAGCAGAGCATTTCCTTGAAAGGCCTGATAGATGCAACAGGATATGGCACATTGACAGGGACAGGGACAACTGCTTCTATAGGAACCTGATTTGGGTAGACAATGAAGAGCATATTGGCTTACAGCGCGGGATCATGCTTGTAGAGGAATTGGGCAGACAGCAGGAGTACATACCATACATCACATTGAAATCGAATGCGGCATATTCAATCTGGAACGGCATCTATGTAAGGTGCTATAAGGATAAACGGGTATATGAGGGTGCATTTATGTGTGAGCTGTGGAAGAATGACAAGGACTCCTTTGCCGAGTGGTGGAGTTCGGAATATTATGAGTGCAATGGCGAGTCCATGGCTGTAGACAAGGATCTGCTGTTCCCAGGCAATAAAGAATATGCGCCTGATAAGTGCTGCATCATACCGCAGACATTGAATACCATGCTCTCCAACTGTAAAAAGCACAGGTCTATTTGGAAGAATGCGAGGATGGATTTGCCTCTTGGCGTGAGGTATGACAGCAGGATAAAAATGTACTATGGGGAGATTAAGCCGTATGGGCATGACGAAGTGATTCGGCTGTCCTATTGGAAAACACCAGAAGAAGCTTTTGCGGAATATAAGAGACATAAACAGGCTGATATACTGATTATGGCAGATAAGTATAAGAATAGGGTGCCAAAGAAAGTATATGATGCGCTGTTAAGATTTGAAATAAAACCATATATAGAAGATTGGATTTCATGATTAAGGAGGATAGTGAAGCAATGGCAACGAACAGTGAAATAAACAAAAGGTATGGGAATCTGCTTGACGGCATCCAAGATAGTCCACAGACAGGATATAGGACGCAACAGGAGATTGAAAAGGAAGTGCATAGCCGGTATGGCAATCTGATGGACTGCAAGGGGATGGATAATGCTCTCTATGACAACCTGATGGAGATTGAGAATGCAAGCAGACGTGTCAGGCGGCAGAGGGAAGAAGCTTCTAGGCTGGCGGACATCCGAAGAAAGGTGAGTGCTGAACAGAAGAGGGTAGAAGAACAGGAGGACATTGATAACAGGAACGCATTTCTTGATTCCCTTATCGAAAAGAACGAAGCAGAGAAGAAAGCCAGGCTGGAAGCAGAAGAGCAGAGGCGCATACAGGCTGAGAAGAAGCAGAATGTATTGGACAGTCTCCGAAGGATGAAGGATATCGGGGATAGAACGTCAGAGATGTTAAGCCAGACGAATGCGATGCTGAAAAGAGATGCACAGCGCACGAAAGAGCGTGAGGAACAGATGGAATGGTACAGAAGGCAGCAGAGAAGATGACGGCATATCTGCAAATAATGAGGAGGATATAAAATTATGATTATGAACACAAACAGCACAAACAAAGAGAATGAGAATCCATATGGACATCTACTGGACAAGTACCTGGACTCAAATCATGTAGACTGGGAGACCAGGCAGGAGCGCGAGGAAGAGGCAAAGAGGAGGTATGGCCATCTGATTGGCTTTGCGAAGCCTGACAATTCCACATTGGAGCTTATGGCGAAGATGGAGGATGACAGGATTGAACGTAGGAAGCAGATGGAGGAAGAGAGGAAGCTGGATGCGCTCAGGAGACAGGAGCAGATTGAAGCTGAGAAGCGCAAAGAGGATGAACATAATGCCAAGGTAAGGGGGTATGCAGAATCGATTATGGCAAGGAAAGAGGCGAAGGTGAAAGCGGCTGAGATGGAACAGAAGGAAAAGAGAGAGGCTGAGGAGATGCAACAGAGGATGTATGACAACATCAGCGGGCTGGTCAGGATTAATCCAAAGCTTGCAGAGAGATATCTACAGATACTGAAAAAGCATGATATCATTTAAACAGTTTATTAGGGCATATCGGATAGGGAGGCTTATCTGGTATGCCTTTTTTTATGATTATGTTGATATATTATCGCTCTATGATTATAATGTACTTATAGTCATTTAATACAAGGGGGATAATAATTATGGCATTTATTGAAGAGACAATTATTAGCGGTTTTATAGGGAAAGTTATTAGCGACTGTATAGATGTTTCATGGATTAAAATAAAAGAAGCAGTAAAAAACAGAAAGAACAAACATCAGAATATAGAATCACAAATCTATAATGTAATTGTGAATGTGCTTAATCAAATAACAGGTAACAGGTATAAAAATAATCAAGATAAAATATATCAAGCTGCTGAACAGTTATTAATTTGTTTTAAGGATGATAAAAATGGTTACCTTGAAGCTGTGAAGTCAAGTCCGAATGTTCTTGATGAGTATACTAATGTTGATATGTATATACAATTTAAAAGGCAATTATATCAAGAACTCGGTAAAAATGATTATAATAAGTTATATCGAGAGATATGGTTATTTCAGCAGGATAAAGAAAGTAATAAAACATCAAGAATAGAACAAAAAGTTGATGATTTAGGAATTGAGATAAAAACGACAAATGAGAAATTAGATGGCTATAAGAGGAATAATGAAAGTATTTCCTACATCAATAAAGATATCAAGTACCAAAATAATAAGAAAGAAAATTATATAGAAAATTGGAATAACAGATTGTTTTTAAATATTGATAATAAGGAAAGACCAATAACTTTAGCTGATGCTTTTATTATGCCTGATTGTAATATATTTGGATCTATTAAAGAAATTGGCATCTCTGTTAATGATAAATTGGATGAAATAATAAAAAAGTTTGTAGAAAGTGATAAAACCTCAACTATGCTTATTAAAGGTGTACCTGGTATGGGAAAATCAAGTATAATTTCATGGATTGCAAACGAATACAAAGATGATGATAGAATTATCGTCTTGAGGTTTCGTGATTGGAATAGAATAATACTTGAAAAGTCTTTATTAAGTGCTATCTGTAATAAAATCAAATGCGAAGAAGAGGAGTTAGAAAATAAAATATTAATATTAGATGGTTTTGATGAAATGAAGGCATTAAATATTCGGGATAGATTGCTTAATGAATTTTTTGTCGATATTAAGGATTTTGAAAACTTTAAATGTATTATCACATCAAGACCAGCTTATATTGATTCGGATTTTTTTTCTTATGTTGTTATACTCAATGTATTTGATTTGTGCAGAGTAAAAGAATTTTATAGAATAATAACCGGAAATGAATTAGTTGAAACAAGAAAAATAGAGTCTAATTTAGCGGTTTTAGGAATACCAGTAATATTATATATGGCTATTATATCTAATGTAGATATTAGTTCAAATCCGACTAAACCAGAATTATATAATCGTATTTTTGCAGAGAAAGGAGGTATATTTGATAGGTTTTATGATGGAAGAACTGAATATAGTAAAGGAGCACAGATTATAAGAAATCCAGAAAATATAAAAATTTATTTGGATTTTTTACGTAATATTGCATTTAAGATGTTTGAAAAAAACGAGTTATTCTTACAGGAGGATGACTGTAAAATACCACAATTAGAATTCCAAGGGAATGTTGTAAGTATTTTAGAGTTTCCAATAAAAAATTTATTTGAAAGTACCGAGAACAATATTGAATTTATACATAAATCAATATACGAATACTTTGTATCAGAATATATTTATTATGTAATAGCAGATGGTTTAAAAAGGGATTATGATATAGAAATAAAATTAGCAGGAGCTTTAGGAAGTTCACTAATATGCGGTAGACTAACACCTGAGATACTTGAATATTTAGATTATAGTATTAAAAGTAGAAATTTAGACGAAGACCTTGAAAAAGTATATGATGCATTTAAATTAATGTTGCGAGATGGCATGACTTATTATATAGGTAACCATTATAAAAATGTTATTAATTGTGAGATGAATATTTTTGAAAATATGTTGGATATTATTCATTTAGAAGAAAAAGATTATTATATATGTGATGATTCGATTTATCCATACCTAAAATATGGGAGAAATAATTTAAATTTGAAGCATATGAAAATTAGCTATTCCCAAAATGAATCAGAAGACAAAAAAACAGATTTAAGTGGAGTGAGTTTAAGTGGATCAGACCTAAGTGGTTCCGTTTTAAGTAATATAAATTTGAGTGAATCAGATTTTAGAAGAACAAATTTAAGTACAGCAAATTTAAAAAATGTAGATTTTAGACATTCGGATTTAAGAGAAGCAAATTTATGTGAAACTATATTAGAATTAACAAATCTAAGGAATGCAGATTTAATGAGTGCAGATTTAAGTAGAGCATTTTTGTATAAAGCTAGTCTTAGAGAATCAAATTTAAAAAATGCGAAGCTAAATGGAGCAGAATTAAAAGAGGCCAATTTAAGAGAAGCAGATTTAAGAAGAGCAGATTTGACAGGAGCAGATTTGACAAATGCAGATCTTTTAGAAGCAAATCTAGAGAAAACAAATTTGCAAGGGGCAGATTTGACAGGAGCAATATTTGATGAGAGTCAAATTCAGTATTTGGATTCTAAATATGATATGCATAATGTGAAGATATTTGACGTTAAAAGTAGAAAATTACAAAGTTATAAGGAGTATTTAGAAAAGAAATCATTTAAAAAAGAAATGGAGGATTCATATTCAATATGATGGGTATTTGAAATTTCTAGAATTGAAATATATCCCCCTACATTTGGATTTCCACTTGATGAAAGATAACCTTGCTGTTACAATAAATGAGTATCATATGATAATCCATATATAACATCAATCCGCATCAAGGAGGCCAGAGTATGAAGTTACCATTCAAGAAAAATAAGGAAGTTGTTTTCCAGAAAGTAAAAAGCCAGCAGGGATTTACATTGGAGAATCAGGAAAGAAAGCTTACTGATTTCAGGGACATAGATATTGAGGATTATCTGGAGGATATGTTTGTTACGCCGAATCAGTTTGTGATTCTGACTGCTCCTGTGGCACAAAGTAAAGTCCGCTATGCCCAGGCGTGTACTAATGATGGTGGGATAGAAGTCGAGTTAGGGATCGAGGAGGAAGGGACACGCTTGTATTATAAGATGTGTTCTGAAGAAGAATGCCATCGTATCTTCTTTGATTTTTATGAGGGTAGATTGATTCCGGATATGAAGGAGTACAAGCCGGTAAAGTTTTGATGGGATAGTAGGGATAGAGTGATTATGGGCTGATTTTTTATAGGGGTATAGGGATATATAGGTACTTTGATATTTTTGGATTGAAATGTACCCCCTACCCCCTGTATGGGCGATATTGATTGGAGTACCCTTATTCATGCTTTCTAATCTATGTTGTACATTAGAATTTCAGACGGAAATGCATTCAGTGATAAGTTGGTAGGGTTAAAATGTTATGTCTGACATTTTATATTGTACATTAGATTTCTGGCAAGAATGAGGGGTATACCCTGTATATGGGGGTTTATATTTTTTGACTGAAACATCCCCCCTATACCCTTGTACTTGCTTCGGTAAGCTAAAAATTAAGTCGATGTGTTTTTCAATCAGATAGGCGCTTTCCCGACAAAAGACATTCAAAATAGAATGTAAATATACCCGGGGTACATACACCACCACCTCCCCCAGCCATGTCAATCAAGCCACAAAACAAGCCAATCTGGCCACCCTCTGTAACGCTCTATTTGCCCCATACAGCCACTTTTATAAGTAACCCTATAATTTATACACCAAAGCTATTTTAAGCCGAAATAGAGCCGAATATCCTTTGCATACGTTATATCCAGAGCCAAACAAAACCCCAGAATCAAAAGCAATCAAAAAGGCCGTGAGAGTCATTCCCATGGCCTTGATTATCATTATGATTTATCACATTTCACTGAACCATCGCATAGCATTCCTTTTTCACCTTTTCAAAAGCCATCTTCCTATCGCTATAGCTCCTACAATTCACATTATCAAACGTTCTCACTGTCATGATTCGATTTTCAAAATCGGTCATGCTATCCCAGAAGTAAATGAGACTTTCCTTTTGTACTGTTGCATTGCGTTCCTTGCCTAAAAACATGAATGCTTTCTTGATATCGTCTCTTGTGTAATTGTCTTTGCTGTCCTCTGTATACTGGTAACGTCCGAAAATGTCTTTCCGATTATATTTCATTGTCAACATAGCTTTTTATCTCCAATCTATTCTCTATTTGATATTGTCAGGGTGCAGCCATTCAAACGGTTACACCCTTTTTTGTTTATGCAAATACCGGTTGCAATCTCTTTGTTCCATTCGTTTCCACTTCAGTACTGCCATAATAGTCCCGAATGTCATCCATGCTCAGCTTCCTATGGCTCCTTTTCCTGAATGCTTCAGTGTGAAAATACCATCTCTTTTTCTCTCTGGCCCATCTGAAGCCGATTTCCTTCAATGTGTCTTTGTATCCGTATGTGTTGCCGTCTACCCATATCCAGCAGCCTACAATCTCGATATTGATGCCGTCAAAGGTTATGATCCGCTGCAGCACTTCCCTCAATTTCGCATCCTCTGAGAAGTCGTATTTCATATTGTTGAAGTCTGTCTTTGCGCTTTCTTCTTTGTTATCTGCCGACTTGCTTTCATGTCTGTCTTTCAGCATCTTGAAGAGCTTGTCATACTCAGCATTGATTTCCTGGGTTGCTTCTGTGCTGCCGTTTGCAGTATCAGGGTGATGCTTCTTCAATAATTCCTTGTACTGCTTTCTTAATTCTTCCAATGTGTTCACGTTCTTGAAATATTTTCCCATACCTGAATCCCTCCAAATTAAAAAAGTGCAAAGCCCTTGATAATTCAATAGAGACTTTACACTTTTGATTAGTGGTTGCTATTCAGTTGTTATTGCTGATCCGTTGCTAAAGGCGGTTTTTGGTAAAGTTTACGATTTATCTCCTTTTTCAAGATTTCAATCTCTTCTTTTACTGCATTGATATCACCTTTTGCGGCCTGTCGCTCGATTCTTTCAACCAAAGTAAGTTGGTCAAACAAATTAGCATTCAACTCTTTTTCACCTGGCATATAATCACCTACCTTCTGAAAACGTTGTTAATTAGTATCTACAACCATTATAGCAATCAATGCTCAAAGTGTAAAGCCTTTATTCAATTATCAAGGTGCTTTGTTTATTGGGTGTTGTTTGATTATGAGAATATTGTACACTATAGTGTACTTATTAGTCAATAATGAAAAGTACACAAAAATATACTATCTTAATTAGTGATTGTACACAAATGTATACTATTAGATAAATTGTATTGATGCATTTAATAGAATATGATATATTATTCTTATGGGAAACCAGAGAGCAAAAGGCGGCTTTACCCTCCATTTCGGAGGGGCAACCCTCCAGACGAAAGAAAGGAGGGCGATGCCAATGATTACATATCAGGACTTGTTTCTGTTTTGTACATTCATTGTTGCCCTTATCAGTCTGCTTTATCAGATTCTTAAGGACAGAAAGAAATAGCCGCCACTACTCGCAATAGTGACGGCTGACGCATTTTGTGACGGCTTAAATCACATTTGAGGGTAGAGCCGCTTCTCTGGTTCTCCCTTTTTGTATCTTTAATATAACATATAAATAGTTGTATTTCAAGTTTTATCTTGAATATATTCTACAATATCGCCCGGTTGACAATTTAATATTTCGCATAAGTACATAATAGTATCAATAGCGACATTTGAATTATTATTTAATCTATTAACAATCGTAGGAGAGATATTATATTTTTCTCTCAAATCCCTTTTCTTAATTCCCTTTTCTTCCATTAATGAAAATAATTTATCATAACTAATACTTCCTCTGTATTGCTTTTCTCTTTCTCCCATAAATGCACACCTCCACTTTTATAGTACACTATTGTATTCTAAAAGTCAATGCCATAATTCATTGTACATTATTGTGTACTATTGCTAAAAACGAAAGTATATTTTTGTGTACTTTACATATTGAAAATAAGTACATAAAAGTGTACAATAGTCTCATCACTTAAACAAACACACAACAATCATTCGGAGCAATCACACACAACCACAACGAAGGGAGACAACGACATGGCAAACAACGAAATGATGAATCTGAACCTTACAAGAAGAGATGTATGCGACATACTGAGGGCGATTACAAGTGTAAGGATTGATTTTAGGAATGAAATCCGTGATGAAAACATCTCAGAAGATAGAAGAGAAATCGCCAAATCTTCTTTGGAGATGTGGGATAGACTTCACGAAGAAATCAAAAAACAACTGACAGCATTTGATGATGCAAAGTAAATCCCCTGAAGAGTCTTTGAGGATTAAGACGAAATGCCCGCAACAAGGGCATCGGGATACTAAAATCAAGATAGAAGGGAGACAGCATGAAAATCATAGACAAGAAAAACATAGACCAGGAACGGAAACAGCGTTTTGAAGAGAAGGCGCGAACCGCATTGCTCAATGGTGACAAGATCCCTGAAAACTATAGAGTCGAATTCCTCGGATTATGCATATACAGCAATGGCCTATTCGCTGAACTAACGGTATTTATCTATAAGCCTAGGAGCAGGAAGCCTGATATCATATGGACTCTATTCATGGACATAGCACATGAAGAGGTAGATTTCAGTAAATCCCATTTCGCATACTTGAAATGAAATACCATAGGCCAGCCACTTGAAACAGGAGTGTAGCATCAAAGCAAGCTGGCCATTAGCACCTTGATAATCGAATAAAGGCTTTACACTTTGGGCATAGATTGCTATAATAGTTGTAGATACAAGTTGACAACGTTTCCCGGAAAGCAGGTGATCATATGCCAGGTGAAAAAGAGATGATCAACAATCTGATTGATACCTATTCCAACTTGCAACAAATCAAGCAAGCAAATGGGGATCACAAAAATCAGGTACTCGATTATCTGATTAAGGTTACGATTGCGAAATTATCGTCCATGGGCATAAATGTTGAAGATATCACGTTATAGTCCATATCATAACTGAATAGCAGCCACGAAACAAGGTGTAAAGTCTTTATTGGATTATCAAAGGCTTTGCACCTTTTTTAGTTCAAAATTATGCCAACCGATAGCGGTCAGGCTGACAATGCCCGTAAATCTGCATCCATGTACCTGTGAGTGAGCCGACAGGCAATACCAATAGCCATGCAAGTGGGGCAGAGGCCGCAACTAATCAAATCAGAAAAGGAGACAAACTATGTGCATGACGATTGAAGAGATGAACACGACAATGGCAGAGATTCAGGAGTGGAAGAGGATCAAGGAAGAAGCGGAAGACAACATCTCCGCGCCGAATGCGAAAGCAATCGAATTCCTAAGGGAGACGGAAACATGTGAGGCTGTTGACAAGAAAGGGAATCCGATTCGCAGGTTCATCGGCAATATCTTCAAGGCGACTCTTTCGGAGCAGTCCCGCGAGACAGTTGACAAGGCAGAGGTGAGGAAGCTGCTTGATGATGAAGACTATCAGAAAGTCAGCAAGGTGAATACCTATCCAGTCCTTAGAATCAGCTGAACAGTCGTCACGGCGACTATAAACAGGGCTTCAAGCCGTGTAGCGTTCCCACTGGTGACGGTGGGAGGTAGCCAAAAGCTAAATATCACATATGGAGGTGGCAAGGATGCAGAAGCAGACACTGGCAATCGCGGTGGAAACAAAGAACGGCATAGTCCAGAGGATTGGGAAAAGCGCCATATTCACCCCGAAGCCTAACTTTGGCGGTGGCAGCATCAAATGGTACGTGGACAAGCCTAAACAGGCAAAGGGGTAATCCCAGCAGGGCGGATGGTTCCATCATGTGAGGTTCGATTCCTACGCGCCCTTTTCAATAGGCCAATTGAATAACCATTCTATAAAGAAGGAGCTGATACGATGGCAAGAAGCGAGTTGGAAGTATTACAGCCATACTGCGAGAACGACATGCGTCTATTGAAGAGGATATCCAGTTCAATCTTCAGGCGGTTCAACGAGCCATTGGCGATGGCCGATTATGATGACTTCTATTCCATCGCCAATGAGACGCTGTGGAAAGCGTACAATGCATACAATCCCGATATGGGGATAAGCTTTGATGGATTCCTGCGGTCATGCCTACAGAAGAAATTCAAAACGGAACTGACACGGAGGCACAGGCAGAAACGTATCATAGACCGATTTGCAGTACCGTTGGATGCAGTGGATGCCGATGGGGAGGAGTGCAGCCTGATGGACTTTATCCCATCGGATTCTGATACATTCGAGGAGGCTGTCAAGGGAACGGACGGAGGAGAGTATCGGGACAGGATACGGCAGTATATCTCCAGGCTGTCCAACCAACAGGTGAACATGCTGAATCTTCTGATAGATGGATATAAGCCTAATGAGATACAGCGGATTCTGGGGATGTCACCAAAGGGGTATGCGGAAAACCTGTGCACAATGAGAAGCTACGAAAATGTGAAGATATTATTTTAGAGGAGGGGATCACCATGAAGATCAGGAAACAGACATTCAGCCTTGACCAGTACCTGAAACAGATGAAGGTGGAAACGATAAGGACAGACCAGGAGTGCCAGAGGATGTCTGGGCAGTGGAGTGCCAACATGGTCAACGAACTGATTTTTACCGTTTTGACGGACAACTACATCCCGCCAGTCATCCTTGGTGAGGAAATCATGGGAGAAATCGTAAAGGAATATATAATTGATGGACTGCAGCGCAGTAGTTCGCTTTTCTTATTCCGCTATGGAAATACAAAGATTACCAAGAGCCTTGATGAGTATATGGTAAGGTATCAGCGGAAAGTTGTGGACGAAAACGGAATACCGAAGAGGGATGGCAAGGGGGAAATCGTCTATGAATCCGTGGAATATGACATCCGCAACAAAACCTATGAACAACTTCCAGAAGAACTGAAGGAGAGGTTCGATGGATATCAGATGGAGACGGCGATCCATCAGGACTGCGATACGGCGGAGATCTCCAAGCTGGTGAGGAAATATAACAACCATAAGGCCATGAACCAGGCACAGAGGGCTTTCACCTATGTGGACACATTCGCAAGGGAGATAAGGGAGATAACGGAGAACCGGTTCTTCAGGGATGTATATTCTTCCAGCCAGAAGGGCAGAGTCAATGGAACCTTTGAAAGGATTGCTGGTGACATCGTGCTCCTCTGCAATTATCCAGACAAGTATCGGAAAGATACTAAAATGGAGTTCAAATGGCTGAATGATAACGCAAGCCTCCACGATTTTGAAAGCATCGACAGCCTGCTTACGAGATTGACGGATTCTATTGATAAGACAAAGGAGATTAAGGCTTTATTCAATGGGAAGAACACGCATGTCTTTGTGGCGGCATTCAAGGCCTTTACGGAGTCGGGGATGGAAGACAGCGGATTCAATGGTTTCCTGAAATGGTTCATAAATGGTGGGAACAGGACAGAGATTGATGGAAAATCGTGGGATACACTGGATATGAGCCATTCAACAAGGGACTCGGGTGTAGTGCATGGAAAGATTGATTATCTTGTGGCATTGATAAAGCGGTATTCCATGGAAAATAAAGTGGCGGCATAAAGGGGCTGGGGAGACGTGTTCTCCCCTCTTATAGACAGAAGTAAAGGAGATTCTATGTATACAGTATCAGACATTGTTATGGATATAAGCCGTGGATGCACGGCAAACAACCTGAATGAGGATAGGTTCCGATATAGGATTATCTTCTTCGTAAATGATGGCGACAAAGGTATCAAGCATTATGTGGACACCATGTACAGCGGGCTGAGGGAGTCGCTGGAGGATATCGTCAGGAACAACCTTTCACTGACGAATACGGTTGTGGTCGCACAGACAACCGTCCTGAAAGGCGGGGAGCGTGTCTGCCTACAGAGCAAGGCATACCCTTTCAGCCTGGAGGGATATTTCAGCCAGATTAGCGGAGGATGCAAGGGCAGTGGCAGGAATGATGTCCATGGCAGATATGCGGTCAGGTGCATGAACGGATAAGGAGGGAACGGCAGTATGAATGGGAAGACGGTCAGCTTTACTAGAGACGAATTAATCATGCTTTCAGACGGGATATTGTCCATGATGGAGAATACCAGCAAGGCAATGGCATTGATAAAGAATTCCGAGGCCCATGAGATTTTAGAAAAGGAATTGGAAAGATACTGCCAACTGAATAATAAAATCTGTGACATGATGGCGGCGACAGGTGAAAGAGGGTGAATGTTCGATGGGAAGCAGACACAATCTTGACGGCCTTATATTGGAACGGAAGTATGTGGATGCAAGGATTGTGGACAGTCCATATGGATACAAGATGGCCATTCCAATATTCAATAAGGCTGTACCAGTTTTTTATGTGGAGAAAGTGATGGAGATAGTGGAAGCATTTATAGATGCATATATGATAGCTTGTAGGATACCACTGAGACCGGAAAGCTTATGTGTGGATGGGAACCTGTCTGTATGCCTGGACAAGGATATTCCGATAGAACAGAAATATAGGATGTATGTCGTGATTATTTTAGAGGAAGGGCGTAGTGTGAAAGCAGAGGACTACATAATTGAAGTGCCGATAGTACCCACGGATGAACACTTTGCGGAATTCAGACAATGCTTTATGGACATGTTTGAAGTGATGGTAGGAAATAGGTAGGGGTTAAGGCCTCATTGATGGATTCATTGATTCTGTAGATTGTAGGATATGTCGGCACTGGTGGAAAATTTCTGCCGGTGCCGATTGTATTGACTGGAAAAGGATGATATAATAAAAAGGAAATAATGAGATTAGGGGAAAGGTGGTGTGGTTCGGTATATGCGGAAATTAAAGGTATACTTAGATACATCGGTTATCAGCCATTTGTTGCAAGAGGATGTCCCTGAGAAAATGGCAGATACAAGACAATTATGGGAAATGTTTAAGGCTGGAAAATATGATGTGTATTTGTCTACAGTGACGTTAAGAGAGATAGAGAAATGTTCAGAACCAAAGAAAACACAGCTAATTGACCACTTGAATGAAATACGGTTTACAACGCTTGATATTACAGAAGATATTACAAACGTGGCAAAGAAGATTATTGAAATGGGAATACTGACACAAAAAAGTTTTGATGACTGCCAGCATATAGGCGCAGCAGTTATAAATGAATGTGATTGTATTATTTCATGGAATTTTAAGCATATTGTAAATGTGAAGACAATTAGAGGTGTAAGAGCAATTACAAATCTGGAAGGATATAAAATGATTGAGATATGGAATCCTTCTGTATTATTGGAAAGTGAGGAATGATTATGATTGCAAAGCCAATTATTAGTCCGGATTTTACCATTGAAGATATTCATAAGATTAGGGAATATCACTATGAGCTTACAAAAGATATGACAACACAGGAAAGAATTAATTTCTATAATGAAGGTGGAAGAGCCTTTTTAAAAGAAATGGAAGAAAGAAAGCTCCAGAAGGTGTAAGCGGAAAATCAAAATGTCAGAATATGGAGAAGCACCAAAGGATGGACTGGCCATCTGATGGTGCTTTTGCTTTGTGCTACTTTAAGCTGATATCTGAAAGCGCTTTTTCCAGAGAATCCTGTCTCCATCTGCTTTTGGCAATCTGTTGCTTCGTCTGCTGGATTCGCCTGTCTATGTAGCGTCCAAGCCATTCCATAAGCGGGGGAGGGACAAGCTTTTCAGGGAGTTTGGATATGATGGAAAATAAGATGTCCTCTGACTTGCTATGGAGCTTCTGAAAGAATCTTTTTATCCTGCTACGGCGTTTGATTTCTATGTCCATTGATATCACATCCTTTACCTCTAATCTTCTATTTCCATGATACACTCTGACTGGGAAATATACAATATCCTATCCGGAAATACCATGGAAAATTTCCTCAAAATAAGGGCAATTTGTTTGAGTTTCTTACCAGGAATATACATGGATAAAGGGAAAAACTCAAAAAAGATACAGAATAAATAACCTTAGAAAACTCAAAAAAATTTCTGGAGGTAACGGCATGGAAAGTCTTGTGGATGGATTCAAAAGGAAGATGTATCTGGATGGGAAGTCGGAAAGGACGATAGAGGTATATGCGAATTCTGTAAAGGAATTCTTCAAATGGTTCCATGACAGCTATGGGGATATAACGTTCAAGAAGCTGTACCGCGCGAACATACTGGAATATAAAAGCTATCTGAAGAACGTCAGGAAATCGGAGCGTTCCGGGAACGGATTATGCCCCAAGTCAATCAACTCAAAACTGTCGGCACTGATCTGCTTCAATGAGCTGATGGAACCTGACAACATCGTGGTGTCGAAAAGAGACCTGATAAAGATACAAGCGGAACTGGTGAGCCCTACTTCCATCACGAAAAAGGAGGTAGAGGAGTTCCGACAGATTGTGCTGCAGTCGGAGGGATGCGCGGCGAAAAGGAACTTTGCCATAGTCACGATACTGGCATATGCGGGGCTGAGGATAACAGAATGCCTTAATATAAGGAAGCAGGACATCTGCCTGGAATCAGGCCAATTAAAGATTGTTGACGGGAAAGGGGAGAAAGCGAGGATAGTCATAATCAACAGCAAGATAGAGTCGGCAGTCCGTGAGTACCAGAAAGGGGACAAGGTGGAATCGCAGTGGCTCTTCCATAACAGCAGAGGGGAGAGGCTGAACCAGACAACGATAAACAGGGTATTCAAGCTATGCTGTCCAAAGGGCTATGCCATCACGCCGCATACACTGAGGCATTTCTATGCCATCAATGCCATATCGAGCGGGACATTCACCATCCCTGAGATTGCTGGGCAGATGGGACATTCCAGCATCAAGACCACTATGCGGTACATGAACCCTAACTTGGATGAAATCAGGAAAAAGGTTGAGATGCTTTGATATGTCGGGTTAGATTGCTTAAATGCGGAGAACTGTTGATATAGGGAATGGGGAAAGGCGGTGAAGCCAAAATGACATGATTACGATAGGTTAGCGATGGTAGTTAGAATATTTCAGAGATTGGAGGGAATGGGTGTTGGAAGAACTATTGGAAAATGAGATTTTCTGTACTGGTATAGCAGTAGGGATACAGATCCATCAGGATAGGGTAGTGGCAGCACATGAAAGAAAAGAACCGCTTGTCATTGGTGATACCCTTTATTATCTTCAGGATGGACGTGAGCGGCTGGAAGAAGTCATTGACAGGATATGCAAATGAGACAGTTATTGGAAAATATAAATTTGTAGGAAAGGATTTAGGGAAGATGTCAAAGTCGGCAGTAGACTCGGAATATCTAAGTGATGTATGGACAAGGATTAATGGCACGATTGTTGAACAAGGGATTAACAAGAAAGATATTGCGAAAAGATGTGGTTTCGACAGGAAGATTTTATCTTCCTATAGCAATCTGAACTTAATCTATTTTGCAAGGATTTGCGAAGAATTGAATGTGTCGGCAGATTTCTTTTTATTTGGTTTGGATAAGGCAAAGGAAAAGACTAACAAAGCCAGATACTCACCAGATAAATATTATGAGGAGATGCCAAAGCAACGTGATATCATACAGACTGCCAATAGGATGATGTCATATGGGGGAAATAACATCTCACCCAATAACAGATGCGGCATATCAGTACAAAAAGAATTAATGACTCTGGCTGATGATTTCAGGCTTTTGAAAAGGAAAGAGGTGCGCGAAATTATCGAAACCTGTAAAAGCTATGAAGAGGGGCAGCAAAAGATTATGGGAGTGTATACGGCGGCATATCTTCGGTAAGGGAGGAAATATATAATGGCGTACATATTGCGGAAAGGTAATGAGTATTGCTTTCTGGATGGCAGAAAAAAGATATATAGGACTCAGGATATCGGTTTCGCGACAAGGTTCACAGATGTTAAGAAAGCGTATGATTTGCTGTATCTGGCACGTAAGAAGCTGAAAGGATTCAGGGTAGTAGATTTGGACACTGACATATTGACGGCTGGAAAATGTGCTACAAAGCGAAGAATGTTCTCTGAACCGGAAAGAATGGCTATCTACAACAAATGTAAAGGCAGATGTGGGATATGCGGAAGATTTGTCCCATACGATGAAGCTGTGATAGACCATATCGTCCCATTGGCAAAAGGCGGAACCAATGCAATGGAGAATCTGCAATGTGCCCATAGCTGGTGCAATCTAGTCAAAGGGAATTCTCTGAGAGAAGAGCTAACGAGAAAGCTGGTAGGGATTGTGCTGTACCAGATGGAACTGAAAGCTGGAGGCTTTGCCAAGAGGGTGGCAGATTGCTTAAAGGATTGGAGATACAAGACACGGGATACAGTGAATCATTAATCCCTAGATGAGAGAAAAAGTAGTACCACATGAAATTTTTCCTCACCAAAAACT
>OFGX01000752.1_pt1 | contig 22333 bp, 16 predicted proteins | sample 1521831 | NCBI WGS metagenome assembly OFGX01 (sample SAMEA3504080, study PRJEB24116) | mouse gut metagenome | biome: mouse gut; feature: mouse-associated habitat; material: faeces | place: Denmark | collected 2011 | reverse complement strand
TCCGGGTATCGCCGATATACTCATATCCCCAGATCTGGTCCAGAAGCTGTTCTCTGGTGAATACCTGGTTCGGGGAGGCGGCGAGGAAATAGAGGAGCTCCAGCTCCTTGGGCGGCATTTCCACCTGGCGCCCGTCGCATACAACGGAATAATTGGTCAGGTTGATGGTCAGGCCGTCGTATTCTACGCATTTTGCCTTGCCCGCCGCGGGTGTTTCCGGCTTGGAGGGCTGGCAGCGGCGCAGGACTGCCCGGACGCGGGCCACCATTTCCTTGGAATCAAAGGGCTTCATGATGTAATCATCGGCCCCAAGCTCCAGCCCCAGAACCTTGTCAAAGACCTCGCCCTTGGCGGAAAGCATGATCACCGGGGTGGAGGATTTTGCGCGGATCTCCCGGCAGACCTGGTAGCCGTCCATGCCCGGGAGCATCAGGTCCAGCAGGATCAGGTTGGGCTGGTATGTCTCGAAGGCGTCCAGCGCATCCTCGCCGTTGAATACGATCTTGGTGTCAAAGCACTCTTTATTCAGATAAAGTGAAATCAGCTCTGCAATATTTTCATCGTCGTCTACTATTAAAATTTTCTGTTTTGCTGCCATAATATCCCCTCCTATTTTAATTCCACGATCGTCACCCCTGCGTCCCCTTCGCCGTACTCCGCCAGATGGTAGGATTTGACATGTTTCTGGCGGCGCAGAAATTCGTGGATTCCTTTTCGCAGCGCGCCGGTTCCCTTGCCGTGGACTACCCGGACGGAATTGAGATGGGACAGGATGGCGTCGTCCAGATATTTGTCCAGCTCCGAGACGGCTTCGTCCACCGTGCGTCCCAGCAGGTTGATCTCCGGGCTGACGGAGAGGGATTTGCCCATCTTGATCTTTCCGCCGCCGGTATGTTTTTTCCGGGATGTGGAAAATGGGTTCTGCTCCTCCATGATCTCCAGGTCGGAGATATGCACCTGGGAACTCAAAATCCCCATCTGCACGGTGACATTTCCACGGGCATCGGGCAGGGAACGGATGGTTCCGGTCAGGTTCATGCTGAGCACCCGCACGGATTCGCCCAGCTTGAAGTCGGATGCCTTGTGCTCCTTCTTCGGCTTCTGTGTTTTCAGGGAAGGCGACGAGGACGTATCCTTGATCTTTTTGCGCAGCCGTTCCCGCTCCCGTTCCATATCGGCGGCAGAGATATTTTCCTTGCCGAAACGGTGGAAATTTTTGATCGTTTCGTCGGCAACCTCTTTGGCCTCCCGCAGGATGGCATTGGCCTTGTCGTTGGCCTCCCGGAGAATCTTTTCTTTCTGTTCCTCCAGGCGTTCCTCCTTTTGCCGGAGCTGGGCCTTCATGCGCTCCATTTCCCGGCGGTGGGCCTGGATCTCATCCTGCTCCTTTTCAATGGTTCGCTTGCTCGTCTCCAGGTCGGTCAGCAGATCTTCGAAGGAAATGTCCTGCTCGGAGAGACGCATTTTCGCATCCTCGATGATGTAATCCGGCAGCCCCAGCTTTCCGGATATGGCAAATGCATTACTCTTTCCGGGAATGCCGATGAGCAGGTGGTAGGTGGGGCGAAGGCTTTCCACGTCAAACTCGCAGCATGCATTTTCCACGCCGGGAGTGGACAGGGCGAACACCTTCAGCTCGCTGTAATGAGTGGTGGCCATGGTGCGGATGTCCCGGTCATGGAGATAGGAGAGGATGGCGATAGCCAGCGCAGCTCCCTCTGTGGGGTCCGTACCTGCCCCCAGCTCGTCGAAGAGCACCAGGGAGCGTTCGTCCACATCTTTTAAGAAAGAAACGATATTGGTCATGTGGGAGGAAAAGGTACTCAGGCTCTGCTCAATGCTCTGCTCGTCTCCGATGTCCGCGTACACCTGGTGAAATACGGCCAGCTCCGAACGGTCGGAGGCCGGGATGTGCAGCCCGGCCTGCCCCATCAGCGTAAACAATCCCACGGTTTTCAGGGAGACCGTCTTTCCTCCGGTATTGGGGCCGGTGATGATCAGCAGGGAAAAATCCTGCCCCAGAGTGACCGTGATGGGCACCACCTTCCGGGCATCCAGCAGGGGGTGGCGTCCGTTCCGTATATGAATCCGGCCCTCTTCGTTGAGGATGGGGCGGCTTCCGTTCATGGACATGGCAAGCTGCCCTCTTGCAAAGATAAAGTCCAGATCCGTCAGGCAGCGGTAGTCGGTACGGATCTCTTCGATATAACCCGCGGTTTCCTCGCTCAGGCGGGCCAGGATGACCTGGATCTCCTCCTGCTCTTTGGCGTACAGTTCCTTTAAGTCATTGTTCAGTTTGACCACAGCCATGGGCTCCATAAACAGGGTGGAGCCGGTGGCGGACTGGTCGTGGATCATGCCGCTGACCTGGTTCCGGTATTCCGCCTTCACCGGGAGACAGTAGCGGTCGCCACGCATGGTGATGATGGGATCCTGCAGGTAAGTCCGCAGGGAGCCGTTTACCAGGCCGTTCAGCGTGGTGTGGACTTTTTCATTGATACTGTCCATGCTGCGCCGGATGCGCTTGAGCGTGGGGCTTGCGTCGTCGCTGATCTCCTCCTCGCTGAGAATACAGCGGTCGATCTCATTGGACAGGGTGGTCAATGGCTCCAGTTGTTCAAAATAAATGTCCAGGCAGTCCGCGGATTCCTCCTGGGTGTCGTGCCGCCCGTAGGCTTTCGCCCGCCCGGTATTCTGCAGCAGCCTGCAGATCCGCAGCAGCTCGCCGCTTCCCAAAGCAGCGCCGATCTCCAGACGCTTCATGGATTCTTCCACCGGGGCGGCGTCCCCGAAGGAAATGCGCCCTTTCTTGATAAGCCTGGTAAATGCGGCGGCCGTCTGCTCCTGTGCCGTATCGATCCGTTCCATATCGGTCATGGGTTTTAAGCGGCGGCAGAGCTGCCGTCCACGGAAGGAGGTTGCCTGCTCCTCTAAGAGGGCGGTGATCTTGTCATATTCTAATTTGGTTAATGTTTTCTGATTCATAGTCTGTATATTCCTTTTTTGAAAAATCTTTTACCGCGAAACAGCGAGTCGGGCAGTCATGCCTGCAAGGATGTTCGGCGGCAGGATGCTCTTTTCATTGTACCTTATCCGGCGGCGAATGAAAAGGAATTTTTCCTTGAGTTCACGACAAACCATAAATCTGATTGAGGAAACTTCCGATAAGTGATAATATATAAGGCAGGATAAAGGAATGCTGTTTTTAATAAATGTATGTATTACAGGGAAAAAAGACTGTAAAGTGGGTGTGAATTTATGATTGAGAAGAAGAAACTTCCGATAGGCGAAGAATTTTTCCGCAATATCAGAACAAAAGGGTTCTACTATGTGGACAAGACGGGCTTTATCAGTGAGCTTCTGAAAACCAGGGGCAGTGTAAATCTTTTTACACGTCCAAGGCGTTTTGGCAAGAGCTTAAATATAGATATGCTGAAAACCTTTTTTGAGTTTGGAACAGATGCAGCTTTGTTCGAGGGGCTGGGGATTGCAGCGGAAAAAGAGCTGTGCGAACAGCATATGGGGAAATATCCGGTTATCTCCATCAGTTTGAAAGACGTTGGAGGGGAAGATTTCCAAACGGCATATGAAACGTTGTGCACTGTTGTCAGTGAAGAAGCGGCAAGGCTGGATTTCCTTTTGGAAAGTGAGAGGTTAATGCAGTATGACAAGGTAAAATTTGAACGGCTGGCAGAGAATCGGTTGGAAAAGCTGTCAGAGCTCCACAATAGTCTGAAGCTTTTGACAAGACTTTTGCGCAGGCACTATGGAACATCAGTTGTTGTCTTGATTGACGAGTATGATGTGCCGCTGGATAAGGCTTATCAAAATGGATATTACCCTCAGATGGTAAATCTGATCCGCTCTGTCTTAAGCCAGGTACTTAAGACCAATGAAAATCTTGAATTTGCAGTGATTACGGGGTGCCTGCAGATTGCGAAGGAAAGTATTTTTACAGGGCTTAATAATTTCAAGGTACGGACGGTCTCGGATGTTCGGTTTGCAGAGTATTTCGGATTTACGGATCGGGAAGTGAAAGAATTGCTGGATTACTATGACTTGGGAGATAAGTTTGAATTGTTTCAGGAGTGGTATGACGGATACCGGTTCGGTGAGACTCACATTTACTGCCCATGGGATGTGTTGAATCAATGCGATAAATTTTGTGAATCAAGGAGTGCGCGGATGGAATCCCATTGGGAGAATAGCAGCAGCAACCGTATTGTGAAAGAGATTCTGGAACATTCTAACGAGACTACAAGAGCAGAGATCGAGGCATTGATTTCCGGAGAGTATGTGGAGAAATCCTTGATCTCCGGATTGACATACTCTGATTTTGAAAATGAAGAGCCGCAGAAAAGGCAGACACATTTATGGAGTATCCTTTTTGCAACTGGTTATTTGACAGATGCGGTAAGACCGGCCGGCAAGATTCATCGGCTTGTAATTCCCAATAGAGAGATCCGTGGAATCTATGAGGAGAGAATCCTGTCTTGGTTTGAAACAAAAACAGTAAGCAATACAGAACGGTGGAAGAAATTTTGTTCGGCGGTTAAAGAAGGGGATGGAGCGGCATTTCAAAGTCTGTTTAACAGCTTTATGGATGATTCCATCAGCATTCGGGATACTTTTATCCGGAAAGAGATGAAAGAAAATTTTTATCATGGAATGCTGCTGGGGCTGATGAGAGCGGAAGAAAGCTGGATTGTGAAGTCCAATGCAGAATCCGGTACTGGATATATGGATATCATGATCAGGATTCCCGCAGAAAAGATTGGATGCATTATGGAAGTGAAATATGCGGAAGACGGTACATTTGAGACCGCATGTAAGAAGGCAATGAAGCAGATTGAAGATGAAGGGTATACAGCAGCTTTGGAACAGGAGGGGATTCAGGTGATTCATAAGTTTGGGATTGCCTGCCATAAGAAACGCTGCAAAGTGTTATATAATAAAGCGGTTATCCGACCAGGAGGCCCTATTGAAAGGTAATGACTGCGTGAAACGAGTTACAGGGTGCACGACGCCGTGCAGCAAGTGCACAGCACCGTGTGAACAGTAACAAATGACCTGCCGAATCCTCTCCTTCTCAATATATGACATTGACAACCGCAGCAAATTTGAGTATATTTAGAATTAATCATAAAAGCGATTAAATAAACCTATGGAGGGGAAATATGGCTAAAGGTGTAACATTGGCAGATATAGCAGCAAAAGTCGGGGTGAGCAATGTTGCAGTGTCGAAAGCGCTGTCGGGAAAGCCGGGAGTCAGCGAGGAACTGCGGGGCCGGATCAAACAGGTGGCAGAGCAGATGGGGTATATCTCCGGCTCTTCAGGCAGATCCGCGCCTGCAGCCACAGGGAACATCGGCGTGATCATGCCGGAAAATTACTACGGATATTCGGTCTCATTTTACGGGCAGCTTTATGAAAAGGTGGTCAGGGCGCTGTACGACAACCATTACTACGGCATCCTGGAGCTGCTGAAAAAAGAGGACGAGCAGGAAAACAATACTCCGAAGGTGCTGCAGGACGGAAAGGTAGACGGACTGATCCTTGTGGGACAGCTTGGGGAAACGTATATTGACGCCATCGTCAGCCAGTCCATGCTGCCGGTGTTTTTTCTGGACACCTACATGCCGTCTATCGCATTTGACACCGTTATTTCCGACGGATATTACGGAACCTACCTGCTGACCGACTATCTGATCCGGCGGGGGCACAAAAGGATCGGGTATGTGGGAAATATTGACGCCACAAGCAGTATTGCGGACCGGTTCTGGGGCTACAGGAAGGCACTTCGGGAAAACGGCATTGATTACCGGGAAGAATGGGAAATCTCGGACCGGAGTAAGTACGGGAAGACCCATGACAAGATCCTGACGGAGAAGAGGGATTTGGATGCCTATGTATGCAACTGTGATTTTACGGCCAATATTCTGATTCAAAATCTGGAGGACATGGGGTATTCGGTGCCGGACGATGTATCGGTGGTGGGCTTCGACGACTTCCTGCCCATCGGTATGGGGATGGATCCGGGACGGATCACTTCCTACAGCGTGGATCTGGAACGGATGGCGGAGACCTGCGTCACGTCCCTGATCAAAAAGATCCGGCACGAAAAATATGTGGAGGGAGTTCAGATCATAACCGGAAGGATCGTTGAAAAAAAGACGGTTCAGTCAAGAATCTGATCTTTCGGCATCCGTTTTTATGCAGTGCGGCAAAACCCTCAGTGGGATGCGCACTGCGTTTTTTGAATAAAACTTTTCTGAATATTTCTGTATGCAATCTGAATGCTTCTGTACACAATTCTTAAAAACACCTTCGAATGTTTCTGCACACAATTCTTAGAATACTGTTAAAATACTCTCAAATTAATTAAAACGAAGTTAAAATTAATTAATAAACATTTCTGGTTTCTGCTTTTTGATTTTCAAAAATAATTCATTATGCACTTTATACAAAAAAATAATGTGAATATTAGACAAAACAACGAAAAATATATAGGGGGGGGGTAAAGTATTGACGAAAATAGTTAACTAGTGTATAGTTAAATTAATTTATATAAATAGATTAAATTAACTATATGGTGCGTTCGAAGAAAAAATGATATTAAGGCCGCTGGTGCAGTGTCTCATCCACTTTCAGCCAAATAACAATGAGGCGATGCGGTGGTATCGTCGATGGAAGCCAACGCAGCAGATGGAGATTCAGGCAAGTTCATTTGGCGCAATATAATGAGACACTGCACCAGGTCTTAAAATAAAAAAGAAAAAGGAGAAAAAGCAATGAAAAACAATGTAATGAGGAGGATGCTTTCGGTATCACTGGCGGCGGCAATGGTAGTTTCATTATCCGCGTGCGGACCCAAAGAAACAGAACAGGCAGAGAAGCAGGAGATGGACGTGACTCTGGATCAGATCAAGCTGGGTGAGGACTACACGGATATTGAGGCGGATCTGAAATTCCTGACCCACAAGACGGATGTGGTGGATACGACTTTCAAAGGATATATCGAAGAGTTTCAGAAGCTGTATCCCAATATCAATATTGAGTATGAGGGAATCACCGACTATGCAAATGATATCACCACCCGCCTGACGACCGGAGACTGGGGCGATATCTGCATGGTGCCTACGAATGTGGATAAGGACGAGCTGGAAAATTATTTTACCAAGCTGGGAGACAAAGGCGCTCTGGCAGAGAACTATGAGGAGAATATGCTGAACAATTTTGCGTACCAGGACGCGGTATACGGCGTTCCGTCCATGGCAAATGTACAGGGCGTGATATACAACAAGGCGGTATTTGAGGAGGCCGGCATCACGGAGCTGCCGAAGACGCCGGATGAGTTCCTGGACGCTCTGGAGGTAATCAAAGACAAGACGGATGCAATTCCGCTGTACACCAATTTTGCGGCTGGCTGGACTATGACGGCCTGGGATGCAAATATTGACGGCGGCGCAACGGGAGATCCGGATTTTGTCAATACAGGACTTACAAAAGGAAAAGACCCATTTGCCGACCGGGGCGACGGAACCGGCCCGTTTGCAGTCTACAACACCCTGTATGAGGCGGTCAAGCGGGGGCTGACGGAGGACGACCCGACCACCACGGACTGGGAAGGAAGCAAGGGCAGGCTGAACAACGGCGAGATCGGCTGTATGGCGCTGGGCTCCTGGTCAGTCATTCAGATCCAGCAGGCGGGCAGCAATTCGGACGACATCGGATATATGACATTCCCCATCACTGTAGACGGAAAACAGTACGCGGCGGCAGGCCCGGACTACAACTACGGAATCAACTGCAACAGCTCCCGGGATAATCAGATCGCGGCAATGTGCTATGTCAAATGGCTGGTGGAAAAATCAGGTTTTGCGCAGGGAGAAGGCGGTCTTTCTATTGTAAAGGGCGATGAATATCCGGAAGCGCTGCAGGCTTTGGAGGGAATCGAGCTGGTGGTCAACAGCCCCGCGGCGGCAGGAGAAGAAAACCTGTTCAACGACGTCAACAACGATTCCGAGCTTGGGATCAATGTATCCGGCGCGGTTCCGACACAGATTGTAGAAGAGGCGGTATCCGGAAGCAAGACCATGGAAGAGCTGGCCGCGGAATGGAATGAGAAATGGACGGCGGCCCAGGAATCCAACGGCGTGGAATTTTAAGAAGCCGGCATAGAATGATATGATAAGGAAAGGAGAGTGTGGGATCAATGAGTAATCAGAAGAGTCTGAAAGCGTGGGTTCAATCGGGAAAGGTCAACCGGAAACTCTGCATTTTTACATTCATGCTCGTACCGGTGGCATTGCTTGTAATCTTTACATACATACCGTTTATCAAGATGATCGGATTCAGCTTTTATGATATGAAATACATCGGCGACCGGGAATTTGTGGGGCTGCAGAACTATGTGGAGGTATTCACAAGAAAAGACTGCTTCCAGGCGCTTAAGCTGAGCCTGTACTATATTGCTGCTTCCTTTATCCAGCTTGGGCTGGCGCTGTACTTCGCGTCAGTGCTGAGCTTCCGGGTAAAGGGCAGCGGGGTGTTTAAAGGGCTGATGTTTTTCCCATACCTGGTATGCGGGATCGCGGTAGGATTTATTTTCAAATTTTTCTATACCAGGGGTTTCGTTCTGGATACGGTCCTGCAGTGGTGCGGCTTCAATCTGGAACAGCTTCCTTACTGGCTGAAAGATACAAGCATCAACAACATTTCCGTTGCGGCCACTTCCATATGGAGGTACATGGGACAGGGCATGGTCATGTTTATCGGGGCGATCATGTCGGTGGATGCTTCCCTCTATGAGGCAGGCGATATTGACGGGGCGAACAGCTTCCAGAAATTTATCTACATCATTTTGCCGAACATCAAGACGATCATCGTGCTGAACATGATCCTTTCGATCACCGGCTCCCTGAGTGTATTCGAACCGCCTTACGTTATTACCGGCGGTGACTTCGGGACAGGAACCTACTTCGTCATCATGAACAGGCTGGCCCATGAAAGCCAGAAGGTGGGACTGGCGTCCGCCATGGCTGTGGTGCTGCTGATCTTGATCATGATCGCCACGCTGATCCAGAAGGGCATCGAAAAGTATTACTTCGGCGTGGGAGAAACAGAGTCGATCCGGGAGGTCAGAAAGCGTAAAAAACGTCTGGAAGCGGAAGCCAGAGGAGGTGCACAATGATGTCAAAGGCAAAGGTAAAAAGAATCGTTCTCTCTGTTTTGAAATACATGACACTGATATTCGGGGCGTTCGTATCGGTGCTTCCCATCGTCGTCTGCGTGATCACAGCGTTTAAGACGCCGGAGGAATACGCCACCACGAATGTCATGACGCTGCCTCAGAGCTGGACTTATTTTGAAAACTTTATCCAGGCGTGGAAGCAGGCCAATATGGGGGTCGCGTTCCGTAATTCCGCCATCATTCTGGTGTGCGTGCTGACCGGGTCGATTTTGACCGGCTCCATGCTGGCATATGTGCTGAGCCGTTTCAAATTTAAAGGCAACGGACTGATCCGCAATATGTTCCTGTTTGCCTCGCTCCTTCCCGGCATCGCCATGCAGGTATCTGTATACCAGATCATGTACAGTCTGGGATGGATCAACTTCCTGCCGGGATATATCATCATGATGTGCGGGACGGATATCATTTCCATCTACATTTTTATACAGTTTTTTGAAAATATCCCGGATTCCCTGGACGAATCGGCGATCATGGACGGGTGTACCTACTTCGGCGTATTTTTCCGGATCCTGTTCCCGCTTCTGAAACCGGCCATCGTGACGGTCATGATCCTGAAAGGCGTGGGGGTGTACAACGAATACTATACGGCGAACCTGTATCTGCAGGATAAAAACCGGCTGGTCACGGTTGCTACCTCATTGTTTAAGTTTACAGGGCCTTTGGGAAATCAGTACAACTATATCTGCGCGGGCGTCATCATCACGATGATCCCGGCACTGATCGTATTTATCCTCTGCCAGAAGCAGATCTACGGCGGACTGGCAGCAGGGGCTGTGAAGGGGTAAGAGGAGGTCCGCCGCGGACCGGCGGCGTGAAGACAGGGTTTCTCTGTGTAGCCCTGGCTGTCCGGGAACTCACTCAACAGACCAGGCTGAGAAGAATATGAGTGAAGTAAAGATCATCGGGGCAGCAGTGCCCAATATGCCCTGGCAGGATAGGCAGGAGCAGGGAAAAGCAGGGATGCCGGTATGGAGGTACACGGAAAATCCGGTCATCGGGCGCAACCCGGCAGAGGGCGTTGCACGGATATTCAACAGTGCGGTGATGCCCTGCAACGGGGAATTTATCGGCGTATTCCGGGGGGAGCAGACCAACGGGATTCCATACATTTATCTCGGACGGAGCGGGGATGGCATCCACTGGGATTTTGAAAAGGAGAAGCTCCGCTTTGAGGATGAAGCGGGAAATGAGTTTATGCCCAGGTATGCTTACGACCCCAGGCTGGTCAGGGTGGAGGACACGTATTATATCATCTGGTGCCAGGATTTTTACGGCGCTTCGATCGGGGTTGCAAAGACACAGGATTTTAAAAAATTTGTCCGGATTGAGAACCCGTTTCTTCCATTTAACAGAAACGCGGTGCTGTTTCCGAGAAAGGTGAACGGGAAGTTTTTGATGCTGTCCCGTCCAAGCGACAGCGGGCACACGCCGTTCGGGGATATCTTTATTTCCGAGAGCAGGGATATGGAATACTGGGGCAGGCACCGCCATGTGATGGGCAAGGGAAGCGAATGGTGGCAGAATGTGAAGATTGGCGGCGGAGCCGCTCCCATTGAGACGAGCGAAGGGTGGCTGTTATTTTATCACGGGGTGACCGGAACCTGCAACGGGTATGTGTACAGCATCGGTGGTGCGATTCTGGATATCGACGAACCTTCTGTTGTGAAGTACCGCTGTGATACGTTCCTGCTGACACCGGAAGAATGGTATGAGGAGCGGGGAGTTGTGCCGAATGTGACATTCCCCTGCGCAACGATTCATGATGCTAAGAGCGGCAGGATCGCGATCTATTACGGCGCGGCAGATACTTATGTAGGCATGGCATTTACGGAAGTGAATGAAGTTGTGGCATATATCAAAGAAAATAGTGTTGTTACGGAAACGGATACGGAGCCGGGAATAAGATAGAGGGAACGGATAACAGATTTGGAGGAAAGTTCATGCTGAGAGCAGAAGTAACAAAGCATTTGCAGGTGGATATCATACCATTCTGGCAGGGCATGGAAGACAAGGAGTTCGGAGGGTTCTACGGTTATATGGGGTATGACCTGAAACTGAATAAAGAGGCGGTAAAGGGTTGTATCTTAAACAGCAGGATCCTGTGGTTTTTCTCGAATGCTTATCTGGTATTAGGGAGAAAAGAGCTCCTTGAAAGTGCAGGCTGTGCATTTCGCTTTTTAAAAGAGCATTGCCTGGACCGGGAATACGGCGGCGTATTCTGGTCGCTTACATACAAGGGGGAGCCGGAGGATACCACGAAGCATACTTATAATCAGGCGTTTGCGATCTATGCCTTGTCGTCCTATTATGACGCATCGAAAGATGAAGAAGCAATAGAAACCGCATGGGGACTGTATCATCTGATCGAAGAAAAGTGTACGGATGAGTATGGCTATATGGAAGCTTTTGAGAGAGATTTCCATCCGGCAGATAACGATAAGCTTTCGGAAAACGGCGTGATGGCTGAAAAGACCATGAATACACTACTGCATGTATTTGAAGCCTACACAGAGTTGTATCGTGTAACAGGGAACGAATGTGTGGCAGACAGGCTTCGCCATATGCTGGAGCTGATTGCTGATAAAGTCTATAACCAGAGATTGGGGCGTCAGGAGGTGTTCTTTGACAGGACATGGAATACGCTGATCGACCTTTATTCATATGGACATGATATTGAGGCCGCATGGCTGATCGACCGGGGGTTAGAAATCCTGAATGACAGCTCTTACACAGAAAAGTTGGGGCCGATCACAAGAACCATTACAGAGAACATTTACGATCGGGCATATATAGACCATTCCCTGGTAAATGAGGCGGAGAATGGAGTTGTAGATACAACTCGTGTCTGGTGGGTACAGGCAGAAGCAGTGGTGGGATTTTTGAACGGTTATCAGAAAATGCCGCAGGAACGAAAGTTTCTGGAGGCAGCAGAAGACATCTGGCGATATATCAGAGATTGGATGATTGATAAAAGGCAGGGTTCGGAATGGTTCTCGGAATTGGACAAAGACAGGAATCCGTCTGATAAGCCGATCGTAGAGCCGTGGAAGTGCCCGTATCACAATGGGAGAATGTGTTTTGAGGTAATAAGGAGGCTTGAAGATGCTTCATAGACAGTATTATGCAGAACAAGAGAAGGTGGAGCGGCTGATCTCAAGAAAAAATCAGAAAAGCGGCTTTTATAATGGAATATATGACAGATACGAGTATCCGGTGCTGACAAGAGAGTTTGTGCCGGTGCATTGGAGATATGATCTGGATGACGAGACGAATCCGTATTTTATGGAGCGGTTGGGAGTCAATGCGGTGATGAACTCCGGAGCGATATACCTGAATGGAAAATATTATCTCGTGGTGCGCGTGGAAGGAAATGACAGGAAATCCTTTTTCGCGGTGGCGGAGAGTGATACGGGGATTGATAATTTCCATTTCTGGGATTACCCGGTAGTGCTGCCGGATATCTGCCCCGAAGAAACGAATGTATACGATATGCGGCTTACACAGCATGAGGATGGATGGATCTATGGATTGTTCTGCTCGGAGAGTAAGGATGAAGAAAATCCGGATCTGTCTGCGGCAGTGGCGGCGGCAGGGATCGTCAGGACGAAGGATTTAAAAACATGGGAACGGCTTCCTAACTTAAAGACGTTAAACTCTCCCCAACAGAGGAATGTGGCGCTCCATCCGGAATTTGTGGATGGGAAATACGCATTCTATACAAGACCGATGGATGGGTTTATTGAAACCGGCAGCGGCGGCGGGATAGGATTTGGGTTATGCGAGGATATCTGCCATGCAGTGATTGATGAAGAGCGGATTATCAGCAGGCGGATCTACCATACCCTCACAGAGTCGAAGAACGGAGCCGGAGCGCCTCCGATCAAAGGAAAGAAATGCTGGATCCATATTGCCCACGGCGTGCGCAATACAGCGGCAGGGCTTCGCTATGTGCTGTATGTGTTTGGAACGGATCTTGAGGAACCGTCCAGAGTTATTGCAGAGCCGTCCGGTGTTTTTCTTGTTCCGCTTGGGAATGAAAGAGTCGGCGACGTATCTAATGTAGTGTTTACAAACGGTGCGGTTGCGAGAGAAAACGGCGATGTATATATATACTATGCCTCCTGTGATACCAGGATGCATGTGGCGTCGACAACCGTAGATAAATTAGAAGATTATCTCTTTGGAACGCCAAAGGATCCGCTTCGGTCAGCAGATTGTGTAAGACAGAGATGTGAACTGATCGGACAGAATCTAGAACTTTTGAAGCGGTAAAATAGTTCTGCCTGTGCGGTTGGAAGGTGGTTCAAGGGACGGAAGTTTTGCTGTTCCCTTCCTGTGCACTGGAAATAGATTTTCGACCGTACAGGTGGAAATAGTTCTTCATATATGGATGCGCCCGCAAAATAAAAAAATCAGAGGAGGGACAGACTGGATATGAAAAAGTATCTGAGGGACATAAAGGAAAAGACCTCCGGTATGACAAGGAGAGAAACATGCTCTTATATATGGTCTTATTATTGGTATCATATAATGATATTTATTTCTGTCATTGCTCTGATTCTTTTATTTGCGGCGCATTATGGGCTGGGAAATAAAAAGCCCTTATTTACCTGTCTTATGATCAATCAGGGGCTGGATGAGGCAAGGGATCTGAGGATCCGTGATGAATTTGCGCAAAGAGCGGACCTGCCGAGAGAAAGGGTGGTGATTGATTCGGATTATAATTTTTCTTACGGCCAGTTTCGGCTGGAGGGGACGAATGAAAGCTCTTATGAGAAATTCTTTTTTCAATGGCGAAACCAGGAGATTGATGCAGTGATCTTGTCGGAGAGCTTCTATAAGCATTGCAGAGAAATGGGAGGGGATTTCCGGGTATTGGCAAATGAGATGTCAGAGGGGGCAGGAAATAGATTACAGGCATATATGGACGAAGGGGAATGCAGGGCGGTGGTTCTTGGAACGGATTTATATACAGAAAAGATTACAGGAAAAGAAGATGAGAAGCTTTTGCTGGCGTTCCCGGAGTATGGAAACAGCTCGGAAAGCAGCTTGAAGGAGAGTCGAATATTTTTAGAATATGCGTGTGAAAAATTGCAAGAAGGGACAGGAGGTGGTATTCTTGAAGAAATTATCAATTGAGCATCCGTTTTTTGAGTTTATGGGCAGCCTTGGCGACTGGATGATCCTGAATGTTTTATTTGTGGTTACGTGTCTGCCTGTTATCACGATCGGAACATCGCTTACGGCTATCTATCAGGTGTCTTTAAGGCGTATCAGGAAAGAAAGCCGGTATGCGGCAAAAGAGTATATCCAGGCGTTCAGGCAAGAATGGAAGGACAGCACGAAACTGTGGATGATATTTTTATGTACGGGCGGGATCCTGCTGTTTGACGTTTTGTATGGGAAGAATCTTCCGGGGATATGGAACATTGCAATTGGATGCCTTGTGGTTTTGTGGATGTTTTCATTCACTTATGCATTTCCTTTGCAGGCGAGATTTAAGAACAGCATTAAAAATACGATCATCAATGCGTTTTACCTTGCATTTCGTAATCTGCCGGTTACGCTCCTTATGGCGGCGCTTAACTGCATTCCGGTTATATGCGCTGTGTTGGGGGAATTTGTGGTGATGGCTTCGATGCCTGTATTCTGTATCATTGGATTTGCACTGATCATCTGGCTTAACAGTCTCTTCCTGACCGTTATTTTTGATAAATTTATATACGATGGAGGAAAGAATCGTGTGGGTTAAAATGAATGATGAGAGATTATCTTACAGTGGAAGAATCGACTGGAGTGAAGGGGAATGTCCGGTCTTTATTTATCCGTGTACATGGGTGAAGCTGCGTTTTACAGGGGATCGGCTGAAGCTCCATATAGAGAATCATCGGGCATACTGGGATAATTATATGGGCTGTATTCTGGATGGAAAGCAGTTGTCCCTGGCGCTTCCCAAAGAGGGAAGGGGGGTTCTTACGGTTCCGGTTGAGCAGGAAGAGAAGACGGAGCATGAGGCGCTTATCTTTAAAAGGCAGGATGCCTGCCATGAGGTAAAGTTCTTTGGGATAGAACTTGCAGATGGAGCCAGGGTGTTTAAAACGCCTGAGAAGCCGGCAAGAAGAATTGAGGTATACGGAGATTCCGTATCGGCAGGCGAGGTGTCAGAAGCTGTGGAATACACAGGATGCGAGGATCCTAAGCATAATGGGGAATACTCCAATAGCTGGTATTCTTATGCCTGGATGACAGCCAGAAAATTAAATGCGGAGATCCATGATATTGCCCAGGGCGGGATAGCGCTCATGGATGGTACGGGATGGTTCCACGCTCCGGACTACATAGGGATGGAGACGGCGTGGGATAAGATCCGCTATAATCCGGAATTGGGAAAGACTTTGGACTGGGACTTTGGGAAGTATGATCCGCAGCTTATTATCGTTGCAATCGGACAGAATGACAGTAATCCGGAAGATTACATGAAAGAGGACTTTCATGGGGAAAAAGCAGAAAAATGGAGACGGCATTATAAGGGGTTCCTGAATCAGCTTAGAACGATATATCCGTCGGCTTATATTGTCTGCTGTACGACACTTCTGCGCCATGACAAGGCATGGGATCAGGCGATCGGGCAGGCAGTGGAAGAATTGCAGGATGAGAGGATCACACGATATCTGTTTGGGCGGAACGGAGACGGGACGCCGGGGCATCTCAGGATAGCAGAGGCGGAAGAAATGGCGGATGAACTCGCGGCGTATATTGAAGATCTTAACATAGAAGGATGGAAGTAAGAAGGATGAAACAAGTTGATTTGACAAGATTAAAAAATTGTATGCGCAGAGCCATGAAAGGAGAAAAGCTGACGATCGGGTTTTTCGGTGGTTCGATCACACAGGGATGTTTGGCGGCAGAGCATGAGAGGGCGTATTCTTACCGTGTGTTTCAGTGGTGGAAGGATACATTTCCCCAGGCGGAGATTTCTTATGTGAATGGAGGGATCGGAGGAACGACTTCGTATTTTGGGGTTTCGAGGATATGGCAGGATCTGCTGATGTATCAGCCGGATGTGGTTGCGGTGGATTTCAGCGTCAATGACAGAGAAGGACAGGAAGCGTTCTTTCAGGAAACCTATGAAGGAGTGATACGGAGGATCCTGACCTGTCAGTCAAAACCGGCAGTGATAATTCTGAATCATGTAAATTACGATTCAGGAAGCAATCTTCAAGCATGTCATAATGAAGTTGGAGACTGGTATGGTATTCCTCATGTCAGCATGAAAGATACGCTGTACCAAAGGATGAAAGAAGGCGTGTATCAGAAAGAGGAACTGACACCGGACGGGCTGCATCCCAGTGATAAGGGACATGAGCTAGCGGCCGGTGAGATCATCTCTTTCCTCTGTAAAGTAAAAGGAGATATGGGAAAGGAAGATGAGGAAAAAGCATTTCCAGAACCGATGACGGCAAATGCATACGAACATGCCAGAAGGCTTACGGTGCGGGAGGTCTTGCCTGAACTTTCGGGATTTCGGATTGATACGGACGAGAAAACAGGGCATCTGGATATTTTTAAGAACGGATGGATCGGCAAAATGCCGGGAGACCGGATCGTGTTTGAAGAGGAGGCAGCCTGTATCGGAATACAGTTCCGGCAGTCGGTAGCACGTCCGGCTCTGCGGGCGAAGCTGATACTGGACGGGGACGAGGAACATGCCTGGATACTGGACGGTAATTTTGATGAGGATTGGGGAGACTGCGCACAGCTGGTTTCGATCCTCCATCATGGAGAGCAAAAAAAACACCGTATTGAGATAGAGGTTCTGGATGATGCGTTGGAGGATGCGACGCCGTTTTACCTGATGTCGTTGATTCTTTCGTGATTTTTTAGAAGCTCAAAGGCACCGCGGGAATAAATATATGAGATGAAAATAGGAGGATATTTCAGGTATGGATGCAAGGGAAATCTATGAATTCTGGCTCACAGATTCTTATTTTGACGAGAAAACGAAGGAAGAGCTGAGGAGTATTGCAGAGGATGAAAAGGAGATAGAGGAACGGTTCTACAAGGAGCTGGAGTTTGGAACAGGAGGCCTGCGCGGGATCATTGGCGCAGGTACAAATCGTATGAATATCTATACCGTGCGTAAGGCAACGCAGGGGCTGGCAAATTTTATCATCAGGGAACAGGCGCAGGAAAAGGGTGCGGCGATTGCTTATGATTCCCGGAATATGTCTCCTGAATTTGCAGAGGAAGCGGCTCTGTGCCTTGCGGCGAACGGGATCAGAGCTTATATATTCCCGTCTCTTCGCCCCACGCCGATGCTGTCGTTTGCGCTGCGAAAGCTTGGATGTATTGCAGGGATCGTGGTAACGGCGAGCCATAATCCGCCGGAATATAATGGATATAAAGTCTACTGGGAGGATGGCGCGCAGATTACATTTCCTAAGGATAAGGAGATCATCGGGGAGGTAAAGGGCATCACAGATTATGCACAGGTGAAGACAACGTCGAGGGAGGAGGCGCTAAAGACTGGTTTTTACCAGGTGATCGGTGAGGAAATCGATGATGCGTATATGGAGGAGCTGAAAAAACTGGTCCTGCATCCGGAGATCATCCAGCAAGAAGCAAAAGATCTGAAGATTGTCTATACGCCGCTCCATGGAACGGGAAATATTCCGGTCAGAAGAGTGCTCCGGGAGCTTGGATTTGCCAATGTCTGCGTGGTAAAAGAACAGGAATTGCCAGACGGTAATTTCCCGACTGTCTCGTACCCCAATCCGGAAGATAAGAATGCGTTTGCTCTGGCTCTTGGATTGGCGAAAGAGGTGGATGCGGATATCGTACTGGCGACAGATCCGGATGCGGACCGTCTTGGCGTATATGCAAAGGATACAAAGACAGGGGAATATGTAAGCTTTACCGGAAATATGTCCGGGATGCTGATTCTGGAGTACCAGCTTTCACAGAGAAAGGAGCTGGGACTGCTTCCGAAGAACGGAGCCGTTGTCACAACGATCGTGTCCGGCAAGATGGCAAGAGAGGCGGCAAAAGCCTATCAGGTGGAGCTGATCGAGACTCTGACAGGCTTCAAATATATCGGAGAACAGATTAAATTCTTCGAGCAGAATCAGGAAAAGGAATATATATTTGGTTATGAGGAGAGCTACGGATGCCTTGTGGGAACCCATGCACGCGATAAGGATGCGGTCGTGGCGGTGATGGCGCTCTGCGAGGCGGCGGCTTATTACAAGAGCCAGGGAATGACATTGTGTGATAAGATGCAGGAATTGTTTGAAACCTACGGATATTATAAGGAAGATCTGTGTACCGTGACTCTAAAGGGACAGGATGGGGCGAAACAGATCGATGCAATGATGGAAAAGCTTCGTCTGGATGTGCCAAAGAGCATTGGCTGTATGAGAGTGACACAGTTCAGAGATTACAGGGAAGACGTAAAGCTTGATATGGCAAGCGGGAAAAAGACTGGTACCGGGCTCCCGAAATCTAATGTGCTGTATTTTGAACTGGAAAATAGTGCATGGTGCTGTGTGCGTCCGTCCGGCACAGAGCCGAAGATTAAATTCTATGTGGGCGTAAAGGGGAAAAGTGAAGAAGATGCAAAAGCTTTAATGCAGAATATTACAGAAGATGTAACCCGCTGCACCGTCGGTTTGCAGACGCATAGCTGACACGAATATCAAGCACTGTCAAGATCAATGTAATGGCGTACAAGGAGGATATGATGGGATTTTCAGAGAATTTTGTGTGGGGCGCGGCAACCAGCGCCTATCAGATAGAGGGCGCGGTAAAGGAAGATGGGAAAGGCGAACATATATGGGATGTGTATGTAAAAGAGCCGGGGCGTATATATGGCGGACATAATGGAAACAGCGCATGTGACCATTACCACAGATTTCGTGAAGACGTAAGCATTATGAAGGAAATCGGCATTATGGCTTATCGCTTCTCGATTGATTGGTCAAGAGTCCTGCCGGAAGGTTTTGGCTCTGTGAATGAGAGTGGTATCGTTTTTTATGATTCGTTGATCGATGAGCTGTTGAAAAATGGGATCGAGCCGTATATCACCCTGCATCACTGGGAACTCCCGTATGAGATTTACAAACGGGGAGGCTGGATGAATCCTCAGATCGTTGAGTGGTTTGGAGAATATGCAAGGCTTATTGCCGGGCGGTTCAGTGACAGGGTGACTCATTTCTTTACCCTGAACGAACCGCAGTGCTTTGTCGGACTGGGATATTTGACGGGCGATCATGCGCCGGGAATCAAAGCGCCCTTACGAGATACTTTCGAAATGGCACATAATGCGCTGAAGGCGCATGGAAGGGCAGTGCAGATGTTACGGCAGTATGGGAAACAAAAGCTGACTGTGGGCTATGCGCCTACCTGCGGGATGTGCTACCCTGAAACAGAGAAGGCGGAAGACATTGAAGCGGCAAGACAGGCGTTGTTTGCCGTGAATCAGGATGACCAGAACTGGACATGGAATGTATCCTGGTGGTCAGATCCGGTGCTGCTTGGAAATTATCCGGAAGAAGGGCTTAAGCGGTATGAGCCATACCTGCCCAGAATAACGGACGAGGATATGAAGCTGATAGCAGAGCCGATTGATGTATATGGACAGAATATATACAATGGACGGTGCATCCGCATGGGCAGGGACGGTATGCCAGAAGAAGTGAAACGCTGTGAAGGTTTTCCTAAGACTGCTGTTTTGTGGCCGGTGACGCCGGAAGCTCTTTACTGGGGACCTAGATTCTTATATGAGCGGTATCGGAAGCCCATATATATAACAGAGAATGGGATGTCCTGCCATGATGTTGTTTCGATAGACGGCAAGGTACATGATCCGAACCGGACGGACTTTTTGGCAAGGTATCTTAAGGAGCTTAAAAGAGCGGCGGGGGAGATTGACTTAAGAGGATATTTCCATTGGTCTCTTATGGATAATTTCGAGTGGGAGAAAGGGTATTCGGAGCGATTCGGCCTGGTGTATGTGGATTATCAGACACAGAAAAGAATGAAAAAAGATTCTGCGTACTGGTATCAGGATGTGATTCGAAGTAATGGAGCTAAGTTATGAGTATATTAAAATTAAAACCAAGCTGTAAAGACTATCTTTGGGGCGGCAGCAGACTTGTAGAAGAATATGGAAAAGAGTATGACGGAGAGGTGCTGGCAGAAACGTGGGAGTTATCCTGTCACCCGGACGGGCCGTCTGTGATACGGAATGGGAAATATACGGGCAGAACGCTGTCAGAATATATTGAGCGGGAAGGAAAAGATGTCCTTGGAACACATTGCAGAAGATTCAGGGATTTCCCGATTCTGACAAAGTTCATTGACGCGAAGGATAATCTATCTATCCAGGTGCATCCTGATAACCGATATGCTTTGAAGAATGAAGGGCAATACGGCAAGACGGAGATGTGGTACGTCATGGATGCCGGAAAGGAAGCATTTTTATATTACGGATTCAAGAAAGAGATCAGCAGGGAAGAGTTTGCAAGACGGATTCAGGAGGATACGCTTCTTGAGGTGCTGAATGCGGTGCCGGTGCAAAAAGGCGATGTATTGTTTATAGAGTCGGGAACGATCCATGCGATCGGAAAGAATATTCTGATCGCGGAGATTCAGCAGAATTCTAATGTAACCTATCGTGTATATGATTATGGCAGAGTCGGAAAAGACGGGAAAAAGAGAGATCTGCATATAGAGAAGGCGCTTGCGGTTACAAACAGGATTCCGATCGTTAAGGATAATAGCAGTTACCCCCATGTGGCAGACTGTGATTACTTTACCGTGGATAAACTGAATTTGGACGGGAAGGTTATGAGGGAGCTTACAGGTGAGGTGTCAGAGGAATCCTTTGCCAGTATCCTGATGCTGGACGGGGAAGGGATCATTGAAAATGAGGGAGAAACTCTGGATTATAAAAAAGGAGACAGTTTTCTTCTGTCGGCAGGGAGCGGGAAATATACGATAAAAGGGACGTGCGACGCCCTGATCACGACGATCCGGGAAAAAGCAGCGCAGGTAAGAGTAGGAATTGCGATAGGCGGAACGGATACCAGGATCGGTCTGATAGATGTCCATCAGCATGTGATAGCAGAACGGATGATAAAAACCAATGCAGAACGTCCGGCAGAAGAAGTGGTTGAAGAGATCGGGAGGACGGTCCTTGCGCTTTTGGAACAGCAGAAGATCCCCATGGATCAATGTGTGGGAGCAGGAATCGGCGTACCGGGTACGGTGGACAGAAAACAGGGAGTTGTCCGCTATTCGAATAATATCAGATGGGAAGATGTAGACATCGTAAAAGAGATGGGAAAATACCTGCCGCTACCTATCTATATTGCGAATGACGCGGACTGCGCGGCTCTGGGCGAGGTCACGGCAGGGGCAGGCAGGGATTATCAGGATGTTATCATGCTTACGCTCGGAACGGGCGTAGGGGGCGGAATTATACTGGACGGCAATATCTATGAAGGAAAGGGGATCGGCGGAAGCGAACTGGGGCACATGGTGATTGTGGAAGACGGAGAGCAGTGTACCTGCGGAAGAAAAGGCTGTCTGGAAGCGTATGTTTCTGAGACAGCGCTGATCCGGGACGTCAGACGTGCTGTGGGAAAAGAGCTGACGCCGGAGGCGGTCTTTGCAGCGGCGAAGAAGGATGAGGCGGTGAAGGCGGTCGTGGATTCCTATATAAGAAGGCTTGGAACAGGGATCGTGAATATCGTGAATATTTTCCGCCCGCAGCTGGTATTGATTGGCGGCGGCGTTTCTGTTCAGGGGGAAGAGCTTATAAAACCAGTGGAAGAAATTATGAGACAGGGGTGCTTTGGAAAAGAAAAGAGCGAGCTTCCCCAGATTAAAATTGCATCTCTTGGGAACGAGGCGGGGATGATCGGGGCGACTGGTTTGATATGATGGAGGCAATACGAGGAACGCGCCAGGGCTGCGAAAAGGACCAAGATTGACGCAAAGAAAGCGGCTAGACGGCAGGAGGATACAGAACGAGGAGAATTTTACATTAAAATTTTAAGGGGCAGATATGACTCGCAC
>OFGX01000747.1_pt1 | contig 22364 bp, 19 predicted proteins | sample 1521831 | NCBI WGS metagenome assembly OFGX01 (sample SAMEA3504080, study PRJEB24116) | mouse gut metagenome | biome: mouse gut; feature: mouse-associated habitat; material: faeces | place: Denmark | collected 2011 | reverse complement strand
CCCGCACCAGCTCCGCCGCGGGAATCTCCATGCGCCTGCCCTCCCGGATGACGAAGGCCTTGGGGCTGGTGAGCTTCTTCAAGGATTCCAGGGCCTTCTTCGCCTTGCCCTCCTGGAGCATGCCCACCGCCGCGTTCAACAGCACCACCACGCCGATGATGACGGCATCGCTGACCTCCCCCAGCAGCACGGAGACCACCGCCGCCACGATCAGCACATAGATCAGCGGGTCGTTCAGCTGCTCCAGGAACGACTCTATCACTGTCTTCTTCCGCGGGGCGCGCATCTCGTTTCGGCCCTCCCTCTGCAGCCGCTCCTGCGCCTCCCGCAGGCTTAAGCCCCTCTGCACATCGCTCTTCAATTCCTCTGCCGTCTCCCCAATGCCCCACTGTTCAAACACGTCTATCCCTCCTGAAGCTTGTTTCTTTTGAAAGTCTATGCCTGGGGGCGGGAAAGTATGTCCTCCTTTTCCGTGGATGTCAGGCCTTTCCCTACAGGCCCTTCAGCAGATCCTGCAGCAGCATGATGTGGTATTCCTCGTCCTCGATGATTCTGGCCAGCGTGGCATTCACACAGGAATCGTCTATCATGCCGATATGCTTCCTGTACTGGCTGACGGCGGCCTTTTCGGCCTCGATGTCGGCCCGCAGCATCTCTTTGGCATTCCCCGGGATGTCCAGGTAGGCCGGCGTCCACATCTTCCCTTTCCCGCCCGGATGCCTGGCCGTGAAGTCCACCTCCCCGCCCAACAGGTATATCAGCTCGCCCAGCTTCTGAAGGTGCATCATCTCTGCCATGGCTATCCCTAAAATCATCCTGGCCAGGGCACAGTGTTCGCTGGAAAGGCGGTTCTCGTTGTTGATATACTGGGTGATGGCGCTCAGCTCCGACACCCCGCCGCAGTAGTCCACGCTCAGCAGATCCGCATAGTCCTGATTCCGGCGCATTACCTGGATGGGCGGATAGGGCAGGGGCGTCATGGCCGGTCTGATGCCTGACATGTCGCAATTGTTGACCAATTCAGCCAATTCTTTTCTTTCCATATGGAATTCCTTTTCTGCAATCCTGTTTCACCGCCAGGCTTCCCTGGATTGCATGATGCTTTTGATTACTATATTACGCTCCCCCGCTCTTTGTGCAGCTTTGGCTTTCTTTATGCATCTTTTTTGCATCATTTTTCCGGATGCGACAAAATGATGCAAAAATGTTGAAATTTTGATGCACCTTATGTGCATTGCCGTTTTATCCTCAATACATGCATGTAGTAAAATCTTACGCAAAACCGAATAGACGGCATGACGGACTGTGTTTGACGACCGAAAAAACGGAATGCCGTTCATACAAAAAACGGAGGTATGTTACCATGAAGAAACTGAAAAAAGGCTTATGCCTGCTGCTCGTTGTACTGTTGGCTCTCACGGTCTGCCCATTCAGGGCCTCCGCCGAAGAGGGTTCCGGGGATGGCACGGAGGACGAAGAGGAGACGCTTCTGGCTCCGTATTTCATCATCCAGGGTGAGGACGGCGAAACCTCAGTGGACCATTTTCCCCTGAAATCCACAGAGGTGACCACCAATATCAACGGCGTCATCGCCGAGACTTACGTGGTACAGACCTATAGGAACGAAGGGGACAAGCCCATTAACGCGCGGTACGTGTTCCCCACGTCTTCCACGGTAACGATGCATGGCATGAAGATGGAAATCGGTAATCACGTTGTTACCGCACAGATAAAGGAAAAGGAAGAGGCCAAGGAGGAATACGAGGAGGCCAAAAGTGAAGGAAAGAGCGCATCCCTGCTGGAACAGAAGCGGCCCAATGTGTTCACCATGGATGTGGCGAACATCATGCCCGGGGATACTGCCCGCATCGAGCTGCATTATACTGAAATGATCACTTCCGTGGAGGGCATCTATGAGTTCGTCTTCCCCACTGTGGTAGGCCCCCGCTATGTCGCTGGCGAGCCCTCCGCGCCCGTAGATGATAATGATGTCATTTCCAAAGTCGTAGACATGCAGGACGCCGTCTCTGACGAGGACGCAGTCGAAGACAGAGACGGCTCCTCTTCCGGCGAGGACGGCAGTTCCAAGGACACTTCCGCTTCTGGCGAGGACGGCGACTCCGATGACAGCAACACAACCGACAGGGAAAGCAGCTCCGAGAGCAGCAGCGAAACCGGCGAGGACAGCGATTCCGACGACACCTCCGATTCCGACGAGGCAGACAATAACAGCGCCTCTGGCAGCGGGCACAAAGACAGCTGGACTTCCAGCCCCTACCTCCCGAACGGCGCGGTGCCGGACAGCGAATACCACATTACCGTCAACCTCTCCACAGGCGTGCCTATCGCCGATGTGAGCTGCAAGTCCCACGAGATAAACGTGGCGAAGAACGGGGATTCCCAGGCCACCATCACCCTGGCCAATCCGGAAGATTACGCTGGCAACCGGGACTTCATCCTGAAATACAAACTCACCAACGAAACTGTCCAAAGCGGCCTCATGCTCACCAGCTCAGGGGACGAAAACTATTTTCTGCTCACCGTCCAGCCGCCGGAGCGTTTCACTCCAGATGACATCCCGCCCCGGGAATACATCTTCGTCCTCGACATATCCGGCTCCATGTACGGATATCCCCTGGACACCGCCAAGGCGCTGATCCGGAACCTGGTCGCGAACCTGAAAGAGACGGACAAGTTCAACCTGGTTCTGTTCGAGAATGACACCTACCTGCTGTCAGCCAAGTCCCTCCCTGCCAACTCGAAGAACGTGGCCATGGCCATGAAGCTCATCGATGACCAGGAAGGCGGCGGCGGAACCTCCCTGCTGCCCGCGCTGAACGAAGCCATCTCCATCCCTATGGACAAGGATTTCGCCCGGAGCGTCGTCATCATCACGGACGGCTATATCTCCAACGAAAGCGAGATCTATGACCTGATCAACGAGAACATGGGCACAGCCAGCTTCTTCTCTTTCGGCATAGGCTGCTCCGTGAACGATTACCTGATCAAAGGAATCGCCCAGTGCGGTTTCGGCGAGGCTTTCACCGTGACGGATTCCGCGGACGCGGAGGAATACGCGGAACGTTTCCGCACTTATATAGAATCCCCTCTTCTGACCGGAATCACGATAGATTATGGCGGGTTCGACGTATATGATGTAGCCACCGCCGCGCCCTCCATCCTGTATGCCCAGAAGCCGCTGGTCCTGTTCGGCAAATGGCGCGGAGAGCCATCCGGCACCATCACTGTATCCGGCCAGACAGGAAGCGAAAGCTATGTACAGGAGATTCCGGTAAGCGATGTGGCCGTGGACACAGAGAATGAAGCCGTCCGCTACCTCTGGGCCCGGACGAAGCTGGATCAATTGGCAGGCTTCGGGAGCATCCGAAATGACGACTCCGTGAAAGAGGACATCACCCAGCTGGGCCTGGAATACAACATGACCACGCCCTACACCTCCTTCATCGCCGTGGTGGAGGAAGTCCGGAACCCGGAAGGGGACAGCGAGGACGTGAACCAGGCGCTGCCGCTGCCCCTCCAGGTGTCCAATCTGGCCGTAGGCGGCGGATATACCGCATACTCGGAGCCGGGGGGCATCATCCTCGGAGTGATTCTGACAATCGTGTCGTTTTTCGGCATCCTGGGGCGGAACAGGAAGAAAAAAAGACACTAATGCTAACCGCAGAGCGATGCGGACTGTAGAATATGGCATACAGACAGCATCATTTAGAGCACGGCAGTGTCAAACGGATTATGAAAAAGCCCCCCTTTCCGTTGGCTTAGCCCATTATATTTTGTTTACGGAATCCCCGTCAAGGCTGAAATAAACGGGCTTTCAGCCCGGCCTTGACTGGGCTCCCGAAGCAAAATGTGGGTTTGGGGCATATAAAGTTGACACTGCCTAGAGCACATTGGGAGCATGGAAAATGAACACTCAGAAAATAACCGGATTCCTCCGACAGAACCTGCTTTTTTATACCCTGGGATTCTTTATCCTCTTTGGAATGAAATATTATTACAGCCAGGCAGATGCCGAGAACCTGAGATGGATTCTCGGCCCCACTGCCCGGTGGGTGGAGGCCCTGAGCGGCATCCCTTTCGTGTATGCGCCGGGGATGGGCTACGCGAACCACAGCCTGCGCTTCCTGATCGCGCCCTCCTGCTCCGGCGTCCAGTTTCTGATCGTCACTGCCGCCATGCTTATTTTCTCCTTCGTACATGCGGCGGCTGGCATTCGTTTTCCGGGCCATTCCAGTCTGAAAAGGAGCTCCCTTCCTATCCGTTGTGGACACCATGGACAAGACCTGGCCGAGACCGCGGGAACCGCCAGTGATGCGGATACCGCAACCTCCACCCAAGCCGCAGACCCCGAAAAAACCCTTCCAGCCACAGGAAAGCCCCCTCATGGAAGCGCCCTGGCAAGGACTGGCAAAGGCCTCTGCTGGATTCTGGTTAGCCTCTTGCTCTCCTACCTGTTCACCGTCTTCGTAAACGGGCTGCGCATCATCGCTGCAATCTATCTACCGTTATTCTTTGAACGGTTTCACGTATTCCGCGGATTCCTGACTGCAGACAGGCTCCACACCATGATAGGGGCCGTGGTGTATTTCGCCGCTTTGCTGACGATTCACCAGTTCGTGGGGCTGCTGTTCGCGCAAGCCCATGGGACAGATAAGAGACAGGCACCGGCGCTGCTTCTCCGCAAATGTCTGTCTCCCGTCTTCTGGTACTTCTCTATCGTGCTGGGAATCCCTTTCCTCAACAGGGCCTATCAGAAAAGCGGCGCAGGCTTTACGGACTTCTGTCTCCTGGTCACCCTCTGCTGCGGATCTGTCCTGCTCCTGTATGGGCTGGTTTTCCTGATATGCAGACGGCTGAAGGGGCGCAATTGAAATCTGCGCCCCGAAACCATGCTACTGCTTTCTATGAATCTCGTAAGTCACGTCCCCGCATCCGTTCAGATAGATCACATCATCCGTAACCTCTTTCACAGACCAGTACCATCCGCCGTCCGACGGGAACGCGCATCCATCCGCCACGAAGCATTCCTCCATGGGCTTATACTCCTGCAACGTCTGCAGATTGTCCTCTATCATCCTGCATTCCATATGCCGGATGCAGGTAGTGGACCGCATGGCCCATCCTTTTTCACAGTAGCCGTTCTGGCCCACGCGGCAGTATAGGAACAGCTCGTCTTTCAGGGAGATTTCAAAATAGATAGAATATCTCTGCGTCCCAATGTCCGCCCCCAGGTACCCGTCATCATATGCAAACCATTGACCCACGTTCCATAAAGCCATGCGCTGGGCCACCGTCAGGGCAGGATCCACCGGTGTCTTCTTTCCAAAGTCCTCCATGTGGATTTCCTCCGCCAGCACCAGCGGGTACTCCGTTCCATCATACATCCGATATGTCATACTGCCGTCCTCGCCCAGGGAACAGGAATCCTCGGAATGCTTCTCCAGATGTTCCTGTCCGACCGCTTCGTTATAGGACAGTTTCCCTGTCTCCGGATGCTTTATGCAGTACACTGCCCTGGCATCAAAATCTACCCCCAGTCCGTATGCTACGCCTACCGTTCCATAGAGGCGATGCTTCAGGATACTTGCAATCATATCCTTTCTGATTCGAAGGAACGCTATGCTGAAATCCTCCACTATCGTTACCGTTGCATCTTTCCCGCACCAAATACCAAACATCCTGTACTACCTCCTTCATTTTTTCATCTATGAACAGAATATTCACACCCAAAAAGTATGCCGGGGCAAAGCAGCGCTCTTAGTATATATAGCCACCCGGCTGTTTTCTGCCGCACATAAGGTCATTTTACCATATATAATGGAAAACGGAAAAATCAGGGACAAAATGTCTGTTTTTGGGGACGAAATGCATTCAGCGCATGGCTCAGGCTGTTCGGCACCCCTCTGGGGCCGCGCACGGCATAAATCCCATACTCTTCTTTCAGCTTACTGAAGGGAAACTGTTCCGGATTGTACCTGTGCAGAAGCTTTATTTTCATCATCGTGGTGATGGTCAGGTTCTCATCCTGATAATGATATGGGATGTCCACCTCCACTGCCTTGCATTGATAGAGGATGGCAGAAACCGGGGCAGCCACATACAGGTAAACTGTGTCCCCCGCTTTGACGGCACTGCTCTGCTTCCACTCGATAATCTCCGTCTGGTCAAAGGCATGCTGGATATCATAAAACTTGGGGTTCGCCGGGACGATCCACTCCCTGGCCGGGCGCATTTTGGTCTTCTTTTTCTTCGATGCGGTGGCAGCAAAGCTTAAGTCGATCAGGTTGCAGACCTGGTCTTCCTCCACCGTGCCGTCCAAAAGCACCGTGATCCAGTGCTCCTTGTTCATATGGTAGGCCGGCAGAATGCCCTTATTCTGCATCAGCACATCCTTGAACACCATATCGTCAATCTTCAGATTGACCACATCCACCGATCCGTCCCCGGCCAGTCCCAGCTTTCCCCGGCCCACGCGCATCACCAGCGCGAACCACTTCCTGTTGTCGCTGTGGCGTAAGACAGCGCCGTCACTCTCTCCCCAGGGGTATTCCGGGGTGGTTTTGTACTTCTTTTTGATATATGCGAAAATTTCTTCTCTCATGGCTTTCATGAATTATTCTCCTGTCAACTTTTGCAAGACCCTTATCTGAACAATTCCTCATTTCCCGAAAGGAAGCAGAAACAGGAACACCGCTATGGCAAAATAGACGACCCGGAACACCATATCCCCCACATAGGCATCCCCGTCAGCGTCATCCGTTCTGAACACCACGGAATCGTGCCGGAATCTGCTGCACTGCAGCCCTTCCACATACCAGTCCCAGCCGGATACATCCGAATAGAGCTTCACCTCCGGCGATTTCAGGTAAAGATGCACGGGAACGCTGTAGGCGCCGGTTCTTATCTCTGTGCCGTAGGCAAAGCCCTCCTCCATCTTTTCAATGATCAGATAGTACCTTTTCCGGTAATGGATGCGTCCATGGCGGCCGGTGAAGGGGACAGTCTCCGATTCGACGCGCCGGATGACGCCCCGGCAGCACCTCCCCCCGGAAACGGCTTCCCGCCGCTTCTTCCGGCAGGCCAGGACAGTCCGTCCTTTCACAAAGGCGGCAGAAAGCGGCAGAATCCCGCCCAATAAAAACACCGCCATGTTCGCCGCATTCGTCGTCCCGTTCAACAACATACGGAACAGCGAACTATACCAGGCGGCCGCAAATGCCGCCGGCATGACCGCATCCCACAGTTCTTCCTCTGTGGGCAGTACTCTCCTTTGAAACATCTGTCTCCTCTCCCAGTACGACATTTATATGCCTACAGCTTATTACTTTTGCTCCCTGCCCTGCTTCAGCCTTTCGCATGATGCGCCGGCATCTGTTCAGACAGCGGTCTGGCCGACCGTCTCGTCCAGCTTTCGCTTGATGGCTTTCATGGCTTCCTTTTCCACCTTGCAGACCTTCCTGTCATAGGTATACAGGCCGTTGACCTCGTCCTCCACGTTGGAAAGCTGGGTATAGATGCAGCCGCAGACCCCCTTGGGAATGGCCGGAAGAATGGTCTCCCTGTAGAAATCCGAAATCCTCTCCACCATCAGCGAAATGTCCGCCGCGGTGGCGTGGAACATCTTGTAGATGAAGACATTGAAGTACATATTCTCCACCACCCAGGCCACCTGGCCCATAAGACTGAAGATGAACAGCGCCGCCCAGAATTTCCTGTTCTTTCCATGGAATGCTCTTCTTCCATTTGATTCCATCCTTCCCCCCTCGTCCGGCCTTTGGCCGTCTCCTTTGAAGCCGTTTCCCGTTAAATTATAGAAAGCCAGGAACCCATTTTAGATTCTTGGTTCTATAATCTCGGCTTATTTGTTCCTGTCTGCTTTCAATGATGCGCAAACCAAACTCCGCGTTTTCTCTTTTTGCTTTTCCAACTTCATACTACCATAAACCTCCCCGGCTTTCAAGCATAGAGCCCACATATTTCCCATTCCTGGCCACTCCTTTTTCGCAGTGTCCAGACCTTTTCAAATGATAAATAGCGGAAACACCATTTGACTGTAGAAAACATGAGATGGGGAGAGACTTGCCCTCCCCGCCTTGACATGGCTTCACCCAGAATATTATAATATCCCCAGAACGGAGGGCATCATATGGAATTTCAAGAATACTTCCCAATATGGGACAAGCTGAATACGGCGCAGCAGAATAAGCTGCTGGGAAACCTGATTGCCAAAACAGTGCGCAAGGGAACCGTGATTCACAATGGCAGCATGGGCTGCACGGGTCTGCTGCTGGTGAAGACTGGACAGCTACGGGCATACATCCTCTCCGACGAGGGCCGAGAAATCACCCTCTACCGCCTGTTCGACAGGGATATATGCCTGTTCTCGGCATCCTGTATCTTGCGCTCGATTCAGTTCGATGTGACCATCGAGACGGAGAAAGATACGGAGCTCTGGGTCATCCCCTCTGAAGTCTATCAGAGCATCATGGCCGAGTCCGCCCTCCTGGCGAACTACACCAATGAGCTGATGGCAAGCCGGTTCTCCGATGTGATGTGGCTCATGGAGCAGATTATGTGGAAGAGCCTTGACAGGCGTGTGGCCGCCTTTCTGCTGGAGGAAGCTTCCATTGAGAGTACCAACAGGCTGAAGATTACCCATGAGATCATTGCCAATCACCTGGGCTCCCACCGGGAAGTGATTACCCGTATGCTGCGCTATTTCCAGAATGAGGGAATGGTCAGACTGTCCCGGGGCACCATTGAGATTACCGATGCGGACAGGCTGGCAGAATTAAGCGAGATGTAATGGGACGTGAATTATAGGCATCTTCACAACGACTCCCCGGCTTTCATGCATGCCGATATGGCCGGATGCATGAAAAACGGGGAGTATTGCGAAAGTCCCGCAGATGTGCCACAGCTACGCTCCCGGACTTTTATATCTGCCGGAGCAGCCGGTTCCGTGAGAATTGTGCTATTTATCCATGCCACAGGGAAAGGCCTTTTCAATCAGCTCCCCGTCACTGACTACAGCCGCATAATATCTGTACCCGCCGGAGAAATTATAGGCTTCATAGCCGTTGCCCTCCAGAATGCGGCATGCAATGTAGCTGCGAAGTCCGCTCTGACAGATGACGTAGACGAGCTTGCCATTCTCGATTTCGTCCAGGCGCTCCCGTCCTGGGGCAGTTTTTCCAGATCTTTCAGGTGCCACTGTCTGAGCACGCCGCTGGCGATATTGTCCACCATATGCCCGCCCCTGGACTCCTGGGGCGGGCGCACCCAGTAAACATCCGCTGTACTAGAGCATTGCGAGAATGGCGCTCTTGGGTCTTGCGCCCATGGCCTGATTGACGATTTTGCCGTCCTTCATCACCACCAGGGTGGGGATGCTCATCACCTTGAACCGACTGGCCAACTCGGGCTGCTCGTCCACATTAATCTTGCAGACTTTGATGTCGGAGCGCTCCTTTGCAATCTCCTCTATTATTGGCACCACCATTCGACAGGGGCCGCACCAGGGAGCCCAGAAGTCCAACAGGACAGGCTTATCGGAATTCATGACTTCATTCTGGAAATTATCCTTATTGATATTAAGAGCAGACATTTTGAAATCCTCCTTGTTTGTTTTTCTTTCGTGTTTTCATTTTACCCCAATGCTGTCTGCCCTTCCGTGATGACATCACCAAAAAGCTCACCTACGTTTCAGATACGGTATCCAGTTCCCAGATATATCTGCTCCGCCGGAAATACAGGCAGACGCCGATTCCGGCAAAGGCAATCACGAAGAAAAGGAGCGCCGCGCCGGAGCCTTTTCCGCTGCCGAACAGCCCCACCAGTGCGCTTCCTTCTCCCTGAGCCGCCATGAGCGGTTCAAAGACCTGATCCACCAGAAAGCCGCCTAAAAAATATCCCAGCGGAATCGTGAAGAACTGCAAAGAATTCCGCACGGAATACACCCTCCCCTGCATCTGTTCCGGCACCTGGAGCCGCATGATGGCATCCAGGTTGGCGTTCATGAGCGGTATGGAAATCCATCCCAGGAATCCGCCGATGCACCATATAAGGGGCGTTCTGCCAAAGGCCAGAAGGAAATTCTCAAAGCTCATGGAGAACAACAGGCAGTTGCAGATGACACGCACCCGGCTTTTGGGCGCTTTCGCGAAAGAGGCCAGGATGCTGCCCGCCAGCGTAGATGCGCCGATGACTGCGTTCACCAGCCCCAAAACCTTCTCGCTGCCGCCGTTCCTGGAAAGCAGCATGGCCGGGAACGCCGCATTGTATATGGATGCCACCAGGTTGATGGCCGCCAGGAACAGAATCAGTTCCAGTATTCCCCGCTATGATGATTTTCTTGTTCCACTTGTCGCTCAGTGCGCCCGCGAAGATGCTCAGCAGCACATAGGGCGCATAGGAGCTCACCCTGTGTTTGGCAATGCACAAACATATCGCACTCGCTCAGCAGCACATAGGGCGCATAGGAGCTCACCATCAAAAATGCCGTCATCAGCGCGGAGCCCTCCTGGGTGTACGACCAGATTACCAGCGCGTAGCCGGTCATGGCGCTACCGAGCCCGGAGAAGGACTGGGTGAGCCACAGCAGCAGAAATGTCTTCATTTCCTGAATCGTTTTCTTCACGTTCCTGATACATGCCTGAAGCCATCCTTGCGGCCATCACCTGTCATACCACTCAGCCTGGGCCGAATACAGTCTGGCATATTCTCCGTTTCTGGAAAGCAAGTCCTCATGGGTACCGTCCTCTGCGATTATGCCGTCTTTGAAGACGACGATTCTGTCAGCCAGAGCAGCGATGCTGATTCTATGGGTCACCATGATGACTGTTCTGCCCCGGGTCATGGCCAGGTACTTGCGGAAGACTTCTGCCTCCGCTATGGGGTCGAGATTGCTGGTGGGCTCGTCAAGGACAATCAGATTGCGGTCTCGGTAATAGGCTCTGGCTATGGCCAGCTTCTGCCATTGGCCGCCAGACAGGTCTGTCCCTCCGATGCCCTTCCCAAGCGCGGCAGTCTTGTCCATGCCTTCCAGGCCCGCAAAGGCAAGGGCTGTATCAATCTGCTCTTCTTCCCTTTTTTTGCTCACATCGCCTAAGAATACGTTGTCTGCGATGGTGAAGCTGTGGAAGCGGGCCGGTTCCTGGAAGACGCAAGCCTGGGAATCGTAACGGTATGCAGAATCTATCTTTTCGGTATTCCGTCCATCCAAAAAGATTAGGCCTTTGGACGGTTCCAGCATCCCTGTCAGCAGTTTGACGAAAGTGGTCTTTCCGGCTCCGTTCTCACCCACGAACGCGACTTTTTCGCCTTTTTCGATTCGAAAACTGACATCCTTTATCCTGTATTGATCCGTGAGCGGATAGCGATAGCTTACACTTCTGGCTTCCAGGAAGGCAGCGGTCGCTCCGCTATGCTCCGAACCGCCCTCCGCCGGGACATCATCTCCTGGGGCATCATCTCCCGGAATCTGCTCCCGCAGATCAAGCAGCTCAAAGAACTGCGCCGCCTCATTCTTTTTGGACAGGAAATTCGCAATGGAGCCGAACAGCTGCGTGGTACTGCCCATAAGCGTGCCGATCAGGGCAAATACGGCACCCAGCGCGCCCACGGACAGCTTTCCCTGGGTCAGCAGCAAGATAGCCAGGATGTTCGCCCCCACATTGGCCAGGTTGGACACCAGGCCGCTGGCTGTCCCCAGCAGAAACACGTTCCTCTGGTTCTTCTTTTCCCGTATGACATAATCGTCCGCCAGGGCCTTCCATTTCCCGAAAAAGAAATCAAACAGGTTGAACGCCTTGACCTCCTTTGCGGATATCCCCAGCAAAAGTCCCTGATAATACCCGGCTTCCCGCAGGATTTCCTGGTTGTCCCTGGAAAACCGGAACTGTAGCCGGTTGCCGATGTAGGTGGTATACAGGGTGGGGATGGGCGCGATCAATACCACAAAGCATAAAAGTGGATGGAAAAGGTACAGGGAAGCGGCCACCATGATGACGGACACAGCCTTTGCAATGACCACGTAGCCCTCTATCATCACGCCCCGCTGTAGGGAGCTCCACTCGCCTCCCATGGAGTTGAAGCAGCGCTCTATCATATCGTTAATCCGGGGCACTTCCATATAGTCCGGGTACAGCCTGGCAATCTTCTCGAACAGCCTGGCCTGGAACTTCTCCTGCAGACGGTGATCCTGCACCTTGCTCAGCCGCTCGATGTCCTCCCCGCCGTAGAGATAGCGGTTGATCAGATCGCCCAGAAACCGGAGGAGCCAGTACAGCGCCGCCAACCCCACCAGAGACAGCAGCTGGAACCCCTCCCCGGAGGCCGCCGGATAAGCGCTGGCGCTGTCTACGTATTCCCCCCAGAGGAACGCAGTGACGGGCTGAAGGACGCTCAGGAGCACAGCCAGTCCCAGAAAGATGCCGCACATGGCTCTCGCCGAGGAAAAGACATAGCGGAAAAGCTTTGTCAGATAAGACAATTTTGGTGGATTCTCCCGCAAAATATCCTCTTCCATGGCGGCGGTATTGTCCTGGAATTTGATTGCGTAAAGCGTTTTTTCCTTCTTATCCCCATCCTTTTCTGACTTCTTTTTTCTATCTCTGGTCTTACTCATATGACCTCCCTTTTTCGGTTATATCCTCTCGGAATCTCCAGACCACATATCACGCTGCTATCTGGAACTTCTTTGGGTCGGTTCCCCCGCTTTTCCAGGTGCCGTCCTGACCCAATGCCTGATTCTGCTTCCTGAAATTCCAAGAGCCTATGGTTCTGTCTTTTATCCGGCAAGACTTTCGCCGGAATTTATACTGCACACCGGTTGAATTTGCAGTACAACCCGACTGCAGACCGCCAGCCAGGTACTTTCCCTGAGGCATCAATGTAAATCCTGGCGGTCTGCAGTATATTTCCATCACCCGATTCCTTACACAGATGACATCGCTTGTCCACCGCCACTTGCAGCTGATTTCACGTCCGGCTCCTGTCTGTACCATTGTTTCTGAGCCTGGAACATGGTGGCGTAAATCCCCCCTGTCTCCATCAGTTCCTCATGGGTGCCCGTCTCCGCAATCCTACCGTCCCGGATTACGAAAATCCTGTCCGTAATCATGGTGGAGCCCAGCCTGTGGGTGATGAACAGGGCTGTCTTGTTCTCCACCATATGGGCAAATTCGTGGTACAGATCCGCTTCGGCCAGGGGATCCAGCTGAGAGGTGGGTTCATCCAGCAGCAAAATAGGCTTGTCGCCCATAAAAGCCCTGGAGATGGCAATCCTCTGCCACTGGCCGCCGGACAGGTCTACGCCCTCCTTAAAATCCCGGCCCAGCAAAGTGTCATAACCTTTTTCATAACTCTCCGCAAAACCGTCAGCTTTTCCCTTTCTCGCCGCTTCCCGGATTTTTTCCTCCTGATCCAGGCTGTCGATATCGCCCACGCCGATGTTCTCCCGGATGGTGATGCTGTACCTGGAAAAGTCCTGGAAGACGGGGCCGAACAGCTTCGTCCGCAGGCTCAGAGGGTATTCCGCCAGGTCGCGCCCGCCCACCAGAATCTCTCCTCTGTCAGGGGTGAACAGGCCTAGCAGCAGCTTGATCATGGTGGATTTTCCCTCTCCGTTCTCCCCTACGATGGACGCTTTTTCCCCGTTTTTGACCCGGAAGGAAAGGCCCTTAAGGATGTCCTTCTCCGTGCCGGGATACCGGAACCATACGTCCCGGAATTCGATGTCGAAGGTGTCGGGCAGGACGTCCGCCGTCCCCTCCGGCTCATCGGACAGGGCGAAGAATTTGTCGTAGTATTCATAGGTATTCACATGCATGCCTGACCATTTGAAGAAGCCCGCGAAGAGATTCAGATGGTCGTAGAGATTACCGAACATCACATTGGTCATGGCTATGAAGAGACCCACCGTCAGCTGCCCCTGGGTGAACAGCACCAGAAGCAGAATCACGTTCAGAATGGTGGCGAATTTCGTGATATTGCCGCCCAGCAGGATTTTCCGGAGATTCCTGAAATAATACCTCTCATAGTCCCTGTTCCTCTCGCCCAGCCTGGTCTTGTAGACGTCAATGAGGTAGTCGGCGTTCCCGTAGGCCTTCAGTTCTTTGGTATAGTTCCTGGAGCGCAGATAATTGCCCAGGATGCCGTATTTCCGCTCCTTTTTCCAATAGGTCTCCAGCTCGTTGTAGATGTTGAAATTGTTCCTGGCGGACACATAGGTCTCCAGGAGAAAAGGCAGCAGTACCGTCAGCAGCAGCCACCAGCGTATGCGGAACACGTAAATCAACGTGCCCACCCCCGCGATCAGTCCGGCAAAGCGGGCGTAGACATACATGGGCCATAAATGCCTGGCTGCGGACTCCACCCTGTTGTAAGCCTTGTCGATGATCTCCGCGGAGGCCTCCGCTTCGAAATGCTCGTATTTCATGGTCTTGAGCTTCCGCAGCATCCTGGCTCTGTAGGCAGTCCGCAAGATCAGCAGCGAGCGGGGCTCCACATACACATAGACAATCTGGTCAAGGATTTCCGGCAGGATCGCCGCTATCACGAAGAGGACGAGGAATATCCAATAGTCCCCAAAGGCCATCTGTCCCCTTGCCACCGCCAGGCCGCCGTCCAGTACATTTGTGTTGACATAGATTCCCGCCGGCACCAGCAGGCCGCTTAAGACGGTGCAGCCAAGGGTCAGCGCCACAAGCCAGGGGGATTCCCGGAATATGATGCCAATCAGGTCTCTGTAGGCTTTGAAAATTCTTTTCATGTGTCAGATCCTCCTTGCGGTGCATGTTTTCCGGCTGTCTCATGCGTCTGTCTCCTAACAAAAATGTTGACAGCTATCCAGACCTATTGTAAGGTTTTTCCCGGATGCTGTCAACAATTCGGCGGTACCGAAAATGATTATAAAACAGAATAAAACCGGAACACCAGAAGAAGGGCATCGGAAAAACTCCCTCGGGAGCATTTCGCCTTATCCATTTCCTGAATAAATATAGCGGGCAGGAACTATAGACTCATTCTCCGGGCAGAATACGGATATGCTGTACCCGGAAAAGGAATACTGGTCATAGGGCGGCAGCTGCCAGCCGCCGTCCTGATCCAGCAGACGGATTCCCTCGCTGCTGTACCATATGCGGCTTCCGTAGTAAAGGATTCCGAAGCACTCCTCTCCCTTCCACTCTTCCACCGTTTCCCGCAGCGGCATCACGCTGACTCCCTCCACCAACGGAGCCAGGGCGCGGCTTTCGTCATAGGAAGCCGAGGATGCGCCGTGCAGATAAACGGTTATCTTTCCGGAATGCGCCCTGTTGTAGCTGATCAGGTAGCTGTCCACGAAATCCCCCTTCTCGTCGAAGCCATAGAGCATGGTGTCCAGGGTGATGATTTCGCCGTCCGGGGCGAAATGCAGGTTGAAGCTGGTGGCTAGGCACAGGGCCTCCGGCAGGTTTACCTTTTCCCTCACATCCTCCAGAATGCCTTCTATCCCCCATTCGTATATATTGTCATGTTTTAACGTACATGTCCTCTTATCTTTTAAATCGTCCAGGTACCACGCCAGTTTTCCCTGGTAGGGAACGGCGCTCTCCGCCACCAGCCGCCCTCCGTACAGCGTGACCGCTGCCAGGAAGATTCCAGCCGCTGCCCGCCAGATTCCTTTGCCCAGGAAGCTTACAGCCGACAGCTTCACGTCCAGGAAGTCCCGCTCTTCCCCGGTCAGCCCCCGCAGATCCAGCAGCAGAACCTCTTTCTCCTTTAGGAAAAGCTGGCAGAAATGCCGTCTTTTCACATACCATTTCACGGAGCCTTCCGGAATCGGCTTGGTTTCCCGCATCTCTGTTCCGGCTGCCCCGCCGGGCACTGTCTCCTTCGCGCTATCCGCTCTGACCGCCGCTCCTTCCGCGCCCTCTCCCGCAGCCAGTACCAGCCCATTCTCCCGGGGCAGCAGCTTACGGAAGACGGCGGAGCGCCTCCCCTTTTTATAACGCCCCCACAGCCATAGCCCATACCCTATGGCGCCAAGCCACCACACAAGGCACACCGCCAGAACCGGTACATTCCTGTAAAGTCTGCCATATCTGCACAGGGAGCACAGATGGCGCCAGGAAAGCCAGTACAGGACAAGATTGACCGGTCTGGTCAGCACATGGAACGCCGCTTTCCAAAAAAGGGAAGTTCCGCTATTTTCGCAGAACAAGTCCTTTGTATTCCCAGGTGTTTCCCTGGTCTGTGGATTCGTATTTCGCTTTTTCTCCGCCATATTTCGAATAATCCTCCATCCCAACATAGAGCGCCAGCACGTCCCCCTGGCGCTCCGGCGCGTACGCAATGGAATACCCTTCCGGCACATGGGGGAGCGCAAGCTTCTCCCAATGCTCCCCGCCATCGGCCGTCCGCCAGATATCCGGCTCCTCCGAAGACCGGATGGTCACGAAGCCCACCTGATTGTCCAGGAACGCGGCATCCATGGTCAGGGAATGGCTCTGGTTCCAGTCCGGCCCGGCGGCTCCCACCTCCTGCCAGGTCTCTCCGCCGTCCCTGGTGCGAAAGAGGATGGAGGTTTCCTGCCATACTACCCGCTCCCCTGTGAAAATCAGGAAGCCGTCCTGGCTGTTTTCCGGGAAATCCACGAATATCCGTCTGCCTCCTACATATTTTTCCGTCACCACGGAGCTCCGGAAGTCTCCCTTCTCCTGGTCATAATACACCACGGCAAAGGGAGTCCCGCTGCCGCCGCCGTAAGCGATAATCTGCTTGCGCGCGTCCATCTGACAGCTTTCAGGCGGCAGGGAAGCCAGCTGCCCGTCCATTTCGTCCCCTCTGGTCAGGAGCTCTTCCATGGGCACAGGCACCTCCCGGAACACGCCGTCCCCGCCGCTGGCCCACAGAGCGCCATTCCTCATCTCCATCCGATAGGATTCCGCCGACTCTGTACCGGCAGCTGCACTAGATGGATTCTCTTCCAGACCGGGCCACCGCACCTCATTGGCCAGATTCAGCGCCGGCACATCCGAAAAATCCGCCTGCCCATACTTTTCCCGGAATGCCCCCAGAACCTGTCCAGCCTCTGCAACGCCCTCCAGCTGGAACACATAGTCCTTCACCATGCGTATCTGCAGCGCCCAGTCAAAATAGGCATAATAGAGGATGCCGTCCTCACAGACGAACCGGGCTTTCCGCGCCAGTTCCTCCGGAAATGCCTCCATGTCCTCCCTGGTTCCCACATAGTACCGGAAAACCACCGCGAACACGCTTTCCTGCCTGTCCCCCGCCAGCATCCTCCAATAGACGGATTCCACCCTCTGGAATTCCGAATGGGTCTCCGGATCCCGCTCCGCGGCCCATCTCCAGTCGATGAAATAGGACAGATACCGCTGCGCCAGCAGGCCTATGGCGTCGCTGTAGTGATCCGCGTCCCTGAGCCTCACCTGCCATGGGCCTTCCGCCGCATAGGGGAGCTCCGCGTATTCCTTCTGGGGATACGCATCCTCTGCCCACAGTTCCTCGCGATACGCCTCCTCCCCCACCGGCTCCAGGGATGTCATCTTTGAAACGGCAGACTGTGTGAAATGATCCGGTAATTCGTATCCTTCATAAATGGACACCAATGGCTCCTCCCTGCCCGCCTGGTAACGCTGGTACAGGAACTCTCCTACCCGGTAAAAGCTCAGGCCCAAATCCAACAGCAGCACCGCGATGCCCACATAGGCCAGCCTGTCCCATTTCCGGTCTTCCCTCATGATGGCGCCTATCCTGGCCTCCATCAGACGTTTCCCATGGTAGAAGTACGCGGAATAGGCCTGTCCCCTTTCCCTCCCCTGCCGCAGGCATTCCAGCAGAGCATATCCGTACTCCTTCCTGGCCTCCATGTCCCTGCCTTCCACCACCGCCTCGTCGCAGGCCACCTCCACGTCCCTGTTTCCCAGGGCCGCCAGCAGATAGATCAGGGGCTGGAACCAGAGAAGGGACTGCATCAGCACCCAGAAAAGCTTATAGAGCGTGTCTTTCTGCCGGATATGATGGCACTCATGGAGAAAGATGAATTTCAGCACGTTTTCGCTGTACTCCTTCTCCGGCAGCAACAGGATAGGACGGCGGAAGCCCATGACAAAAGGCTCCTGGATTCCCGGCGCACGGTAAAGGAATGATTTCGCTCTTTTTCCAGTCCCCTGTATCCCTCCCCCTTGTGCTCCGTTTTCCCGAACTGCATCCCTCTCAATCCCTGTCTCCAGGACGGCTTCCCTGAGACTTTGGCGGACGGACTCCTCAGACACGATGCGAATCTGTCCGATGCACCATCTGCGGAACTTTATGTAATTCCGATAATGAACAAGCGCCACGATGCCTGCCGTGGCAAGCCACCCCAGTACTGTCAGCTGTCTCCACCTGGAATACAGGAAGTAAGGCAGATTGAAATGCCCTGCCGCCCTGCCGATGAGATAATCCAGGCTGTATGCCTTCTCCAAAAGCAGCAGGTGCAGAAGCAGAAGCTGCACCGCCAAAATCGCCCATATAATCTTCCTCCATTTCGCCCTCATGTCCGCTTCCGTCCTTTCTATATCCCTTGAACCGTTCCTACCTGCTGTTTCTTCGTGCTCTTCCTGTCCCCGGAACAACTTTCCGCCTGCTCCTGCCATTGCCTTTTCTGTTCTTAGAAACGGCTGCCCTCCGCCCCGCTTTCTTTCTTCTCCGCCGTCCGCCCCTTTTCCTCCAGGAAATCGGCCAGATCCTCCATGTCCTGCTGCGTCAGGGCGTCCCCGTCATAGAGGGCGGTGACGAAATTCTTCAGGGAATTGCGGTATAGCTTCCGGAGGATGCTTCTGCTCTCCCGCTGCAGATAGGCCTCTTCCGCCACCAGCGGCGTGTACCAGTTCACCTTGCCGACCTTCTCCACGCTGACAAAGCCCTTGGCCTCCAGGCGGTTCAGGAAGGACAGGACGGTAGGGGCGGCCACTTTCTTCTCCAGCTGTGCCTCTATCTCCATCCGATTCATGGGCTCTCCATGCCTCCATATTATCATCATGATTTCCAGCTCCGACTCCGGCAGTCTCTTCATAGGTTCCAATCTCCTCTGTATTTCTACATTTGCCTAATATCTTTTTCTTATTCTACAATTGCCTAATATAAATGTCAAGTATTTTTAGGTTCTTTCCATACTTAGTTGAAACGATTGTATTCGGGGGTGACAGATACGTCATTTCGGAATATTTTGCTCATGTGAGACAAAGAAGTAAAGGAAGTGTAAAAAATTTTGCCGTTCCCTATCCGGCTGACTGCCGGGCAGGTCGGGCTTTAGGTGTCAGGCAGCTCTACCTTGCCGACAAAAGAGGAATGGATTTCGATTTCCTGTCTGCGGAGCTTCCCCCGGCGTTATTATGCTTGCATATGTAAAGGAGAACACTCCATGACCGGTCTCCTGATGTCCGTTCTGACGGCTTCCGTTTCCTTGAATCTAGCTGTTTCCGAAAAGGAGAACGTCTATCGCAAGGCGACAGCATTGTTATCCTCAACGCCACATATGATTTTGCTTTAGGAACTGCCGGAAAATAATCTACGCATTTTGTTTAGAGTAAACCTGATAAAATCTGTAAATTTTGCAACAGGCTTGCGTAGGTTATTTGGAGGCATTTCCTTAGGCATACTTGCGTGGCTTGTATCCTTTGTGATTTCTGACAAAATATTTAACAGGAAAGACTTGCTTTGATGAACAGAAAAAATCGCCAGTACCATGAAGCGCAACGGGAGATGGGAAGAAATTCCCTCTCCCGTCCGGCAGATCCGCAGACTGTCCGTGGAGGGCGGGCGAACCCCGGCTCACCGGGAGCGCCCTCCGAAGAATTCCTCCGGCGTGCCCAGATAAGGAACGGTCTTCCCGTCCTTCACCTCCAGGATTTCCGTGGCGCAGGCCCGTATGAATGCCTCGTCATGGGAAACGAACACAAGCACCCCTTCATATTCCGCGAACATCTCCTCCAGCGCTTCCACCGACGGGATGTCCAGGTAGTTGGTGGGCTCGTCCAGAATCAGGACATTGGCCTTGCCCACGAACAGCTTTGCGAACGCCAGCTTGATCCGCTCCCCGCCGGAGAGGACGCCCGCGTCTTTGCCCATGTCCTGGGCGGACAGCAGAAGCCTGGCCAGAATCGTCCGGGCTATGCTTTCGTTCTGCACACTGTCCTCCATCACGTTCTCCAGGACGGTCTTTCCGTAGTCAAGGGAGGCCATATTCTGGCTGAGCAGCCCGATGGAGGCCTTGGGCACCACATAGAGGGAGCCCTTTTCCAGGGGATATTCCCGGGTGATCAGCTTCAGGAGCGTGGTCTTCCCCGCGCCGTTGGCCCCCACCAGCGCCAGCTTCTCCCCGGGGCGGACGCAGAAGTCGATGTCTCTCAGCACAGGCTCCCCGCTGCCCGGGTAGGCGAAGGTCACATGCTCGAAGCGGATCTCCGGGGCAGGACGGTCCGCCAGGTTCCAGACGGCGCCGCTCCCTCCCTCCGGCAGATAGGCCAGGGCCTCCCGCACCGCCCCCACGTCCAGGCTGCACTGCCTGACGATGCCGTAGGACTGCACGAAGCTGTTCATGAACTGGGTGAACTGGATCACCGCGCCGGAGTAGAAGGTGAAATCCGCCACGCCGATCTTCCCCCGGGCGATCTCACCGGCAATCCACCCCAGGGCGAACCCGTTCTGCAATACCAGCATCAGAGCCGAGACCCCGTCCGCCCCCAACTGGCGGCGCAGCATCTTCCGGGCCCAGAGCAGCCGCTTTCGAACCGCCTCCTCCATCTTCTCCAGGAAAAAGCCTCCGGCCTTGTACAGGCGCACATCCTTCCCCATTCGGGCCGTAGTGACGTTCCGGTAGATATAATCAATCTGTCTGTCGTAGGGCAGCCAGTTCTCCCGCTTTCCGAAGGCATAGCGGCTCAGCCGGTTGCCGATCATCCCCGGCACCACACAGGTGAGCACCAGGATTGCCAGCACCGCGGGATGCAGGATGCCCAGGATGGCGGAAAAGGTGAACACGCCCATGGCGCTGATGCCGAAATCCCTCAGGCCGAATACCATCCCGGCCACGCCCCTTGTCCTGCCGTCGGAATAGATGTAGTCCCCCGCCTCCCCCATTTTCGTCTGCCACGCCGGATCCTCCGTCAGGGCATAGGGGCAGGCCATCATCACGTCCTCCAGCGCCAACCCGATCTCCAGTCGGCCTATGCCGGCCTTTTCGCCGTATTTCATGCCGCTGACCGTGGAAAGCACGTTCAGCAGCGCGATGCCGAGGGCCAGCGCCCCCACCCACAGCGCCAGCCTGGGGAACGCCCAGCCCTCCGTCACGGCCTGTACCACCACCCTGGGCAGGTACACGCTTAAGAGCGGGGTCAGCAGCAGGGCCGCCATGCTTATCAGAAGATAGGCGAAGATGGAACGGGTGCTTCGGAAATAGAGCCTGCACACATATCGGATATTTTGAAACAACATTGTCATGCCTCCAAAATTCTTTTCTCGATTTTGGCGATCGTCAGTATAAATCATACAAAAGGAGAAGGGCCTTTGCAACCACTTCTCCTTTTTCCGTCGGTTTTTCTCTTTATTCCGCATTCCGCTGCACCAGGATCACCTTCTGCCGCACCCGGCCATCCTCCTGCCACAGCCTGCTGCTCCCCTGGTACTTTTCCACGATCTGCCCCACGCTCACCAGGCCCAGGCCGTGGACGGCTCCGTCCCCTTCCTTCCCGGGGCTGCTGCCCGGCCCCTGTCCGGGCCGATAGTTCCCGGAATTGGTCATCTCGATCTCCCAAAGCTCCCCCCTGGCGAGGAGCATCACGGATATGCTCCGGGGCATGGGCGCTTCCCTGCAGGCCCGGATGGCATTGTCCAGAAGGTTCAGCAGGAGCGCCGTCATGTCCATCTGGGCGATGCCCCGGGGGCTGCCCACGATCTGATAGGAAAAGGAAATCCCGGCCTCCCTGCAAGCCTCCCTTTTCGCCATCATGATATAGGAGAGCTCCCGCTCCCCGCCGATCCTGCGGCCCTGGCGGCTCACCCTGGACTGCTTCAAGTCTTCCAGGTAGGCCCTGGCCTCCGCCGGGTCGCCCTCCTCGTACAGCGCCGCCACCATATCCAGGTGGTGCCGGAAGTCATGCTCAAATATCTGCATCCGGCGGAATTCCCTGTCCGCCGCCCGCCGCCGCCTGGAGGAGCTGGCCGGCACGCCGGTGGAAGCCACTGTGTGCACGGCGGACAAGTTTATGAACCTGATTGCCGCCGATGTGCCGGTGGACGTGGCCACCCAGTGCTATGCGGATCCCAAGCTCAAGCGCTTTGAGACCTCTGGAAAA
>OFGX01000745.1_pt1 | contig 22437 bp, 5 predicted proteins | sample 1521831 | NCBI WGS metagenome assembly OFGX01 (sample SAMEA3504080, study PRJEB24116) | mouse gut metagenome | biome: mouse gut; feature: mouse-associated habitat; material: faeces | place: Denmark | collected 2011 | reverse complement strand
AGGGAGGAGGATGAGATCAGAGTGTGTGAATTATTTGATCAGTATGTAAGACAGGGCCGAGAAGAGGGCAAAGCAGAAGGCCGGTTAGAAGGTAGAGCAGAAGGGCAGTTTGAAGGCAGAACCAGACAGCTTGTGGAAGACATTGAAAGAACGATGGAGTTTTTTCACGTTACGCTGGAAAAGGCCTGTGAAAGTCTGGGCATAACGGTAAGCAGGTATGAAGAAGCAAAGAAAATATAGCCTGTTGCAGTTTATAACACCCTGGGTCGATAATTGATAATATAAAGAAAACTGTCGTGCAGAAGAAATATAACTTCTGTATGGCAGTTTTTTTGATTAAAAAGAAGAAGTTTATTGGTAAAGCATTGACTTATTCATACAGGGGGGGGGTATTATGGGTATATATTGCAGACATTGTATCGCTGGATTTGTTGCCATACATTGAACAGATGAAAGCGGTAGGATTGTACTCAAATATACATACAAAGTGGAAGGAGTGGTGAGAAATGTTTAAACGAAACTTGCTTAAACGGGTTTTACCGATTATGCTGAGCGTGGCAATGGTGTTCCAGTCAGTGCCGATGACGGCGTTGGCGGTAGAAAACCCGGAAGCAGTTGTGTCAACGACAGAAGCTGACCCGGCAGCAGAGCCGGAAGCGGATGAGACGACTTCACCTGATGGTGACAGCGGCTCAAACTCGTCGGATGATGCAGGTGGAGCGTCTGATTCCGAGAAGGTTTCTGACGAAACAACAGAAATGGGTGACGGTGGAACGGAAATAACAGATACCGAAACCGAAACAGAGACAGGCGGTACAGAAACAACAGATACCGACGCGGAGACAGGCGATACAGAAGCGGAAGACACCAATGTGGAAACAGGCAATAGTGAATCGGGAGACGGCAAGACAGAAGCAACGGATGTCGAAACCGAATCAAACGGTAATGAAACGGATGAGGATACTACACAGTCTGGTCAGGACGAACAGGTTGCGGTTGCATCTACGGAAGTTACTGTCAATGAGGGCGAACTTTCGCTGGGGAGCGGGTTTGTGCGTGACAACAGCGCAGACAGGCTTACTTATATCGTGCCTTACAGCTTAGACGACTTGTTTGGCAACGTTATAAATGTGGTAAAAGATGCAGCTGTTATCAAGGTAAACGGTGAATCGGTTCCGGCACTTAAGGACGATTACCTTATCCTGGAATGGAAAGAGGTAAAGAAGTCTGAGGATGGTGCAGAGACGCTGGTGGCAATGACAGGAACGCCTCAGAGCGTGGGCAGCTATGCGCTGCATCTTACGACGAGAGTGCAGGAAGGTGTCTGCGGCGCTGTGCAGGAGGGGTATAATGTATACTTTAACATTACGCCCAGGAAACTGACAATTGCGCTGGAAGGTGAAGACAGTGCAGAGGAAATTTTATCTGTGAAAGCCGGCAGCAAAATAGAAGATTTCAAGGCGGATGTCAGAAATGCTGTCAAGTTAAAGGATGGTAGTAGAGATTTCAACGGTCTGCAGTACAGCAGCACAGTCAAAGTGTATAAGGTTGGCGAAGAAGCTGAGACGACGGAGCTGTCCTTTAGTAAAGATGGCGACTACAGAGTCAAGGTCGAGGTTGTACTTGATGCCGCTGCCATGAACAATTACGAAGTGACAGGCGGAGAATACCTTGTCAGATTTGACGGTCTTATGCAGACCAGTGTTGATGTGGAGATCAAGAATCCCGGCAGTGAGATTGTCAAGACTTATGAGAAAGGTAAGACTTATAAGGCTTCGGAGATCGCGGCAGAGTATGGTTTAACCGCCGTGGTGAAGGCTGTGGGAGCAGACGGCCAGGATGTGCCGCTCGGCGACGATGTGGCTGATGCCGATAAGCAGGCTGTGCCGAAGTGGTATACGAAAGAAATAAATGATTCGAGTATCACAGAGTTCCCGGAAGAGGACGAAGTGGATGGAATCACACAGTTTTTCTGGCAGGATGGTGCCCTGTACACAATGATGACGGAAGAAACTGTAGGGGATGTTGGCGAGTACTACCTTGTATATGTGTACGAGGGTGTGGACGGACGATATGATAAGAGTCACAGTGATCCGGTCAAGATTGCGATCGATCCGATCGAAGTGATATTGGTGCCCACCAAAGCTGGCGAATTGAATACTGGAATGACCACGGAAGGCATTAGAAAAGCGCTGGCGGAAGTGGCATCGGAACTTCGCGTGCCTGATCCGGTGGACGCAACGCTGGCAGGCGCTGTGAAGAGCGACGCTCCGGCTGGGGATAAGGATTTTTACGGCGTGTCATATGATAATGTGAACGTAACGCAGTACTACAGTCCTGTATTCGAACTTATGTACAAGTCCAGAACCAGGCTGCCGGAGGCACAGTGGCCGGCTGGCGCGACGGAGGATCAGAAATGGGGCGAGTGGACAAAGCTTTCCAGCACGATGGATCTAAAAACAGATGACGATAAGACACAGTATAAATATTTTATCAGATTTACAGGTGAAAAGGGCGTATATAATGCAGGCGGCACAGTGAGTTCGAGGCGTCCGGTTGCAGAGGCGACTGATTCCGCAAACCGTAATTATAAGGTGAAAGCAGACAGCGATACGCTTGCCAATGAAAAGAACATGCTGGAAGTGACACTCGGCGAGGCGACAAAGACTACAGTCGATGTAAGCGCGATTATCGCGGAGTTCAACAAGGCAGGCGGACGCGGTATGGGCGGCGGCGGCCTTACGTCAGAGGATCCTGCATGGACGGTCTATGATCCGGATACCGCATTGTTTGCGGACAGGGCTTCCTACAAGAAGGCAGTGGTTACTTCTGAGATCAAGGACACGCATAAGGATATCACTTATGAATGGCAAGAGGGAAGCCTGAATCAATATTATGATCTCACCCATATGAAAAAGAATGAGGATGAGACGGATGAAGCTTTTGCTGCGCGGAAAGAGGACGCGGTGAAGGCGCTGGAAGATTCCTTTACGCAGGTTAGTACCAGTCCTGATATGGCGCCAAATAATGCAGGTATTTATCGCCTGCACATTACATACAAGGACAGCGCGCTCGTTCCGAAGAATGCACCGGCGGTGGGCGATGCTTATTTCCTGATCAAGAAGCAGGAACTTATGCTTGTGGCGGATACACAGTATGCAAAATATGGTGATAGCGTAGACGACTTTTCCAAGCAGGGATACAGTATCTATGCAATTCCCGGCAACGATGAGAATGCACTGGATCTGAACAGCGCTGCGCCGCTTAACTGGCAGTCCGAGAATCCGCATTGGCAGGCGATAAACCTGAAGAAGAATGCCGATGGTTCAGACAGCGCTGAATGGGAGAACTCAACAGGCACATTTATAAAGAATGATACACGACCTTACGTGTATAAGGCGGCAGTCTGGTTTGATAATGATAACAACCGCTCCGGCATTTTGGATATGGATGGCAATAAGGTGACGAATAAAATTGGCAATCAGTTGTCATGGTCCAACTATACCACCAGGAATATGGCTGCCTGGGATGCAGATAACGGCGAATTCAAGCAGCATTATAAAGCCGGTGATATCAAGTTTGATGCCGGTGAAATCGCGGTCGTTGTTGACAGAAGCAAGCTGTTTGGCGACAAGATATATGATGGAAAAACGATTGCAGATGCACTTCCGGAAGGGTTTGTCAGGCTGACAAATAAGGCTACCGGAGCTGAGATTCCGGCAACGGAGCTCAAAGTAAACGGCGAGCCGCAGGACGGCGTGGGCACCGTAAGAGTCGAGTGGGCATGGAGTGAAAGCAGCGAGAAAGTGCCTACCGGAGAGGTAAAGTATGGCGGTACCTATATTCTGGTTGCAAGCTTTGAAGGAAACGATACCTATGGTCCGCTGAGAGCGAACGACGACTGGAGTGAAAGATGGGTAGAACTTGAAGACAAGGACGGCAGGTTTGAGTTTGAAATCAAGCCGCTGGATGTAGAGATCACACCGATCCTGAAGGAAGAAGCAGCAGCAGGCGAACATATCTATGAGATGCTGGAGAACTGGCATGTAGAAGCGAAAGCCGTTGCTGAAGATCGTAAGATTCCCGATGGCACAGATGGCAGCAGTGATGACAGGTGGCTGTTCGAGCGCGGTGATGGTGAGAAATGGGATGCTGTTGAAAACAGAAAGGTTAAGTATTTCAATAGCTATCCGATACTTAATAGTACGGAAGAGGAAGATGATGATTTCTGGCCGACGTATTATGAAGATAACAAAGCGGTTAATGGTAATAAACGCATAAGATATGGCAGAAGATATGATGTAAAGCTCAGAAATAATAATGCGTTATTTGCACAGTATGATGCATCTTATAATCTCACATTTAAATCGGCATCGCCGGAGAATGTTGTTCGTGGAGAAGCAGAAATAAATCCGGTAGAGTTCTTCTGGAACACAGTGGACTACGAAGAACAGGGTCAGGTTTCTGTTAACACGGAAAAGGATAAAGACGGTACCTATAAGATCGTGCCGAGAGAAGGAATACCGTTTGTTTATGAGGGATATACCCTTAGGGCATGGGATCCGCAGATAAGTGACTGGAAAACCGTTACTAAGGATCTGGTTACTGGCAAGGAAATTCCGTTAAACAGGAACTATATCGCGGTAAATATTGCTGCACCGCTTGAGTTTAGCAGAGAATTGGAAGTAAATGACAGCTTTGCAGAAAATAACTTCATATTCGGGAACAGTATTAAATCCGCAAATGGATATGTGATCGCTGAGTATGAAGAAATAAACAGATATTACATCACGGTTCTTTTCCCGGTGGAACTTGATGAGTCCGGAAAAGTTGTTAATCCGGAGAAGAAGTTCAGCGTTACATGGGAAGAAGGCTATACAGAGAACTTCAATCTCGACCTTACGGCTGCGAAATTGGAGGCAGACCTTAAGAAAGCAGTAACTCCGAAGGCTCTTGCATTCAATGGAGTACAGGGCAAGATGGCGGTAGGCGAGGAACAGCAGCTTGACGTCAAGATTACAAAAGCGCAGCTCGGTGACGTTATACGCATAAGATATCGTCTCAGCGGCGGTGAAACAAGTAACCAATATGCAAGCATTAATCCGGAAACCGGTCTGATCACCGCGCTTGCAACGAATAATAAGAAGCCGGTGGCAGTAAATGTCGAGGCATATCCGGTACGCCTTGCGGCGGATGGCAAAACATTCGAGGAGATTACCGGTAAAGGCGTGAAAGTTGCAAAGACTAAAGTGACAGTCACAGAAGTAACGGCTCCCGTCATTAAGAAAGTGATTCCGAAGGATACGTATGCTGAAGTACAGTTTACCAGGGTTGACAACGGATATCGCGGAGAAATCTATGTCGTGAAGCTTGCGAATAAGAAGGATGCCAATAAGTGGAAGGCAGCTGACTTTGAAACAGCGATCAAAAAAATGACGAATGGTCAATGGCAGGATACGTTTGCAGTTGCGCCGTTGTATTTTGGGGGAACAAGAGGATACGACGAAAAGCTTAAGATTTGCAGGCAGTGGGTTACATTTAAAGAACTGGAAAGCAGTGCGTATGTAATCTATGTCAGAAACGTGAGTGCTGTGAGAACATTGGCGGATGGTTCCAGGGTGACAGAGTCAGCGGCCGGCACAGTGAAGATGTTCGAGACTACAAAATCGCAGGTGAAGGAATTACGGCCCTACTTTGAAGTAACTGAGGAGAAGACCAAGCAGAATCCGGTCAGATATTTTAATGACAAGGATTCCAAAGAGGGTTATATTGTAGAACTTGCGGATAAATCTGCGCAGCTTTTGGTGGATGGAGGGTTCTTCGAGAAGCCTTCGAATGCGGCTGCGGATTCCGATGATTACACCTGGTTCCAGCTTTCGTTGAAAGCGGCGGAGAAGGCGCTGGGCATAAAACTGACGGACAAATATCAGGATCCGAAACTCACATATTATGTTACAGATGGTGAGCATAAACTTGATGATAACGGTAAAGTGCTGAATCTGTCTAAGTACGTTACAATCAACAACAAGGGAAAACTTACCTTTAAGGGTGTGGATAAGAATGGTGAGGTGCGTGTAAGAGTATATGTCAAGGCGGATAATAGTATATCCGGTTACTGCGACCTTACAGTCACTGCGAGACCTGATACTCTCACCACGAAGAAAGTAAAGACGATGAAGGTTGGTGATGCGGTCAGACTCGCGGATTACCTTGAATATAAGCAGGGTAAGGCGAAGGTACCTTATCACTGGTCGTCTAATATTGAGATCACGAATTGGAAGGAAGTAGAAGAGGCAGGATTCGAGATTTATCAGGCTACATATGATGGCGAAACGCATCGGTCCATAGACGGTAAACTTCGTGAGGGCGAGTATATTATTATCGCAGCCAAGGAAAACAGCAGATGTGACCTGAAATTTACAGATTGGCTTTGGAAGTCAGGCACGGATGATAAAGTGCAGACAGAAAAGTCCATCAGTCTCGCGACATCCAGGCTTGATCCGGTTAAGAGTCTGAAAGCGGTTTATACGGACGATAAGCATATTACATTGAACTTTGCTCATGCAGGTCATCCCGAGGCGTTTGACATCGAGGTGAAGGATGCCAGAGGCAGTGTGATCTATAAGAAACTGGCTTACAGAGAGTGGGCGATGAAGAATAAGATTGCTGCTGACGCAAAATCTTGGGAACAGAATAAGCAGCGGGCATTACTGAATAATGTGGATGGTTCGAATGGTCATTTCAGATATTTTGAGAAGACTAAGATGTACGCGTATACCATCTCTACCGAGAAGCTTATGAGGCTTTCTTCCTACACGATATCCGTAACACCGGTATACGAGGGAGAGCGGGCGGCTAAATCGGCGTCTACCAAGGCAAAGACCACGAATATTCCGGCATCATATGAGAATTGTGATATTAGTAATCCGGAGTATGATTGTGGAATTTATATTTCCAATTTAGAGACGTACCTGACTTCAGGCAATACGTATACATTAGTAGCTGAGGATATAAATGAATTTGCACAGCCGAGAGGCACAGATACACTGACATGGAAGAGCAGTAATACCAAGGTGGCCTCCATTAAGGCTAATCCGGGGTCCTTCTCTGCAACGCTGAAAGCAATGCAGCAGGGTAAGACAACGATTACGGTGACTTCCAAGGTTACTAAGAAGACGATCGCAAGATACCATATAGCAGTCAAAGCCGTAGGGAAGGGTACTGGTTATGGCGGCGATTATGAGAATGGTGGTAATGATTTCTATGATGAATTTATCAAGACAGTTGACCCTTATTACGAGGGAAGACTTGAAGTGTTGACAGTATCTAATCCTGTTAACGTTTCGAATGAGGATATGTTGAATAATCCGTCTAATGACAGGACCTGGGTACAGTTTATGGCACCGTCATACGGCGAATATACGTTTGAATGTAAATGGTATTATAACAATGCGTATGATCGGAATTATCAGATCTATTACAGCAACGGAACAGAAGCGTATTTTGCTGGGGATATGAACAGGCAGACGCTTAGGCTTGAAGAGGGACAAAAGATTTACTTTAGAGTCTATGGTGCATTTAAGCTTAGCGTATCTTCGTATGTTGACTTTACAAAGCTTTCCACTTCCTATACGAAGGATAAGCCGCTGAAAGTCACAAGAGATATGTGGGTTTCGTTTACCGCACAGGAAGATAATTTCTATACGTTTGTCGGCGGAATTGAGAAATATGAGAAGCAGCCGCAGGGAAATCAGACTCCTGTTTATTCTGGGCAGTTTGAATTAGGCATGAAGACGGGAGAGACTGTATTTATTAAAGTCAGAGCAAATTCCGAGCTTTATGTGACAAAGAGAGATTTATCCAAAACACTGGCGGTTGGTGATGTCGGAGCATCCATGTCGTTTACGAAAGATAATGCGCAGGAGACACAGTACGTAAGATTCAAGGCGGATGTTACGGGCGATTACAGCTTTACTTACAGCCCTTCCGACGAGATTGACGCGAAATTTCTTGCAGTGAATGATGATACCGAATATTATGATGGGGATGCAGTGGTAGCTCCGAAAGCAAAAGTGATGGCGGATCCGGCCGAACCTGGGACACCGGCTGCTCCTGCAAGCAGGACAGTTAAGCTGTTCATGGAAGGCGGCGAGACAATTGTGATCGCTGTTACGGTTATTAATCCTGCGGCCGTTATCGGGGACAAGAAGATTGACGTGACGGTCAAGGCTGCTACAACGGCAACAAAAGCTCTGGGCGGCGAACAGACGGTTACAAAAGGCACAAGTCAGATGTTCGAATACACGATACCGGATGACAAGGCAGCTACGGTATATACGGTTGCAGCCACAGAAAATGCGATGGTAGAGTGGTATTACAGTAAGACAAAGAAAGAAACAGGCAATAGCTGGGAGAGCGATACACAGCTGGGAGAAATCAGCGATATTGCTTATAACGACAACTCGTTTACGGTACAGAATGGTGAGGTGGTTAAGCCTGCTCTTAACGATAAGAAAGCCTTGAAGGCCGGCGATAAGATTTATATTAAGGTGACGGCAGGTGATACTGCAGATTCAAAAGTTACTTTGACAAGCGTCGCTGATAATAAGACATTTGATGCGGCGGCCCCCGCCAGCATAGAGCTGGGAGCGAACTACGGCGATGCGCAGTGGTATACGTTCACGGTTAAGAAAGCCGGTTACTATGAGTTTCATGTAAAGGCAACGGCTGTTCCGGCGGAAGCGGCGGCGCAGAGCGTAGAGGTTATGCATGTCGATAAGGCTTTTAGTGACACAACCCGTGATCCGTATATTCACTTCGCCAACGGGACATCCGGCGTGCGGAAGCTGAACGCAGGTGATTATGTGTTTAAGATTATGGCTGCATCGGCAGCAGCGGAAGGGGTCAAGACGACAGCTGTACTTTCCGTGAAAGAGATCGTACCGACAGCGATAGCCAAAGGTGATACACAGGTTACGCTTGCCAAAGATGAAGTGAAGTACTATTCATTTAAAGCGGCAACAAATGACAGCTACACGATCAAATGGATACCGGATGCGGAGAGTGGAACTGCAGACGCGCAATATACAAGTGGCAGCTTAGAGAGCGGATTCTTCAGTGAGCTTCCGACAACGGTAACTTCTTCAACAGGCACCTGTTATGTTAAGCTGACACAGACCGGCGAGAAGGCTGTAAGCGGTAAGCTGCAGGTGGTTACGGATGAGAAGAGATTCCTGACAAGCGGTAAGGAAGAGACATTTGAGATCAAGGAGGATTATGGTTCAATAGAATATACCTTCACCACACCGGAAGACAGCAAATTGGGTTATATCGTTATTGTTGAGAATACTTCCGGTGCGGATGAGACCAAAAACCAGACGATGCCGTTGATAACTGTTAGAGATGGCTATGGTGATATTATTAGCGATCTGGGGAAAGGGAAAAAGTCTGCCGAAAGAACTAACTGGAATACAGCGCTCACAACCAGGAAAATAACAATAACCGCATCCGGGATCACTGCGCCGACGGCGACGGAAGCGGGCATCAGTGCAACCGGTAAGATCATGATCAGACCCGTGACCGCACAGGCATTGTCCACAGCGGCAGACAAGATCGTGAAAGCGGACTCCAAGTGGTATACCTATACCATACCGGCGGACGGCAGATATGTGCTTGACTATACGGTTGGCGCAGGTCAGGATAAGAACAGCGTTGATGTTAGATGGTACAGGAAAATGCCTGATGGCGGTAAGGGCAGTCAGATTAATACGGAAGCGTACCTGGAGAAAGGGCAGGAGCTTTACGTCAATGTGAAGGCAGGAGATATGATTGCTGACGCAGGGGTTGACGTTACGCTTAAGGCACCGGCATTACTGCAGGCAACCGAATTGACGCTTTCCAATGGCAAGGCGGAAGCGGACGTGACGATTCCGGAAGGCGCAAATGTTGTATATTATACATTTAAGGCGCCTGAGTATGCAAAGTATACTGTAAGTGGTGATGCGAATATAAGTATGCGTAAATATCTTCCGAATAAAAACGGAAATGATTACTATGAAAATGGCGGCACCTTGGAAAAGGATGAGATTATCCTGATCAAGGTGAACGCTGCAGGCAAGCTTATCATTACGCAGGATAAAATTAATGAACTGGAGCTTAATAAGGCGAAGGAGATCACGCTTAAGGCGAACGAATCAGCTGTCTTCATGCTGCCGCTCTTTGCGGACGGTTACTATGATTTCAGAGTGAGTGATGCGAAGGGTCTTTGGATCGATGCGGATAACAGTGTGTATGAGGATACCGTGAACAGATGCTATTTTGCGGCTCATATAGATCGTGAAGAGAGTGGAGACCGTTATGAATTTACGGTAGGAAATTTTGGTGAAGCGGAGGTTAAGCTTACCGTGACAGCCGGGAAACTGGAAGCCGTAGACCTGAAGCTGGGTACGACTGACGTACCGGTTGTAAAGGACAGGATCAGCATTACACGTTTTAGTGCGCCTGAGGATTATTGGTATACCGTTTCATGCAGTGCCGGCAGTAAATTTGTGGAAGCCGTTGATTCTGTTATCAGCGAAACATTCCTGTATGAAGATGATGTGATGCAGGGATGTCTGGAATATTCCGGCGCTGATGCAGCGGGAACGGCACAGGTAACGGTTTCGAAGTTGGCGCCTGCGTCTGTAAGCGGGGATACGATCGCATTGTCCCTGGAAGCCGGTGAAAGCAAATGGTATGCATATAAGACCACGGCGGCGGGTGAATATACCTTTACTGCCCCGCAGAATGTGGGTCTGAGGATTTATAGAAGTCTGAGCAGTATGAACGAGAACTTTGGACCTGTCAAAGCGGGAGCCAATGCTGAGATCTATATCAGAGTCACCAATAATTCGGAGACGAAGGTTGAAGGCGAGGGAGCTGAGGTTACAGTAACCTGTAAGGCGGCGACAGAGTTGAAGGTGAATGAATCTGTAAGCATTACCGAAAGCGGGTATTCCTACTTGACATTTAAGGCTGCCGAGGATGGATTCTATAATTTTAGCTGTACAAATGGTTATGTCAGATACTATGGTGAGAATGCATGGCAGGGAAATGTGTTTTACTCTGCACCGTATCTGATCAGGAAAGATGCTGTAGTGTATCTCGAGGTGTACAGTTCAGGGAATAATGAGATCACGGTTACAAAGACGGGTAATGCAACGGTTCTTGCGCATGTGGATGTCAGGAGTGGACGGTATCAGTGGATCACATTCCAGGCTCCGGAGAACGGGACATATACCTTCCGCTCTACGAATAACACTGGTGATCCGAAAGCATGGTTTTTCAGGAATCAGGATGTTGGGGATAAGGCCAACACCGGAACTTTGGATAATGTTTCCATTACCGATGGTTATGGGTATGATGATGAAGCAGGCGGTAACAATAATTTTATGAAAGATATAGAACTGCAGGCAGGTGAAACAATATATATTGCGGTTGGTCACTGGACTCTTTCTAATGCGATTTCCTGCGACGTATATGTAACCCATTAGCATCGTCAAGATGTAGGCTTTTACAGCAGCATCCATAAGGAAACATCGGTTTAAAAGAGCAGTAAAGCAGTATAATAAGTAGTACAATCAGAGCGGCGGAAGAAGTTTTCCGTCGCTTTGTGATTTACAATGGCTGTAGTGTTTGGAATTTTAGGATTGCCAAAAAAGATTTCACGTAGTAAAATGAGGGCGTTTTAGTAGAATATGTAAATCGGGAAAGGAAAGTGTGTTGAGGATGAGAAAAACAATTGTTATTATTTTGGCGGGCATAATGTTTGTTTTGGCAGGATGTGGTGCCAATCCGCCGGCAGAGGCGGCAGTGGAAGAGCGGACATATCCGGGTTCTGACGAAGTGGCAGACAGGTTAGAAGAGGCCGGTTATTATGTGGAGCAGTATGATGAGTTTGAAGAACTGGGCATTGCAGCGTCAAGAGTAAAGGCGGCCGCGGGTGATGATTATCTGGACATGTGTTTTGACGTTGCATCTGTTGAGGACATTAATACGGTCATGGCATTCTATTCAGAAAACTATCCGCGAAGTAATATAATGAGTGATACAGATGTGGTATACTGCTATAGCACAGATAGTGTTTTGGTTACAGTTGGACTACAGGAAACAGAATGATCAGTTACTATATATTGTTTTTGATACGGGAAAAAGAGTTGACGCAGGCAAACATGATTTTGATGCGTCAACTCTTTTTTCTTGACTTAGAGGCAAGGGGGGGGGGTAAAATGGGGTCATATTTTAATAAAATTATGAAGGAGGATTAGAAAGAATGCAAGAGTTCAGGAAACGATTGTGGATCAGGCGGATTCTGGCCATGGCGCTGGCAGTTGTCATGACAGTTACATCTGTGCCTGCTACAGCACTTGCCGCTCCAGGAGAGGAACAGTCCGCGATGGAACAGAATGCGGATGAAGACTCGACAAAGGTATCGGACAGTGAGGATGATTCCACGAAAGAGCAGACGGGTGAACCGTCAGGAGACGAAATGCAGGTCACGGAGGATGCGGATGGCATGAACGCATCGGAAGAGACAAATACGGGTTCGGAAGATGCGGACAGCATGGACACATCCGAAGAGACGAATGCGGATTTGGAAGGGGATAAGCAATCGGCAGATTTGGAGAATGCCGATCAGGAGGCGGCTGCTCCGGAAAATGAAGCGGAAAATGAAGTAATGGGAGATACTGATGCAGCTGCAGAAGGCGATCAGCAGCCGGAGGCTGTATATGTATTTGTGGCTGGGGTGGAAATTTGGCTTCCTATCAGCAGGCCGAATATCGACGGGGTGAGCCGTTGTTTGCAACAGAATCAACAGATGCGGACGGCAGGAAGACCATGGAGGTTGATTCGGATATTTTGTGGGCCATTTCTGTTAAGAGTGAAGATGGCAGTGAAGTGCCCCTGCCGGTGTTCAGCGCTGTCAGTGAGCTGACTTATGACTGGCAGGATGCGGAAGGAAAGTCTCTCGGTGAGGGAGTTGCTCCGAGAAATGCAGGTAAGTATAAGCTTGCGATCACGCTTCCGGCCAAAGCAGGCGCTTATAAAGAGGCGAAAGGGATCTTTGACTTTGAGATTACCAAAGCGTCTGTGAGAGTGATACCTTATGGGGACAGTCTGGATGTTATGGCCGGAATAAAGGCAAAAGATGTGCCCCTGCCGGAATTTACGGTAGATTCTTCCGACGGAATGGGTTTTGTGTCCGATCAGACAGCGGATAATAAAGACATAAGCGTTGCGGTTGATGTGAGAGAAGCATATACGGATGTTTCAATAACATCCAGTGATCCGGAAAGACAGCTGCTTATGAGTGAAGACTACGTTGTAGCGCTGAATGTGGAATTTATCGGAACAAATGCTGAGAATTATAAGAAAAATTATGAACTCAAAGGAGAAGATATTCATCTTAACATTGCCGATTTAAAGGAAACCAGGGTAAAGTTAACGTTAGGATCAGAATATGATGCGCCTAAATACGATAAGCAGGAATTTGTATTGGCGAATAATGCAGCCCGTAAGATTACTAAGATTACGGTTCCTTATCATGAAATAAAAAATACAGCACAGAATTTTGCAAAGAAAGAATATCTGGATACGCAGGTCGTAGAGGTTGTTCGGGATCAGGAAGGAAAAGAGACTGAGAATGTACTTGCGGATGCTCAAACAGATTCTGCTTGGCATGCGGTAAATTTTGAGGCCTGGAAAGAGGGCAGCCAGAATTATTGTAAGTTGACTGTTGGAGGAGAACTGGAGGGTACACCGACAGAAACGGGTGTCTATGCCTACAGGACTGCTTATGCCGGAGACGACAAAATATATGCAGGTTCTGTTGGAGACATTATTGTGGAGATCGGCGCTGTAGAATGGATTGTAAAACCGTCCCTTAAGAAGACGGAGTTTAACAGTGCACAGACAGTTGGTGAAGTGCTTGCCGAAGTAGAACCGGAAATACTCGGAGCGGATGGTGAGAAACTTGACGACAGTAATAAAATTCCCGATAAATTAAAGGATCATATCTGGGGAACCAGTTATATCGGGGCAAATATGACACAGTCGTATGAACCGGTCTTTGAAATTGTAAAAAGAACACAGATCAAGGATGCGGCAGGAAATGTAACAGAAAACCGTGAAGATATCCTTACGGAAGATGTAAAACTCGGATTTGACCAGAATGCGGAATACTGGGTTAGATTTACCGGAAAAAAAGCAGTATATATGGCAGGCGGTATAAAGCAGAATGAAAAGGATATCAACGCCGATGTAAATTCCAGCGATATTTCTTATCAGGTGAAGACGGACAGGGAAACACTGGAAAATGAAAAATACATGGTGAAACTCAGCGTGAGCGGGGCGAACGCTGTTATTGATACAACGAAAGTTGTCGGCAGTCTGGAAAAGCATCCGATCCTGGAAAATGCATGGACCAGGGTTTATGACGGTGAGAGGCTGTTTAACAGCAGAGGAGATTATAAGAAGGCGGGATTAAAGGATGCCGTCACATCTGCGGATTTAACGGCAAACGCGGTAAATGACTTTACATATACGTGGTATGAAAGCAGATACAAAACAGTAGAGGAAGCCATGGAGACAGATGCTGATGGCAATCCGCTTATGGAAAACGGTAAGCCGGTTATGAAGAGTGACTTCGCGAACTCTTTTAATAGCCGTAGTTTTATAAGTCCTGTAAATGCAGGCCTTTATAAGTTAACTGTTACGTATTATAATTCAGGCAGCAAATATGCCGCACCTGCTGCGGAGGTGTATTTTGTGATCGGTCAGCAGGATCTGGCTGTTTCGCTTAACAATGCACAGGACAAGCTTGAAGGGTTTACGGGTGTTTCCGTAGAAGAATTCCTTGCAGATCAGGATGAGGCGATCAGGACCAACGTCACTGCAGTTCCGGCCGGAAAACCTGAGACCGGTGAATGGGTGATGCTCGGCAGTTATGAAGAGCTTGAAGATTCTCCCTCATTTTATAACTGTATGCTTATATTGAAGGTAGAGAGCCAGCAGGTAGATGCTGATGGCAATCCGTTGAAAGACGCAAACGGCAATGAGGTGGCATGGGAGAAAGAGTATGGCTCGTTCCAGGAGGGTTACAGGTACAGAGTTGTACCGGACAAGCTGCATTCATGCAACCGGAACTATAAAGTAGTCAATGGTGAGAATATTCGGAAAGATATCGCTGTAACGCCTATGGGAGAAGCACAGCTTGAGATCAGAGGCGCTGACGGCAAGGCCTGGACAACGCAGAGGAAATCACAGGAATATAACGGCAGTCCTGCGTTCGATACAGAATTTCTGAATGCGTTAAACGGATTTAAGTTGTACGCTGTATCTACGAAACCGGATGGAACAAAGGATGAAGTAGAAGTTCCTGCGGCTGAGAATGTCGAGTTGATCTATCAGGTGTATTGTGACGAGGACGAAGACAGATTTGCTGTTTATAAGGGGAGAACGCTTCCTCAGGATGCTGAGGAATGGGTATGGACCAAAAACGGCGGTACATACACGGTAGAAGTATTATTTAAAGGGAACGGAAAGTATGCTCCTATGAGTACCTGTACTTTGGCGGAAGTGACGGTAACGCCCAAGAAGCTTACGGTCATGACCCCGCAGCTGACAGCAGAAGCAGGGAGCGAAGTACAGTATATTTATGATGCCGTATATGATGAGTTTGCAAAATGCAGCAATCTGGCAGGTAACTTTGTAGTTGCTGCAGATATCGTTAAAGGAGACGAGGACTATTTTAAGAAATCGTCAAGCGGATGGTTCCCGGCATGGACGGATACAGACGATGGTTTTTATTCGCCTCATTTTGCGGTATATGAGGCAGGTGAGGAGCTCTGGGATGGTCTCTTCACCGGTGCAGGAGCTGAGCGGTATACACTGAGATTAGCCTATGGAAATTTACAGGGCATCTGTGCAAGAAATTACAGCTGCGTGGCGGATGAGGGCGGTTTTATCACGGTCGTCAGAGGCCGTTCCGGTGTGGCATCGGTAAGCGTCTCCGGTATCAGTCGGGTTACAGGGGTAGATACGGTCACTACTCTGGAGGATGGATCTTATCAGCATCTTTTCGTTACACAGAGTGGAATCCCATTTGTAACTTATGATAACAAAGACGGCAACTGGGTAGCGATACGGATTATGGCGCCCGCAGAATATGGATCGGATTTGAGTATCTGGAATAAAGCGGTATATAAAAAATCGCTTGAAAAGGCAGGCGGCAGAATCGTATCCGGGCCAACGCGGATAAGGATAGAAGATGAATACGGAGATACAGTTTACAGAACTGCCGTTACCGCCGTATTTAATGCAAAAGATCCTGCGGAGGAGAAAGCAAAGGATGCTGATTTCAGCATTCGCTGGGAGGATGGATATATTGAACAGTTTAAACTGCAGTTCAGTAAATCCACCTGTCTGGGAGACCTGCGGGATGCTGTTGCACCGAAATCTCTCGCCTTTAATTCGCCGCTTAAAACAATGGCGGTTGGTGAAGAACAGGAATTAGACGTTAAGATTACCAAGGTGCAGCAGGCGGATACAATTTGTCTTGGTTATGAGGTAGAGAAAGGCAAGGAAGATATCCTGCATATTGATGAGTATGGTAAAGTAACGGCATTGAAAGAAGGTACCGCCAAAGTAACTGTTTATCCTATGCATATAGTGGATGGTATCAAGAAGAAGATTGAAGGTAAGTCTGTAAAGACAGCGACGACGGCTGTTACGGTAAAGAAGGTTACGGCTCCGAAAATATCCAAAATAACAGCGCTGGATAATGATGTGGTGATACAGTATCCGATTGTTAAGGATGGATACCGTAGAGAAATCTATGTTATGGAAGGTAAGAACCGCAAAGCAGATGATTTCGAGACGGCGATCAGCGGAATGAAAAATGGACAATGGGAAGGCAGGTTTGCTGTTGCACCCAGGTTTATGTCTGTATCTGAAGAAAATAGTAGTAGAGTCTGGGACAGCAAGAAGAAAGTTCATTTGGATATTGTACAGTTAAAGATTGAGGGCCTGGAATATGGTAAAGACTATACAGTATATCTAAGAAATGTCAGTGCAGTACGTACGCTTTCCGACGGCTGCCAGGTGCAGGAATCTTATGCGGGCACTGCTAAAGGGTTTGCAACAACGAAACCCCAGGTTGAGAGATTGGAAGCTTCTTTACAGGAAGGCACCTATCTGGAATTCCTGGAAGAGGAGAATGTGTATGTTGTAGAGTTGAAGAGCGGCAGTACACAGATCGATCTGAGCGGTTATTTCCGGGATAAGGCTCCGGCGGCTGACGACGCGCATTATGAGGACTATGTAAAACTGTCACTGCAGCCTTTGGATCCAAAAGTCAAGAGTGATTATGTTGTGCCGAAGATTTCTTATTATTTCTGCGATCAAGATTCTGCTTCCAGCTATTGGACAAAAGATGAGCGTGTGACGATTGCAAAGAATGGTAAGATTACGTTGAAGCAGCCTACAAGAAATTCTTATAATTATTATAATGATCTGTGTGTGATTGCGGAGGATGAGAATACGGGATGTGAATCCATGCTGCGGATCAGGATCGTGGCGGAAGCAGATACGATCAAAGCCCGGAATACTACCATTCAGACAGGCCAGACAATCAACCTGGAACGGCTGGTAGATTATAAGGAAGGGAAACGCACATTAGACCAGAATTATTATGATGTATATGGCAGGATTGACAGAGAGAAAGTTGCCCAACAGCTTAAGGATAATGCAGTCTTTAAACTGTCAAGATATGGAACCCTGACTGCTTATGGTAAAGGCTCCGTCAAATTGACTCTTACAGACACAGTGTTGGAACAGACAGTTACCGTAAATGTGAAATCTACGGATCTGGCTCCTGTCAAAGGCCTTACCATGACCGATGTGATCGATAATCGGGGCACAGTAAGGTTTGAGAGAAATCAGTATGCTGACGCATACCGGATTGATGTTACAGATGCAAGACAGAAAATACAGAGTATTTATTTGAGGGCATCAGCCGTAGTGTGGAATGATAAAACCGAAAGATGGTGGGCGGAAGATAATGGTAAATCCGGCAAGCAGTATAAAGCATATTATAATTACAAACTTACGGGATTGACCCAGCAGTCCAAATATAATGTTACGGTAACGGCGTTGTTTGAAGATATTTCTTCTAAACCGGCATCCAAGGCGTTCGGAACAACGAAACTTCCGGCAAGGGATGATGGTCTGGAGAAAGATGAAATTGGAGGTATTGCCATCCGCGTAAGGGATAAAGGAGGCATTTCCAGCTATCCTTTTGTTTCCGGCAATAGTTATTCTCTGGTAGCGACGCCGGCTAATCCAGGTGCAGCACAGGCAATGACAGATAAGCTTACATGGTCAAGCTCAGATACTAAAGTGGCAAAAGTTACGGCAAATGCAGGTACTTTTACGGCAAATTTAAATGCGGTAAAGAATGGAAAAGCCAGAATTGAAGTGAAATCCGGCATAACCAAAAAAGTGATCGCAAGGTATGAGATTACAGTCTATGCGGTAGGTGATGCGTACGCTTCTATGGTATATTACGGACAGAATGAGGACCTGCGTGACGAAGACGATGACCGTAAGGAAACAGTAAAAGAGATTACATTAGGTGTACCTGTTGCGGTGGAACTTGGAAGCGGACAGACACAGACATTCCGATTTACAGCGCCTGAGGAAGGACAGTATGTATGCTATAAAATCAGGAATGGTGTAAAGACCATTGGAGAAAGGTGGACGGCTTCTGAAGCAGGTGATGTTTGGGAATTTTCTTATCAAGGTTCCGAGAGTATGACAATCTGTGTTGAACGCATCGGAAGTCTGCAGGGCGGTATTGCAAATCGAACGGTACTGGAATTGAATCGGCAGATTTCCGTTCAGCCCGGACACTGGTATGTTTTCACGGCTCCCGAGAATGGATATTATGATTTTAGTAGAAATTCTTCCACTCCGACTTCTGTTTTTGACGTATATGAGCAGGGTGGAGAGACGTTGAAAGAAAGTGCCGACTATGGCTTATACCAGCTGCAGAAGGATGAAGTGATTTATCTGGAAGCACGGTCTGAGTCTTCCATAGCAGCCGAGAAGGTAGAATTTATATCGCTTACGGATGCAGGGCAGCCACTGGAAGGATGGCAGAAGAGCTGGTTCCAGTTTACAGCGCCAAAGACAGATGCATATGAGATCGGTGCATTTAATAACTCGGGAAATAATGTGTCGAGTAGTATATATGTTTATGATCAGACAGGCAGGCAATTATCCACGTCCTCTTCTTCCTATTTAAGACAGGTAGCGCTGAATGCGGGGGAGACGGTATGGATCCGGGCATATACATGGAATTATGATCTTATCTTAAAAGCTACAGCCAGGAATTCATATTTCACCTTTTCAGAGAATAATGAAGTAAGCATTGATCACGCATTCAATGGTTCGAATGATTATGTCTATCTTACTTTTACTGCAAAGGAGGCAGGATATTATAAATTTGCTTCAAGCGGTATTGCGGATATTGGTGGCGGTATACGAGCATATGTCCTGGAGAGTATGACAGATCCTGTTGGTGATCAAATCCTTAATGAGTATTCCGGTGATGGAGTCAGCAAGGCGATTGAACTGGAAGCAGGACAGACTGTGTACCTGAAGGTAAGGCCATGTGATAGGTATGCTTATGAATGGCAGGGTATTATCATCAGGGCACAGAAAGAAACCATCACAGAACTCGCTGACGGAAGTGAAGTGAGCGGTTCGGTGGAGCCAGGTACAAACTATGGGGATCATTATTCTCAATGGTATATTATTACTGCGGAGGAGGAGGCCAGATATGCTGTCACGGTCACGAATAAGAGCAGCCAACAAGTAACTCTTTACCGCAACAATAATATAAATTCAAGTGGATCTCGAATGGGGGATGTAAATGCAAATGCAGTGTCTACATTGGAAAGAATAATTTCTGCTGATGAGAAGCTCTATTTGAGAATAGGCGTATATGGAAATTTTTCGGATCCGGTAGAATTTACAATCAAAGCGGAGAAGGTGGCGCCGGCGGAACTGACGGTTGATGCGGGTGTGGCGATAAACAGCAAATCGCAGTGGGTAAGCTTTACCGCTGAGGAAGCCGGACAGTATAATTTTAATGTCTATGATACTCCATCAGAAAGCGGCGAGACCGGAGTAAGCGGTTTCTATTTAAGCGAGTATAAAGATATTATGCAGACATCGTATTTGAAAAGGGCTTCCAGTGGTTCTTCTCCGTCATCCGGTATGACGAAAGTTATGGATCAGAATGAAACGATTCTTATACAAGTGCAATATTCTTTTGGTTATGGAGATTTACCGGAATCAAGGAAGATTAAAGTCGAGAAGCGTATGCCTGTAAGTGCAGTGAGTGCCGGCTCTCAGACGACGGTAAGCACAACGAAGGTTGGTTCTGAGCATACAGCAATTGTAAAGTTCGTTGCGGAAGAGGACGGTTCCTATACGTTTGCATGTAGCGAAGGTACTTCTGGTGTTAATGTATCTTATGCACGGGTATATGTTGATAAGCCGTATCTGGATGGAACATATACGCCGCTTACAAAGAATAGCAGTACGGGGAAATATTCGGCAGCTGTAGAATTGACAGCAGGCCAGACAGCTTATTTAAAGGTTGTGACGGGTTCCGAGGCAACATCTTTGCAGGTAGAGATCACAGAAGATACGATTTAACAGGAACAGACAGAGCGGCGGAAGATATTTTTCCGCCGCTCTGTGACTTGAATTATGAAGTTCTTTCGGGTCATCTTGGAGAAAGTCTTAGGCCGTAGAAGCATTCGGAGCTGCTGAATTTAATGCAAAGCCTTTACACTTTTTCCGGAATCTGGTATGATTATTCTATTGTGGGTGTTAACCTTACGGATATTAACAGGAGGCTTTGTTATGGGATTTATGTTATTGGCAGGAGGATTTGTAGTTGTTCTGATACCCGTTATAATCGCAGTGGTGTCGTCTGTCGTATCGGCAGTGGCGGCGTCGCAGGATATCGGGGAGGACGAATAGACATTGCAGCGTGCGGGACAACGGATAAGATATGCCGGAGGACAGGGCAGGGAAAAGGAGACTTTTCACTGTCCTTATTTTTTAACAACTTCTTAACACCGGTTTTTATTTCTTTTTCATTGATTTTTCTGTAGGATAATGAATAGAGATTATTTAAGGTGACAAGGAAGATATCAGCAATCTGAGCAGGAAGGGAGGATATTGATAACAGATGAATGAGAAACTGAAAGAAAAGACGAAGGAATCCCTTTCGAGTGTGCTGCCGATCACGATGATTGTGCTGGTTCTCAGCATTACACTGGTACCGTTGGAGATCAGTACGCTGGTGCTGTTCCTGACGGGGGCGTTTCTTCTGATCATGGGCATGGGGCTTTTCCAGCTGGGAGCAGAGATGGCGATGACGCCGCTTGGACAGGGTGTCGGCGGCAGGCTGGTCAAGAGCAACAGCATCGTACTGATGGCGGTGGTCTGCTTTATCATGGGAGCCATCATCACGATCTCGGAGCCGGATCTGCAGGTGTTGGCGAATCAGGTGTCGGCGATTCCGAATATGGTGCTGATCCTGACCGTGGCGGTGGGCGTGGGAATCTTTATGGTGATCGCGCTGCTGCGTATTGTGTTTAAGGTAAGATTATCCATGCTGCTGGCGATTTTGTACATATTGGTGTTTGTGTTGTCATTCCTGACACCGTCGGATTTTATCGCGGTAGCTTTCGATGCGGGCGGTGTAACCACAGGCCCGATGACGGTGCCTTTCATCATGTCGCTGGGCGTGGGCCTTTCCGCGGCGCGGAGTGATAAAGAAGGAAGCAATGACAGTTTCGGTCTGATCGCGCTGTGCAGTGTGGGACCGATTCTGATGGTGCTGCTTTTGGGTATTTTCTACCATCCAACAGAGGCGATCTACACGGCGGTGGAGATACCGGTGCTGGTGACCACCCAGGACGTGGTGCGGGAATTTGCAGCGGAGATCCCGGATTATGTGCGGGAAGTGCTGAGCAGTATTCTGCCGGTGATCGGTGTGTTCCTGCTGTTTCAGCTGCGGGGAAAGATCTACCGCAAGCGTCAGGTACAGAGAATGGCGGTCGGGTTTATTTACACGGTGCTGGGACTGATTCTTTTCCTGACCGGGGTGAATGTGGGGTTTGCTCCCGTGGGAAGCCTGTTGGGCAGCGGTATTGCGGACAGCAGTTATAAGTGGGCGCTGATTCCGGTGGGAATCATCATCGGTTACTATATTGTCAAGGCCGAGCCTGCGGTGCAGGTTTTGAATGAGCAGGTAGAGGAGATCACGGGCGGTAACGTATCTTTTAAGATGATGAACGCCGCGCTCTCGGCAGGCGC
>OFGX01000744.1_pt1 | contig 22466 bp, 17 predicted proteins | sample 1521831 | NCBI WGS metagenome assembly OFGX01 (sample SAMEA3504080, study PRJEB24116) | mouse gut metagenome | biome: mouse gut; feature: mouse-associated habitat; material: faeces | place: Denmark | collected 2011 | reverse complement strand
AGAGATCCTTTCGGATGCGGCGAAGTATGATGTGGCCTGTAAGTCCAGCGGGGTGGACCGCAAGGGGGATGGGACGGGCATGGGGAACTGCCGGGCGGCGGGGCTCTGTCACAGTTTTTCTTCGGACGGCAGATGTATCTGCCTGCTGAAGATCTTATTTACCAATGAGTGTATTTATGACTGCAAGTATTGCATCAACCGTTCGTCCAATGATGTGGTCAGGACTTCTTTTACACCGGAGGAGGTCTGTACTCTGACGATGGAATTCTATCGGAGGAATTATATTGAGGGCCTGTTTTTAAGCTCGGGGATTCTGAAGAGTCCGAATTATACGATGGAGTTGATCTATGCGACCTTGTACAGATTGCGGAATGTATGCAATTTTCAAGGATATATCCATGTGAAGGCGATTCCGGGGACGGATGCACAGCTGCTTGAGAGGGTGGGATTTCTGGCGGATCGGATGAGCGTGAACTTAGAGCTTCCCACCGCGGAGGGGCTGCGCACCCTGGCGCCCAACAAGCACCGCAAGAGCATCCTTACCCCCATGCGGCAGATTCAGACAGGCATCCAGGTGAACCGCAATGACCTGACGCTGTACCGGAGCGCCCCGAAATTCGTGGGAGGGGGCCAGTCCACCCAGATGATCATCGGCGCAACGCCGGAGAGCGATTACCAGATTATCAATGTGGCGGAGAGCCTGTATCGGAAATTCGAATTGAAAAGGGTCTTCTATTCGGCATTCGTGAACGTGACCGGGGACAAGAGCCTGCCCGCCCTGCCCGGGGGGCCGCCCCTGCTGCGGGAGCACAGGCTGTACCAGGCGGACTGGCTGTTGCGCTTCTACGGCTTCCGGGCGGAGGAGCTGCTGGACGAGAAGCGCCCCTACTTCAATGTGATGCTGGACCCCAAGGAGGACTGGGCGGTGCGGCATCTGGAGCGCTTTCCGGTGGAGATCAACCGAGCTCCCCTGGAGGAGCTGCTGCGGGTGCCCGGCATAGGGGTGAAGAGCGCCCGGAGGATTGTGGCGGCCCGCAGGAGCGGCAGCCTGACATTTCCTGATCTGAAGAAGATCGGGGTGGTGCTGAAGCGGGCGCTGTATTTCATCACTTGCGGCGGCAGAATGATGTATCCGGTGAAGATAGAGGAGGATTACATCGTGCGGAATCTTACCAGCGAGAAGGACAGGGTGCGGTTCGGCAGCGACGGTATGAGCTATAAGCAGCTGTCGCTGTTCGATGATGTCGAATTCACCCGCCCTGTGACGGTCATAGAGCGGCAGCAGACGGCGGTGGGGCAGCTGTGACGGGGATTGCCCATTGGCTGTCTGCATTCGGGGAGCGGACAGGGAAGCCAGGGCTGGGCGGTTGACGCGACAGAAGGACAGCCATATCCGGGGAGCGGACAAGGCCATTGAGGGTTGCTGTACAGGGCGGCCGGAGGAAGGAGAAGCGCATGATTGTATATAGATGTGAGGATACGCTGGAAAGCGTTTTTACCGCCATCTACCGGGCATATGAAGAGAAACGGAACCATGACGACACCTTGCTGTGCCTGACGGAGGATCCGATTCTCTTTGCGGAGGATGTCCCTGTGGCGGCAGATGAGGACAGGACCCGCAAGGTCATGGGCACACTGGAGCGGCGCTTCGGCAGAGACGACTGTGAGCGCCTGATTATGGCGCTGGCTTCGGAGGATGAGGAGAAGGCGCAGGCCGTCTACCGCACGGTAGTACAGGGGCTGCGGGGGAAGAGCCGACCGGGCCACCTATTCGACAACCTGGCGGACAGAGATATCCACAAAGCCTTCGCCCTGGCCAGGGGCGTATCCACGGAGGTTGGCCATCAGCGGCAGTTTCTGCGGTTCCAGGAGCTGGCGGACGGCATGCTGTTCTCCAGGATAGGACCGAAGAACGACGTCATCGTCTTCCTTATGCCCCATTTCGCCGACAGGCTGCCCATTGAGAACTTCGTCCTATATGACGAGATAAGGAACCTGTTCGGGATACATCCGGCGGGGAAGCCCTGGTATCTGCTTCGGGGGGAGGAGGCGGACAGGCCGGAGGGACTTCGCTACTCGGACAGGGAATGGCAGTACCAGGAACTTTTCCGGCAGTTCTGCCATACCATAACCGTAGAAGGCCGGGAGAACCGAAAGCTCCAGAAGGGCATGCTGCCGCTGCGCTTCCGCGAATACATGGTGGAGTTTAGCTGATATTTTGCCTATCAATATTTGATAAAAAAACTATTTACATTTAACCTTTTTAAGATATAATGGTGGGGTAGCAGAAATGCCAGGAAAATATAAGAAAATGGATGGCGGATAGCCGGACATGGAAAGGAAGGATGGAAATGGTTAGAGAAATTCGTTTGACTCCTAATGATGTGCAGCATTTTGTAAACGTGGCTTCCAGATGTGATTTTGACATTGACATTTCCTATAACAGATATGTTGTTGATGCAAAATCCTTTCTGGGGGTGTACGGGCTGGATTTTCGAAAGCCTTTGAAGGTATCCTATGAGGGACACGACAGTGAATTCGAGGAACTGCTGCGGAGGCTTGCTATCGCAAGCTGACCTGTGTGCCGGAAAGGAAAGAAAATGTATTCCATAATTAGAATGACTCCCTGTGCAAGACGGATTTCCCTGTCTCGGCAGGGAGTTTTGTGCTATGCCGCAGACCGCCGGAATTTACAGTAGGAAAATAGGCAAAGGTATCTTGCTGGTGGTCTGCGGTCGTGATTCGCGGCAAGTTTTACTGGTGTGTGGTATAAAATACTGACAATACAGCATCCCGCACAAAAGACCGAATATCCGCGGGAGACAGAAAGCAGAGAGGCCAGATCGATGGGAACAGAGCAGGAATATCGACAAAAAGAATCGGACATGAAGGGCCCGGATCAGGCGACGGATGCCGGGCCGGAAATGATTGGCGGGAAGACACAGCTACAGACACCCGATGCGCAAGTATTGGAGGAGAAGCCGCAGATTCAGGGGGAGGAGCCGCAGGTACCGGAGGAGGAAGTCCGCATCAGCGTGCGGGGACTGGTGGAGTTCATTCTGCGCCACGGGGATATCGACAACCGGCATTACGCTTCCCCTGAAAATGCCATGCAGGAGGGCGGCAGAATCCACCGGATGATTCAGCGCAGAATGGGGGCCGAATATCAGGCGGAGGTTCCGCTGAAAATCACGTTTCCGGCGGAAGGCTACGCTCTGACCGTGGAAGGCCGGGCCGATGGCGTCATCCGCCAGGAGGGCCGCGTGACCATCGACGAGATCAAAGGCACATACCGCGACATCCACCGGATGAAGGGGCCCAGGCCGCTCCATCTCGCCCAGGCCAAATGCTATGCCTATATCTATGGGCTGCAGCGGGAGCTTGGCGAGGTGGGAGTGCGCCTGACATACTGCCACATCCCTTCCGGTGAGATTCGCTATTTCCATGAGGAATACGGATTCGGGGAACTGGCCAAATGGTTCGGGGAACTGGTTGCCGCTTATCGGAAATGGGCGGACTATTCCTGGAAATGGCGGAGAATCCGCGGGAAATCCATAGAAGGGCTGGAATTCCCCTTTCCGTACAGGGAGGGGCAGAAAGAGCTGGTGGTCAATGTCTACCGGACCATCTACCACAAGAGGAAGCTTTTCCTGGAAGCGCCCACGGGGGTGGGCAAGACCATATCCACCATCTATCCGGCAATCCAGGCCATGGGAAAGGGGATGGGGGACAAGATATTCTACCTGACGGCCAAGACCATTACCAGAACCGTAGCCGATGACACGATTCGTCTTCTGCGGGAGAAAGGGCTGCGGGTCAAAAGCGTGATCCTCACCGCCAAGGAGAAAATCTGCCCCATGGAGGAAACGGAGTGCAATCCGGAGCATTGCCCCTATGCCAGAGGGCATTATGACCGTGTCAATGATGCTGTCTTCGACTTGCTGGTCTCGGAGGAGGGCTTCGACAGGGGGCGGATTCTGGCCTACGCGGAGAAGCATGGGGTCTGTCCCTTTGAGATGTGTCTGGATGCCAGCCTGTTCGCGGATGTGATTATCTGTGATTACAACTATCTCTTCGACCCCCATATCTATCTGAAGCGGTTTTTCGGGGAGACGTCCGCAGGGAATTACATTTTTCTGATTGACGAGGCCCATAATCTGCTGGAGCGGGGCAGAGAGATGTACAGCGCCGCCCTGTGGAAGGAACAGTTCCTGGAATTGCTCCGGGAACTAAAAAAGACATCGGTGTCAGAAAAAGGGAAGAAACGAAAAAAGGGGAAAAAGGCTGATGTTTCCGGGCAAGTCGACATGGAAATGACCAGATATATGACAGATATGTCACAAAAAGACGGGGCGGAAAGCGCACAGGCCCGTAGGAGCGTCCTGGTGAAACAGGGATATGTCGAGAGACTGATATATCATTTGGAGAAATGCAACAAGGAGCTGCTTGCCCTGAAGCGGGAGTGCGAGGACTGCCGCCTTGTGGACAGCATAGAGCCTTTCGTGCAGAAGCTGATGGGACTACAGTCGGTTCTGGAGGACTACTTTTCAGAACAGGAGGAAGAGCAGCTGCCGGTGCGGGAGCTGCTGCTGGACTTCTATTTTGAGGTGGGGCATTTTTTTGACATGTATGATCTGCTGGACGAGAATTATGTGAAGTACACGCAGTTGGCGGAGGACGGCAGCTTCCTGTTGAAGCTTCTGTGCGTGAACCCCAAAGAGAATCTGAAGAAGTGCATGGAGAAGGGCCGCAGCACGATTCTTTTTTCCGCCACGCTGCTGCCGATACAATATTATAAGGAACTGTTGGGCGGGGATCCGGAGGACTATGAGGTCTATGCCCAGTCCGTGTTCCATCCTTCCAGGAGGGCGCTGCTGATTGCGGGGGACGTGACCAGCAAGTACACCAGGCGTTCTGAGGAGGAGTACGGCAGGATTGCATATTATATTGAAGAAATCGTGAAGAACCGCCACGGCAATTATATGGTATTCTGCCCTTCCTACGCTTTTCTGCGGACTGTCTATGAGAAGTATGTGGATAACTATGGAGGCCAGGGCAGGGAGTGCCTTCTTCAGGACGAGTCCATGGGGGAGGCGCAGCGGGAGGAATTTCTGGCCCGCTTCCATGCTCCCTCAGACGGGGAAGAGGGCATCCTGATCGGCTTCTGCGTCCTGGGCGGAATCTTCAGCGAGGGCATCGACCTGAAGAACGACAGCCTGATAGGGGCCATGATTGTGGGCACGGGGCTGCCCCAGGTGAGCCAGGAGAAGGAAATCCTGAAGGGATATTTCGACAGGAACGGGGAGGACGGCTTCGGCTATGCCTATCGGTATCCCGGCATGAACAAAGTCCTGCAGGCGGCGGGGCGGGTGATCCGCACGGTGGAGGATGTGGGCATCGTGGCGCTGCTGGACGAGCGTTTCCTGCAGCCTTCCTACCGCAGGCTGTTCCCCAGGGAGTGGGAACAATTTGAGACTGTGACAGTCAATACGGTGGCGAAGCGGGTGGAGCGGTTCTGGAATGAGTGGTTGTAGGAGGGGATTTTGGGTCGGAAAAAGGGGGTTGTCATCTGGAAACGGTGGAACTGACAAGAGGGTTTCCACAAAATGACATTTGTGTAAATGTGGATAACTCTGTGGATTTTGTGGATTTTTTGGCACCTGGAATGTGAAAAAATGACATTCGAATCAAGTTATCCACAAAATAGGCCTCAAAAAGCCAGAAAATGGTACTGGCAGAGTCAATGGACAGGACTACTTCCATATAGTTATCCACAATGCTGTTTATCCACAATGTCGTTTGCCGGTGGATAAGTCCGCACCCTGGCATCGCGGCAGTGGAGCAATGTGGATAGTTCTTTCTGCGAGGACTACAGTTCCTAAACTGCTATGAAACTGACGTAGACAATTCCTTTGTGAGGGCAATTGTATATGGGAGCTGAGGAGAGCGTTTGACTTTACATATTTTTTGAAATAGATATTGACATATGATATTATATGGCGTATAGTATAGACATCAGCCAATATTATACGGCATATAATATTGTATGGAAATATAATGTCATCTGAGGGCGCGGCGTATTTAAGAGGCCATGCCGGGAAGATGTAGCTGGAACTTAGGCGGATGGGCAAGGTGCAGAGTATAAGATGCAGGGCGCGGAGTGCAGGTACAGGCTGAAAGGGCCAGGGCACAAGGAGCGGAGTGCAGGTACAGGCTGAAAGGGCCAGGGCACAAGGAGCGGAGTGCAGGGAACAGGCTGAAAGGGCCAGGGCACAAGGCACGGAATGCAGAGTACAATGTGCAGAGCATAAGTGCATGGTACAGGCTGCGTGATACAAAGTACATAGCACGCCGCCAGAGTTCCACGACAAGGTAAGGAGCGAATTGGATGGTATTCAACACGGGTGCGGCGCTTTTGGACGCTATCGTGCTGGCTGTGGTGTCCAAGGAGCCGGAGGGGACCTACGGGTATAAAATCACCCAGGAGGTCCGGCAGGTTATCGAGCTGTCGGAGTCCACGCTATATCCTGTGCTGCGTAGGCTGCAGAAGGATGAATGTCTGGAGATTTATGACATGGAATGCGCGGGCAGGAACAGACGGTATTATAAGGTAACCAGCAGAGGCTGGGCACAGTTGCAGCTATATGAGAGCGAATGGCGGCGATACGCTGACAAGATTACAGGATTGTTTGAGGGAAGGGTAGGATAATGAACAGAGCGGATTTTATGGATCAACTTGAAAGCCTGCTCCAGAGCATTGCTCCCACTGAGCGGGAGGAGGCAATTCAGTACTATAATGATTACTTCGATGACGCCGGAAAGGAAAATGAGCGGGAGGTCATCGAAGCGCTGGGCAACCCGGCCAGAGTAGCGGAGAACATAAAGCGGGATCTGCTGGGAAACGGTTACGGAGACAAACCGGTGCGGAAGGCCCAGGCTTCGGACAGGGCGCTCATGGAATATGGAAAAGAAGAACAGGACGGCGACGGGGGCACTGGCCAGGACAGCGTCGGCAATGTTGCCGGTTCCGACGGACAGAATGCCGGAAATGTCTTGTCAGGCAGCGGCCAGGAAGGCGCAGGCGCTGCGGCAGCCTACGGCCAGAGCGGCGGAAGCACGGCGACAGGCAGCGGCCAGGGAAGCGGAACCGGCCAGGCAAGCTACGGCCAGGACAGCGGAACCGGCTCCGAGAAGGGCTCCGCCCAGCAGACATGGAGCGCCTTTGGCGCATATGGAAACAGCGGCCAGGATTCTGCCGCGAGGGAAGATGATTACAGATGGAGCCATGATACGGCCGGTTGGACTCAGGATATGCCCGAAAAATCCCCGAAGGGCAAAATGCCGGTTTGGGCCATAGCGCTGCTGGTGACAGTGCTGATATTCGCCTCTCCAGTCCTGGTGGGAGTGGTCGTGGGAGTTCTCGGGGTGGTTTTAGGGGCGCTGGCCGGATGGTTCGGGATGATTTTCGGCTTTGGCGCAGCGACTGTGGTGCTGCTTTTGATGTTCCTGGTGCTGGTGGTGACGGGCATCATATGCTGCTTTGCCAGCCCCTGGGTGGGAATGGCCATGGTGGGAGGCGGCCTGATATGCGGATGCATCGGCCTTCTGTTCCTGATGCTGACCGTGGCCATGGCCGGAATCGCCACGCCTGCCATATGCAAGGGGATTGCCTGGGCCTTCCGGGCAGTGACCGGCAGAAGGAGAAGGGCCGTCAATGCATAGGCGGTATTGCGACATGTGTTTTCAGCGGCTTTCCGGTCATCGGAAGGGGCTTAGAAGGAGGGAAAAGACAGGATGAAGAGGTTCATGAAAGGCTGCGCGGTCACTGCGCTGATATTCGCTGTCCTGGGGTCATTGCTGGCTTTCGTGGGAAGCAGAGTGGCGGGAAGGACTACCATGGAGCAGGTGGTGGAGGACGTCACCAGAGGGAAGATTCATTTGAACCCGGGCGCCTGGTGGAACTGGCGTTTCTGGGCGGGGGACAGAAGCTCCTCTGCGCCTCTTGCCGAGGAAGATGTGGGTGTGATAGATGAGTTGTGCGACAGCACAGATTATGCCATCGATTACGGCCAGTGGGACTGGGACGAAAGCAATATTGAATTCATTAACGAATATGAGATTACCAAGGGCGATGTGGAAAGATTCTGCCCCGGGGAAAATATCCGTAAGCTGGAGCTGGATTTGGGCGGCTGCACGGTGGATTTTAGCATTTCTGAAAACAGATATCTGTACCTGGAGGCGGAGAATGCGCATAAATTCCAGAGTTATCTGAAAGGGGACACGCTCCATGTCAAAGCGGAGGGCAAATCTATGGATAACTGGATGGAAACAGGGGACTGCTACATTACGCTGTACGTGCCAGCGGACTATGCGTTTGATGAGCTGGAGGTGAGCCTTGGCGCGGGATACGTGGGACTCGGGAATCTGTATGCGCAGAAGGCGTCGTTTGATGTAGGAGCGGGGGAAATCGATATCAACTATGCGGATGTGGAGAAGCTGGACGTATCCGTGGGCGCGGGCTCCGTGGTGTTCGGCCACATGGATGTGGTTGAGCTGGAGGCGGAGATCGGAATGGGGAGCTTTCAGGCGGACGGCGACATCTCCCATAAGGCGGATATCGAATGCTCCATGGGATATGTGGCTTTGTACCTGATGGGGAATGAAGATGATTTCAACTATCAGCTGGAAGGAGCCATGGGCAATATTGACATAGGGGGCATGAGCTTCAGCGGTTTCGGCCAGGAGAAGAAGATAGACAACGGCGCCTCCAAAAACATTGAGGTGGAATGCTCCATGGGTAACATATCCATCCTGTTCATGGATTAGGGACTGTCGGAAAATAGAATTTTGAGCCATCGGCGGCCTTGTGGCCTGGTTACAGCCAGCGGGGCCGCCGTTTTTTGTATGAGGGTTTATGGCAGAAATCAGTGCAGCGTTGCAGTTCTTTTGATCAGGCGGTTCTCCACCCAGTTCTCTTGATAATAGGTATTGTTTTCGAAAGTATCCCCGATGCGCTCCATTTCCGCCAGCATTCTTGTCTTCAGATTCGCGGCCACCTGTGCGTGGGCAGCGTCCTCTGCCAGGTTGTGGGTCTGGTAGGGATCCTCCTGGTTGTCGAAGAGGAGCTCCAGGCCGTCGGCCTTGAAGATGGCATAGGTGTACCGTTTCGTGCGGTAAGCCCGCCATTCGTTTCCGTCTCCGAAGACGGCGGTGGGGCCGGTGCACATCATCAGGGCACCTCTGTCGGTATCCGCTTCGCCCCTGATGCAGGCGGACAGGTTTTCCCCTTCTGCTTCTTTCGGCACAGGCAGCCCCATCAGGGACAGAAGGCTGGGCATGATGTCCACCGTGTTGAAGACGAAATCCCTCGCAGCCCCTTCCGCCAGCCGGCCTTTCCATCGAATCAGGAAAGGGACTCTCACCGCTTCCTCATAGAAGATATTCTTGGCCCGTCTTCCGTGGGCTCCAAAGAGCTCTCCGTGGTCGGATGTAAAGACTACAATAGAGTCTTCTTCCAGGCCCATGTTGCGGATGGCGGAGAACAGCCTTCCCATATTGTCGTCCAGGTTCGCTGTCATGGCATAGTAGACCCGCATCCAGTCGGGGAGGGACTCCCGGTCTGCGGGGGAGAGCTTCGCCCAGTCGTCGGCGTGGGGGTCGTTGTGGGGCAGATAGTTGGGCGGGAGCCGGAAGCGCTTGTCCCGGAACCGCTCCAGGCATTCGGCAGGCACGTTTTCCGGCACCCATGGGTCGTGGGGCGTGCCGATGGACAGGAACAGGGCGAAAGGCTTACGGCCTTTGGACAGCCGCTGCAGCTGGGAGATGGCCATGTCCGTCTGGGCGTCCGGCTCGTATTTGTCGTAATAGATCTTCTCCGGCGTGTCCAGATGGTAATAGGCGGTGCCGGGCTGGTACTCGTGCCGGAAATTGTATCCGGCGAAATAGTCGTTGAAGCCCAGCCTGTCCCTGCCTTTGGGGATGAAAGAGTTCTTCGGGTCGTAGTGATTCCCCAGTTCGGCGGCGTACATATGCCATTTGCCGATATAGGCGGTCTCGTATCCGTTTTCGTTCAGCACGTCAGCGAAAGTGTGGTGGTGGGTGTTCATGCGGATCTCGTTGATCACCATGCCTGTGCTGGTGGTGTATTTGCCGGTGAGCAGCGAAGCCCTGTACGGGGCGCAGACCGGGTGGCCGGACACGGTCTGGCACAGGTCGGTGCACTCTCTGCTCCAGGCATCGATGTTCGGGGTCAGCGCATTCGTGTCCCCGGCGTAGCCCAGGCTGGAATAGCGGAGCTGGTCGGCGAATATGTAGATCAGGTTCGGTTTTCTGGAGCTGTTTTCAAATGGCATCTGTCAGGGTTCCTTTCTGTGTAAGTAGTTGCTTGTTCCATAGTACCTCCTCGAACAGCGATTTATATTTTGATTATAAAATATTTGTCGGCTGCTTGCAATGTGCATTTATCGGTTTTTTCATGGATGTACAATTCCGAAAAGGAGAAGGAAGACAGGGACATCCAGGCTCTTCTTTCCCATAAGCCCGGATGTCCCTCTGGGGTTTTACAGTTCTACGAACAGCCCGGATTTTTTCAAAGCGGGCCGCATGGCCAGATAGAAGACGGATGCGGCAATCACTGCCACCACTGCGTTCACGCCGGTGGTGAGGGTGGCGATTTTGGCCAGCGCCGCGGAGATGTCTTGGGGCACTCCCAACAGGTAGGTCTTGTAGAAATAGCCTACCACGGGGTCTGCCACCACGTTGAAGGCCATGCCGCAGAAGCTGGCGGCGACGGTGGCGACAGCGACTTTCTTCGGCTCCCGGGCATCGCTGACATGGAAGATTCTATGGGCCACCAGGCCTGTGATCAGGCCGATGCAGAGCTTCAGGAAGAAGGTCTTGGGCGCGCTGGTCACATAGGAGGTGGTCAGGTCGCCGATGGTCATGCCCACAGCCCCCGCAAGGCCGCCCCAGTAGCCGCCCAGCAGCAGCGCCGCCAGCACGCAGAACACATTGCCGAAGTGGAATGCGGTCTTCTCAGGCCCTACAGGGATGTCGATTTTGAAGAAAGCGAAGCCGATGTAGCACAGCGCCGCCAGGAGCCCGGCCTGGGCCAGGCGCTTCACGTCGGCTTTCCCGGAGCTGTCTGTGCCCGCCAACGCATTGTAGATGCCCTTTGCGGTCAGCAGAATGGCGAAGAAGACCAACGTCAGACCGTAGGAATAGGGACGCTCCAGCGACAGTTTCTCGTCGGACAGTCTGCTGATCTCCGCGTTCAGGGCCTCCAGGTCGCCTTCCGCAGAGCCCTCTTTCACGGCGCTTGCCTGTGCTTTGGCTTCGGAGAGCTGCGCTCCCATAACGGTGGATTCCTGATAGCCGGTATGGTACGCGTACACTGTGAAGATGAGGCCCGCGATCAACAGCACGGCGCCCACGATCAACAGGCCGTAGCTTTTCTTTTTTTCCTGTTTTTGGTTCCTGTTCATGTTCCGATCCTCCTGTATGTTGGGGGGCATCGTTTCCCGCGGGAAAGGCTGCTCCCGGTTTTTGTTTTGATGGGTGTTCCTGTCAGAGAGCTCTCTTTTGTATGATTTACAGTGTAACGGAAAAGTGGCATGGGAAAAAGTACCAGAATAAAACTTTTTTACCAGACCAGTTATTGAAAAATGCAATGTTCCGAAAAGCCGTGTAGTCTTTGCCTGTATCAGGTTCTCTCATAGCTGTCGCAGTGGTAATTAACAGCAAGCTGAAATATAAGATATATCCGGTGGAGGTAAAATCTGGAGACAGATACAGTACGACGTCGCTGTTGCGGTTTCGTGAGAAGTATAGAAACAGAATAGGCGAATGCTATATCATTCATCCACGCAATTTCATGATAAGGGATGATATCATCTGCATTCCGCCGTATATGGCGATATGCCTTTCGGATTAGAATTTCTTGACAGAAGACAGCTCATGAAGTATGGTAATAGTGACCATATTCATGCTAGAAAACGGTCGGATGGCCATAAGCACCATGAGCGTGGCTGTGCTCATGGAAATAATGACCTTATTCATGGCAGAAAACGGTCGGATGGCCATAAGAAGAATAGCGGCCAGCGGGAGCGATATGCCGATGAGACGGCCCATCGCTAAGGAATTGTCTACAAATAACTGCTGCAAGTTTATGGCAATTTTTATTGTATTTCCGGGCTTTTGCCTGAAGCAATTGCAGCAGTTATTTTCCGACAATTCCTAAAAAGAAGGGAGACAGGAAGATGAACGGAAGTCATATCGCGATTCCTACTATATTAAAGGTAGGGAAAGGGGCATTGGAAAATCTGGGAGAGTACATCAGGGCCGGCGGCATGAAAAAGGCCGTAATCTATTTCGGGAACGGCCTGGTGGAGATGTTCGGCGTCAAGGTCATGGATTCGCTGAAAGAATCCGGCATCGAGGTGCTGGAGTACCGGGAGCTGGACTCCGTCAGGATTGAGGACATCGTGGAGCTGGCTTTTTCCATCGATGCCAAGGCCCAGGTCATCGTGGGGCTGGGCGGGGGAAAGGTCATCGACGCGGCCAAGTACGCGGCCTATCTGCGCAAGCTCCCCTTCCTGAGCGTGCCCACTTCGGCTTCCAGCGACGGCTTTTCCTCCGCCAGCGCGTCCCTGACCGTGGACGGCAGACGGACTTCCGTACCGGCCCGTATGGCCTATGGCATCGTAGCTGACACGGATGTCATAAAAAGCGCCCCGGTGAAATATCTCTATTCCGGCATCGGCGATATGGTCTCCAAGATAACGGCCCTCTACGACTGGGCCTATGAGGACAGGGGCGGATACACGGTGATGAACGATTTCGCGGTGATGATTGCCAAGAAAGCGGTGAACAGCTTCGTCCGCACGCCTTTTCAGAGCATACAGGAGGAGCTGTTCCTGAGAGAGCTCCTGGACTCCCTGGCCATGAGCGGGATCGCCAACGAGATCGCGGGCAGCAGCGCGCCCACCAGCGGCAGCGAGCACCTGATATCCCACGCCCTGGACAAGCTGCTGGAGCAGCCGGGGCTCCACGGCATCCAGGTGGGGATTGCCACCTATCTGATGAGCAGAGTGCAGGACCATCGGTACAAGAGGGTGGACACTATCTTCACGGACACGGGGTTCTGGGAGCATGTGGCGTCTCTGGGCCTGAATCGGGAAGACTACGAGCGCGCCATCGACCTTGCACCCTCCGTGAAGCCTTTCCGCCACACCTATCTCCATGAGGAGAAGTACCGGGAACTGGCCAAGAAGATTCTCCGGGAGGACGAGCGGCTGGGGAAGGTGTTCGGATAGCCTTCAGGATAACCCACGGAGTTTTGGACGGTGCGGGTGAGGTTAAAAGCCGCAAATCAAGCCATGTAAAGTCTTGTTGCGTCATTGTAAAGTCCCTGTGGTGGCATTGCAACTGAAATTCGTGTATGATAAGGCCAACGAAGGGAGGATTTTGTGATGACATTATCGGAAAAAATTCTGGATCTGAGAAAGCAGCAAGGCATGTCCCAGGAGAATCTGGCCGAGAAGCTGGGGGTGTCCCGCCAGGCCGTCTCCCGCTGGGAAGTGGGCTCCGCACTGCCCGACGCATCGAACATCCGGCAGCTGAGCAGACTGTTCGGGGTGACTGCATATTAGGTCAATGGACTGACCGTAAAGGAGGACGAAATGTTTTCACAAGAGTATGACAATGAAATCTCACATTATTTTCACAATCTGACGGCCCTTCTGGAGCACAGGGCGGAGGAGCTGAAGGAGAAGGTGGGGCAGCTCCCTGTGGGCGAGAGGGGGCTTTACCGCCACAGCGCGGCGCTCCTTCGGCAGAAGCTGGCGGAAATCGGCGGGGCGCTGGAGGAGTGCGACAGCGATGAAGCACAGGCGCTCCGGTTCCTGTACAGCGCCATGCCCCTGAGCGATGTGCTGGATTATCCGGCGGCGATGTATCTGGCCTATGCGAAACATGGGGCGTTTCTGTGGAGGGAGGGGCCTTTTGCCGGAAAGGTGCCGGAGAAGATCTTCGCCAATTATGTGCTGCACCACAGGATTCACAACGAGGACATGTCAGATGCCAGGAGATTCTTCTATGACAGGCTGGCAGAGCGGACTGAGGGCCTTGACATGTACGGGGCGGCGGTGGAAGCCAACTACTGGTGCCTGGAGAAGGCCACCTATCAGCCCAACTATATGCGCACCCAGAGCCCCATGACCATGTACGGCACTGCGGAGGGCCGCTGCGGGGAGGAGGCCCCCTTCTGCATCACTGCCCTGCGCAGCATCGGCATACCGGCCAGGGAGGTGGTCTCCCCCTATTGGTCTCACTGCGACAGCAACCATGCCTGGGTGGAAGCCTGGTGTGACGGAAAGTGGCATTTCCTGGGGGCCTGTGAACCGGAGGATGCCCTGGATCGGGGATGGTTCGTGGAACCCTGTTCCCGGGCCATGCTGATTTATTCCCAGTGGTTCGGCAAGGACAAGGCGCTGGAAGCCACCACGGAAAGCCCGGATATGTCCCCCAAGGTCAACCAGCTGAGACTGTATGCGGATACCGTGGAACTGACCGTACGGGTCAATGACGAACAGGGCAATCCCGTCCCGGGGGCCAGGGTGGAGTTCAGTTTGCTGAATTTTGCCAGAATCGGGAGGATTGCCGCGCTGACCACCGGCGGCGAGAAGGACGGGGGAGCCTTCGGAAGCGTGAAGCTGGAAACCGGCCGGGGGGATTTGTGGGTGTCCGCCTACGGAAAAGACGGTCAGGGGGAGGTCTGCTACGGCGAGTGCCAGGTCTCTTTGCTGGAAGACAAATCCGTAAGCAAAAGTGGCGCTGCCGTGACGGCAGCCGAAGAGGAAAATGCCGCCGGGAAAGGCCTGGCAGAGGATGCTGCCGCGGAGAAAGGCGCCGCGGGAAGCGGCAACGAGAAAGGGATTTCCACAGGGGACGGCAGAAAGCGGGAGTGTACCGTCATCATAAGGAAGGAAATGCCTGGACTGGAGCAGTGGCGGGATGTGGATTTCCACGCGCCGAAAGCGCCGGTGAAGGACACGGACAACCCGGAAAACCGGCCGGACGCAGCCGCTGAAAGCACCGCGGATCAGCCGGCAGAGGAAAACCCCAGGCTGGCGGAAGCGACCAAAATCAGACAGAAGCGGATGGAGCGATTTTACCGGAAGCCGGAGGCGGAGCGCGTCCTGAAGAGGTTCCACGGGGAGGACAGGGAGCTTGTGGACAAGATTCTGCACCAGGCCCGGGGGAATATGACGGAAATCGTCCGTTTCCTGGAATGGGATTTTGCCGGGAGGGCAATGGAGCTTGCGGACAGGTACGGCAGTGAAAAGTGGAAGCTGGAAGCCCTGAAGACCTTGAAGCCCAATGACTGCTGGGACATCAGGGCGGAGGTGCTGGCGGAGTGCTGCTGTTATGCTTCCCCCTATGCGGCGGACATTCCCGAGGACATCTTCTTTTCCAGCCTGGTCAATCCCTGTGTGCTGTTTGAGCGGCCGAAGGCCTGTAGGGCGGCTCTGCTGGATGCCCTGAACGAAGAGATGAGAGCGCAGATTCGACAGAATCCTAAATGTCTGCGGGAGGTGCTGGAGGGATTGGTTCGGTATCTGCCGGAACAGGAATATGCCAACCTGATCAACACGCCCACAGGCTGCCTGACCGGAGGGCTCGGAAGCGAGATTTCCAGGGACGTGCTGTGCGTCCAGATTTACCGCGCCCTGGGGATTCCCGCCAGGATGAACCCCATGGACAGGAGGGTGGAGTATTACGCCGGAGGAAAGTTCATTCCGGTGACGGAACAGGAAGCGGCAGACCAGGGGACATTGATCCTACAGACGGAAGACGGACTTACGCTGAAAGACAGGGGCCATTTTTCCCTGTCCAGGCTGGAGGACGGGCAGAATAAGCCGGTGTTCCTCAGGCCCAAAGAGGGCGAGACGGAGATGGCGCTGCAACTGGAAACGGGGATGTACCGAATCATCACCACCAACCGCAGCAAAGACGGAGACCAGTTTGCCAGGATTTATGACTTCCGGCTGGAAGCGGGCCAGGAGAAGAAAGTAACGCTTGCCTTGCGGGAGATTCCGGAGGAACCGGCTCAGCCTAAGATAGCCCTGGGAGAGTATGCCCTGTACACAGACAGCGGGGAGGAGAGACGGTTGTCCGCGGCGGGCGGCAAAGGCCGTTCCCTTTTCCTGTGGCTGGAACTGGCGAAGGAGCCCACGGAGCATGTGCTGAACGAGATGCTGGGAATGGCGGAGACCTGTAACCAGCTGGCCGCGCCAATCTGTTTCGTAGTAAGACAGGGGGCGGATTACGCAAGCGACACTACTTTATGTAAAGTCCGGAAAGCGCTGCCTGACGCAGAGGTGCTTCGGGATGGTTTCGGAGAGGAGTACAGGGCGCTGTGTGAAAAAATCGGAAGGCCAGCCGGAAAGCTTCCGCTGGCGCTGGTACTGGAGGGCGGATATGACTGCATCTACTCCGATGCCGGTTACAATGTGGGCATGGCGGACGCCCTGGTTCGGATTCTGAAAGGGGCGCACTAAGGGTAAGGAATTGTATACAGATAACTGCTGCGGGCTGAAAGCCGTTTTCCCTGTGTTTCAAGGCTTTTCCGACAGAAGCCTCAGCAGTTATTTTCCGCCAGCTTCTAAGAAGAGATAGCTTTGCGCTGAAAGGCTTCGGCCAGCTGATTCTGCTCCAGGTCGCACAGTTCCAGGCCTGTGTCATCAATGCCCAGGAAATCAGCCAGTCTAGCCTGTAGTCTGGCGGCAGCGGTTTCCCTGTCGATGCAGAGATAGAAGACATCTCTGTAATATTTCTGATAGATGAGCAATACGCCATGAATCCAGGCATCCGGTTCGTATGTATTATATTGTTCCCTCTCAAAGACTTCCAGGAACCGATGGCAGCGTTTGGCCTGTTCCGGGAACTGCTTCAGATAGTTGATTGCTTCCGGAAGATTGCCTTTGACCAGGTATTCATAATAAGGAATTGTCTACAAATAACTGATGCGAGTTTATAGCTGTTTTTGTTGTATTTCTGGGCTTTCTCCTAAACAAGTTGCATCAGTTATTTTCCGACAAGTCCAAAGTATTTTCAGAAAAAACAGCGTTCATCGTATGCTCTCGCTTCACTTTTATTCTATTTCTTCCTGTCCGCTATGAGGGTGAACTCCCCCGGCACTCTGTCGTTCGTCCAGGCGGGATGCTCATCGAATTTCCTCAGGACGAATCCGCTGTCTATGACGGAATTGATGATCTCGCTGATGGTATATTTCCGGTAACTGCACTTGGGCATCTGCGCCCTGACAGCTTCCTCATAAAAGCGGGCATGGGCCATCTCTCCCTCGAAGACGTCCGTTGAGAAGTAGCTCATGGCGGGCTGTTCCAGCTTCAGGATATCTGATATCTTGGCAAAAGGATGGAAGTCGCTGCATATCATTCGGCCATTCTCTTTCAGCAGAGAGTACATGATGTGCATGAACGCATCGATATCATGGAAATAATGCAGAATGCCGCCCTCCATGAAAACCACATCGAAACAGCCGCCATATTTCTCCATGTCGATTTCCAGCACATCACATACCTGGAAATCCATGGTGACATGGGCGGCTTCCGCTACTTCCATGGCATATCTCTTATTGTCCTCCGAGATGTCGAAAACGGTGACATCCGCGCCCAGCACTGCCAGGGGGACGGCTTTCTTCCCACAGGAACCGCAGATGTTCGCCACCCGGATGCCCTGATAGGTATCGAAATAGTCAGCGTACTTTCTTAGCATTCCGATTGGATTTTCCAGGTCTTTCTTCGCTCTTTCCGCCGGTGTCCCGGAATGTTTTACCCAAAAATCATAGGCGTCGTATTCCCAGGCTTTTTTATTCTGGATGCTGTAATCTACCATTTTTATGGCCTCCTTTGACAGGTGAGACAATATCGCTTTGATTTCATGAAGAATGTCTGCTGAAAATGCAAAATGATTATATCAAAAATCCGATATAGATACAAGTATGTGTTTTATTGTATTTTTCAGAAAATTCCAGTACAATACAGAAGATGATGAATTTCCGGATATTAAAAAGTAGTGAGCTAAGGCGTGAGGGTGGGATGGATATGGGGATTGAGACTGCGATATGAAATACGGCAGTTTGGAAAAAGGCCGGTTTTGGGAAGGGAAAAGGAGAGGGTTATGGAAAAGAATACGGCGATACTTGCAGTGAGTTTTGGTACAACGCATATGGATACCCTGGAACGCTGTATTGCGGCTACAGAGAGGGCCGTGGCGGAGGGCTTTCGGGGATATCCGGTGTACAGGGCCTTTTTGAGCGCTATGGTCATGGGGAGGTTAAAGGAGCAGCATGGGCTGCAGGTGGACAATGTGGGGGAGGCGCTGGCACGGATTGAGGGGGATGGCTATGGACAGGTGGCGATACAGCCTACGTTGCTTTTGCGGGGATATGAATATGAGCTGCTTGCAAAGGAGACGGAGAAAGCCGGAATCCGCGGGGCCATTGGACGGCCGCTTTTGGAGGATGCCCGGGACTGCGCTGCTTTGGCATCTGTTATCATAGAGGAAAATCCGTTGAAAGAAGAGGAGGCCCTTGTGCTGATGGGGCATGGGACAGAGCATGAGGGCAATGAAATCTATCATATCATGCAGAATGTATTTGCGGAAAAGAAGTATCCGGCCTTCATCGGCAATGTGTACGGGACACCCTCTTTTGGGGATGCGGTGGAGGGCCTGGTGCGCCAGGGGGCCCGGCGGGCGAAGCTGCTTCCGCTGATGTTCGTGGCAGGCGACCATGCAAAAAAAGATATGGCGGGCCAGGAGGGCAGCCTGCTTGCCGCAGTGCGGGATGCGGGAGTTTTGCCGGAGCCGGTGTTCCGGGGGCTGGGGGAGAGCGGGAGCGTGCGCGCGCTTTATGTGGAGCGGGTGCGGGAGACGATGATGAAACTGAGTTGACCATCAAAAAATTACCCTTTTTATCAAAGAAGTATTCTTGTTTCTTCTGCCGCATTTATATATACTATTCCTGAATGGAAATAGGACTGTTGCGCTATAAGGACTTTCTGAATGCGATAGCTCTCATTACATGTCAAAAAATTACCTGAAAAGAAAAGGAGAGATTCCCATGAATAAGAACGAGTTTGCGAAGACGCCCCCCATGGGCTGGAACAGCTACGACTATTACGACACTACGGTGAATGAAGAACAGGTGAGGGCCAACGCAGATTACATGGCGGCCCATTTAAAGGAATACGGCTGGGAGTACGTGGTGATAGACATCCAGTGGTACGCCAATGACGCGGGAACCAAGCGGGACAGATTCCAGTACATCCCTTTCGGAGACCAGGAGATGGATGAATTCGGCAGACTGCAGCCCAGTCCCGCCCGGTTTCCCTCCTCCGCGGGCGGGAAAGGCTTTGGCCCTCTGGCGGACTATGTGCATAGCCTGGGCCTGAAGTTCGGCATCCACATCATGCGGGGCATTTCCCGCAGAGCAGCCCAGAACCACTGCCCCGTGCCGGGAACGGACACCACGGCGGACATGGTGGCAGACCCTGCTTCCATCTGCGGCTGGAACAGCGATATGTACGGTGTGCGGGCCACGAAGGAGGGCCAGGCGTATTACGATTCCCTGATGGAAATGTACGCCCGGTGGGGCGTGGACTACATCAAATGTGATGACATCTGCGACAGCTGGCTTTACCGGAACGACCAGTTCAGCGGCTGGGAGGAGACCAGGATGCTCCACCGCGCCATCGAAAAATGCGGGCGTCCCATCGTGCTGAGCCTTTCCCCCGGCCCCGCCCATATCGACCGGGCCTGGGAATACGGAAAATACGCCAATATGTGGCGGATCACGGACGATTTCTGGGATAATTGGGAGCTGCTGAAGGCCATGTTCTGGCGCTGCGAGCTGTGGCAGGACCATGTGAAAAAAGGCTGCTACCCTGACTGCGACATGCTGCCGTTGGGGTATGTGGGAAAAGGCTTCGGACAGGAGCGCCGAACGAATTTCACAGAGGCCGAGCAGAAGACCATGATGACCTTGTGGTGCATGTTCCGCTCTCCGCTGATGCTGGGGGCAGAGCTGACGAAGCTGGACGGTGGGACGCTTTCGCTGCTGACCAACCGGGAAATCCTGGATCTGATGAAAGAAAGCTGCCGCGGAACCCAGGTCATGCGCACGGATTGTCTGGCGGTCTGGAAAAATAAGGACGAAGTTAGCGGCAGAGTGTGCCTGGCGCTGTTCAACTTAAGCGATGCCGATAAGGAGCTTTCCGTAAGCCTTTCCCAACTGGAAGAGGAATTCCGGGAAGAAGAACCGGCGCTCCATGAGCTGTGGGATCGCACAGAGGGCCGGGCTGCCGGACGGAAAGTGACGGCGGCGGTGGAGGCCCACGGGGTGAAGGTGTACCGGATTGGATGAGGGCGCCAGCCACATCCTTTGCCCTGGATAGTCCGAAGTCTGTCGTAGCGCCCGTTGTCTGCGGAGGGGTGACTAACGCAGGCAGCGAATGGTTTCCCGGATTGTTTTCGACCGGTTGCCTGATGCAAAATGATGGCTTGGCGTGCTGCATGAACTGTCATGCTGCTACAAAATTGTAAGGAAAATGTCACCTGATTGTAAGGTTTCTGTGCCATAATTGTGGTATCATATCTTCAGTGAGGACGCGGGGTGCCGGATGTCTGTGCATATCATGGGCGGCCTGAGCCCATGATATGCATTGATATGTATAAATAGGAAATGACATTAGTTCTTGTGCTGAGCCGCCAGGAAAACGTATGCTCCATGATATCGGCAACATGTCCGGATACAAAAGGAAATGTCGTTTCCTATAGCAGACAGGATATGATTACGATTATATAGTATAAGGGGGCAGTCAGATATGTGGCAGATTTTGATGGTTCTTTTTGGAATTTCACTTTGTATCTTTGCGGGAGTGATGGTGCGCGAGCCCAGGACATTATGGAGCGGCGTCACCTTTTTCTGGATGATGGTCTGTCTGGCCATTGCCATGCTTTTTGTTTTAGCCAGGTATTTGGACTGGCTGAACTCCCACAGCGTGCTCCGGTATCTTCTCATCGGGCTGATGTTCCTGGCGATGTTCAGCATCCTTGCGATGCCCGTGGTCCTGATTCTTATGTTTTTCGTGGAGGGCCTCAAGGTCATCCGGCATGAGGGGATGAAACCGGCCAATCTGCTGTCCATGGCGTTTTCCGTCCTGCTCTTCGGCTACCTGACGGTCTGGCCTTTCATAGGCGGCCTGGGCCGGAACATTCTGGGCACGAAACTGTATGTGTTCATCAGCATTTTTGCGGCATATCTTCTGGTGCTGCTGGCCGTTTATTCCCTTTCCGCCATCCTGAACCTGATTCACCTGAGAAAGAGGCGGAAAGCGGATTACATCATCGTCCTGGGGGCGGGGCTGCTGGGTACCAGGGTCACGCCGCTGCTGGCTGCCCGGATTGATAAGGGCATAGAGCTGCTGCGCTACAACCGGAATGCGGTATTGATTATGTCCGGCGGCCAGGGGCCGGGGGAGGATATGGCCGAGGGCGAGGCCATGGCCGCCTACGCGGTTCAGAAAGGCGTGGATGAGGATAGAATAGCAGTCGAGAATCGGTCCGGGTCCACAGAGGAGAATCTGCTGTTCTCAAGGGAGCTGATGGGCAAAAGAAAGGCGAAGGTCATTTTGGTCACCACGGCCTATCATGTGTTCCGGGCATTGATCCTGGCCAGGCAGCAGGGGATGAAGTGCATCGGATTCGGGGCCAAGACAAAGTGGTATTTTACGCTGAACGCCTTGCTCAGGGAATTCATCGGATACCTGAGCCTGACGTGGAAAAGGCATATGGTCGTGGCTGTGCTGGTGGCTTGCGTGGCGGTGGTGATCAGTTACTGACATGGCAAAAAGTGTCAGGTTATCCCCTAAAGAAACCATAATGTATGTCCGGGAACGGCAGAGCGAGACTTGTATCGTCAGCTTCTGCCGTTTCTGGATTTCCGGCTCCAATATGCCGAAAGTTTCTGCAGATTGAAGGCGGCAGAAATCTTTGGCCACCGAAAATGAAAGGCATTATGGAGATTGCCATAAAAACGAATTTCCCAACAGATAGAAAGGGGGCTTTCGGAAAAACGAACGGCCCCCTGGTTTTCCGGCACTGTTCAGGGCCGGTACTTTTCACGTAGCTGCCGGATGGTCTCTTCGGCAAGCTTCAGCTTTTCTTCCGCGTTTTCAGCTCTTAGGCGCTGTTCTTCGGCCTTTGTGCGTTCTTGCTCGGCTCTTAGGTGTTCTTCTTCGGCTTTCTGCCGTTCGATTTCCGTCAGCTTACGTTGTTCTTCCGCCTTCTGCCGTTCGATTTCCGTCAACTTTTTCTGCTCTTCGGTCAGCTTTTTCTGCTCTTCGGTCAGCTTTTTCTGCTCTTCGGTCAGCTTTTTCTGCTCT
>OFGX01000742.1_pt1 | contig 22514 bp, 35 predicted proteins | sample 1521831 | NCBI WGS metagenome assembly OFGX01 (sample SAMEA3504080, study PRJEB24116) | mouse gut metagenome | biome: mouse gut; feature: mouse-associated habitat; material: faeces | place: Denmark | collected 2011 | reverse complement strand
TGCCCTACATCTGCAGGGGGAGCGGACAGTGGTCCTGCTGGATGAAGATCCGGCATTATGGATCCATCCCGAAGTGCGTCTGATCCTGATCCAGACCAGGCCTGACAGACTGACTGTTTCGCCGGATCAGACCATTGTGACCGGCAGTGCCGCCAGTCTGAGCCTGTTCGGGAGGTTCCGGAACGATGTGTCATTCCCGGCAGGCCGCCTTGAACCAGACGGGCTCCCACTTCATTTTCAGGACCGGCTGGATCCGCAGGATGATATGGCCCTGCCGGATTTTGACCAGCCGCAGGACTGGGCTGCGGTCTTCACTCAGCCTGTGCTCGGCCTGCATCAGGGAGAGCCGGTGTTCTGGGATGGTGAACCGCTCGCTGTCTATGGCAATGAGGCCATGGTGGTGGCAGCCAGGCTCTGTCAGTGGCGTCCCGACTGGCCAAAGCCGCTGGTGGAACCGGAAGACCATACAGCACCCTGCAGCAGACTGTATACAGGTGGCTGGAAATCCAGGGCCTGGACACTGGGCCTGCCTTCTGTGCCGGAACCATGGATCCTGCAGAAGAAATCCGTATGCCAGGGCCTCATACCGCTGATCCATGCACAGTGACTGGCTGTTGAACATCACGGATGTCCTGACAGGAGACACGCTGCAGCTCTGGCTCTCTCCGGAAACCGCTCCGGCAGATCTGGGGATTCTCTGGCTGATGGATCCCGTAACAAGGCAGGTGCTGGATCCTTCACTGCCGTCCGGGCTGCTGGAATGTCCGTTTGGGACACATCTTCTTGCGCTGCTGGCCTGAAGGACCGGCATTGCGTCAATGATTCACGAGAAAGGAAAACTGATTATGCACATACAGGCCAACTATGACCACATTCTTCAGGAAGGACAAAACCTTCAGCAGCAGGCACAGGATTGCCAGAGCCGTATCCGGCAGCTGGCTGCAACCATGGAACAGACGGCGGAAATCTGGCAGGGCGAAGACTGCCAGACCTTCCTGTCGCAGGCACGGAGCCTGCAGCCGCACCTGATCCGTCTGACTGAAATCATGTCGCAGTATGGTGATACATTAATCCGCACGGCACAGACCTATCGTCAGCTGCAGCAGGACAGAGCCGCACAGGCTGCGAGGCTGTTATGATCCGGATTTCCAGTCAGGAACTGGCGGCCAGATCCGCCACGATGAAATCCCAGCTCAATGACATGCGTGCCCTGTTTGCGGCAGTGACCGGCCGGATCCGGGCTATGGAAGGGGAATGGAGTTCACCGGCCAGCCGGGCATTCGCGAGCGAATACGAGACGCTGGTTCCCCTGTATGAAAACTATTGTGAAGTGACCGAAGCCTTCACGATCTATCTGGACCAGACAGCCGCATCCTATCAGGAAACCGAGCAGATCCTTGCTGCCGGCATGGCCTCATGAGGGAACAGGTCTACTATCAGAACCTGATTGGCTGTCTTCAGTCCATGAAGCACAGCATTCCTGCCTGCCTGAGTGCACAGGAGCGTCAGCAGGTGTGCAGCCGCCTCAGTCTGATGCAGTCTCAGGCAAGAGTGATCCTGGCTGCCCTGAAACAGGATGAGGACCGACACTGATGCCCTGAAGGGGTATTCGGCAAGTCTTCGGGGTCTTCAGTCCTGGGGGTACAGAAGCAGTGCAGCGTATGGCACACACCTGGAGATCCAGAACAGCCTGAACCGGCTGGCTCTCTGGTTTGAGACAGCCGCCACGCAGGCGGAGCAGACGGAGACGGCTCTGGCTTCCGTTACTTCGGCCTGGAAACCCGGAACGATGCAGGTCAGTCACACAGAGGTATGGAACCTGGGACAGCAGCTGAAAAAGAAGCCGGTCACGACCACCTTCAGCGGAACCGTCTCCACGTCTCTGGCTGCAGCCCGGTTCACGCACAGTGGAGCGCATCACAGATTCGATACCGATGTCCGGGTGTTTGATACACAGGCCTCGGGCAGTGTGGGATTGAAGCTCTGGGACAAAAAGAAGAGATTCAGTCCCGAAGCCAGGATCCAGGCAGAGGCATCCATGAGTGCTGCCAGTGCGACGGGAAACTACAGGGTGTTTTCGGGAACAGGTATGTCAGGGTCTTTGCGGGTCAGGGGTGAGACCGGGGCTGTCTATGCGAAAGCCGAGGCAGTGCTGTCCAAAGACGAACAGACACTGGAAGCATCTGTGGGAGCTGCGGCGTTCCGGGGAGAATGTTCCCTGGCGTTCTCTCTTCTGGGCTGTACGGTGACCATTACAGGAGAAGGCTCGGTTGGCAGCTGTGAAGCCGGCCTCTCCTACCGGCACAGGAACCGGGAGTGGGAGTTTGGCAGCAAGCTTGGCTTCATTGCGGGCACCGGATTCAAGGTGAATGTCCGCTATTGATGGCATTCGTATTTTTGACTGGCCATCCCCTGGGACCTGAATCATCCGGACCGGCCAGAGTGAATCGAATCAATTCAGAAAGGCAACAATCAACAACAAGAAAGGAAACAACATGAAACAGACACCGGAATGGCTGCCACTTGGCAGCGTCGTGACCCTGAAGGAAGGGTCCAAGAAGCTTATGACCGTCGGGCGGATCCAGCGGGGAGGAGATGACATCCTGTATGACTACGCCGGCGTCCTCTGGCCGGAAGGCATGATCCGCAGTGACCGGCTGTATCTCTTCAATCATGACGATATCGATCTGCTCTGGTATGTGGGCATGCAGGATCAGGAGGAATTCGGCTTCCGTCGTGTGCTGGAAGAACAGTACGATACCCTGCACGAATAAAAACTTTTCCCGGCAGTCTGCATGACTTGAACGGGAACAGAGATAAAACAGTTCTTCATCTTTCACACCCGGTTGCAGCCGGGTGTTTTGAAAATGCCCGGTGAAACCGGGAAGGAAAGAAAGAGTCCAGATAAAATCGGGCGGTCTGGAAAGAAAGGAGAAGGATGGACAAAAACAGAAAAGACAGGAAGGATGGAATCCCACATGGCCATAGGGCCATCAGCGAAGAACTCACGGCTGTCATCTCCCCGGAGGAAGCAAAGGCAAGATACGACAGAGCGCAAGGGAAATCCTGCCTTTGCCATATCTCTGTGCGCTGATTCTGAAGAAAACTGTACCGGACCTGTTTTCGGGCAGTCTGAAGAATATTGCATGCCGCTTCAGAAAATCGATGGCAGCAGATACTGAGGATGTGAGCGAACGTCTGAAGGACCAGCTGGCTGAAACAGAAAAAGCCACGGCAAGTCTGATTCACTGGTTCTGTATGTCTGTAAAACAGCCGATCCGAATGTACTTCTGATCGATGTCGAGGGGCAGAACACGAATCCAGGATCCAGCCATCTGGCAGGACGGTTCTTTTACTGCATCGGTGTATTGCTGACATCGCAGAAAAATGATGTCAGCGGTTGTTCCGGAGATGAATACCGGAATGTGAAACCGATTCTTGCCTTGTGGATCATGCCGCACATGGAACACAGTTTTATCATTAACTGCAGAAGCTGCGCTGAAATGATTTTTACTGACAGTGATACAGGAAATGCAGGACAGAATCTGTGTCATGTCATGGATGGTTTTATACGGATCAAGGTGTTCGCAGTCGGAAATGACCGGGATGAATCGGGAGACGGAGCCATTCGGTGCTTCAGTCATATTTTCAGAGAGTCCATCGATCCGGAAAAGCAGATTCGATACCTGGAGAAGGAGGGAGTTTCAGTAACAGCCCACACCATAGATCAGCTGGATGACTGCAATGAAGCCCAGGTCGTCTGGGCGGATCCGAAGATGAAGCGGGAATACCACCAGATGAAGGCAGAGCGGGATGCATGTATCGAGAAGATATATGGATTCAAATCCGAGAACGACGGCCTTAAATCCGAATACGACAGACTTAGATCCCGGCTCGACCTGCTGAAGGGAAAATATCCTGAAATTTATCATGAGAGAACGTTCACATTCATCGGCAAACAGGAACGCTGACATCCGGCTGCTGATTCGCTGCATCCTCAGACGACTGCCCGACCGCCTGTATCGATATAGCTCAGGCACACGAAAAGACCGATTCCACATCCGGAACCGGTCTTTTCATCATGGTCAGACAGTCAAACCTGCCGCTTTTCTCTGGCTCAGCTTTCCGCGTCCGCGCTTTCCATCAGATCCGGCCTGGTCACCAGATACTGCGGATAATTGACGCGGAGGTAATCGAAGATGTCCTGGTCAAACACCCGGAAATCATACTTGGTCAGGTAGCTCACCAGACATTTCTCCGTGACTGTGGAGTCATTCTTAAGTGTGCTCTCCAGCTCGCCCTTGATGTCATCATAGTTGTTGCTGACAAGCACAGCCACGAAGAACTGCGTCTTGTCATCGTTCTCGAACACTTCGTTCACCACACCGGCTTTGCTCTCGGCACTGGACAGTGTGTTGATCAGACGGGTGGGAAGCACAGTATCCATCGTCGTGACGATGGCCGCCGTCCCGTTGTAGCTTGTGCCCTCCATCTGGTACTGACCAGCCACATCCTGCGCGCTCTTTCCGTCCTTCAGCGCCTGCAGCGCCTTGTCGGCGGAATCCTTGGAATCCGTCTGGATGATCTGCGCCCGGGAGGGCTTGTACTCCTGCACGATTTCCTCCTGAGCATCGGTGAACCACTTTGTCAGCAGTTTTTCCGCCTGGACAGCAGGGATCAGCACCTTGTCAATGTAATCCTGCCGGTCCTTGTATCCCATGCTCTGGATATAGCTTTCCAGATTGTCCGAGGTTTTGGCGTATTCGTTGTAATTGTCCTCCGCCTGTTTCCGGATCTCATCCGTCACCGGGACTTCCTTGTCGTAAATGACTTCTTCAGCCATCTGCATCACCAGGTTCGGGCCTGTGGATTTCTTGATGTATTCATATTCCTGCCCGCGGGTGTATGTGACATCGCCGATGGTCATCAGCTCTTTGTCCGGATCGGACACGGAAGCCGTGGCTCCCGAACACCCCGCCAGGAACAGCAGGCCGGCTGCACCCGCAGCGATCCATGATTTATTCCGCATCTGCCTGACCTCCTGCTGTCTTCATGTAGTTGTCCAGACGGGCCTGTGTCTGTTCGTCCTCGAACGTGATCTTCAGTTTGGATGCCGCCTCCTGCATGATCTTCATGGACAGACCGGTGTCGCTGCCGAGCAGCGCATACAGCAGTTCATCCCGGACGTCTTCATTGTCAGACTCGTGAATCGCAGTCACATCATCTTCATCTACTGTGACCTTCACCATGCTTTTGGCGCCTGTGGACGCATCTGTCACAGTGATCCAGTCTGTTGTCTCGCCCTTTTTCAGGGACAGCGCGGCGCTGACGGCTTCCGCAGCCACCACGCCATTGCCCTGGGCTGCATCATCCGCATCGATATACCCCGCGAAGCCTTCCTTGTCTGCTGTGGCTGTATCATCCGAGAAGGCAGTGGCCGCATCTGCGAAGGTGCCGGATTCCAGTGCCTTGTCAATGCTGTCGACTTTCTTCTGCTCGTCCTCTGTCAGCGACTCGGGGTTGGAAACCGTGACCTTGATCTGGGATACGGTCCGCGGCTGCTTGTCCTTGAGCGATTCCTTCAGTTCCTCGAAGTGCGCATCCACATAGGTGCGGTCCAGTTCCTTTTCCTTTACGTTGACCAGACAGTAGTCGTACAGGTCGTCGTAGCTCGCAAAGCCATAGGAGGCCAGTTCCGCGGAAATGGCTTCCTTGTATTTATCCGAACTCTGTCCCCGGACATTCTGGTCAATGGTTTTCTCCATTTCTTTCGCTTCCTTCTCCAGGTTCGACGTGGTCTGCACAGACTGGGAAACCACGGCATTTTTATACAGATTGTAAAGCAGCTGTCCGTCAAAGGGCGCTCCCTGGTCATACAGCTCGTCGGCAGTGATGTCGCGTTCTGCAAGGGAAGCAATCACGTCCTTGCCGTCTGCCTGACGGCCCGGGACGTTGTTCCGGTTTGCGTCGTAAATAAAATAGCCGGTGGCACCTGCCAGGGCCACAATGACCACGACCACGAACCAGTTCGATCTGATCCAATCAGACATAGTTGTCCTCCTTGTGTGTTCAACTGTTAAATTATACACTTCGTCAATTCTTCCGTCAAAAACCCCTTTACCTAAAGGGGATTCGACGATTTTTAATGAGGTTCATTCATTTTTGGAGTAAAATTGGAGCATTTTTCTACGCCAGAATGTTCGGGATTTCGTCTTCAAAAGCCCTTGCGATGGCCTCCGCTTTCCTTAAATCAGTTGTCTCTGTATAGACCTGCAGAGACATTGCTGCTGATGCATGGCGTGCCAAATCAGCAACTGTTTTCAAGTCAGTCCCGGCCAGCACAAGATTCGTGATGTAAGTGTGCCGGAGCATATGCGGATGGAAATCAAACCCAAGCTTTTGCGCTGCAGTCCTGATTGTATTACCGGTGTTTCTCGGATGCAGCCAACGTCCCTCTTCTGTACAGAGAATCAGGGGATAGGGGTTGTAGTCTCTCCATTCCTTCAAGGATTCTATCAATGGTTCAGGGACAGGTAAAACGGCATTCGATTTTTCTGTCTTCGTCATATCCCTGATATAGAAATCTTTGACCTTTAGCCTGGTGTAGGTCAGCTGCTTGTTTATCCGGATTGTCCGGCTCTGGAAATCCACATCATCCCATGTCAGAGCACAGGCTTCTGCGATTCGCAGTCCCAAATAGTAACCAAGCATCAGGAACACTCCTTTAGATCCGGAAGTAAACTCGTCTTTCGCGTGTGATACCAGATTCAACAGCGATTTGAAATCTGTCTCCGAAAGGTAGTCGCTGCTGCCGGCTTTCTTTCTGCTGTGATTTACGCCTGAGGTCTGTACCAGATTGATTGGCCAGCTGGCGATGTATCCGGATTTGACAGCCAGATTCCCAATCCCGGTCAGTACGGTTTTGGTAGTTGCGACGGCAGATTTTCCCACAGTCGACATATCTGTGAAAAAGCTCTGCAGTTCTGGGTAGTGCAGTTCTTTGATATCTGCGTTTCCCAGAACAGGCAGGATGTGTTTATTGTAATTGTCCCTATACAGGCTGATCGTGTTCGGGGAGTATCCCGGCAGCTTGATCATCTGCTGGAAAAGCTCATCAACAGTATGAACGGTGTTGTCCACCACCAGTCCTTTGGCCAGATCGGACTGGACAGCCGCGGCATGCACCTGTGCTGCCTTTTTTGTCGGGAAGCCGGACTTGCTGTACTTCTTCTTTTTCCCGTACCTGTCTTTGTACTCGAAAGTGACTCGCCAGGTATAGCCGGACTTTGATTTCTTTGATTCTCGCTTATCAAATCGCATAGAAAAACCATCCTTTCTGTTCGTCAGGATGGTACAATCACTAATGCTTTGAGGTTGGTTATACCATCCTTTGCCTCCCTCGCCGGCTGCATCCGGCGGGGGAGTTTTTTTTGTTGTTGTTAAAGGAGTCGAAATCGACCAGGTAGCAAATTGCGTTCTATGCAAAATGCTCAGAACACCATTTTCAACGCTTGACGAAAATGGTGTGGCTGTGAACCGTTTCCAAAATGGAAAGAGTTCAAATCATTAAAACAAAAGGCCCTGCGTCTCTATAGAAACACAGGGCTGGAGCCGCTGGGGCTCGTGTGTGGCTTTCACAGCCGTGCTCCCTACTCTAGGCCGGGAGCGATGGAAGCAGATATAATCTCTTCCTGAATGTATTCACATTTTTATCAGTGAACGCCTGTGTCTTCAACTATTTAGTTAATCATCCCCATCAGAGCATTTTCCAGAACACGGCTGAAATTGATTCCTTTTTCTTCCGCAGCAGCTTTAAGCCATGCGGGGATAGTGGTATTGGTTTTAACTCTGCGGTTCCGGTATTCTTCGTGCAGTAGCTCCGGATAAATCGTGATAGGGGTAACGACATTACCAGCTGTGTCCTCAGCGCTCAGAGACTGAGAAGGTTCCGGGATTTCTTCGCTTTCTTCTTCCAAAGTGTAGTAGTGCATGGAGAGAGCGTCTTTTGCAATACGGGCGGCCTGATCAATGGTTTTTCCGGATGCTACACACCCTGGGAAATCAGGAAAGTAAACGCCATACCCTGAATCACAGGGCTCCATAACGGCTAAATAGGTTTTTGTTTTCATGATTCTTTCGAAGATATACAGGGCAGGAGAGCTTATTTCAGCCCTGCCTGTTTAAGGATGCTGTTGGCGGTTCCCTTAGGGACTTCGTCTGACCAGCTGTGGGGGGCGATGGTCACGAGTCCTTTTTTCTCAGGATGCTTGTACTGTCTGTGACTGCCTCTTTGTCTGGTGACCATCCAGCCATCTTTCAGTATCAGTTTTTCCATCTCCCTGTATGTCATCTCCAACCTCCTTATGCCTATATTATACGCCTAAATATACGTATGTAAAGTGTTTTGATTATTTAATCCTCAGTTATCCTGAGTTTATATTTACCAAGTACCCGGAAGTCATCTTCCGGGGTTATTAATATCGGCTATTTATAAACTTTTGAAACTCCGTATTGAGCTTGCTCGGGAGTAAATCCTTCAAATTCCAATTGCTCGATTAAGCCATCATAAGAGAAAGACATAGTATCGAGATAATCTTGGGCTTTGTTCGCTGCTTGTTCGTTCCAATCAGGGTTTATTTTATCTACCGCATAAGTTGCCTCTTCGTTAGAGAAACCCTCATCCAACTGTTCAATCAGACCGGACCTACTGAATGACATAAAGCTCAAATATGATTGAGCCCTGTTGACGGCATTTTTCTGTCCTGCTGATTCCGTTGGTGCTGTGGCTTTTGGAGTTTCTCCTTTTGTCTCTGTTTCCTCTTTAGCTTGCTCTTTTGGTTTTGATGGTTCTTTTGTGTTTGCACCTGATGTATCACCGTCTTCATCGACTTCGTCAAAAGCTGGTGTCAAAACAAACAGCCCCAGAACTGTATCCTCCCCAGGTACTACCCCTACGCTGAGCTTTAAGTGATTGTCAATTGCTTCTCCACTTCCATAACCGTATTCATACACAGCAGATCGGCAACGTTCTACTGCTGTGGTCATCAAATCGCCAGAATAACCAGAAAACATCTCCAATACTCCCGTCATCAGAGAAAAATCAGCAGGCAGTATCTCGTTAATATCTGCGGTATAAAAAACGAAAGCTAATGCAGATAATCTGTCGAACTCTCAGTCCATCGTTACTTCGGCGGTTAAGGTGCTGCTTAAGTCGACCCTGTCATAACCGTTATCTACTTGGTAATATTCCAAGTCTTTGCCTACTATTCCTTCCAGCCTTTCTTTCAGATTGCTTTTGCTAATTAAAAAAGCTGAATGGTTCGCATTCATAGGAATTTGCGAGTCCAATCTTGTTTCTGCCTCTGCTGTTTTGCTTGTTGCAGTTTCGGTTTTGCTAGGCTGAGTTGCGGTAGCGCATCCAGTCAGCATAAGAGACGTAAGACCTATAGCCAGTAGTTTTTTCATAATCAAATATCCTTTCTTAATTTTCTGTCATTCGCATACGGTACTTCCCTAACACACGGAAATCATCATCCCGCTGGATAGGAATGGGGTCATATCGCGGATTTTCAGAGAATAGCCACATACTCCCATCCGGGAGCTTTTTAAATCTCTTGCAGAAATACTCCCCATTTAGACTGAACGCACCTATACATCCAGGGTCGATGGATTCTGTCTGCTCAAATACGATATAGTCACCGTTTAATATTCGAGGCTCCATTGAGTCGCCGTATGCAGGATTGGCAAAATAGTGACACGCTTTTGAAATCATCGTGTCTGGAACTCCAAGATAGTCTATCGGCTGCTCATCCACCCATTTACCAGTACCGCAAGAAATCGGATCATAGACAGGCACGGTGTTTAAGTGGATTTGCAGGCGCTCAGGGGACAGCATGTTGCCACGTGGCTGTGTTGGCTTTGGGTTTAACCGAATCTGTGTATCATCCATCGTTGCCAGCAAATCATCGGCAGTCATCCCAAGGGCTTGAGCAATCTGTGCAATTTTGGGGAGCGTGAGACTCAGCTTGTTTTGTGTGTCGGATTCCAACTTGCTCACATAAGATGGGCTGATGCCACTCAAATGTGCAAATGCACGCATTGATAAGCCGTGTTCATCTCTATAGTTCTTTATCATCTGACCGATACGCATACTGTCGCCTCCTTGTCTACTTTATTATACAAATATCTGAGATGAGTGCACACAAAAATGGACAAATATCCCTTGACTACAATAGTGAACACGGTTAAGCTGTTGGTGTGCACTAAAGTGTACAGGAAAGGAGATGTTTTCGATGGATAACAAGCTCAAGGAAATCCGAGAGTCCAAAGGGCTCTCTCAGGAAGATTTAGCCGAAAAGAGTGGTGTATCACGAGCTGTAATCTCTTCGCTTGAGTGTGGTCACCGCTCAAGCATCACATCAAGAACAATGTCGGCTCTGGCAACAGCTTTGCAAACACCGGCAACTGAAATTTTTTTCTTCAAATAGTTCACTATAGTGAACACCTAGAAAGGACACACATGGAAGAAAAAGAAAATCCCTCAGCGGCGACCGAGGGATTGGAAAATTACTGTCTGTATCGATGCAAGGACAGATCGCCTGGTTGCCCGGAAAAGCCAGATCTTGAATGTGCGAATTACATGATGCGCATCAAGGCGAATACAAGAGTTAAGGCCTGGGCATGCATCCTCCTGATTCTAGCCACTGCTGTATTAGTTGTGTGGCTATGGTGGATAGGACTGCCACAACAAAGGGTAGAAGAACCGAACCAAAAATGCGTGAGATCGTCTGATTCTTTTTCCAGCGAAGATACCGCACATAACGAGTGGTGACATAGGCCTTGCGGTCAGATGAGGGAGTCTTATCTGCAAGGGTGTCATGAAACGAATAGCGGACTACAACAAGCTTTTCCCGAAGAAGGGCGGCTTCATACGGCCCCAGCACATCGGCGTTTCTTCGAAATCGGTAAAGCACATATAATCGGATTCTTTCAGGCCAGAAAAGGTTTAGGTTTGAAAAATCTTCATTCATCGACTCTATTTCCTTTCTTTCACAGAAAGGATAACAGAAAGGAAATCTCATGGAAGCTACATATTTTAACCCGTTGCTCACCTACACAATCGAGGATGTAGCGGGTCTCATGCACTGCGGCAGGGAGTCTGTGAACACATGGCTGGAAACAGGCATCCTGCAGGGCATCAAGACGGGGAAGGCAACAGTCATCCCCAGCGGAGAACTGGCCAGATTCCAGGAAGAATACCTGGGGCAGAACGTGTGCAATCTCAAACGGGCGCTGGATGCTCTCAAGGCAGTGAAAGGAAGGGCGCAGGCATGATCATCACCATCAAAGGAAGACGGTACCGGCTCTCACCGGGGCTGACCGAGTTCGTCCGTGGGTTCCAGCAGGGACTTGGCTGGGGACTGGCCTTCGGGGCAACCATCCTGATCGTAGCCGGTATCCTCCTGGCATCATGGAGGCTCCCGTGACCGAGTATCAAATCATCAAAGAACTTGATGGTTTCCGGATTTGGGAGCACAAGCGAGTCGCAGGATGGGCGATGGGATTTGATTACATGCAGCCACTGGATCTGTACGACGACTACTCAAAAGCGGCACTTGCCCGGGTCGAGCTTTACCGGAAACTTCCACTCTCTGAAATGTGGATGGAGGAATAGGGATTAAAGCTATGCCAAAAGTAACTAGAGTTGAAGACCTGGACACAGGCGTCATCTTTCCAACGCTGGCGGAATGTGCAACAGCTCTGGATGTTCGACCACATGAGCTATCCGCAGTAGCCAGACTATGTGGACCGGAAGCTACGGTTCGGAGACATCGCCTGAAATTTATCGCTGGTGATAAATGCCGATCAAAAAAAGTGCAGTGCGTGGAAACTGGAACTATTTTTCCGAGTGCTAAAGAGGCTGCAAAGTTTGCCGATAGAAGCCCGTACACACTTCACCATGCAGCTCAGAAAGGGATCAAAAGCGGTGGTTTCCGCTGGAGATATCTCGATGACCATTAAAAAGGCCTGATCTACTAAGGACCAGGCACTAAAACAACCAACCAAAGTATATCAGACAGGTGTCAGGCCGGTAAGACCGGGATACATGGAGACGTAAAAAAGCCGTGCCCATACGACTGAAACTTACATTCCATTGATAAAACTCCTTCTAGATCCGTCTCCGGGCAGGGTATCCCGGTGTTACGGACCTGACACTTAGAAGGGAAACATGAAAGACAAATACAGCGTTCATTCGGATTTCGATATCCGAAAACATAAAAAACACTTTACGGACTATCTGGAAGTCATCATCCATCCAGACGGTTCGATCCACTACGCAGTTCCAAGTCACCAGGAGTACATGATCAGATTCATCTGCAAACGTGATGGCATCGCCCGAGCGCAGCTGGAAGCTAGATGCCCGCGTGAGTACTACTTTGACTTCATGACATGGCTTTGCAAAGAGAGCGGATGCGTCAGCGTATGGTCTGACATGATCCAAGCCGTTTCTTTCACGAGAGCCCAGGTAAAAGCTCTGGATCAGCTGCGGGAAGCCAATGTACTGCACCTGGACATGGCGGAGGGATTCGCATGCTGATCATCAAGACAATGACCGGTCAAGCGGTCAACGCGGAACAGATGGTGTCGTTCTTCGTCTCCAGCGAGGAAAAGACACAGTACCAGGCAGTGAATTCCAAGGATGACAAAGGATGGACATATCCCCTTGGACTGTACCTCAGTCCTGAGCGGGCCATCGAAGAGCTGAACAAATTGATCGAGTTTCTGAGTAAGAGGAACAACGGAGTCTACGTGATGGAAGACTACGTCATCACTGGAAAGGATGCATCATGAGCGTCAAGATAACACAGCTGGAAGCCGAAAACGTCAAGCGTATCAAGGCTGTCAGTCTTACCCCGGCACAGAACGGCCTGACCATCATCGGCGGAGATAACAACCAGGGCAAGACGTCTGTACTGGATGCACTTGCATGGGCGCTCGGAGGAAACCGCTTCAAACCTTCCAATGCCCATAGGGATGGATCCATGACAGATCCTGAGCTGCGTGTGACGCTCTCCAACGGATTGCTGGTGGAGCGCAAAGGCCCAAACTCTAGCCTCAAGGTCACGGATCCGTCAGGATGCAAGTCAGGCCAGACCATTCTGGACAGTTTCGTGTCAGCCATGGCCCTGGACATTCCGAAGTTCATGGAAGCCACTGACCGGGAAAAAGCCAACTACCTGCTGCAGATCATCGGAGTCGGACCGCAGCTAGAAGCGCTGGAGAAGAAAGAGAAGTCGCTTTACGACACCAGGACTGCAACCGGAATCATGGCAAGGCGGAAAAAGGCCCATGCAGATGAACTGCCTGAATGGCCGGATGTAGGAACAACACCTGTCTCTGCTGCAGAGCTTATCCAGAAGCAGCAGGATATCCTTGCCGTCAACGGTGAGAATGCCCGGAAGCGTCAGATGAAGGACCGCATCGCTCAGGAGCTTGAAGCTGCAAGGAACGAGCGTGCCAGGCTTGCATCCATGCTGGCTGCAGCAGAAGACAACGTCAAGCATCTGACTGCGGATCTGGAAACCGCATCCAGAGATGCACTGGATCTTTACGATGAGTCGACCGCAGAGATCGAAGAAAGCATCCGCAATATCGAAGAGACCAACGCCAAGATCAGACAGAACATGGACAAGAAACACGCCATCATCGAAGCGTCTGAGCTGGCAGAAGAGTACCGGAGCTTGAGTGAGCAGATCGATGGAGTCCGGAAGGAAAAACGTGACCTGCTAACTGGTTCTCCGCTTCCTCTGCCTGGACTTGCAGTTTCTGAAGGCAAGCTGACCTATCAGGGGCAGCTGTGGGACGGAATGAGCGGGTCCGATCAGCTGAAGGTGGCCACCGCCATTGTCCGCCAGCTGAATCCTGAGTGTGGATTTGTGCTGCTGGATAAGCTTGAGCAGATGGACAGCAGGACCCTGAAAGAGTTCGGCGACTGGTTGGAATCCGAAGGGCTGCAGGCTATCGCAACGCGAGTCAGTACCGGCGATGAGTGCTCAATCATCATCGAGGATGGCCGGGTCAAAGGCTCAGAAAAGAAAGAAGAAAAGGAGGGGAACTGGAAATGGTGAGCATTTCGACAGGCCGCCAGGGCGGCGCGGTCAAGATCGTCATCTACGCCCAGGAGGGGTGGGGGAAATCGTCCTTTGCATCTCTCTTCCCGGACCCTCTGACCATCGACACAGAGGGAAGTACCAAGCATCTGGATATCAGACGCATCGACCAGGTGCCGAAGTCATATCCTCAGTTCCTGGACATCCTGAGCTTTGTGGAAGCCACGAGGCCTTGCAAGACACTGATCATCGACACCGCCGACTGGCTGGAGGCTTTGATGATCCAGGACCTGTGTGCCCAGCGGGGATGGGATGGCATCGAATGCAAGGACTATGGCAAAGGTTATGTCTACCTCGAAGAAATGTTTGGCAAGCTCCTGAATCGCCTGGAAGACCTGGTGCAGTCCGGCATCAATGTCGTGATGTGTGCCCATGTGGTCACCAAGGCTTTCACCAGCCCGACAGAAAGCGGCAGCTGGGACAGGTATGAGCTCAAGCTGCAGAAGAAAGACTGCGCCAAGCTCAAGGAATGGGCGGATGTGGTCCTGTTCGGACGCTTCCGGGATGTGGTCATGGCCGTGGACAAGGAAGGCAAGAAGCTGAAGGCCAAGGGCGGAGAGGTCCGTGTGATGCACACGATCCGGACAGCTGCCTGGGACGCCAAATCGCGATTTGACCTGTCTCCGGAAATCGTTTTCGAGAAGGGCATCCTGCCGGCTGAGATTGCCGGGATCCTGCAAGGTACTCCGGCACCGGATGTCAAACAGCCAGACCTCATACCTGAGTCGCAACCTGCCATCGCAGAACCGAAGGCGGAAGCTCACGCATCAGAGTCTGCTCCCGCAGAGGAAACTGCGAAGGCAGAGGGTGCATGGCGGGATGGAGTCGATACCAGGCTGCTGCAGCTTATGGATTCAAATTTTCTGACAGAGGAAGCCATCCGGGAAGCTGTGAGCAGGAAAGGCTGGTTCCCGAAAGAGACTCCCATCAGCAAATATCCACAGGACTTTGTAGACCGGATGCTCATCGCACACTGGCAGCAGATGGTGGACTTCATCAAAGCACAGGGCCTGGACTTGCCCTTCTAGAAAGAGAGGAATCATAACATGAGCAACGCAACAGATTACGAAGTCATTTCCATGACCGATGAGGTCGTCGACAATTCGTTCCAGCCCATCCCTGATGGCATCTACGAATTCAAATACCTGGGGTATACCAACGGAAACCACGCGCCTGATCAGTATGACGACCACTCTTACCCCACAGTCATCTGTGACCTGGAAGTGGCTGATGGACAGGGCGGAAGCCGGAAGATGAAAGAGACACTGAAGCTCATCAAGAAAGCTCAGTACAAGATCGCGCAGTTCTTCATGTCACTGGGGGAAAAGCCCAACGAAGCTACCGGAAAGGTCACTCCCGCCTGGAACTCCGCCATCGGGCAGACAGGGACAATCAAGCTTGAGACGATCAAGCTCAAAAGCTCCGGGAACGACTACCAGACGCGGACATTCCTTTCTCCGGAATCTGCAGCAGAAGAGCGGAAGAAGCTGGCAGCAAAAGCATCTCAGGCAGCAGGCAGCTGGAGCGGTAACGGAGGCTGGTGATGCAGCTCCGTCCATATCAGGAGGAAGCGAAACAGGCGATTTTTGAGCAGTGGAAGCAGGGAAACCGCAAGACCCTGCTGGTGCTTGCCACAGGACTTGGTAAGACCATCGTTTTCTGCTCAACCATTGAACAGTGTGTGAAAGAGGGCCAGCGGGCCCTCATTCTTGCACACAGGGGAGAATTGCTGACTCAGGCGGCTGAGAAGCTGCACAAGACCACAGGGCTTATCGCCTCGCTGGAAAAGGCAGAGAGCAGCTGTCTGGGAGACCCCGCCAGGGTCGTGGTTGGATCCGTCCAGACGATGCAGAGCGACAAGCGCCTGGCCCGCTTTCCCAAAGACTACTTCCACACAATCGTCGTAGACGAAGCCCATCACGCTTTGTCTGACGGCTATCAGAGAGTGCTGGAGCATTTTCCGGATGCGCAGGTGCTGGGAGTCACGGCGACCCCTGACCGGGGAGATAAGCGAAATCTGGGTCAGTATTTCGACTCCATCGCTTACCAGTACGACATAGCCCAGGGCATCCGGGATGGATACCTGAGCCCGATCAGAGCGCTCACCGTGCCTTTGAGCATCGACCTGACGGATGTGTCAGTACAGGCTGGTGACTACTCTTCCGGAGACCTGGGAGAGGCGCTGGAGCCGTATCTGGAGCAAATCGCTGATGCCATGCTGGAGCATTGCCAGGGGCGGAAGACCATCGTTTTCCTGCCTCTAGTGGCAACCAGTCAAAAGTTCAGGGACATCCTCGAGAGCCGCGGTTTTCGGGCCGAGGAGGTCAACGGGACCGACTCTCCGGAGTCCCGGAAAGCCAAACTGCACGCTTTCGAGTCTGGCCAGCTGGATGTTCTCTGCAACAGCATGCTGCTGACAGAGGGATTTGACTGTCCATCCATCGACTGCGTCATCTGCCTGAGACCGACCAAAGTTAGGAGCCTTTACACCCAGATCGTCGGGCGTGGAACCCGTCTGCATCCCGGGAAAGATTACTGCCTTATCCTGGACTTTCTTTGGCACTCTGAGCGCCACGAGCTGTGCCATCCGGCGCACCTGGTGAGCGAGGACCCTGCAGTCCAGGCCAAAGCCACGGAAATGATGGAGGAAGCTGCCGAAGATGAGGATCCGCAGATGTTCGACATCGAGGATCTCGTGGTGGAAGCGGAAAAAGAAGTCGTTGCGGAGCGGGAAGCCAGTCTGGCCAAGCAGCTCAAAGAGATGAGCCAGCGGAAAAGCAAATTTGTGGATCCGCTGCAGTGGGAATTGTCCATCAACACCAACGAGCTGGCATCTTACGAAGAAACAATGCCCTGGGAGATGAAGCCTATCACAGAGAAGCAGAAAAGAGCTCTGGAAAAGGCAGGCATCAACCCTGATGAAATCGACACTAATGGCAAGGCTTCGCTGATCCTGAACAAGCTGACCAAGCGTCGGGATGCAGGACTCACCACACCGAAGCAGATCCGCTTCCTGGAAAAAAGAGGTTTCCGGAAAGTCGGGGAGTGGCGCTTTGAGGAGGCGCGAGGCCTCATCGACCGGATCGCAGGCAACGGCTGGCGTATCCCGTCAGACCTGTACCCGGTAGGTGACTACAAGCCGGCCAGCCTGTCGCCCAGACCGTACTACTCACAGTCATGGGGAAACGCAACCTGGTAAGGATGTGATGATATGCCAGAAAACAGAGAGGAGTTCATCCGTGAGCTCCTGACATTTATCGATCCGGATCTGGACTATGACAGCTGGCTGGCTGTCGGGATGGCCATCAAAGACGAAGGGCTGGAGATTGACGTCTGGGATGAGTGGAGCAGGAAAGGCCGAAAATACAAGCCAGGCTGCTGCGAGGCTCACTGGGACACCTTCAAGAGTACAGGCATCACAGGGGCATCCATCACGCATCTGGCCAAAGAAGGCGGCTGGGCACCGAAGCCCAGGGATGACAGTGGCTGGGAACCGATTTCTATGGAGGACGCAGTCCAGCCGGGTGAGTGGGTGCCCAGAAGGGACCCACTCAAGCCGCTGACAGATGATCCTGCCCAGCAAATGATCCGTTTCCTGCAGACGGCTTTTCAGGACGGCGACCAGGTCAACATTGTGGCAGCCTCGAAGTTTGATGAGACCCGCGGCAAGTGGGTACCGGCAAACCGGGGCTTCACCTATCGCCTGGACTACATCCTGAAAACGCTCAAGACAGGTGGTATAGACAGCCTGATCGGAGAGCGCAGCAGGGAAGCGGGTGTCTGGGTGCGGTGCAATCCAATGGACGGCCATGGCGTCAAAAACGAGAACGTGACCGATTTCCGGCACGTTCTGGTGGAGTCTGACTCCGTGGACCTGGAACGACAGATAGAGGTCTTCCGGGAGCTGGAGCTGCCTATCGCGACACTGACAACGTCAGGGAGCAAGTCTGTCCATGCGCTGGTGAAAATCAATGCTCCGGATCTGGATACCTACAGACGGCGTGTGCAGGCGGTCTTCAAAGCCTGCCGCGATTCCGGTCTGGACATTGACGAGCAGAACAAAAACCCGGCCCGGCTGTGTCGTCTGGCCGGCGTAGAGCGGGGCGATAAGCTGCAGTCGCTCCTGGCTGTGGACATCGGATGCAGGAGCTTCGAGGAGTGGGAAGAAAACCTCCAGATCGATGCTCTGCCGGAGTTTGACAGCCTGTCAGACTGGTTCGACAACCCGCCGCAGCTGCCTCCGGAAACCATCCGGGGGATCCTCCGGAAAGGGGAAAAGCTGGTGCTTACAGGCCCATCAAAGGCCGGCAAATCCTTTGCCCTGATCCAGCTGGCAATCGCCTGTGCGACTGGCGGCTGGTGGATGGGGCGCATCAAATGCGAGCCGCAGCGAGTCATTTACATCAACTTTGAGCTGACGAAAGCCAACGCCGCAAACCGCATCATCGACACCTGGAAGGCTGTCAGATCGGGCACAGAAGGCATCCAGAATCTCTCTGTCTGGAATCTGCGGGGGCAGGTGGTGAGTGCAAAAACCATCGTGGATACCATCATCAGACGGCACAAGGCAAGCGCCAATCCCGCGGACCTGTATATCTTCGACCCCATCTACAAGCTGAATCTGGGCGACGAAAACGCCGCCAAGGACACCAACGAGCTGATGAGGGAGTTTGACCGGCTGTGCACCCAGACAGGGGCAAACATGGCCTATGCCCACCATCACGCCAAAGGCTCACAGTTCGGCAAGAGAGCCCTGGACAGAGGCTCCGGAAGCGGGGTCATTGGCCGGGATGCAGATGCTGCGATAGACCTGGATTTCCTCTGGGTTCCGGAGAAGATCAGGCGGGAAAAGGCAGCCTATTACAAGGATGACAGCTGGATGAAAGCCACTGCTCTGAGGGTTGAAATGACGCTCAGAAACTTCGAAAGCAAACCTCCATTTAATGTCTGGTTCCGGTATCCGAAGCATGAATATGACGGCTCAAAGGAGTTCCAGGCACTGCGTGGAGAGGCTGAGAAAGACAATTTCGCCAGGGCTGCGGACGGCAAGCAGAAGAAGAAAGAGGAGACGGATTCCCGGATAAAAGAGGCTCTGGAGGCAGCCATCGAAGCCGACGGATTTGCACAGATTGGTGACATCGAAAGCTCCACAGGCCTCAGCAGAAAGCGAATCAGGCAGTATCTGGACACCTCCGAAGGGTACGAGAAGGACAAAAACGGCAAGATTTCGAGGGTGGGATTATCCGGAAAGTCCCAGTCACAGGTTGATGACTGAATGGGTAGGATTATCCGGAAAGTCCCAGTCCCACTACACAAAAGCGTCAGGGTGGGATTATCCGGAAAATCCCAGGTTCAGGGGGTGGGTGGGATTTTCCTACCCACAAGGGGTAAAAAGTCCCAGTCCCACCCCACCAAGGCCCAAGGACCTAACTGGCTGGCCAGAGGCGCCAGACAGTCCAAGGGCCAGGTGGGCCGAGCGCGGGAAAATCACACTCAGAAAGAGCAAAAGAAAGAAATGATATGACAAAGTTAAAAAGTGCAAACCGCAGAAAACACTCAGGCAAAGTAGCAGATGCCATGAGAGCTGCTGCGAAAAGAATGCCACCCCTCAGGCACAGCATCCCGGGGGAGCCGTTCGACATCATGAAGTCGGAAGCCTGTGCGTGGCTGCTGAATCAGCCAGATGTCCGTAACTGGGTATGGGACAGAATCAAGGACAATTCAGCGATTTCCTACGATCCGGAATCAGGGACATGGAGCGGCAGCGTATGAGCGAGATGATCAGCTTCGTGATACCGGGCAGACCGCCGAGGGCGACCGGTCAGATGCGCAAAGCTGTGCGGACATCTCATGGGGTGCGGTTCTACGATCCGCCGCATGTGGCGGCAGCAAGGAAGCGGCTGCTTGAGGGAGTGAAGCCCTATGCTCCTGAGACTCCGCTGGAGGGTCCGGTCAGGCTGCGATGCAAGTGGGTCTTTGAGGCAAGCCGGAAGAAAGACTGCGGGACCTGGAAGACTACCAGGCCAGATACGGATAACATGCAGAAACTGCTCAAGGACTCCATGACAGCAGCGGGTTTCTGGAAGGACGATGCACAGGTGGTCGTCGAAGTGTGCATGAAGACGTGGGATGAAAGGCCAGGCATCCATGTCACAGTGGAGCTGCTGAACTGATGCTGCCGCAGATCAGGGAGCAGGCAGGCTGCAGAATCGCAGCTACGAGAACCAGCAGGGACAGAATGTTGAGATCACAGAAGTCATCGTCGAATCCATGGACCTGCTGGACAGCAGGAACAACGGCACACAGCCCGCTGACAGGCCGAAAAGCACTTACGCCGGATATTCACCCGTCCAGACACAGAATCGCTCCTACGGGGCTGGAAATGGCCGTCAGAGCGGCTTTGGATATGACGGGAATGTCAGACCCAGTCACGACAACCCCTACAGCCCGGATGAAACGCTGGCGCTGGAAGCTGACGACCTGCCGTTTTGAGAGAGGGAAAAACAGACATGGAAACAATCAAAATCGCTGACGAACACCCCATGATTTTGCAGCAGCGGGCAGCCATGAGAGCGGTCCATCGGGAGCTGAACGAAGCAAAGGAATACGGCCAGAAATACCGTGTCTCAGACCTCGAAACCAAGCTCAGAAGGATGAGAAAAGACCTCAAAGAGGCCTACGAAAACTTGCACAAAGCGGGGTGGAAATAATGCCTGAAATCATGAAGCCGAAGGTCTCCATGGAGTGGGACGACAAGGCCACACTGCTGGGCGGCCGGTTTGTGAAAGTCTACCGATGCGCCGACTGTAACCGGCAGCTCCATCTGGGACAGGCACTCTGCAGCTGCGGGATGCCGCAGGTGTGGGAAGGAATCGAAGCCTGGGACAGGATCCACAAGGCACGGAAAGGGAAACGGAAATGAAAAATCACGAAAAATACGCAGCGGAAATCTCCGCCGCACTGGCAAATGCAGCAGACGGACCTCACGGAGTCCAGGAAATGACGCTGCTGACCTATCTGGAATCAGGATGCGTAGCTGCATTCGACGACTGTGACACCTGCCCTGTCTTCCAGAGCGGGGCCTGCCCCAGTTACGGATCCTCAGCCGCGCCGGACCCGGAAGAGATCGCCAAATGGTTGAATGCGGAGGTGGCAGCATGACGGAACTCATGGAGCGCAAGGCATTCGTCACCCGGTGGCGCAAGATGCTCAAGCTGCAGGCAAAACTGGATGAACGCATCGTCCAGGGCAATGGCATCACCTACAAAGACCTGCTGGAAGGCAACCGATACGTCTCAGCTATCCTTGACGAGCTGGGAGAACTCAACCACGAGCTGAAGGGGGACTGGTGCTGGTGGAAGAAGACGCAGACGCCGGTGGACGACAAGAAGGTGATGGAGGAATTCGTGGATGTCCTGCACTTCGTCCTCAGCTGGCAGCTTGCCCATCACGAGGTGACCGGGCTGCCGCTGTCGAAGTTCACCGCGATCGCGTTCAGCGAGTACGAAAACCCCATTGCCGCCACTGAGACACGGCGTGTCGTTTCCGCCTTCCAGCCGATGATGCTGCGCCTGAGTGAGTGGAACAACTATCCGCCAGTCAGTCAGCTCATGTGGTTGATGCGCAACCTCAAGCTGGATTTCAAGGATGTGTACCAGGCTTATCTGGCGAAGAACAAGATCAATCACCAGCGGCAGGACCATGGATACTGAGGTCGGCCATGAGAGTGATACAGGCAAAACACCGGAAATGGGGTCCTGTGACCTGCCTTGAGACAGGCGAGGTGTACGCGACTCCAAATGAGGCGGCCAAGGTCATTGGTCTAAAAACGAGCGAAATGGTCAGAAAATCCATTCTGCTGAAAAGGGATTGCAAAAGCCTGCATTTCGTCGATGGCAGGCTCACTGGCGACGCGCTGGAGAAAGCAAGACACGAGCTGGAGATTCAGGCGCGCCAGAACCTTCGCCGCAGCGTTCCCGATGAGTACGAAATCGGAATCCCCGTCAGGATCCTCAAGCCGGGTCTCATCACCTGCATGCCGGTGCCAGCACGAGGAGTCATCACAAACGTCGACATCGACGCACTCCATCCACTTACAGTCAGGACACGGGCCGGACTTGTCTACTACTTGAAACTGGAAGAAGTGCAACTTGCATAAATTGGTTAAATGATAAGAGTGGGACCTGGGATTCTGTCTGGGCAATGTCATCAAGCACATCGCACGTGCAGGCTGAAAAGCCGGAGAAAGCAGGGACAGCGACCTGCACAAGGCTATGGAGTATCTGCGAATGGAATTGGAGGATGAATAATGACTCTGGACGAAGAAATTGAAAAGGTGGACCA
>OFGX01000740.1_pt1 | contig 22553 bp, 15 predicted proteins | sample 1521831 | NCBI WGS metagenome assembly OFGX01 (sample SAMEA3504080, study PRJEB24116) | mouse gut metagenome | biome: mouse gut; feature: mouse-associated habitat; material: faeces | place: Denmark | collected 2011 | reverse complement strand
ATGTTGGGTCCTGTTTGTGTAGCCAGTCTGTTAGTCTATGTCTTTTTATTGGGGAATTGAGTCCATTGATATTAAGAGATATTAAGGAAAAGTAATTGTTGCTTCCTGTTATTTTTATTGTTAGAGTTGAGATTCTGTTCTTGGGGCTGTCTTCTTTTAGGTTTGTTGAAGGATTACTTTCTAGCTTTTTCTAGGGCGTAGTTTCTGTCCTTGTATTGGTGTTTTCCCATTATTATCCTTTGAAGGGCTGGATTTGTGTGCATTTGGTTTTGTCATGGAATACTTTGGTTTCTCCATTCATAGTTTATGAGAGTTTTGTTGGGTATGGTAACCTGGGCTGGCATTGGTGTTCTATTAGTGTCTGTATAACAACTGTTCAGGATCTTCTGGCTTTCATGGTCTCTGGTGAGAAGTCTGGAGTAATTCTAATAGGCCTGCCTTTATATGTTACTAGACCTTTTTCCCTTACTCCTTTTAATATTCTGTCTTAGTTTAGTCCATTTGTTGTTCTGATTATTATGTGTCAGGAGAAATTCTTTTTCTGCTCCAATCTATTTGGAGTTCTGTAGGCTTCTTGTATGTTCATGGGCATCTCTTCCTTTAGGTCAGGGAAGTTTTCTTTTATAATTCTGTTGAAGATATTTGCTGGTCCTTTAAGTTGAAAATCTTCATTCTCATCTACTACTATTATCTGTAGGTTTGGTTTTCTCACTGTGTCCTGGATTTCCTTGATCTTTAGAATTAGCATCTTTTTGCATTTTGTAATTTCTTTGATTGTTGTGTCATGTTTTCTATGGAATCTTCTGCACCTGAGATTCTGTCTGTCTTGTATTCTGTTGTTGATGCTCACATCTATGGTTCCTGATTTCTTTCCTAGTGTTTCTATCTCCAGAGCTCTCTCCCTTTGTGTGCTTTTGTTTTTTATTGTTTCTACTTTTATTTTTAGATCCTGGATGGTTTTGTTCAATTCCATCACCTGTTTGTTAGTGTTTCCTGTAACTCTCTAAGGGTATTTGCATTTCCTCTTTAAAGGCTTCTAGCTGTTTACCTGTGTTTTCCTGTATTTCCTTCTTAAAGTCCTCCATCATCATCATGAGAAGTGACTTTAGATCCATGTCTTGCTTTTCTGGTGTGATGGTGTATCCAGGACTTGCTATGGTGGGAGAGTTTGGTTCTGATGATGCCAAGTAACCTTGGTTTCTGTTGCTTCTGTTCTTATGCTTGCCTCCTGCCATCTGATTATCTCAAGTGCTTGCTGCCCTCAATATATCTGATTGGAGCCTGTCCTTCCTATAATCCCAGTTGATTCAGGACTCCTCAGAGTCCAGCTTTCTCTGTGATCCTTTGATTGTGGGCTCCTGTGAACCTGAGATTCTGGGTGTGTCAGAGTTTTTGGCAGTCAAGCTTCCTCTGAGACCCTGAAATACTGGTGTGACCCACCTTAGGATATCCTGAGATCCTGTTGTCCTGAGATCCTGCACGTGTTACAGTGCCTGGAAGTGGTGTTGCCATGCAGTCAGTGATCCTAAGATCACGTGGAGAGTCCTCTGGGGACTGTGGGGCTGTCCACAGACTCCACGCCCTAGGTGACTGGGTGCTGGCACTGACCAGAAGGGATTTGTGCCCCTGGTCAGGCCGGTTTTCTACTTCCCTTCTGCTGTGTAAGGTCCCGCACGATTGGATTGGAACGGATGTTGTGTTCCACTCACCAATGATCCTAAGATCGAGTGGAGAGTCCTCTAGCAACCATGGTGGTGTCTGCCAACTCTGCTCCCTAGGTGACAGGGTGCTGGTTCTGACTGGAAGGAACTTGTGCCCCTGGTCAGGGCAGTTTTCTGCTTCCCTTAGGCTCTTTTATACTGAGCCTCACTAGATTATTTACCTGCTTTAGGGTCCTGGGCACCTAGACATGCATACTTTAAGACATCAGCTCCTAGGCCTTCTATAAGGAAAGGAAACCAAAAAATTCAGTTAGTTTATAAATACTTTCCCATTGTCTCTTTTGAAGTACTGTATTGGATACTTTAACGTGACTTAGTTAAAGAAACTACATACATTTTACTTTGTTGTATATGCTTAACTTTTGTAGATTTATATAGAGGAGTATTTTGCTGCTATGTGTTTTCTATGCACTATGTGGTAGAATTGAGTGGGGAATGCTCTGGAATTGGAGTTATGGACAGTTGTGAGCTGCCATGTGGGTAATAGCACTCAAAACTCAATGCACTACAAACAAAACTAGATCGCTTAACTACCAAGCCATCTCTCCATAATATTTATGTTACTTATACGATGTTATAGATAATACGGAAAGTTTTATCATAAGGTCTATTGTCAACTTTAATGCAAAAATATAACTAAGAAACATTCCGTCAATATGTCTCGTGTTGGCTAATGGACCAAATGAAGACATTTTGAACTGTAACCATGACCCTGCTCCCCCATATTCACCTTGTGCACATGTGGTGTGTGCATTGATACACATGTGAAGGACAGAGACTGACACTGTCTTCCTCTCATTTTCCTGTGTCCCACACATGAGGAATTAAGTGTGTGGTGGTCAGAGGATTTGCCGCTTGGCAGTTCTCTTCTGCCACATTATGTGTTCTGGGTCCCTCAGTTTTAAAGACATGTTCACTCACCCAAAACCCTGGTGTGGTTGATTTACTCTCTTGAAGCACACTGACTCTCAGACTTGCAGGCAAGTAAGCTTTGGGGATCCCACATCTTCACTCAGGATTTCAGGGCAAGTGTTTTACCAGTTGAGTTTTACCGACCACCCTAGCCCCTTATTCTTATTCCTATTCTTATTCTGCACTAGGTTATGAAGGGGAACCAATCACACAACTGTAGATTTTCTGTAGTCCCCTTGCTTCTAGATCATTTTGTAGCTCTAAGGGGCTAATTATTCTTTACTTTGGAGCTTGATATAGATAATATAAGAATAAATTATAAATTTTAGTTTCCAGATATTCTTTTGCTCATTGAATGTTTTCTTTAAAAACACTGAACTGTCCAACTGTAGTTTTTCATTTTGTCAGTCCATTTATTTCCCACACATAACTTACATAGCTACTGTGTAGAATGTAGATTCTACTATCTCTCCAGATCTTCCTATTCTTATATCTTTATGTTCCTCTTCCCAGTCAAGTTTAACACACTCTATAAATTTATATTATGAAATGGAACGAGCCATACTCTTTGGAACCCTAGTTTCATTTTGCTTAAAGTCTTTTGAATATCAAGCATAGGTTATCACTTTGTAGGGATATTTACCCAATTTTGGTACTGGTCCAGGGGCACACTGAGGATTTTATGGCAAAGCATGAGGTCCTGCTTTGCTAACATTTAGCACCTGGATTACCATGGACACTTTATCTATTACCTTAGGAGTGTGTTGTGCTCCTGCTGGTAGTGAGGTATGGAAACACTACTCATGGGCATAGAACAAAAGAAATGAAAAAAAATCAAAGTAATGATGACTTAGGGTTTAGATTTTCATTTGTTATCAAAAATTTATATAGATTCAAGAGATCTGTAGAATTGCATCTATAGGTCATTCCTATGCAAGACCCAAAGCCTGTCAGTCATCCACAGGACACACACAGCTTATCAAAATCTGTGCAACAACCCCCCACAGCCTGTTAATTATTCATAGGAAAAGCCCACAGGCTGGCAGTCATCCATAAGAAGTGCCCAAGTCCTGTCAACCATTCACTGGAAACGTCCCCAGCCTGTCAGTTATCTACAAGCAACTCACAAATCCTGAGAGTCAACCAGAAGAAATAATCACAGCCTGCCAGTCATCCACAGAAAATTCCTACAGCCTGTCAATCATGCATAAAAAATGGCCATGGTCTGTTAATCATCTATAGGACATGCCCACAACTAATCAGTTTTGCATACAAAGTGTTCAAAGCCTGTCATTTGTGCATTGGAAACTCCTATAGCCTGTCAGTCATCCAATGGAAACACCCACAGCCTGTCAATCTTTCCTAGGATATCTCAGAGCCTGTCAATCATTCATAGGCAATGCCAACAGCCTGTCATTCAACCACATGTCCTGGCCACAGACTGTCAATCATCCACAGTAAACACATACCAACCCTGTCACTCGTCCAAAGGACAAGCCCACAATCGGTTAATCTTCAATAGGAAATGCCTATACCCTGTCAATCATTCACAGGAAATACCCAAAGCCTGCCAACCATACATAGTACACATCTACAACTTTTCAATACACACAGGAAACATGCACAGCCTTTCAGTCATCCACAGGATATGTCCACAGCCTGTCACTCATCTATAGTAAATGGCCGCTGCCTGCAAATCATCCATAGGAAATGTCCACAGCCTGTCAATCATGTATAGAAAGTACCCAAATCCTGTCATTTACCCACAATGTATACCCACAGCTTGTTAGTCATTCACAGGAAATTCCCACAGACTTTCAATCATTCATAGGATATACCCAGATCATGACAATTATCCTTAGGACATTCCCACAGCCTATCAGGCATACGTAACAATTACAGCTTGTCAATTATCCATAGCAAATACCCACAACCTTTCAGTCTTCATAGGAAAAGCCCATAACCTATCAACCATCCACAGAAAATAGCTACAGCCTGTTAGTTATACACATGGCACACCCCCAACCTGGCAATCATCTTGAGGAAAAACCTATATCCTATCAATCATCCATAGGAATTCCCCACAGCTTGAGAATCATCCATGAGAAATGCACATAGCTGATAGTCAAATACCGCAGGGATAGTGTGGGTAGCACTGGAGTGCAGACATACCTGTGAGCACAGGTAAGACTGGAGGGACCTGCCCAGAACCCTCAGGACACAGGATCGGAAGAACAGCCATGGACAGGTCCTTCTGGTTTCTGTCTGCACCCAGGAGCTGACACTGTGCCACAGCTTTTCATACCCAAATTCCTCTCAGAGAGACCTGGTCTCCCAGGAGTACTGACACACAGGCTTGCAGGAGGGACAAGTCACAGTCAGAGACAGTGAGACCAGCTAGCGCCAGAGATAACCAGATGTCAAGAGGCAAGGGCAAAAACATAAGCAACAGAAACCAAGCCTACTTGGCATCATCAGAACCCAGTTCTCCCACTACAGCGAGCCCTGGATACCCCAACACACCACAAAAGCAAGTCTCTGATTTAAAATCACATCTCATGATGATGATAGAGGACTTTAAGAAGGATGTAAGTAACTCCCTTAAAAATACAGGAAAACACAGTTAAACAGAAGTCCTTTAAGAGGAAACATAAAAATCCCTTAAAGAATTACAGGAAAATACAACAAACAGGGGAAGAAATTGAACAAAACCATCATCCAGGATCTAAAAATGGAAGTAGAAACAATAAAGAAATCACAAAGAGAGACAACCTTGGAGATAGAGCACCTAGGAAAGAGGTCATGAGTTATAGATGCAAGCATCACCAACAAAATACAAGAACTAGAGAAGAGAATCTCAGGTGCAGAAAAGACAATAGGAAACATTGACACAACAGTCAAAGAAAATGCAAAATGCAAAAAGTTCCTAATCCAAAACATCCAGGAAATCTAGGACACAATGAAAAGACCAAACTTAAGGATAATAGGTATAGAAGAATGTGAAGATTCCCAACTTAAAGGGCCAGTAAATATCTTCAACAAAATTATAGGAGAAAACTTCCCTAATTTAAAGAAAGAGATGCCCATGAACATACCAGAAGCCGACAGAACTCCAAATAGATTGGACCAAAAAAGAAATTCCTCCTGACATATAATAATTAGAACAATAAATAGACTAAATAAAGACAGAATATTAAAAGCAGTAAGGGAAAAATGTCAAGTAACATATAAAGGCAGACCTATCAGAATTACACCAGACTTCTCACCAGAGACTGAAAGGTAGAAAAATCCTAGGCAGATATCATACAGTCCCTAAGAGAACAAAAATGCCAGCCTAGGCTACTTTACCAGCAGAACTCTCAAATACCATTGATGGAGAAACCAAGATATTCCATGACAAACCAAATTTACACCATATCTTTCCATAAAACCAGCTGTACAAAGAATAATAGATGGAAAACTCCAAAACTAGGAGGGAAACTACACCCTAGAAAAAGCAAGAAAGCAATCTTTCAACAAACCCAAAAGAAGATATCCACAGAAACATAATTCCACCTCCAACAACAAAAATAACAGGATGTAACAATTACTTTTAATCAATAACTCTTACCATAAATGGACTCAATTCCCCCCAGAAGACATAGGTGAGCAGGCTAGATATAGAAACAGGATCCAGCATTTTGCTTCCTACAGGAAACACACCTCAGTGACAAAGAGAGACACTACCTCAGAGTAAAATATTGGAAAACAATTTTCCAAGCAATTGGTCCCAAGAAAGAAGATGGACTAGCCATCGTAATACTGAATAAAATCAATTTTTAACCAAAAGTTATCAAAAAAGACAAGGAAAGACACTTCATACCGGTCAAAGGAAAAATCCACCAAGATGAACTCTCAATTCTGAACATCTATGCTCCAAGATGCAAAAGCAACTACATTCACAAAAGAAACTTTGCTAAAGTTCAAAGCACACATCATACCCCACACAATAATAGTGGGATACTCTTAGCAATGGACTGATGATGGAAACAGAAAGTAAACAGAGGTACAGTGAAACTAACAGTAGAAATGGTTCTAACAGATATGTATAGAGCATTTCATCCTAAAGCAAAAGAACATACCTTCTTCTCAGTACCTCATGGTACCTTCTCCAAAACTGACCATATAAATGGTCACAAAACAGGCCTCAACAGACACAAAAAGAATGAAATAATCTCATGCACCCTATCAGATCACCATGTACTAAGGTTGGTCTTAAATAACAACAACAACAACAACAATAGCAACAACAAAAAACAGAAAGCACACATACACATGGAAGCTGAACAAGACTCTACTCAGTGATAACTTGGTCAAGGAAGAAATAAGAAATTAAAGGCTTTTTAGAAGTTAGTGAAAATGAAGACATATCACACCAAAACTTATTGGACACAGAATGCAATTTTAAGAGGAAAAGTCAAAGCTTTAAGTGCCTCCATGAAGAAACTGAAGAGAGCTTACAGCTTGACAGTACAACTGAAAGCTCTAGAACAAAAAGAAGAAAATACACCCAACAGGAGATGAAGGCAGGAATGAATCAAACTCAGGGCAGAAATCAACCAAATAGGAAGAAAAGGAGCAGGGCTGGCAAGATGGCTCAGTGGTTAAGAGCACTGACTGCTCTTCCAAAGGTCCTGAGTTCAAATCCCAGCAACCACATGGTGGCTCACAACCATCCATAACGAAATCTGATGCCCTCTTCTGGAGTGTCTGAGGACAGCTACAATGTACTAAATAATATAATAAGTAAATAAATCTTAAAAAAAAAAAGAAAAGAAAAAGATCTATACAAAGTATCAACCAAACCAGGAGCTGGTTCTTTGAGAATATCAACAAGATAGATAAACACTTAGGCAGACTAACAAGAAGGCACAGAGACAGTATCCAAATTAATAAAATCAGAAATGACAATGGAGACATAATAACAAAATATGTCTTTAAAATTATCTTTAATGTTGAATATTGACAGTTGTAAATATTATAATCATGTTCTACAAAAAAATAAACGGAAGGTGAATATGCAAATTTTATCAGGAATGTGTACAGTGACCTAACTAAAGTTTTATTAAGCACTGTCTGAATTTGTCAATAGATATTGGACCACAAAAAAAAAATAATGCCACTGGAAAAAAGAAGAAAGAAAGAAAAAAATAAAAGAAAAAAAAACCAAATATAAATAGGAGCAAATAGCACAAGAACATGAAGTGACTCACAGTGTCGCAGGACCATCATGAAGAACCAGAGAAGGGCACCTGACTCCAAGATTTTTGCCAGCTCCCTCTTCTACCCTACCTGCCCATCCGGAGGAGCACACAGCTGCCAGTGGATGAGAAAAACCCCAGTTCTCTTCAGTATGCTGAACTTACCATAGGTAGAGGTAGAGCGAATGGATCAAGCCATCTGTGAATGGTCTGGCCAGTCCAGGTTAATGAGCATGAAATGGAGTCCCTTGTAGGGTCTCCCTGTGTCCTGAGAAGGTCTTGGGGCACTCCCATCTATGTGAGTGAGCCAGGTCTGGGTGCCAACATCAAGAGAAGTAAGCTCAGGTCTCTGGCCCTAAAACAAGTACCTTGGTCTGAGCCAACAGAATGTCAGGCTTCTTTCCTATAGAATAATAAATCCAAGTTCGGAAGACTCTCCAAGCCAGGGAACATTTCTATATCAGAGAAAGAACTGTGGAGTTCAACAGTGCCTGCTCCACAGTCAGCTGTGACCCTTTACGTAGGCTCCTGGTACAGCCAGCATGTCTGGCCTCCTGAAGGCACTGAGTTATTTCTGGACTAGGAATCCAGACCAGAGACACCTAGCAGCCGCAAATTGAACCTCCTGCCTTGTTGCCCCCTCCTATTTATCTGAGATGAGGTCAGAAACTGACATTGTATATTCATTTCTGGCCAATCAGAACATGTCACTACACCCTTATTTACCAACAGACCCTGTCAGCAGACAGAGCTGCCTCACTGCCAAAGACACAGTTTAATGGAGGCAGATAGTGATGAACTTCACAGAGGCTGGTGTTCCGAGGGTGCGGGCAGCCACCTGTGCTATTGTAGTGGGGAGTGCCCTCCTCCTTGTAACCTGTAAAGAGACATCATGTACTGCTCTGGCGTGACTATGGTTTCTGAGCAGCTGCTGGACTTAATTAAATGGCCCTCCGAGGGTTTCTCTTGGAGATGATGACCCATGTAAAACCCCCATCCACCTGCAAAGCAGTCCCCCTAGATGTGCCTGCTCCTGCCTGCTCCTAGCCCTGCCTCTGTCTGGAACCCACCCAGACATGAACAGGCTTCTAATTGCATGGTGGCTTGCCAGGGCCTTCCCACATCATTAGGATTCATCAACATAATGCCTTGGCTCCAGCCACAGCTGCCCAGCCAATCATGGGCCACCTTGACCTCAGGAAGGAGGTGACTTGTGATGTGAGCTCCTGCTGAGACCTATGTTGCATCACTGTCACATGAGAAGGGGGCTCCAGAAGGACTTGCCACCAAAAGCATGCTGAAGCCTGCCATCAAATATTGATAAAGGCAGAGGGGAGAGGACTATGTAACTGAATTATCAATGACCAGACCTGGCTCTCAGGCCCTGCAGTCAGGGATGGGCCTACATGGTGGGCTTGCTGTTATTGTTGTTTTTTTTTTCATGAGACTCCTTATTTGATTTACTGACTTGAGTTAATTTTTTTATTGCTTAATTGTTTTATTTACATTTCACATGTTATCCCCCTTCCTGGTTCCTTCCCTGCACACCCCCACCCCCTCACTCCCTGCAACCCTGATGCTCACAGCCAACTATTGAACTGAACCCAGGTCCTAAGTGAGGAGTTAGAGAAAGGACCGAAGGCTGTTTTTAAACAGGGACACTCGGGTTCATTTTACTTTGAAACAATTTGTCAAGCATGTTTGTTAGATTGGGCTCATGAGGCAAACACCACACAGGCATTCAAGGTCAGAGCCACTAGCTTGCCACATGGGTGACCTGCCTTCCCAGGAGGCGAGGGTGAGACCTGAACCACATGCTCCTAAGGCAGCCCAGGCTGGGCCTATAGACTGCAAGCCCTAGAGGCAATGAGGAATGGGGATGGGAAGCAGGTATGTGAGACAAGAAACTTCGGGAGGTTTCTTACCTTTTCAGCTTACTGAGACCTTTGAGAATGTTCTGAGCTTTCAGCAGCATTGTGTTGTGTTACTTAGGGCTCTTACATGTATCCTTTTATCCTACATGCAGCCTGTGGCCACCCTGTTAGGAGACAGTTTCCTGAGTCCAGTCATCTCAGAAACTCCTTGGAATACCTTGCTGACAGGCTCAAAACTGAGTTTATGTTCCTAGGCTCCAGAAGCTAACTCCTTCCTGTTCTGCTCCTTCAAGTGTTCCAGGTTTGTCTGATGGCCAGTGGAGGATGTAAAAAGGGAAGACAGCTGTTATCCCTTTATGTAAACTAAGGCACATAAGTCATAAGTGTGCTGCCTGTCTTGACTTAATTGATGTGTGTAACTTGCCCACTCCTTTGTTCCCTTAACATTCTAAAATTCTGGGCCAGAGTCCAGAAGGGGACCTGACAGCAAAAGCTAAATCAAGGACCCTGAAACACGTGACCCAGATAAGGCCAAGAATGTCACCAATGTTAACTTCCTTGTTAATTTCCTTGCTTAAGCCCTTATGTCAAAATTGGTCAATGCAACAGCCCACCCTTGCTTTTTGTTTCCATTCTATAAAAATGTTGTACAGCTCCATTCCGGGATACAGTTCAGATCATGAAATGTCCAACTTCATGAGCACTCAGAAAATAAAGCTTTCATTTTTAAGCTTCAAAAAAAAATAGGCACTATCAATCACAGGTCATTAATATCTCTCAATATAAATCGACTCAATTTTCTAATTAAACACACACACACAAACACAAGCAAATAGAATGGATGTGAAAACAAGATACACTATTGTAGTGCATACAAGAAACACACATCAGCAATAAAGATAGTCATTACCTCAGAGTGCAGTGCTGAACCAAAATTTTTCAAGCAAGCAGACCTAAGTATCAAGCTGAGTCAAACCAAGACGAAAACCTTCTAATATCTAATATTATAGACTTTTAACCAAAGGTAATCAAAAGAGACAGGCTTCCCTGTATGAGTATCCTTCATAATGTATGAGTATACTTCATATACTTCATATACTTCATACAGGCTTCCCTGTATGAGTATGCTTCATACTCATCAAAAGAAAAATCTACTGAGATGATATCTCAATTCTGAACATCTAAGTTTCAAACACAAGGACAACCACGTTTGTAAGAGAACACTATTAAAGCTTAAAGCATACACCAAACCCCATAGATTATTAATGGGAGACTTCAACACTTCTCTTTCACCAATCTACAGGTCATTCAGACAAAAACTAAATGGAGAAATAATAAAACTAACAGATGTTATCAATCAAATGGACCTAAGCATTATGTGTAGAATATTTCACCCCAAATCAAGAGCATGTAACTTTTTCTCATCACCTTCTGGAACTTTCTCCAAAATTGACCATATCATTGGTCACAAAGAAAGCCTCTTCAGATACAAAAAATTTGAAATGACCCCTTGCATCCTATCAGAACACAGTAGGTTAAAGGTGGACTTCAATAACAACAGAAAAACCAGAAAGCCTACACACTCATGGGAACTGAACAACTCTCTACTCAATGATCTCTGGGTCAAGGAAGAAATAAAGAAATTAAAGACGTTCTAGAATTCAATGAAAATGAAAGCACAACATACCTGAAATTTCAGGGGCACAATAAAAGTGCTGCTAAGAGGAAAGTTCATACCTCTAATGGCCTCCCTAGAGAAATTAGAAAGCCCTCATTCTAAAAATTTAAAACTACATCTGAAAGCTCTAGTAAAAGAGGCAAACGCACACAAAAGGAGTAGACAGCAGGAAACAATCCAAATCAGGACTGAACTCAATCAATTAGACACAAAGAAAACAACAAAAAGGATCAACAAAATCAAGAGCTGGTTCTTTGAGAAAATCAACAAGATAGACAAACCCTTAGCCAAACTAAAAGGCATAGAGACAGTATCCAAATAAACAAAAATCAGAAGTGTTAAAGGATACATAACAATAGACAATCAGAAAATTCAACGAATTAATAGGTTTTATTGAAAGACCTGTATTCACAAAGTTGGAAAGTCTCAATGAAATGGACTTTCTTTTTCTAAACAGATACCACTTACCAAAGTTAAATCAAGACCAGGTAAACTATTTAAACAGTCCTATAATCCCTAAAGAAGTAGAAGCATTAAAAGCCTCACAACCAGCTCTTACCCTCTTGCTCTCTTGCCTCTCTCTTCCCCCTTGTGCCCCCCCTCTCTCACTCCCTTCCCCTCTCTCTCCATGTGACCATGGCCAGCCTCTATGTCTCTACTTTCTCCTTCTGTCTGCCTTTCTCTGACTCTGCTACCCTCTTAACTCCCCTCCCCATGAGCTCCATTCTATACTAAAAAAAAAAAAAGTCTCACAACTGAAAAGCCCAGGGCCAGATGCCAGATGGTTTTAGTGCAGAATTCTACCAGAACTTCAAAGAAGAGCTAATACTCCTCAAACTAGTCCACAAAATAGAAACAGAAGGAACACTGCCAAACTCATGGTATAAGCAACAGTCACCCTGATACCTAAACCAAGAAGCACTGAACAATGAAAGAGAACTTCAGACCAATTCCTTTTATAAACATTGATGAAAAAATACTCAAGAAAAGACTTGCAAAACAAATACAGCAGCACATTAAAAACATCACCCATCATGATCAAGTACACTTCATCCAGGGATGCAGAAATGATTCGATACATTGCTAGGGTTTCTTCTTAAAGATAAAAATGTTTTTAAAACAGAGTGATGGGTGCATAATTTTAATGACATACTAAGAAAGCACTACTAGATTGTATTCTTTCTTAGAATGAACTTAAACATAAGTATATTACATACCTGTAAACCCATTATTACTGAAAGATAAATTATGTTTATTTCATGTGTATGTATGTCTTGCCTACATGTATGTGTGTGCACTGTGGGCATGTCTGGGCCTGTGACAATGCAAGAGGATTTGGATAGCCTATAATTGGCTTTGAAGATGGTTGTGAGCTGCCTTGTAGGTGTTATTGTAGGTTTCAGGGTTTGTAGCTGACAGATATTGAGGATTTCCTTTGTTCTCCAGTAGTAACAGGTTTCCTTCCAATCTTATGAACTCTGGTTAGTAGGGTGAAGAGTCTAGTTAGACCCAGCTCAACCTATTGCACTGTGATGACAGAAAGGTGACCTTCAGAAATCAGTCCTAACCATCAGATTGTGTAGACCACCCAATACTCTTGGCACTAGCCTGTGCTGATAGTTGAGGCTTAATGTAGGACCCTTTGGTTAATGACTCAACAGGTTGCAACCCATTCCTGTTACTGGAGGTGTAACTTGGTGGCACAGGATGTGTAGTTGGAGCCTTGTCTCCTCTGTCAGTTTTTGGCTCCATAAGGATCCCTTGCATAAATGTATAGGAAGCTGCTAGAGTAGCTGATTTCCATATAGCTTTTCAAAAGGCCTTTAGTGTTTGTGGTCCCTCCCCTTATTTCCTACTTTAGCTAGGCCTGCATGCCAGGGCTGTGGGTGCTTGTATAACCAAAGGAAACTGACCCTCTACATTTTCAGGTAGGAATCCCTGGGCAGCCAAGAAGGGTGACCTGGATACAATGGAGAGACTCATCAACTCCAGTCAATATCATGTTGATGAATATAATAGGAGGGGCAGGTAACGGAGCCTGAAAGAGGTGAGGGCTGTGGAAGGGTGTACCCCATGCCTCTACCTGTCTCTCCCAATTGCCTCTTATTAAACCCTCCTGCTCTAGATTTTCTGTCTCTCTTTATAACACTCTACACTACTTGCTCTTCCTTGGGAGATAGCATTCTCCCACTGGTTCCTTACAAGATACTAATCCTGTGCGGTTATTTAGATCATAGTTCTCATCTCAGATCCTTAACCACTAACATCCTTAAAAGAGGCCACATAACATATTTGTGGTGTTGGGTCTGGATTTGGCAACACAGGATGATCATTTTTGCCCCATCAGGCCAGTTAGGTCCACATATTGGCAGGGCTGCAGGGTTGCAAAGTATCTAAACCATCACCTATCTGCCCTCAGTATTCCCTTTGAAGGCCATGCACGTAGATCTAGTGCAGAGTCAAAACTGACAGTGCTTTGCCCAGGCACCCAGGAGGGTGGGCTCCTGCCACTGCACTCTGAGGAAGAAATGCATAGAACACACGCATCATAGATAGCACCATTGTGTGCTCAGAGCATGTCACTGTGGTGGTGCTAGCAGGGCTGTGCTGCTGCTACTTGCTGAAGTACAGTTCACTTCACACTGAACTGGTTGTGCTCTCCTGCTTTTTAGATACAAGAGTTGCCTTTTTTTTCTTTAATTATAGAATTTGAGAGTCAGATATCAGTTAAAGGGAAGGGAAGAGAGGGAAGAAGGTTCGTGGGCTACCCTAGGCTCCAATAATGGAGGAAGAAATCAACTATGATTCCCAGACAATGAACATCCCCAGAAGGAGACGCTGGTACACTCACCTGTGGCGTTCATGTCTGGGTCTTAGATGCATGCATCCTCAGAAAAAGAAGAAATATCCCCTCTACTTGATTGGCTATGATCCTATAGGCCCATTACAACGAGCGGCCAGCGTGGGTGACCTTGATACAACAGAGAAGTTAATCCACTCCAGTCAACATCATGTGGATGAATCTGATAGGAGGAAAAGGTAATGGGGCTTGAAATTGGTGAAGGTGGGGGGGTACACAGAGGTGGGTGGGATCTGTCAGGTGTACTCAGAGATAAACAGAAAAATCAACTTTCAGGGCCACATCCTAATGGAGGAGAGATGTCATGCTTAGGGTCATTTCCACTGGGGTCCCCTACATTGTGTTTAATGCTCTTAGTAATATGAGACCTGCATACCCTGAAACAACAGGTCCTAGGCCTTGATCAAACTACATCATTTTATTTTTATGTTACACTAAAACTTTGAAGACACTCATGCACAGCAACACACACACATGCACGCACAAAGGTTTTTTCTATGTGCATTTTCGTTGAACCATGTGTGACACAATCAGTACTTGGTCCCCTGGAAGTGGAGCTATACACAGTTGTGAGCTGCCATGTTGGTGCTAGCAATCAAAGCTGAGCCCTCTAGAAAACATACCTAGAGCTGTTAACTGCCAAGCTGCCTGTCTAGATTTGTCTCAATATATAGAACATTAGCACTAATATACAACACTGAAAAATTTATCATAAGATAAATCATCAACTGAAATGGAAAAAATCACTATGAAATCTTAGATCAATATGACCCATTTTTATAATGGATCAAAGACATTTTGAACTGGAACAATGATACATTCCCCCACCACCACCAATCCCGGTTCTCATCATATGTACATGTTATTTGTGCATTGATACACATGTTAAGGGACTGACATTGTCTTCCTCTCACTTTTCTGTGTCCCACACATGTGGAACTAAGTGTGGGGTGATCAGAGAAATAGCCACTTGACAGTTCTCTTCTGTCACATTGTGGGTTCTGGGGACTGAACTCTGGCCATCAGGGCCCCTGGTGGGTTCCACCCAATGGTCCCTCAGTTTTAGAGACATGTTCACTCACCCAAATCCCATGGTATGTTTGATTTACTCTCTTGGAGCACACTAATTCTCAGACTTGTAAGCAAGTAAGGTTTGGGGATTCCCATATCGCCACATCTGCATTCAGGTTTCCAGGGCAAGTGTTTTACCAATTGAGTTTTACCAACCATCCCAGCCCCTCATTCTTATTTCCTATTTTTAGGTCATACTAGGTTATGAAGGGGAATCAATGACACAACTGTAGATTTTCTTTCTGTAGTCCACAAGCTTTTTGAGTATTTTGTAGTTCAAAGATGCTTGAAGTTGGAACTTCATATAAATAATAGATGAATAAATTATAAATTATAGTTGAGGATATTCGTTTGCTTAATGAATGTTTTCTTTAAAAACACTGAGTTGTCCAACTGTAGTTTTTCATTCTGTCAGCCCATTCGTTCCCCACACATAACTTAGATATCTACTGTGTAGAATACACATTCTGCTATCTCTCCAGATCTTTCCAGTCTTATACCATTATGTTTCTCTGCCCAGTCAAGCTTCCTTACATTCTATAAATTTAAATGTTAAATGAACTGAAGCATGCTCATTGGAACCCTTGCTTCATTGTGCTTATAGCCTTTTGAATATCAAGCATAGGAGCTAGGATGGCATAGGTTATCACCTTGTAGGGATATTGACCCAATTTTGGTGTGAGTCCAGGAGCACATTGACCATTTTATGGCAAAGCATGAGGTCCTCCTTTGCTACCATTTAGTGCCTGGATTACCATGGATACTGTATCTATTACCTAAGGACTAGGTTGTGCTCCCCCTGCTACCAGGAATGGAAACACTACTCATGGGCATAAAAAAATGAACTGTAGAAATGAAAAACAAACAAACAAAGAATTGATGGCTGATGTCTTAGAGTTTTGTTTGTTTTTAAGAATTTACATAGATACAAGTGATCTGTATCATTGCCATTTACCTGTGGATTGTGCCATATTTTGTTCAATGTAAGGCACAATGGGTTTCATGATAACCCTTTATTTTGTAGAGAAACAAAGTTAAAAATATTGGCAATTATAGTTGCTAAATAATAGAAATGATGAATGACATTCCAATGTTAGAGAGGCTAAAATGTGAATGAAAAGGGACAGTGAGCCCAGTGTCACTGGCCACTATTTAGGATGAGTTAGGAGGATTATCATGTTCAAGACTTGGTTGGTGAAAAAGAGTTATTTTTAAAGACATGTAAACTTCCTTGACTAGAAAAGTTTTATATGTGTACTGTTGATAGAATCCTGTTTTACCTTCACTGAAATGTTGTGTTTGTTATAACAAGGAAGAGAAATCATTATCATGATGAGCAAATGCTGAACTCTCAGGAGCTGTAAATGCTTGTAATGTTCTAGCAGAGTACTTGCTCATCCAACCTGAAGCCTCCCAGCAGCCCCGGGTAAGATAACAGCTATGCTTAATCTCCATTCTTTGGATCTGGAAATGGAGTCATGGAGCTCATAGAAATCCCAAGTAGTCACTAGTGAGTACCAGATATTAGAGTAGGATTTGAATTCATGCTGAGATGAACTTACTGGGAACTTTTCTATGATGCTTTGTACAAAGATGAAGGTAGTGAGAGAACACCTGCCTTATGTGGACACAGCCATGCACATTATCCCTAGCACAGTAAATGAACATTTGAGTAGTTATAAATAAATAAGGCAATTCCAGTTATTTTCTTACATCAGAAGAAAATTTGCTTCATAGTATGTGGTGCTTAAAGGAGATGGGGCTCTTATTTAGCATTTGGGAATGTCCCTAAATGTCCTTTCCATTTGCAGGACTTCGCTGCATTATGCATGTGCCCACAACCATCCAGACGTGGTGACACTATTATTAGAAAATAATTCCAGCATTAACATCCGGGATGATGAAGGCTGCACACCCTTGATTAAGGTAGCTATTGGCCATCTGTTTTGACATGAAATGGATAGAGGTTGTCCTTGTTTGGTTTCTCTTGCTGTGATAAAACACTGACCAAAAACAACTCAGGAAAGGAAGTGGTTATTTGGCTTACATTTACACATCACAGATCATTCTCAAGGGGAACCAGGGCAGGAGCTCAAATCAGGAACTGGAGGGAAGAACTGAACTGGAGTTCACAGGAGAATGCAGCTTTTCCATGGCTTCTACCAAGCCTTGCTCAGGTGTTTACTTTTTGTTGTTGTTGTTGTTTTTGTTTTTTAACAAAATTGAGGACTTTGTCCCAGGCATGCCCCAACTCCTAAAACCTAGACTTTCCTACTTCTATCTCAATTTAAAATTAAAAAAAAAAAAAAGTCCACATAGTTAACCAGAGGCCAGTCTGATAGAGGCATTTCCTCAAGTGAGAATCTTTCTAGGTGTGTTAAGCCTGTGTTACACTGGCAAAAAGAAAAACAAACAAACAAACAAACAAAACCAACCTACAAACAAAAAACCTAACCAAACAACTAATCTCTGCACTGCAACAACGAACCAGCACAGAGCCTGAATTCTTAGAATATCTAGGTGTGTTGGCAGAATCCTTAAACTCTACCACTGGGAAAGAGATGTGGTGGGGAGATTATAAAGTTAGGCAAGCAAGCCTGGGGGTTCTTGAAAGACCTTGTGTCTAAAGAGAGTGATAATATGCAGAAGTGGAACTCTATGTTTTATTTTAGGGAAACTATTCAGTGCAATGGTAGAAAACATCTCTCTTGACTTCCTTGAATTTAAGATGTATTTCTTTGTACAATTTTACAGGCCACCCAACGAGACAATGTGGATTGTGCTTCCGTATTGCTCACCCACAATGCGGATCCAAATCTGATAGATTCCAGTGGGAACACAGCCTTCCACCATGCTATATCCAGGGGTAACATAAGGATTGTAAAAATGCTCCTTGAGCACAACGTAGACATTGAAGCCAAAACAGAGGTAAAGATCACTCAACTTCATTCCCAGGGCACCTCTAGCAGTGACACGCACATCTATTTTCTACACACAGAAGCTCATGCATTTTCACTGTATCTGTTCAGTGGAACACTTTTATTTTCACCAAATATGTTTTTTCATATTTTTGGTAGTTCATTCAAAAAAATAGTGTATTTTGTCTCAGAATTGGCCTTGATTTTAAAATTCAAAAATAAAGGATTTAGGACCACACAAACATCACATACGCACAGACAATAAAAATAAATTCATTTCAAGTTAAGTGATTGTAGAATAAATAGAAATGTGTTGATGCAAAGAAGGTACTGATATGTGTTTGGCTTAGGATAAGGGTAGACTGGAAAACGAGAGAGGTAACAGGCAAATGAAGAAATTTGGTCACTGGAGAAAATATGCCAAAAAAGTTATTTAAGGTTTAAAAAGTTTTGATGTACATGGGAGAGGCTGTCAAGCTTCTGAGATAAATTCTTAGTTTAGAAAAGAAATATATTTGAAATACAGGTTGAGAAACTCTGCCCCAGACCCCTCCTGAGCACACTCCTTCAACAGGGGCATAGCACAGTGTACTCTGTATTCTGGGCTGTGGCAATGGAGGCCCCACTCCACGGAGCTAAGAAGATTGCAATCCTTGAGTGTTTGGGGAGAGTTCTGGAAGGGAGCCCTGTTATAGGCAGTGTTGGACAGGGAAAAGGTGTGTCAAAGGGAAAAGACAGCTGTGTGTGGGAAAGTTCAGCAGGTGTTGTAGGATGAATGATCCCTTGTGACTCTTTTCTTGTCTACTTATCTTCACAAAATCGGTGATGAGCAGATTGTTGAGAAACAAGTAGTTTTGTAAAATGCATTATTTTTTTCCTTTATAGTATGGCTTGACACCATTGCAACTTGCAACATTTGAACAGAAACCTGAAATGGTAGAATTTTTAGCAGCAAAGTGTGCAAAAAGGTACAGTTTCTTCCTTTCTTCAATCTTAGTGCTGCTCTTGAGGGTGACAATTGCTTAAGTCAGGAGTATTAAAATGATAGAGAGATTGTAAGCAACTCAGAGGCATAGTTAGGAAGCTTAGCACACATGAAGTGGGAGCTGGAAAAGAGACAGTTTCACCACAACAAAGAACAGCATGCAGTAGGGATCACTGCCTAGTTCAGGAGTTCACCTCATGAGCCATCCACCAAGCCAAAGGATAACAAAGATCGGTTGCTGCTCCACAGCCATTGTATTTTTACTTTTGAAAGTGTTTGTCACTGAATTAAGAGCCATAGGTGTCTATGGCAAGTGTTCTACCATGATAAACACCCACAGTCCCTAAGTCTGAAAACTTATAACCTGTGACCTCAAAGATGACAGCATAAGCCATTTCTTTAGAATTATACCATACGTAATCACAGGTACCAAGCAGTGTTTCCAAATGATGTTTGAGTCTTGAAATGTCCAAGTCAGCAGAAAACTACCTTTCACTGGGAGATGTTCTTAAACTGTCCTAGCACAGGTACCCAGCAACTTTGGTGATTCGGCAGTTCAAGACATTTTTCTTCCCCATTTCAGATGGAGCTTTCATAGTGGATATATAAGTAGTTCATTTCTTTCCGCAGAGTCTACTACTTTAATTAGCGTTATAAATCTTGTACTGAATTCTGTGAATATATAGCTCTGAAAGAGTTTGCTCTTACAATGCCACATGCTTTTTCCATATGGAATACATCTGTTTATGCTGAAATTTTCTGTTTAGTAGACATGTATATCTGTTGTTTATGTTGAGCCATTATTTCCAAATAACAGTTCTTTCTGTGATTGAAGATACATTTCAAAACTTTAATGATTTCTGTAAAAATTTAATTTAATTTTTTTCTTATGTTTACATCTAGCTCAGTGACCCCCTCCTGGTCACCCAGTCCCACAGTCTCTCCCTGCCCCTCCTCCACTTCACCTCTGAGCAGTTTGGGACTCCCTGTATGTCCAAACCCTGGCACTTCGTCTCTCTCTGAGGACAGAAAAAGTAGCTCAGCTAGAAGAATAAAACTGAGGTAGGATGAACAGCTTTTTTTGATACCCCCATTCCAGTTGATTGGGACCCATGTGAAGACCTAGCTGCCCCTCTGCTACATAGGTGCTCGGAGATATCCGTCCAACCCATGTTTGTTCTTTGTTTCATTGTTCCATCTCTGAGTGCCCTGAGGGTTCATGTTATTTGATTCTGGTGGTTGGTCATTCTCTGGAGTTCCTATCTCCTTCAGGCCTGGAATCCTTCCTTTTAGACTTCCATAAGTGTCTACAGCCAAACCACCCTGAGCATGCCCGATCTTGTCTTTAATTCTTTTTAGTGTGTGTGTGTGTGTGTTTGTGTGTTTGCGTGCGCGTGCACCTTTGTTTGTGTTTTAATTAAGAGCTAAGTATTCCTCATATTTTCTCTTGAGAAAAGGTGGGAGGAGAGCAGTCAGCAATCATAGTCAATTGCTGAAAAGTGAATTCAACGTTTTGTCTAGTCTTGTTGGCCCATGGATTGCATCCCAGAACTTGGGAAGGAGGACATGAACAGATTTCTGTGAGTTAAGGCCAACATGCTCCATAGAGCAGTTTTCAGACCAGCATGGATACATAGTGAGATCCTGATTCAAAAAAATGTTGTTTGTAAACATCTAAAGTAAGATACAGAAGGGACACAAATATAAAGTACTTAAAACACTTGCTAAATATTTTTCTTATGAATAGCACAATAATGCTAACTTTAAAATCTATGTCACAGTACTGGATCGTCAGCTCAGAGAACTGAAGTGAAGCATGTCAGGTTCAATGAAGGTAAGGTTTTTATAGTGAATATAAATATGGTATATAGTAGCCAGTCCTATTACCCTAAAGAAGAGTAGAGATTAAGCTTCTTTCCCACTGAGTCCAGAAAAGGCAGCTCAACTAGCAGAAAGGAATCCAAATGCAGACAACAGTGTGAAGCGGTCCTCCCTTCAGTTTATAGAGAACCCACATGAAGACCAAGCTGCACATCTGCTACATATGGGGAGGGGGTCTATGTGCAGCCCATGCATGCTCTTTGATTGGTGGTTCAATCTCTGTGAGCCCTCATGGGCCCAGGCTACTTGATTGTGTAGGTTTTCTTGTGGTGTCCCTGACCCCTCAGTCACAATGTTCTCCTTTGAGTTCAATGTCCTTCCCCAACTCTTCCACAAGACTCTCCAAACTCCCCTTGATGTTTGTCTGTGGTTCTGTACATTTGTTTCCATCCTCTGCTGGATGAAGCCTCTTAGAAGTGTTATCCTAGGCTCCTGTCTACAAGCATAGCAGAACATCATTAATGGTGTCAAAGCCTGGCTCTCTCCCACAGTGTGGGTCTCAAATTGGGCCAGTTATTGGGTGGCGATTCCCTTAATCTCTGTTCCATTGTAATCCCTGAATATCTTGTAGGTAGGATAAATTTTGGGTTGATGTTTTTGTGAGGGCATTGGTATTCCCCTCCTTCCACTGGAAGTCCCTTCTGGCTACAGGAGAAGATTGCTTAGGGCTCCATATCACCTGCTGCTAGTTGACTCACCCCTATAGATTCCTAAGAGCCCCCACAGTCCCTGGTCTTTGTTTCATCACAGAGGTGCCTCTCCTCAGGTATCTCTTCTCCCTGATACCACACTACTCTTGCTCCCCACCTTAGTTCCCTCTCCATCTCCCACAAATTTCCCTCCCTAAATCAAATCCTAATGTCTATTTTATTTTCCCTTCTGAGTGAGAATCAAGCATTTTCCTTTTGTGCCCTCGTGTTTTAGCTTCTTTAAGTCTGTGGATCTTAGCATGATTATCCTGTACTATGTCTGAAAAAGTACTCATTCTAAGTGAGTACATACCATGCCTGTGTTTCTGGGTTTGGATTACATCACTCCAGATGATATTTTCAAAGCCTACCCATTTGCCTGCAAATTTCATGGATTCCTTGTTTTAAGCAGTGGAATGATATTTCACTGTGTAGGTATACCACATTTTCTTCATCTATTTTTCAGTTAAAGTCCATCTTGGTTGTTTCCTGTTTCTGGCTATGACAAATAAAGGTTTTATTAACAGAGTTGAGCAACAGTTATTGAGATGGTATGGTGGAACATCATTTGGGTATATGCCCATGAGTGATATAGCTGTGTCTTGAGGTAGAACTATTCCTAATTTTCAGAAAACAACAACAACAACAACAGCAACAAAACCTGCCAAATTACTTTTCTTTTTTTTTCTTTTTTTTTATACTTAAGAATCTAATTTTATATTAT
>OFGX01000738.1_pt1 | contig 22628 bp, 18 predicted proteins | sample 1521831 | NCBI WGS metagenome assembly OFGX01 (sample SAMEA3504080, study PRJEB24116) | mouse gut metagenome | biome: mouse gut; feature: mouse-associated habitat; material: faeces | place: Denmark | collected 2011 | reverse complement strand
CTGTTGGCCTGGAAGCCACGCTGTGTGGTGATCATCTCCGTGAACTCCGAGGACAGATCCACGTTGCTCATCTCCAGCTGGCCAGTGGACATGTAGCCACCGTCCGCGGTGATGTCCACGCCGATGCCGTCGAAGGTGCCGGAGTTCAGTGTGGCGGAGTACAGGTTATCCGCCTGCTTCTCCAGACCCGACGCGTTGGCGAACCTGGCCGTGGCAATCTGGCCCAAGAGCTTGGTCATGCCGTTGTCGTAGCTTGCGTAGATTTCTCCGTTCTGCTGGATAGCCACACCGATCAGGGCGCCTACGCGGCGGCCGGAGCCGGTGTTGTACTTGTCGTCTTTGCCGTTGGTGGCTCCCGCGGTGGAGGTTCCCTTGTTGTCGAAGGTCGTCAGCTGGGTGATATCCAGATTAATCTTCTGGAAATTGCCGTCTACAGCATTGGCAAAATTATTCGCTGAATCATTAAGGATTCCAAAGTTCAGCCCCACCTTCGTCTTATCAAGTTGTGTCGTATCACCAACCTTTGTTAGTGATGTCAATTTACCAGTCTTTTTATCAAACTGTATTTCTTTGTCTCCATCCCACAACTTTGCCATTAAATCAGCATAAGCTTTAGCTTCCTCTTCATCAGTTGGATTAGCCCCCGTAGCCAATTTCCCTGCGGGCACCTTGGCTCCTGTCGAATCTTGAAGTTCGACAAGCTTCATCGTATACTTATATTGATCCGCAGGTGTCGGCGGATTGGTAGTGGAATCACCCGGATCCTGCTTAAACGAAAACTTAGCCGTATACGTATACCCCAATGAATCATAGAAATTCAGGTTCACCACCTTACCGCCGTCAGAAGTCACATCCGTATCGTTCAAATCAATGATACCGGACATATAAGCCTCACTGGTAGCCTCAGGCGGATAAGTCATATTGGCGGAGCTCATGATGCGCAGGGCGGACACCGTATCCTTCTTGATGCCCCTCACCTCCCCGGTCTCCGGGTCGATATCCGGCTGCCATCCCATGACATTGTAACCGATGCTGGTCATGGCCAGGTTTCCCGCTCCGTCCACATAGAAGGAACCGTCCCTGGTAAAGTAATTCTGCTTGCCGTCGCTGACTACGAAGAAGTTCTCCCCCGTAATCATGATGTCAAAGGGATTGCCCGTGGACTGGCTTGCGCCCTGGGCCGTGATATTGATATTGATGGCGCTGGTCTTCACGCCCAGGCCGATCTGCCTTGCGTTGACGCCGCCCGTACCAGTAGTGGCGTTGGCGCCGCTGGCCCTCTGGGTGGTCTGGCTCATCAATGACGCGAACGTCATGGTGCTGTATTTGTAGGCTACCGTGTTCACGTTGGCGATATTGTTACCGATAACGTCCATTCTGGTCTGGTGTGTCTTCAGTCCCGACACGCCAGAGAAAAGCGATCTCATCATAGTGCTTGCTTCCTCCTATACTCGTGAGTGCATCCGTCTGCCCTTTCCGGTGCGGCATTCCGGAAGCGCCCACTCGCTATACATGTTGATTGGTAAATGTCTTTCAACGAAGCATGCCCCTCTCTGTCATTCGAGGGGCTCATGACCCCCTTGAGGTCCGGTCACATGATAACTGCCCCGTTGATGTTCGTAAATATGTTCTCATCTGTCTGCGTACTGTCCATTGCTGTGACCACTGTCTGGTTCGGCACGTTCACAATGAATGCCAGCGAATCTACAATCACCAGCGAATCCCTGATGCCCTTCTGCTCCGCCTTCCTTGTACCCGATGCCAGCCGCTCCAGCTGATTGTCGCTCAGCTCGATATTGCGGTCAGACAGCCTGCCCATGGCATGCTTGGAAAACTTAAGGCTGCAGTCTCCGGGCTGTGCCTTACGCTGCAGGACATCCTGAAAGGTCAGACCATCCTTGGTCTCCCGGACCGGCATCTTCTGAGTTTTGCCCAGATACTGATCCGTCAGCTGCGCAATGGACATATAGCCATTGTTCTGAATATCCATCCCTGTATGCTCCTTTTTGTCCTGACAGGAAATTCCGCTGCCAGTGATGCCGTTTACGCTCCGCCGCTTCCGTTGGTTCCTTCGGTGCCCTCTGTCCCTTCGGTATCAGGCTCGTCCTTGTCCTCGCCTTCATCGTTGCCCTCGCCTGCGGCCTCGCGCACTTCCTTCAGCTTCTCGATGTACTTCTTCAGCTTCTCCACGTTCTCGTCTGTCAGGAAGCTCTTCTCGTAATCGGTCATCTCGTTATAAATCTTCTCCAGCTTGTCGATTTTCTCTGCATAGGACAGGTCGATGCTGCTTATCACAGGAAGCTTATTCAGCTCTACCGTGAAGTCGTATGCCTTGTCGAATGCGTTCTTGTAATCCAGATCCACAACGGTATCCAAATCTTCCAGCGAATAGAGGGACTCATCGATGGCAAGATATGCCTTGTTGTTCTCGAATACCACATAGTCCACCTTGCCGTATTTCAACTGGGGCTCTCCCTTTGAGTTGGTGGTCTTGATATAGACCTCCTGACCCACCAGAGAAGTGGCCCTGGCCAGCTCTGAAGTGGCTGCCATGTTCTGCATCTGCTCTACCTGCGAGAACTGCGCGTACTGGGAAATGTACTCCGTATTGGAGGTAGGCTCCAGGGGATCCTGATACTGCATCTGCGCTACCAGGAGCTGCAGGAACGCGTCCTTGTCCATGCCGTTGTTGTCAGAGGACGTAGTCTTCTTCAAAGAGTTCTGGGTATCCGTCTCCACGAACTTGCCGTCTTTCACGGGCGCCATCAATATGCTCATCTGCTTTCTCCTTTCTTATCTTTTTTCGTCTCCGGAAACACGTTTCCGTGCACTCCTTCATTAATGAAATAGAGCATTCACGCGGTGTACTCCACCGTACTGCCCACCGCAGTCATCCTGTCCGCCACAGGCTCTTCCGCCTCCGCGTCCTCCATGGACACTGCCCCGCCGAGATTGATCCTTCTGCCCCGGCCTTTCTTTTCCGGCTGGTTGTTCCTGCCCCGGCCCTGTTCGTCCAGGTTCCGCTCGAACTCATGGGTCTGGACTGTGACTTCGATAGATTCCACCCGGATTCCCTGCTCCTCGAACTGCTCCTTGAGCTGTATCATCTGGGTCTCCAACGCCGCTTTCACCGTCTCGTTCTGGGCGATGAAGTTGGCCGTGACCACTCCTGCCTTGGAAGCAAGCTGTATCTGCAACGTCCCCAGGCTTGCGGGATGGAGTTGCATCTCCAGGTTCGTGCTGTCCGCGTTCAGCTGGAGCTTCATGTAATCCAGAATCTGGTTCATGATGTCCTGTGTCGTCTCGCTCCAGGGACTGCTTGTGGCCACGCTCTGCGCCTGGGCCACTCCCGGCTGGAACTGCTCTGTCCTGAGATTCTGCAGGAACAGGTTCATCTGCGGCTCCTTCTGGGATTTTCCCTCGGAATGCCTCTCCTGCTTCTCTCCCTCCTGACCCTGGTTCTGTGCGTCCCGGGTCTCCTGCCCTCTCTGCACCGCCTGCTGCCCATCGCCGGTGTCCACGCCCTGCTGTGCCTCCTCGGGCCTATGGTCCTCTCTGAAAAGCTGCGCTTTTTCCTCAGGCTGCTGTGGCTGAATGACAGTTCCTTCCTCCACGGGCGCTTCCTCCTGGAATCCGTCCTGGAGCAGCGTGAGCAATTGCTCCGGCTCTGTCTCCAGCGCCTCGGCGCTCTCCTGCAGCACACCCTCAAGCTGGTTCATCAGCATGCGGTAGGTGTCATACAGCTCCCCGTCCGTGACCAGCGCGGATAAATCCTCCGCACCGCCCAGGTTCAGCAGAAGCCCGCTGAGCTTAGAGGCATCCAGCACATCCAGCTGGCCCATGTCCAAATCGGCCATAGCGGCCTGAAGCTCCTCCATGGTGATGCCGAAAGCGTCCGCAATCTCCTGCATCAACTGAAGCGCGGCACTGCCCAGCACTTCCATGGCCTGTTGCTGCTCCTCAGGGGACAGTTCCTGGATTTCCTGAGTTTCCTGGGAGACCTGCGTCTCCTCCTGCACAGTCTGGCTCTCCTTGGCCTTCAGGGAAGACCCCCTCTGCAGCCGATCAGTGGAGGCATCCTGCTTCTTTGTAGCACCCGTTCTGCTGCTGTCCGGGGAGGCGTCGGCATTCCTGCTCATCTGATCGTTCCAGATATTCTGGAAGCTTGCGGCTCCCGCGGCATTCCTGCCCGGCTGCGCAGCCGTCATATTCGCGAAGAGCGAACTGACTTCCTTTACTGCTGTACTCGTCATCCTTACCCTCCTTTCTCTTTATTATTTGGGATATATGTGAATACCCTGGCGGTGGCTTTCCCGCCAGAATATCTCCCACAATTTATACTGCGCACTGGTTTAATTTGCAGTGCAACCCGACTACAGACCGCCAGCCAAGTACTTTCCCGGAGACACCACTGTAAATCCCGGCGGTCTGCAGTATAATATGTCGGCCCCAAAAATATGTTCCTTAAGAGTCCGGATCCATCATCTTCGTGAGCTTCGCGGCCACGCTGGCATCCATGGCCCCCAGTATCTTCGCCCTGTCCTCCACGGACATGGCATTCAGTATCTTCGCCACCAGATCCAGATTGTCCGTCATCTCCTCGAAGACTCCAGCCGCCTGTTTCGGCTTCATCTCGGCATAGGCCTTGGCATAATCCTGGACTTCCTGATCTGCCTCCAGCTGTGTGACTACCTGTCTGTAGACATATTCCCATGAGGCAGGGTTCGCCGCCTCATAGAACTTTTTGTACTCCTCCGGGCCGGGCCCCTTCTCCGAGTACACCACTTCCTCCAGGAATTCCGTCTGGATGCGCTGGAATTCCGCCTGCTTCTGCTCAAATTCCTGGAGGCGCAGCACCTCCGCCTTCAGCCCGTCAATCTGCGTGTCCTTATCCTTGGAGGATGTCTGCTCCCTCTCCAGCTCCAGTTCCAGCTGCCTGATGTAGGCCACGGCCTCCTCCATGCTGTCATATCCCCCGTAGCTCTCGGAATCCGTATTCTCCTCCGAGACGGGAAGGGATTTGGAGGGCAGTATCTTGTTAATGACAGGCACATCCTTCAGGATGGGCGTCAGGACGCTGCTTCCGAAGCCGCCCACGTCCATCTTGATCACCACGCAGACAATAGCCAGCCACAGAATCACGATCAGCAGGGTCGCGAAAAAGGTGACAAGGCCGTTGCCGCTTTCCTCTCCCAATGCCTCCTCCTGCTTCGCAATCTCCGCCGCCCGCTTTTTGGCCTCCTTCTTCTGAGCCTTCTGCTCCTGCCGGAATTTCTTCTTCTCTTCCTTAAGCTTTGCCTTTTCCTCCTCTGCCGCCGCGGCCACAGGGTTCAATTCCTTTGTTGCCATATGATAATCTCCTAAACGGATACGCTCCTTGCGCTCTCCTCACTTCTGCGCTGCCCATAGGTATAGCTGGTCAGCTGATCTATCTCCTTGCTCTCCTGCCTCTTCTCCTCCATGAGGAAGGCATCGAAAGCCTTTTCTTTCAATTTCTCATGGGTCTTGCGCTCCATCCTGACTTCCGCAAGACGCTCCCTGGCCCTCTCCAGCTTCTCTTCCGCCATATTCACGCTGATACGCTGCTTATCTATGTAATCCTCCATGCATCGGATTGCCATCTTGTTCTCATTGATCTCCCGCAGCTTCAGCGTGCCGCACAGCAGCTTCATCCCGGTCTCCTCATAGCCGCTCTTCCTGTCGTACAGTGCCTGCAGACGCTCCTCCTCCTCGTCCAGGGCCGCCCGGGCCGTGGAGAATTCCTGCTTCGCCTGGGTCTCCATCTTCATCTTTATGTTCAGAATGCTCTGCATGGAATATCGAAATCTCGCCATTTCATTCCCTCTTTACCGCACATACCGTACTATGCCGTTTTCTGTCCGATTCAGAACAGCCTCCGAAGCATTGCAACACTGTCCTCAAAACTGAATTTCTCATCCACGTCCTGGCAGAGGAACTGATTCACCGCCTCGATCTTGGAAATGGCGTAGTCGATGGACTGGTTGCTGCCGCTCTTGTACGCGCCGATATTAATCAGGTCTTCCGCCTCGTTGTAGGTGGCAAGGACGTTTTTCAGCTTCCCTGCGGCCTGCTTGTGCTCTTTGGACGCAATCTGGGACATGCATCTGGAAATGCTCTGTAGGATATCTATGGCGGGATAGTGGTTCTTATGCCCTAATTTCCTGTCCAGCATGATGTGGCCGTCCAGGATGCTCCGGGCCGTGTCGGTGATGGGCTCGTTGAAGTCGTCCCCGTCCACCAGCACCGTATACAGGCCTGTGATGGAACCCCTTGCCGCGCATCCGGCCCGCTCCAGGAGCTTGGGCATCTCCGAATATACGCTGGGGGGATATCCTCTCGTCACCGGCGGCTCGCCGCTGGCCAGACCGATCTCCCTCTGGGCCATGGAGAAACGGGTCAGGGAATCCATCATAAGCAGCACATCCTTGCCCCTGTCCCGGAAATACTCCGCGATGGCCGTGGCGGTCTTCGCCGCCTTGTTCCTCTCCAGGGCCGGCCTGTCGGAGGTGGCCACCACTACCACCGAGCGGCGCATGCCCTCCTCGCCCAGATCCCGCTCTATGAATTCGCGCACCTCTCTGCCCCGCTCCCCGATAAGGGCGATGACATTGATATCCGCCTTGGTATTGCGGGCGAACATTCCCATCAAGGTGGACTTTCCCACGCCGGAGCCGGCGAATATGCCGATACGCTGGCCCTTGCCCACGGTAATCAGGCCGTCCACGGCCTTCACGCCTAGGGGAAGCACGGAATCGATGATCTTCCTGCTCATGGGGTCGGGGGGCGCAGCCTCCACCAAATACGGCACGCCGTCGAACTGTGTCCCGTCCACCGGAACTCCCAGCCCGTTCAGCGCTTTGCCAAGCAAAGCCTCGCTGACCGGCACCCGCAGGGGATTGCCCGTGTTCTCCACAATGCAGCCCAGGCCGATGCCGTCCACATTGTCGTAAGGCATAAGCAGGGTCTTCCTGTCCTTGAAGCCTACCACCTCCGCCAGGATGGGCTTCTCGCCGCCCTCCGGCACGATTTCACAGATATCCCCAAGCCTGGCATCAGGCCCGGCGGACTCGATGGTCAGCCCCACCACATTGACGACCTTGCCCTTCTTCTTATAGAAGGTTTCCTCGTTCAATCTATCATATTTTGCGAAGTCTACAGTAACCTGCCGCAAAGAATCATTCCTCCCTTGACCAGGCGAGCAGCCTGAGCCTCTTTTTCAGCTCCGACAGCTGTGTGCCCAGCCCGCAGTCAAAGATGCCGTTCTCCGTCTCAATCATGCACTCATTCCGGCCGACGGTGGCATCCTCCACCACGTCCACGCTAACGCTCTCGGAGACAGCGCCTGTCAGCATCTGCTTCTTCTGCATGTTCACATAAGCGTAATCATCCTTTGACACATGGATGATGAAGCTCCTGCTCCCGTCCAGCTTGTGCAGCACATCGGAAATCAGGCCCATCAGTATCTCCCGGTAGGAGGACAGCTCCACATGGAAGATATGCTCATAGATTCCCGTAATGGCTTCTACCAGATTGGGCTCCAGCATCTCTATCTGCTGCTCATATTCCTCCTCCAGCAGCCTGGCCTTCTCCTGGTACTCCTGCTCCATGGCGCCCTCATGGGCCTGGGCCCTGCTCATGCCCTCCATGTATCCCTGCTGCTTCGCCTGCTCCAATACCTGCTGCTTCTCGGCCTGGGCCTGGGCCCTTGCCTCCTCCAGGATGCGCTCTGCCTCCGCCTGAGCCTGGACGCGCAGCTCTTCCGCCTCCGCCCTTGACTGCTCCAGCAGCTCCTTTGCCTCGTCCTGGGCCTTGATGACATTTCCGGTGGCATCCTCCGGCGTCTCTATCACATCCGCTATGGCGAGTCCGGACACGAACCCGCCCTCCGGATTCCCCTCGCCTCTGGAGAGTTCCTCCAGCCGCCTGCGAATCCGGTCGTTATTGTCGATTACCAGCTTCTCTTTATCCTCTGGCAATGTCATGAAGAATTGTTTTACCAGATTACTAGACAACGATTTCGTCACCTCCGCCTCTGGAAATCACGATTTCGCCGGAATCCTCCAGCTTCCTGATGACATTGACTATCTTCTGCTGGGCTTCCTCCACATCCTTCATGCGCACAGGGCCCATGAAGTCCATGTCTTCCTTGATCATGACGGCCAGACGCTTGGACATGTTGTTGAAGATTGCCTCCTTCACCTCGTCCTTGGTGCTCTTCATGGCCATGGTAAGGTCGTTATTCTCCACGTCACGCAGCACGCGCTGGATGGCCCTGTCGTCCAGGAGCAGGATATCCTCGAACACGAACATCTTCTTCCTGATCTCCTCCGCCAGCTCCGGCGCTTCCACTTCCAGAGTTTCCATGATATGGCGCTCCGTGCCGCGGTCTACCGTATTCAGAATCTCCACCACAGCGTCCACGCCGCCGATGATGGTGTAGTCCTGGTTCACAAGGCTTGCCAGCTTGGACTCCAGCACCTTCTCCACCTCCTTGATGATGTCCGGGGTAGTCCGGTCCATGACGGCGATACGCTTTGCCACATCCGCCTGCCTCTCAGGGGCCAGGCCAGACATGACCATGGCCGCCTGGCTGGGCGCCAGGTAGGACAGAATCAGGGCAATGGTCTGAGGATGCTCATCCTGGATAAAGTTGATAAGCTGGGTGGCATCCGTCTTGCGTACGAACTCGAAAGGCTTCACCTGCAGGGATGCCGTCAGCTTGCCGATGACATCCATGGCCTTCTCCGAGCCAAGCGCCTTCTCCAGCAAATCCTTCGCATAGCCTATGCCGCCCTCCGCGATGTACTGCTGGGCCAGGCACAGCTCGTAGAACTCGGTGATGACCGCTTCCTTCACCTGAGGCGTCACGCTTCTGATATTGGCAATCTCCAGCGTCATCTCCTCAATCTCTTCTTCTTTTAAATGTTTGAAAATTCCGGCAGAGCGCTCCGGCCCCAGGGAAATCAGCAGGATGGCCGCTCTCTGGACCCCCTTGAATCCCATTTCGCTTGTCGCACTATTTGGCATATATGTACCTCATTTCCATTGAAATGCTCTTCTTCCCTGTCAGTTCCAGTCCTCGTTCAGCCAGTTGCGCAGCAGGTTCGCCGCCGCCTCGGGATTCTCGTCCACGAACTTCTCCACCAGCTTGCGGGTGTCGGATTTCGTCTCCACATCGATGTTCTCCACCTCAGGCTCCGGAGGCGTGGACTGCAACATATCCTCCACGGACAGCTCCGGCTCCTCCTCCACGGCCGCTTTCTTCTTCGTGCCCATGCTGCGCAGGATCACAAAGGCCAGCAGGCCCAGAATCAGTACGATCATCACAATGCTCAGGATATCCGTGGTATCTACAGTCTCGAAAAAGCCCTCCTTGTCATAGAACAGGGGGGATTCATAGGAGACCACCACGACCCTGCTGGCATCGATTCCGCTGGCATAGGCCACCATCTGGACAACATCTGCGTCCACTTCCTGCTTGATGTCCTCTCGGTTGGCTTCCTTGAACTCTTCCCAGGTAATCCCCTCCAGGAGTCCTTGCCTCTCTACATTCTCTTCATAATATTCACGATACTTAATCAGCGCTACAGATATGGATGAATTATCGTAATCGATGCTCCCCGCCGGGGTGACGGTATTGGTCTCGGACATATTGTTCTGGTAATCCACAGACCGCTCCTCTGATGAGCTGCTGCCGCCTCCTGTGCCCAGATAATCGTATCCGGTGTAGTTGTCGTTCTCCGTGTTGGAATCCGTGCCGGGTATCCCGGCTACGCCGCCGTCGCTCTCGGTGGTAAAGGTGTCCTCATGGCTGGGCATGCCGACCTCGCGGCCCTCATTGGCATAGTACTCAATCACCCTCTCGTTGTAATCGGAAAAGTCCACGGAAAGATGGCTGCTTACCTCCACCTCATTGAACTGCTTCGTACCGATCAGGACCTTCTTCACCTGATTGGTCACCATGGCCTCCGCCTGGGTCTGCAGCTCCTGCATGGAGCTGGCAATCCCCATAGAGGAATAGTCGTCCCCTCCGGCGAACAGCAGGTTGAAGTTCTGATCGATGATGGTGATGTTCGCCGTGCTGTCATTGCCCAGCGCGGTGGCTGCTGCCTTGGCCATGGCCGTGGCGTTGGCCGCGTTGAAGTCATCCGTCACCGTCACCGTGATGGTGGCGTAGGCATCTGTATCGGAATCGCTCAGCCTCCCGGAATTGGATGCCCTGTTTATTTTGATGCTGACATCCTTTACCGGCATGGTCTTGGAGAACATGTTCTCCAGCTGGTGCTCGTAGAAAGTCGTCTGCATGGCCTCACGATCCGATGACGTGACGGACATGCCCGTCTCTACGACATCGGTGTATTTCAGGCTGTCCGGCACATATCCTTCCGTGGCGATTGCCAGGTTGGCCTGGGACAGCTGGCTGGTAAGCACATCGATCGTCATCGCGTCCGTGCTCTCTTTGTGCGTGATGCCAGCATCATCCAATATCTTTACAATCTCCGCAGCGGTCTTGCTGCTCTCATATGTACCGAGCCTTGTGTACTGGGGCCTGGAAAACGTATAAACGATGATGGCAAAAGTAAATATTACGATTGCGACAATGGCTATGATAATCGTCTTCTGCCTGCTCGTGAATTTATTCCACCACTCCAGCGCTTTGCCCGGTAATTCTTTTAGCTTGTCAGCCATGGTGCTTCTCTCCTAGTCATTTCTAAATTCCATGCCTTTCATGCCTGCCCCCGCACCTTTCTCACGGGAACCATCCGTCAGATCTGCATCTGCATCAGTTCCTTGTAGGCATCCAGCAGTCTGTCCCGGACAGCCACAGTGTACTGCAGGGCTGTATTCGCTTTCTGCAGGGCTATGGTCAGGTCATGGAAATTCTCCGTCTCGCCCATGGCAAACCTGATTTTTTCATCCTCCGCCTTGGAGAGATAGCTGTTAGTCGTCTTTATATTGTCAATGGCACTGTTCAGGAACGCATCGAACAGACTGCCCTCCACCTTCTCCTCTTTATCCGTCAGGGTTCCGGTCAGGGATGTGCGCTCTACGCCCCCTGATGAAGTTACGCCATTTAAGCCCGAAACCCTCTCCAGGCCTGTTATCGCCGCCAAATCCATAATATGTATGTCTCCTTCACTCACTATTTCCGCGCTCCCGCAGGTTCCCTATGCCTTTCCGGGGCTTAAGACCCTATCTCCAGCCCTTTCTGTGCCATGGCCTTTGTGGCGTTGAATGCGGTAGAGTTCGCTTCATAGGCGCGGCTGGCATCTATCATATTGGTCATCTCCGTAATGATGTTCACATTGGGATAGGTCACATAGCCGTTCTCGTCCGCATCCGGATGGGAGGGGTCGTAGGCCATGTTCATCTCCGTGACATGATCTTCGTACACGCCGGACACCCGTACGCCCGTGCCGGTCTGCTGCACGAAACCTTTGTGCTCATGGAGCGTCTTGTTGAATATGTGGCTGAAGGAGGACGGCCGCCTCTCGGTCTTCTCCTCAAAGGATACCACTTTGCGGCGGTAAGGGCTTCCGTCCGCCGTGCGGGTGGTATTGGCATTGGCCACGTTCTCCGAAATGATGTCCATGCGGTATCTCTCCGCCGTCATGCCGGTGGCATTGATATTGAAAGCAGAAAACAAACCCATTTTCCTATCTCCTCTTCTCTTACTTCATCACCGTCTGCAGATTGGTGAATTCCTGGTTGATGCTGGTTATGAGACCCTGATACTTCAACTGGTTCTGCGCCAGCATGACGCCCTCCGTATCCGGATCCACATTGTTTCCGTCCAGGCGGTAGGAAAAGGCCGCGTGATCCGTATAGACCTTGCCCGTCAGCCTCCTCAGATCCAGGCCGGACACCTTGGCATCCATGGATCTGTAAGTGCTCTTGCCCAGAGCCTGCCTGAGCACATCCTCAAATGCCACATCCTGTCTCTTATATCCCGGCGTGTCTACATTGGAAAGATTATTCCCGATCGCTTCATTGCGCATCCAGCTGGCGTCTGCCGCTCTGTCCAGTACATTCACATAATCGAATACCTTTGATTGAAACATGATATTCTCCTTTCTGTTCCCGATTATCTCTATGTAATCAAAGCAAGAATCAATGCACGCTTTCTCCACATTAACCTATTGTAATATCTTTCCGCGAAAAAAACAATACCTTAATACGAAATTACTGAATTTCCCACAGATTTTTTTCGGAATAGCAGGATTCCGGGCTCATCAGGAACATATAAAAAGGGACTTATTGCCCTTTTCAATAAATCCCTTTATCTCTCCCTACATTTCGGCCGCCCGGGCCTCCCAAATCCTTTTGGCTTGTAGTCTTTTATCTTTTTGTCGTGTATGCTCTACTGCCCACGCTGGCTCTGGCGCTTCAGCTCCTCTATCTCGTCGAACAGCACATCGTTGAGCACCTTGATATATGTCCCCTTCATGCCCGAGGACCGGGACTCTATCACACCCGCGCTCTCGAATTTGCGCAGGGCATTGACGATGACGGAGCGGGTGATCCCCACCCTGTCCGCAATCTTGCTGGCCACCAGAATCCCCTCCATGCCGTTCAGCTCGTCGAAGATATGGGTGACGGCCTCCATCTCGGAGAAGGAAAGGGTGCTGATCGCGGATTTTACCACCGCCACCTTGCGGCTCTCCTCCGCGCTCTCCTCGTTGATGGCCCGGAGCATCTCCAGCCCCACCACCGTAGTGCCGTACTCGCAGAGGATGATATCGTCTATCTCGTACTGCCTGTCGCATTTGTAGATGAAGAGCGTCCCCAGCCTCTCGCCCGCGATCTCAATCGGCGTGATGATTGCCTGGAACCTGCGGATATCCGGGCTCTCGAACCCCAATGTCTCCAGGTTCACGTTCTCCTTGGTGGAAAGCACGCCCAGGAGCCTTTCATTGAGCATGGCATCCACGAAGCCGCCCACATTCTCGTCTATCAGCTCGGTAATGGAATCAATCCCCTCTGACTTGCCCACCCCCAGCACCTTGCCCTTGCGGCTGATGACCAGCACATTGGACTCCAGGATTTCACGCATCACCTTGCAGATGTCGTTGAACACCACCTTGCTGGAATTGTTATTGTGCAACAGTTTACCGATTTTTCTGGTCTTATCCAGAAGCTGTACGCTACTCATTCGCCTTCCTCCGCTTTTGTCCCATGCACCACACCGGCCCGCGGATGGCAGACTCCCCCATTCCTGACCGTCAGTTCATATGCAATCCTATCATATCACAAATAAAATCAGATTACAATGCACAAACAGTCAAAATTTTCGCATTTAGCCAGATTTGTTTGACAATTCAGACAGAATATGGTAGCCGCACTGGGCATCGCTGCACACCAGCTTGTTCCCCTTGATCAGAAGGGGCCCGCCGCAGCGGGGGCAGCTCTCTCCGGAGGGCTTCTGCCAGGACATGAAGTCGCATTCCGGATTGTCGATGCAGCCGTAGTACTTCCTGCCCTTCTTGGTCTTCTTCAGCACCACGTCCTTGCCGCACTTGGGGCAGGCCACGCCGATCTTCTCGAAATAGGGTTTGGTGTTGCGGCACTCCGGAAAGCCGGGGCAGGCCAGGAACCTGCCGTGGGGGCCGTACTTGATCACCATCATCCGGCCGCAGAGGTCGCATTCCTCATCGCTGACCTCGTCCGCGATGGACACCTCCGCCAGCTCCTTTTCCGCCGACTGCACCGCCTCATCCAGGTCGGGGTAGAAATTCGACACCACCGTCTTCCATTTCACGTCCCCCTCCTCCACGCTGTCCAGCAAAGCCTCCATGCTGGCGGTGAAGTGTACGTCCACGATGGAGGGGAAGGCCTCCTTCATCATGTGGTTCACCACCTCGCCCAGCTCCGTGACATAGAGGTTCTTCTCCTCCTTCACCACATAGCGCCGGGCCAGGATGGTGGTGATCGTAGGGGCGTAGGTGCTGGGGCGGCCTATGCCAAGCTCTTCTAAGGCCCTTACCAGGGACGCCTCGGTGTAATGGGCCGGGGGCTGGGTGAAATGCTGCCCGGGGTTGAAGGAGGCAAAGGTGAGGACGCTGTCCTTACTAAGCCCTACGGTCAGGGCGTTCTCCTCCTTCTCCTCGTCGGCGGGATTATATACGCTTAGAAATCCGTCGAACTTCATAGCCGAGGCGGACACGGTGAAAATCTGGTCTGCCGCCTGGATGCGGACGGAGGTGGTCTCGTATTCCGCCGGGCTCATGCGGCTGGCCACAAAGCGCTTCCAGACCAGCTGATAGAGCCGGAACAGGTCTCTGGGCAGCTGCTCCTTGATCGCCGTGGGAATCCGGTTCAGATCCGTGGGGCGGATGGCCTCATGGGCGTCCTGTATCTTCTGGCTGTTCTTCTTCTCCCCAGCGGCCTCCGCCAGGTACTTTTTGCCGTACTGGGCGGCGATGAACTCTGCCGCCATGTCCTCGGCCTCCCTGGAGACACGTGTGGAGTCGGTACGCAGGTAGGTGATCAGGCCTACCGTGCCCTCCCCCTCTATGTCCACGCCCTCGTAGAGCTGCTGGGCCAGGCGCATGGTCTTCTGGGTGGAGAAGTTCAGGGCCCGGCTGGCCTCCTGCTGGAGGGTGGATGTGGTAAAGGGCAGGGGCGGCTTCTTGTGCCGCTCTCCCTTCTTCACCTCCCTGACGGTGTATTCCGCGCCTTTCAGGGAAGCCATGATCCTGTCGGCCTCCTCCTTGCAGGCTATGCCTTTCTTTTCGCCTACACTTCCGTAGTACTTCGCGCAGATGGGCTTCTTCTCCCCCTTCACGTCCAGGTTCACGTCCAGGGTCCAGTATTCCTCCGGGATGAAGGCGTCGATCTCCTCCTCCCTGTCGCAGATGATGCGCAGGGCCACGGACTGCACCCGCCCGGCGCTCAGGCCCCGTTTGACTTTCTTCCATAATAAAGGGGAAATGCGGTAGCCCACCATGCGGTCCAGCATCCGGCGGGCCTGCTGGGCGTCCACCAGGTTCATGTTGATCTCCCTGGCGTTCTTTAAGGATTCCTTCACCGCGTTCTTGGTGATCTCATTGAAGGTGATGCGGTAGACCTTCTTCTCCTTCAGCTTCTCCTCCAGCTTCAGGGCATAGAGCAGATGCCAGGAGATGGCCTCCCCCTCCCGGTCAGGGTCGGTTGCAAGATAGATTTTCTCGGCTTTGCGGACTTCCTTGCGCAGGTTCGCCAGGATGTCGCCCTTTCCGCGGATGGTGATGTACTTAGGCTCATAGTCATGCTCCACGTCTATCCCCAGGGAACTCTTGGGGAGGTCGCGGACATGTCCGTTGCTGGCAGCCACTTGATAGTTGGAGCCCAAGAATTTCTTGATAGTCTTCACTTTCGCCGGTGACTCTACGATTACCAGATATTTTGCCATAATGAATGTTCCTCTGCTTACTATATGATTGATACGATTCCTAAATACCGTGTATTATTTGAGCATCCGTGCAATACTATACCTCGAAAGAAAAAGATGTGCAATTGGTATTTTTCACAAAAAAAATGCTGGAACACTATGAATTCAGTCCCCAGCACCTTTCCTTCAAGAACTATTCTCTTAAGAGCAGCTGATAGGGGAATCGAACCCCTGTTTCCGCCGTGAGAGGGCGGCGTCTTGACCGCTTGACCAATCAGCCTCGTCCGCGACTTTTCTGTCTTTCAGAACCCATCGCCTCGGTACTTGTATATAATACAACACCTTTTTGAAAAATGCAAGTGTTTTTTTCAAATTTTTTCAAATTTTTTTACAAGTGTTTTACAGCCCATTTTTCAGGGCTTTTTGGTGGGGCGGCCGGCGCTCCCAAAGAGCTTTGGCCGCCCGGCTTTTCTTCAGTGTTTTTCACTATTGCCTATCATGATTGCTCCCGTCGTCGGCCAGAACCTGAAACGCGATTTTGACGATGAACAGATCCGCGTCCGTCTCCCAGGTGAACTCTCCGCCGCAGGCCTCGGTGAAGCTCTGGGCGATGGAGAGGCCCAGGCCGCTGCCGCCGTCGGTGCGGCTGGCGTCTCCCCTGGCAAAGCGCTCGGCGAAGTCCTTTCCCTTTTCCAGCTCCCGGCTGGAGGTGTTCTTCACGCTGGCCACCGCCGCAGAGCCGTCCGTGTGCAGGGCCACGTACACCCTGGAGCCCTGGAGGGAGTATTTTATGGCGTTCTGGAACAGATTCTGGAAGACGCGGTAGAGGCGCTGGCCGTCCGCCATGATCGTCACCGCCGCATCCGGGATTTCCGTCCGGAAGACTACGCTGCTGTGTTCAATCTGTTCCTCCATGTCCGCCAGGGTCTGGCGCAGGAGCTTGCCGAAGTCCAGCTCCTCCATCTCCATGGGCAGCTCCCCGGAGGCGGCCTTGCTCACCGCGAACACATCCGTGACCATGTTCTTCAGGCGCTGGGATTTCTCGTCCAGGATCCTGACGTAATCCCTGATATGATCCGGCAGGCCTTCCTCCTGCTTCAGGAGCTCCACATAGCTGATGATGGAGGTCAGGGGGGTCTTGATGTCATGGGACACATTGGCGATCAGCTCCACCTTCATGCGCTGGCTCTTCATCTGTTCGTCCACTGCCGCTGCCATGCCGTGGCGGATGTCCTCCAGCCGGGCCATGACAGGCTGCAGGTCCTGGCTGCATTCCGCTTCATGGCCGGAGACGCTGCCGTCGGGCTTCGGGTCATGGCTGTTCCCGGGTGCTTCGCCGTTTTCGTTTTGTGCCTCCGGGCCGCTGCCGGGCGCTTTGCTCCATCCCTCCCCGTAGTCGCCGTTCCTGATTTCCGTGATGCGGCGGGACAGCGCTTCCACCTCCCGGGCCGCTTTCATGTTCTTCTTCAGGGTCAGGTACAGCACCACCAGGAAGAGGATCGTCTCCAGGGCGGCCAGCAGGCAGACGATGGCTCTCACGTACTCTCCTTTCCAGAGCACATCCACCAGCGCCACCTGTTGCATCATCAGGAGGGCGTAAATCAGGCCTCCGAAGAAGAGCAGCTTATTTCTGCGGGACATTTTCCGGGGCAGGGGCTGATTCATGTTCTTCGCGCTGAATGTGCGGTAAAGCTTTGCCGTCAGGCTGCAGCGCCATATCTTCCTATTATATCGCAAATCGTTCCAGGGAAGCCACAGGCCCCAGAACAGCAGGATCCAGAACAGGGGCGGAATGCCGCTTATCAGCTCTCTGCCGACCCAGGCGGCTCCCTCCAAGCTAAAGTTGTACTCATACGCGTACAGCGCCTCCTCCCACATGTACCCGTAATCCAGCAGGAACACCAGCAGCAGCATCCAAAGCCCGTAGACAAGGGCCAGGAGCAGCAGAATCTTGCATTCCAGCCAAATCCTTGCCTGGAAGCGCGCGATGGCCTCCTTTGCCTGTCTTCCGCTCTTGCGCAGAAGGAACGCGGCAATCAGCAGCCCAAGGCCCGCGGCCAGGCCCGTGAAGCCCTGCGTGAGGCTCTGCCGCCATGTCCGGAGATTTGTGTCCATCCAGTAGAGGCTGTTGTCATACTGCATGGAGCCGCCCTTCTGGTAGGAGCCCTCCATGTAGAGCACAGGGGCTTTCGCCACGGCCATGCAGACAGCGGCTTTCTTCACGGCGTCGTCTGTCCGGAAATTGGTGTAGCCGGGCACATACCAGTCACTGTCCTCCCGGTAATAGCCGTCCCCATAGACGTCCACCTCCCTGCCGTCCTTTAGGATCCGGACTTTCTCCCCGTTAAAATACAGGAGGAAATTGTAGCCCTCGGGCAGGCTCACGTCGCCGAACGCCGTGGAGATGCCCTCCGCCGCCTTACTTTGGGAATCCTGCGCTTCCCCGCTGCCCGGTGCCGCTCCCAGAAGGTCGGAATTGCTGTACAGCACCTTGCCGTCATAGGCGACTGCATAGAGGAGGTTCTTGTCCCCCTTGATGCTGTCATGGTACTTCCCGGCGATCTTCTGCTTCTGTTCCTCCGTCAGGGGCTTCCGCTGTTCCCGGGACAGCCCATCCGGCAGGTTGTCCTCCAGCGCTTCCATCAGATGGCCCATTTCCGCCCGGTACACCTCCAGCCCGGACCGGAACGCCTCCATGGATGCGGAATCCTCCGCATTGTCCATGGCATCCAGCAGCTCCTGGCAGCTCTCCTGCATCTCCCTCAGGCTTTCCAGCCAGTCCGCCAGCTCCTCCGCGGACATGCCGGAAGCACTGCCGGAATCCTCCACAGAGAATTCTGCCTGCTCCTCGAGTAAATCGGCCCTGACAGCCTCCGAGAGAAAGCCGGAGTCGCCGTATCCGTACCCGCCGTCATACCATTTTCCGCTGCCATAACAGGCACCGTCCTCATATCCCCGGATGCCCCACAGGCCCTCTCCGCCTGTGGCCATGATCAGGAAATCCTCCAGGCGGCCCGCCACGTATGCCCGGAACCTTGCGCTCTCCTGGTAATCGTCCTCCAGCAGCCTGTCAAGCTCCCAGATATGGACTCCTGCGGGCTTCCTCCTGAGGATTTCCGCCAGGCTTCCCAGGGTCAGGCTGACCCCCAGGAAGAAGAGGAGGAAGCTAATTGCTTTTTTCCTGTTTTTCCATTTTGTATCCAATGCCCCACACCACCTTTATATATTCTGGCTCTTTGGGATTCAGCTCCAGCTTCTCCCGGATCCGCCGGATATGCACCATCACAGTGTTCTCTGAGGAAAAAGCTTCCTCTTCCCACACCCTGCGGTAGATCTCCTCCGCCGGGAACACGCGGCCCGGGTTGCGCATGAACAGGTCCACGATTTTGGTCTCCGTGGCTGTGAGCCTGACGGGCTCTCCGTCCGCGTAGAGGGTCCTCTCCTCCGTGTTGTAGAGGAGCCTGCCGTTCCTGATCTCGCTGGCCCTTGCGCCCGCGTGGATATCGCCTAACGTGGTGAAGCGGCGCAGATGGCTCTTCACCCGGGCGGCCAGTTCCTGGGGGTTGTACGGCTTTGCCACATAATCATCGGCCCCCATGGACAGTCCCAGCACCTTGTCGGTCTCCTCGCTCTTTGCACTGAGCACGATGACGGGGATGTTCGCTCTCTCCCGGATGCGCATCAGGGCTGACAGGCCGTCCAGCCTGGGCATCATCACGTCGATCAGCACCAGCCGCACCTGCTCTCTCGCCAGGATGTCCAGGGCCTGGAGCCCATCGTAGGCCTTCAGCACCTCATAGCCCTCCTTCCTCAGCAGGATGTCGATGGCTTTTACTATTTCTCTGTCGTCATCCACTACCAGTACCCGTTCGCCCATTTCGTCTCCCATGCCTTTCCGCAGCTTTGAATTGCTGTCCCTTTCTCCTTGAGCCGGTTTTAGGATAGCTCCTGTTTTTTACAAAATATGTGGGGTGTTTCTTACGGATTTCTTACGATTTGATGTGCATCCCAGGGCAGCGGCCTTCCGTTTCTATTGCAGGGCTTTCATATATGCCTGGAATTCCCTTTCCGTGTAGGTATGTACCTTCGCGAAGCAGTACTTCTCGAACATTTTCAGCCCAAAGCAGACATATTCCTCCCCTGCTAGTCCACCCATCCTTCTGGCGAAATCGTCAAAGGAAGCGGAATTTTGTACTGCTCTCTTCTTTTCCGCGGTAGCCGGATTCTGTCCATTGGCATTTTCGTTGTACACAAGGACATATTCCACGCATTGCCGCATCTGGCTGATTCCCGCGGATACGATATCCGTGAAAATCAGCGTGCTGTCGTATATTTTTTTGCGGATGTCAAACTGTTTTTTCGAGTCGATGTACCCGTTTTTGAATTCAATGAAAGCCAGCTTCCCTTTTCCCATGTCCAGAAGCGCGTCATTGGATTTCGGCACGTCGCTTAGGCCCAAGTCCTCGATATACTTTTCTTTTACCAGGTCAAAGTCCACCGCCGGGTCGTCCCGCTCTGTCATATAAGCCGGATTGCCAATATCATGTTTATCAATCGATGTATCCTTTAATGTAGATATGCTTTCGGTGAATATCGGATAGTCACGCCAACGAATCATCTCTCCACCTCTCGTCCTCCAAATCCTGTAACGGTTTCGACAGCCTGGCATAAATTCTTTCGATGTCGTCGCTCACGTCTGTGATGGCAGCCTGGTTGCCGCTGTTTTCTGACAGATAGTATCTGCACTTGTCCGCCATCTCATATTTTGCGGAGTAGACCTGGATTGCCCTCAGGAAATACGGACTGTGGGTATTCAGAAGAATGTGGACATCAAATTCTTTGTGGAGCAGGACAATCAATTCCGCGAAGAGGAGCTGCCATTCCGGATGCAGATGAATCTCCGGTTCGTCCAGGATGACGACTCCGTTGTATTCTATTCCGCCGTTCAGCAGCAGCGTCTTCAGGATGACGAATGTCTTCAAGCCTGTGGAGAGGTTGCGCACATCCAGCAGTTTGTCGGAATCGGCGCTTTTGTAACTGTATTCTTTCTGATTACTCCTGACAATCTCTCCACTACAGACGGATGATATCTTCTCATATATGTTCTGGAATTTATTATTTACGATAATTTCCTCTACAGCAGTCTTCTTACTGGCATTATCAAAAATCTTCTTCCTTAAATGGGTTCTATGATCTGCATACCGCGACCTAATGCCAAAATATGGCGATGGAATGGTATCCAGCAGAAAAGGATCGTCCATGTATACTGCTTCCACATGGAGATTGATGGCATTTTCTATACCTGTTACTCTGTTATTTTCTATGGAAAGAGCTATGCTCTTATCCTTAATCTGCAGCCTGATTTCTCCCTTTTTATTTGTGAAAAGATTTGTCACCTGGCCATTGAATTCAGTATCCATTTTCTTTTCCACAATGGCTTTCAATATTTCCTCTTCCGATACATCCATAATTTCCTGAATCCGATGCACGACTTCATCAGAATCGTTCACTTCTATTAAGCGAAAATCATCTGTCCCCTCTCCTGATTTCTCCACCATCTGCAATACGGATTCACTGATTCGATCCTTAAAGCCTGACTTCTGGGAAAGAGAAACTTGATGTGACGCAATGTCTTCTGCCAATATTCTTATATAATATCTAACAGGTGTTCTGTTCGCGTTTTTCAACACTAATGAAAGCACACTCTCTATACTGTCAATCCTCTCAGAAAGCACTTGCCTGTCCACATCATAAAAGCTGTTGAAAACAGCAAAAAGCGCTTTCCCTACCGTGCTTTTTCCCGTATCGTTTTCCCCTGCAATCACCGTTATACCATCTATTGCAATCTGGGTTTCTACTAATTTCCCTATATTTTTCAACGACAAAACCACAACAATCCCCCTCTTCTATAAGAGATGACGCTACTATAAGAGGCACTTTCAATTATACCCACAAATTGTTTCACCAAATCGTTCCACCTGCATCCTTCTTGCCGCTCCACCCTAAAGATCAAACAGGCTCAACTGATTGGACTCCGGCAGGCTCCCCAGCAGGTTCAGGGAATCCATGAGGTCCACCATGGTCTTGGACACCTTCGTCCGTTCCCTGAAGTCGTCCTTGGACAGGAAGGGCCCGTCCTTCACCGCCTCCACAATGGCGTCCGCCGCCTTGTCCCCCAGGCCTTCTATGCTGTTCAGGGAGGGCATCAGCTTCCCGTCCACGATCTGGAAGGACCTGGACTGGGCGGTGAAGATGTCGATGGGCATAAATTCGTAGCCCCTTTCATACATCTCCTGGACGATGCGCATGTCGCCGTAGGCCCCCTCCTCTCTGTTGGTGAGGGGAACCGCCCCCGGCTCTTTGTCCGCCGCCGCGTCCATCCTACGTTTGTAGTCCGCCATGTTGGCTTCCAGGCGAGCCTTTCCCTGGCACATCAGCTCATAGGAGAAGGCCTTGGCCCGGATGCTGAAGTAAGCCCCGTAGTAGGCCAGCGGATAATTGATCTTGCAGTAGGCGATGCGCCAGGCCATCATGACATAAGCTGCCGCGTGGGCCTTGGGGAACATATACTTTATCTTCTTGCAGGAGTCGATGTACCAGTCGGGCACGTCCTTCTCCTTCATGGCGGCGATCCAGTCATCCTTCAGGCCCTTGCCCTTCCGGACGCTCTCCATGATGGTGAAGGCCAGGCTGGACTCCACCCCCATCTGAATCAGGTAGGTCATGATATCGTCGCGGGTACAGATGGCTGTGGAAATGGTGGCCGTGCCGCTCATGATCAAATCCTTGGCGTTGCCCAGCCACACGTCCGTGCCGTGGGAAAGCCCCGAAATGCGCACCAGGTCCGAGAAGGCCTTGGGCTGGGCATCGATTACCATCTGCATGGCGAAGTCGGTGCCGAACTCCGGAATCCCCAGGATTCCCAGCTTCGTGCCCCCGATCTGGTCAGGGGTCACCCCTAAGGCGTCCGTGTTCTGGAACAGGGACATGACGTCCGCCCCGTCCAGCGGAATGGTCAGCGGATCCACTCCCGTCAGGTCCTGCAGCATACGGATCATGGTAGGGTCATCGTGTCCCAGGATATCCAGCTTCAGCAGATTGTGGTCGATAGAATGATAATCAAAGTGCGTCGTGACGATATCCGTCTCCATGTCGTTGGCCGGATGCTGCACCGGCGTGAAAGAGTTGATGTCCTGGCCGAAGGGCAGCACCACGATGCCGCCGGGATGCTGGCCCG
>OFGX01000725.1_pt1 | contig 22974 bp, 20 predicted proteins | sample 1521831 | NCBI WGS metagenome assembly OFGX01 (sample SAMEA3504080, study PRJEB24116) | mouse gut metagenome | biome: mouse gut; feature: mouse-associated habitat; material: faeces | place: Denmark | collected 2011 | reverse complement strand
AATCACAGATGTAAGTATTGCGGTGTTGGCGACAATATAGATATTTATACTCGTGACTATAGTTTGGAAAACCATGCTTACCAATTTATACACACAGAAAATCCAGAGGAGTTGTTTAATATGAAATTTGATGTTATTATAGGTAATCCTCCATATCAATTAAATGATGGTGGCGCACAAGCAAGTGCAATGCCACTTTACGATAAATTTGTAACGCAAGCAAAAAAACTAAATCCTAGGTATTTAAGTATGATTATTCCTTCTCGTTGGTTCGCAGGTGGAAAAGGACTTAATGATTTTCGAGATGAAATGTTACATGATAATAGATTAAGAGTTATTCACGATTTTATTGCTTCTGCTGATTGCTTTAGTGGGGTTGAAATAAAAGGCGGAGTTTGCTATTTTCTTTGGGATAGGGATAATAAAGGATTATGTGATGTGTACACTCATAAAGATAATGAGATATCACATTCTAAGAGACAATTATTAGAGAATAATAGTGATACATTTATTCGTTACAATGAGGCTATAAATATTTTGCATAAGGTAACAAGTTTTAAAGAAAAATCATTTGCAGACATAGTTAGTTCAAGGAAACCCTTTGGTTTTCCGACAAATTTCAATGATTTTAATACAATTGGTGATAGTAGTTATATTAAAATTTTTGCAAATAAATCAATAGGATATTTAGATAAAAACTATATTATTCCTAAAAATGAGATTTATGTGGATAAGTATAAATTGTTTATTCCTAAAGCAATTGGTAGCGGAAATATATCTGACGATTTTATAAAACCAATTTTTGCTTGTCCGAAATCAGTTTGCACCGAAACCTACATAATGGTAGGACCATTTCAAAATGAGTTAAAATGTAGAAATGCTATGAGTTATATCAATACTAAATTTTTTCATTTTTTAATGGGGTTAAAAAAATTAACACAAGATGCGACTGCAAAAGTTTATAGTTTAATTCCAATACAAGACTTTTCAAAGTCTTGGACAGATAAAGAATTGTATAAAAAATACAATTTAACTCAACAAGAAATTGATTTTATAGAAAGTATGATAAGACCAGAAATAGGAGAATAAATGGAAGAGATAGATGATAAATTTAAAAAAATACTAGATAGTAAAAAATATATCTTACCTAAATTACCAGAGATAAAACTTCCAGATTTAAGCAATATACAAAGACCTTTAGATATAAACATTGAACCAAAATTTCCAGATTTAAGTACGAATATTAATGATATAGAGTTTGATTTTGAAGATAATATATTGTTTCAAATAGAACAAAATCAACAAGAAGAACTAATAAAACTTAAAGAACTCAATGATAAAAAGGATGCTGAAATTCTTGAGTTAAAGATAAATGCAAAAAAGGAAAGAAGGCGATTTTGGTGGACTTATAGTGTAACTACTATGGTAGCAATAGTAGGAATAATATTAGGCATAATATTTTAGGAGAAAAAGCAAATGACTAAAGAATTTTTTCCGAGGCAAATAAAACCGCAAATATATGCGTATGAGGATAACAACCCTATTTATAAGGGTATGCTAAAGATAGGCTATACTGCTATTAATGTGGAAGACCGTGTTGCAAGTCAATATCCTGTTTTAAGACCAGGTGAGTTGCCATATAAAATTGTTTTTGCTGATAGTTGTATGCGTGAAGATGGCTCTTACTTTACTGACCATGATGTACATAAGTTGCTTAATAAATTAGGTTTTGAAAATTTATATGATAATAACGGCAAAGCGACGGAATGGTTTAAATGCTCAGTAAAAGATGTAGAGTCTGCTGTTTTTACACTTAGAAACAAAATAGAAAATGTAGAGCAACGTACACAAAACTTTAAACTTCGCCCAGAGCAAAAAAATGCTATTGATAAAACAATTACATATTTTAACGACATAAAAAAGGATAATCCAAATATTATTCCACATTTTTTGTGGAATGCTAAAATGCGATTTGGCAAGACTTTTACAACTTATCAACTTGCAAAACAAATGGGGTTAAAAAAGATTTTAATTTTGACATTTAAACCTGCAGTTGAGAGTTCTTGGGAAGAAGATTTGAATCAGCATATTGATTTTGAGGGATGGCAATTTGTATCACGTCACACTACACTTAAAGGTGAAAACTGTGATAAGGATAAGCCTATTGTATGCTTTGGCTCTTTTCAAGATTATCTTGGGCTTAAAGATAATATGATAAAACCTAAAAATGAATGGGTACATGTAACAAATTGGGACTTAGTTGTTTTTGACGAATATCACTTTGGAGCATGGCGAGATAGTTCAAAGGAATTGTTTGAAAAAGATGACTATGACAAAGATGTGTCTAACAAAATTTTCACGGATAATCAAACAGAAAGCGATGTCGAACAAATTATGCCTATTACTACGCAATACTATTTGTATTTGTCTGGCACACCATTTAGGGCTATTGCAAATGGTGAATTTATGGAAGAACAGATATTTAACTGGACGTATAGTGATGAGCAAAAAGCAAAGGAATCTTGGACTGGTGAAAATAATCCGTATGCTAGTTTGCCAAGAATGGTGCTTATGACATATCAGTTACCCGATAGTATAAGAGAGATAGCATTACAAGGAGAGTATGATAAGTTTGATTTGAATACTTTCTTTTCCGCAAAAGGGGAATATGAGAAGGCAGAATTTGTTTACAAAGAAGAGGTGCAAAAATGGCTTGACCTTATTCGTGGCAGTTTTTCTGAAACAACTGTTGACAATTTAAAACAAGGTGCAGAAAAAGCATTTTTGCCGTTTACAACAAATAAGGCGAACCTGCAAGAAGTTTTGCAACATACTTTTTGGTTACTGCCTAATGTTGCAAGTTGTTATGCTATGAATAATCTTCTTAAAGAAAGACAAAACACATTTTATCATCAGTATAATATAGTTGTTTCGGCAGGTGCTCGTGCAGGAGTTGGACTTGCGGCTCTTGAGCCTGTCAAAAGAGCAATGACAAGTGAGCCAATAAAAACTAAAACTATTACTTTGTCTTGTGGTAAACTTACTACAGGTGTAACCATTAGACCTTGGACCGGTATTTTTATGCTTAGAAATTTGTCCAGCCCTGAAACTTATTTTCAATCTGCTTTTCGTGTACAGTCGCCTTGGACATTAAAAAATCCTACAGGGTTAAATCCAAATGAAGATGAAATCATCAAAAAGGAATGTTATATATTTGATTTTGCACCCGACAGAGCCTTAAGACAAATTCAAGAATATTCTTGTAGACTAGATATAAGTGAAGTTAACCCCGAAAAGAAAGTTGCAGATTTTATGCAATTCTTGCCTGTACTATCTTATGATGGAATGACTATGAAAAACATTAGTCCTGGTGAATTATTAGATATTGCAACAAGTGGTACTACGGCTACTTTGCTTGCTAGACGGTGGGAGAGTGCATGCCTTGTAAATGTGGAAAATGCTACATTAGAAAGATTACTTAATAATCCAAAAGCAATGGAAGCATTGATGAGTATTGAAGGTTTTAGAAATCTTAACATGCAAAATGACATTGAGATAATTATAAACAAATCTAATGCGGTTAAAAAAATGAAGAAGGATGCTGTTGATGGGGATAGAGATTTAACAGATAAAGAAAAGAAGGAAATCTCTGCAGAAGAAAAGGAGTATAAATCAAAAAGAAAACAAATTCAAGAAAAACTAATTAAGTTTGCAACGCGTATTCCAATATTTATGTATCTAACTGATTTTAGAGAACAAGTTTTAAGAGATGTAATAACTCAACTTGAACCAGGACTATTTAAAAGAGTAACTGGTTTAGAAGTAAGTGATTTTGAACTTTTAACTTCGCTAGGGTTGTTTAATGCAAATGTGATGAATGATGCGGTTTTCCAATTTAGAAGATATGAAGATAGTAGTCTTTCATATACAGGAATAAACAAACACGAAGATGAAGTTGTTGGTGGTTGGGATACTACCATATATTATGACGATTTAAATAAAATTTGAACTTATTAAATATTATTTTAATATTAATTATTATTGATAGAGTAAAAACAAATAAAAGTCGGGGATACCGACTTTTATTTTGTTTTATATCGTTTATTTAATTTTATTATGTATTTAATTATTATAATATATTATTAATTAACTATTAAATATTATTCACTTTGGTCTTCTAGGTAGCGGGCACTTTCTGCGAATTTAATTACTGACTGTACTGAGTTTTCGCAACCTTGTTTTGTTGAATAAGATTCGCCTACACCAATAACTGTATGTGCGTTGTTGTAAAGTTTATATCTCCAGTTATTTGCTTTGTCTACGTCTATCTCAAAGTTTTCAAGTATACATACTTTTTTGAATGCTATGATAGAATTTGACTTTGGCTTAGTTTTGTATGATTCACTCTCAAACAAAATTTGTCCGTTATTTGCAAGTAATCTAAAGTGGTAAGGTCTTGTAGAATTATCGTCATTTTTGATAATAACAAACTTACCGAAAGACTCTACATTAGGGTCAGTAGTGATTAATGGTAAATCTTCTGTATCAACATTACTAGATGCTTTTGCTGGTGCTTTTGTATCAACTGGCTCTTCTTTTTTAGCCTTAGTAGTTTTCTTAGGTAATTTATCTTTACCAATTACTGCAGGTTTATCAGAAGCGGCTTTTTTTCTTGGATTTGTACCAGTTTTTTCCTCAATATCATTAGCAATTTGAGCAGCAGTCTTTTTAGTAGTTTTATTAGTCTTCTTAGGTAATGCTCTTGGAGCAGTAGTAGCAACTGCTTCTTGTTTTGCTTCCTCTTCAACTTGAACAGGTTTTTCTTCAATGATTTCTTCCTTAACTGGTTCTTGAATAACCTCTTCATAAATTGGTTCTGCAACCTTTTCTTCTACCACTTGTTCCACAACTGTTTCTTCAATTTCTTGATTAGCAATTGGCTCAAGTTCAACTGGTTTTTCCTCTATTACTTCTGGTGTTACAGGTGCTTCTTGTTTAGTAGGAGCAGGTACTGGCTCAGTTTTTACTTGTTTAATAGGTGCTGGAACTGATTCCATATTAACTTTCTTTATAGGAGCAGGCACACTTTCTGGCTTAACCTCTTTGATAGGTGCTGGTATATTTTCTGGTTTAACTTCCTTAATAGGAGTAGGTACAACCTCAGGTTCTACTTTTTTAACAGGCTCAACTACTGGCTCAGGTTTAACTTGCTCTTCAACAATTGGCTCGCTGACATTAGAAACTTCTTCAGTATTTTCAACATTTGAAGTCTGTTTTTCAGGTTTGTCACCTGCTTGTGCAACTGGTTGCCAGTCTGGAGCAATAGTTTTAAATGCTTGTTCTTCAGAAGTTACATTATTATTAGAAGTAGAGTTGTTTTCTGCTACTTGATTTGCTTCATTTTGTGCTAATTTTGCTTTTTTCTTTTTCTTTCTCTTTGATACAGCAACAGCGATAGTCACTATCAATAATATAATTACAACTGCAGCAGCGGCAGCGATAACATACCACCAAAGCACAGAAAAATTAGAAATTTTGAATGCTTCGTCGGTCATAAAATTAAGTATTTTATTCCATAATTCCTGCATGAATTGCCTCCAAAAATTGTTATTACTATAAATATAGCACATAAATATATAAAAGTAAATAATTTTAGTAAAATTTAATAAAATTTTTGTAACATTTTGTTAAATATTGCTAAATTGCGGCATAATTTATTGTATGAATAATAATAGTATTTTGGCAATAGTATTTGCCTTTTTAGGGTTGATTTTCGGAGCATTATTGGCAATTTTTATACAAAAGAAAGAAGAAAAATTTGTAAAATATGCTGAAAGTTTAGCAAGTGGATTTATGCTTGCAGTTGTTTTCTTTGATTTAATGCCAAACGCAAGCCAAAAAGCAGATTTTGTGACAATATTTTTTGGTCTTCTTGCGGGCATAGTCATTATTTTACTAATTAGTCAATTTAGTGCAAGAGAAATGTATACAAAATTACCAAATTATGATATAATAAAAAAAGATATTAAGAGTGAGAGTTTGCAAAATAAATCAAGTCCGCAACTTGATGATAAAAAAAGACTTGTAAAAAATCTAACTACGGCTTTTGCGGTTGCTTTGCATAATATCCCCGAAGGTATTGCTTTGGGAGCATTGGATGGACAGGAAATTTTAATATCAACTGCAATATTAATTGCTTTGCATAATATCCCAGAAGGAATTGCAATGAGTATTCCTCCAGCAAAGATAGGCATAAAATGGCACAAGATTTTGCTTTTTGCAATAATTACTGGTGCTTGCACTGTTGTTGGTTGGGGTATAGGCATATTAGTAGGTGGTATATCAGAACAATTTATTGCTTTTATGCTTGCAATATCTAGTGGTGCTATGTTGCAAATTGTTTTTGGGGATTTAATAGCAAATAACGAAAATAAAAATTGTGGTAATATTACATTGTTAGGACTTTTAATTGGTTTTGTTATTGCTACTATTGTTTAGGTATAAAAAGTTAGTTTTTAATAAATTAAATATCATTATAAAAATGAAAAACTAAATATCAAGAATTAATATAGGATATATTTATACATTATTACGATAATTGAGGTTTATAAATTAGCAAAGAAGATTAGGTAAAAGTATTTAGGAGAAAGTATGGAAACATTGATAGAGAGTGGAGAACAAGCGATAAAATTAGGTGCAGAATTGATTAGGGCAGGAGAAATTGTGGCTTTTCCTACAGAGACTGTTTACGGATTAGGTGGTAATGCACTTGACTCATCTTGTGTAGCAAAAATTTATGAGGCAAAAGGCAGACCTGCAGATAATCCTTTGATAGTGCATATTGCTAAAATTGAAGACATTTACCCGTTAGTCTCTGAATTTAGTGAAAGAAACAAAAAAGTTGTAGAAAAGTTTATGCCAGGTCCTATAACTTTGTTGTTTCCTAAAAGTGAAATTGTACCTAATAGTGTTACAGCAGGGCTTAAAACTGTGGGGATAAGAATGCCCAAATGCGAAATTGCACGCAAGTTTATAGAAAGTTGTGGTACTCCTATTGCTGCGCCATCTGCAAATGCAAGCACAAGAGTAAGTCCTACTACAGCAAAACATGTTTATGAGGATATGAAAGGCAGAATACCATTGATAATTGATGGCGGTGACTCTGAAGTTGGGATAGAATCAACAGTTTTGGATTTGACAAGGGGTATTCCTACAATATTAAGACCAGGTGCTATTACTGCAGAAATGCTTGCTGAGGTAATAGGTAGTGTACGCACTCATAAAGGTGAGGTTATAAGTTCGGCACCTGCTCCTGGAATGAAGTATAAACATTATGCTCCAACTGTACCAATGGTTGTGGCAAAAGATATGAATAGTTTAATTGTTGAATATGATAAACAATATAAAAATGGCTTAAAACCATTGGCACTTATAAGAGGACAAGTTGTATCCAGTATGGGTGATAGACAATATGTAAATTTAGGATTTACTGATAGCGAAGTATGCCGCAACATTTATAGTGCGATGAGAAATTCCGAAAAAGTTTGCGATTACATTATTTGTATTGATTTGGGAGAAAACGGACTTTGTAAATCTGTTATGAACAGAGTACTTAAGGCTAGTGGAGGTAAAATGGTATGAAAGTTGTTTTTGTTTGCACAGGTAATACTTGTAGGTCACCTATGGCAGAGTATCTGATGAAAGATTACTGCAAAAAGAAAAATTTAAAAATATATGCGGAATCAAGAGGGCTTGCTTGCTCTAATGGCAAACCTATTTCAGAAAACTCTTTAATAGCACTATCTAATGTTGGGATAGATGCAAAAGAACATGTTTCTTCTAGTTTTACATTAAAAGATTTGTTTGACGCAGATTTGGTAGTTACTATGACACAAAGTCATAAAGATGCTTTAATTTATCATTTTAATGCAGGTGAAAATGTTAAGACTTTTGATGAAATTACTGGCTTAGGAAATGTAGTAGACCCTTATGGACTTAGCATATACGAATATGAAAAATGCAGAGAACAAATAGAAAAAGGTATTCCAATTATAGTAGATTATTTGACAAAAAAGTAAACATTATAGACTTAACTTGTCTAATATAACTATTGATTTTATTAATAAATGTAAAATCTTTTAATTTAGTATTGATAAAAACAAGTAAATGTAGTATAATGAAAAATAGTAAAAATTGGAATTAAATAATTTTAGGTGGTGTAATATGAAAATTGCTATTGGTTGTGACCATGGTGGATATGTACTTAAAGATGCGGTTATTGGTTGTTTGAAAAAACGTGGTATTGAGGTTATAGATTGTGGCACAAACTCCACTGATAGTGTTGATTACCCTGTATTTGGTGAAAAAGTAGCGCGATTAGTTGCAAAAGGTGAGTGCGAAAAAGGTGTTGTAATGTGCGGCACTGGAATTGGCATAAGCATTGCTGCTAACAAAGTAAAAGGTATACGATGTGCATTGTGTCATGACGAGTATACTGCTAAAATGACTGCTATGCATAATAACTCAAATGTTTTAGCAATGGGCGGAAGAGTTGTAACACCAGAAAAAGCAGTTCAGATATTGGAAAATTGGCTAGACACTCAGTTTGAGGGTGGAAGACATATAAAAAGAGTAGATATGTTAACTGAAATTGAAAACAGAGAGGAATAATGTATGATAGAAGATTTATTGCAAGAAATTGTTGCTTTGGAAAAGGAGCAGGAGGCAAAAGTCAGAAATAGTGTTCAAGAGGCAAAAGACATTGTACTTAGAGCAAAGGAAAAAGCCGTAGCAATAAGTGATGATGCAGATGCTAAGATAAAAGAACTATCCTCTAAAAATATTGAAAAAGCAAATAAAGATGCAAAAAAGTTAAGCGATAAAATAATATCTAATGCAACAGAAAAGGCAAATAGTATTATTGAGTCTGCAGATAAAAATAGTGATAAGATTATAACCGATATAATTGGGAGGTTAGAAATAAGATATGCCTAATGCAACTATGAAAAAGTTAATAGGCGTCGGAAACAGGGGCGACAGAAAGCAGTTACTTAAGAGTTTAACTAAACTTGGCTGTGTGGAAGTAACTGAATGTAATTATGATGCCCTTGAGAGAAGTCAGATAAACGATAGCGAGTATGATGAGATTACTTTGAAACTTGCTAGGCTTGACTTTGCAAAAGAATTTATAAAAGAACAAAAAGTTGTTATAAATAGTTTAATAAAAAAGAAAGTATTTGACATTAAACTTGAAAAACCAAACTTGCTTGAACAAAAACCGGAAATTGATTATGAAGATTTTTGTAATTGTAAAGACTGGGAATATCAAGTGTTTGACAAAATTAGTGCTTTGGAACAAATGAAGAGCGAACTTGTTGAAAACAAATCAAAACTTTCTAAAGCAAAAAATTTATTGGCACAAGTATCTGTTTATAAAGATTTAAATTGTAAGTTTACTGATTTTTGCGGTACAAAACATTCTGAGGCTATTTTAGGACAAATTCCAAAATCAAAAGCAGAGCAAGCAAAAGAAATAGAAAATTCTTTTCCTGATAGTGTAATTGAAATTTTTGGTGATGGTCAATTTGTTGCAATTGCAGTATTGTGTTTGCGTGAGAGTAGTGAAGAGATTTTATCTAAACTTGCAGATTTAGAGTTTGTACAAAATAATCTTAATATAAATGAAATTCCAAGAGTAAAAATATCTGACTTGGAAATTGAGATAAAACAACTTGAGTTTGAGATAAATCATATTGCAGAAGTTGTTGCAAAAGATTATATAACTAATGAATTTGATAGCAAATGCAAACTTTTGCAAGATTTTTATAATGTAGAGATGCAAAAACTTCAAACACAAAAATTAATGGTAGAAACAAAATCTTCATTTATGTTTGAGAGTTGGTATCCTGTATCTTGTGAGGAGACAATTGTTAAGTCTTTAGAAGATAGTCCTCTTGCGTTGTATTTTTATACTAGAGAACCACTTGAGGAAGAAGTCCCACCTACTTATACAATGAACAATGGGTTGGTTACTTCTTACGAGAGTGTTACTAATATGTTTAGTGTTCCTAATTATAAGGAAATTGACCCTAATCCTTTTGTAACTTTTTTCTTTATACTATTTTTTGGTGTAATGATAAGTGATGCGGGATATGGTTTGCTTATGGCACTTGGTGCAGGCATAATGCTTGCAATTAAAAAACCTAGAAAGCATGAGATGAGTTTAGTCAAAATAATTTTTGCAGGTGGTATTTCTACTATTTTTTGGGGAATATTGTTTGGCGGATATTTTGGTATAGATGCAGATGTTATTAATGGTTGGTTTGGCTTGCCAGCGGGTACAAAATCTTGGTATTGGTTTAGCCCATTGCAAACCCCTACAATGATGCTTGCTTTGTCACTTGGTTTAGGTATTTTCCAAATGCTAGTTGGTATGGCAATAAATGCTTACTCATTATTTAAAAACAAAAAACCTTTTGATGCTATATTTGGTGTATTCAGTTGGTATGTTTTGCTTTTAGGTTTAGGCTTATTTGCAATGGAAGGATTTTTGTTTAAAGGTAATATTGCTATGAAATATACTGGTATTGCAATGCTTGCAGTTGGATTATTAGGCTTAATGGTTGCAGGTGGCTTGCATAAAAAAGGTGTTAAAATTGTATCCGGTGCCTTTGGTAATTTGTATAGCATAATTAACTTCTTTAGTGATTTGTTAAGTTATACTAGATTATTTGGTTTAGGTCTTGCAACTGGAGTTATAGCAATGGTATTTAATCAAATTGCTATGGTTATGATTCAAATATTGCCTATAGTTGGATACCTTGTTGCAATATTCTTATTGCTTGTTGGACATTTGTTTAATATTGCAATTAACACTTTGGGTGCTTATGTTCATAACTCAAGATTACAGTTTGTTGAGTTCTTTGGCAAATTTTATGAGGGTGGCGGAAGATTATTTGTACCACTTGGTAGTAGTATGAAAAATTATAATTTTACTTTAGAGCCGGCAATGGACACAAAAAGTAAAAACAAAAAAGCAGTTAATAAATAAAAAAACCTTACAAAAATCGCTAGGATTTTGTAATTTTAGATATAAATATATTTTAATGACAATTGTTAGTGATTTTGATAAATGTATATAATATTTTATACATTATTAATAAGTTATAGTATGTGAATAAAAAATGTAATATAATTTTTAAATCACAAAAATATAAAAAACAAACTCAAGTTTCAGGAGGAGTAAAAAATGAGTTTAGGAATATTTTATGCAATTTTAGGTGCAGCACTTGCTGCCGTATTTGCAGGAATAGGTTCTGCAGTAGGTGTAGGCTTAGCAGGACAAGCAGCAGCAGGACTTACTGCTGAGGACCCAGATAAGTTTTCAAAAGCATTGATTTTGGAATTGTTGCCTGGTACTCAAGGTATTTATGGTTTGATAATTGCATTTATAGTATTTATTAAAATCAATTTGTTTGGTGATATGGTAACTTTGACTGATGGACAAGGATTAGCAATTATGGCTGGTTGTTTACCAATGGCTATAGTTGGTTTGATTTCTGGTATTTATCAAGGTAAAGTAGCAGCAAGCAATATTGCTATGATAGCAAAAAGACCTGAGGCATTTGGTAAAGGTATTACTATTACTGCAATGGTAGAGACTTATGCTTTGCTTGCATTGTTGATTTCTTTCCTTGCTGTATTTATGTTTAAAATTGCATAAGGATTATATATGAATAGTAGTAAAGTTATTTTGGACAAAATAATCAGTGATAATAGTGCGATTATTTCTGACAATATAAAACGTGCGGAAGATACTGCAAACGATATTATTGCAAAAGCGGAACAAGATGCTGCTTTAAGAGTAAGCGAGTTTGAGAGTGGATTAAAAGCAAATTATGACGAAGTGATAAGACGTGCTACAGTTGTTGCTGGGCTTGATGCTAAAAAGATTTTGATGAACGCAAAATCTTGTGCTATTGATAATTTGTTTGAAAAAGCATTAAATCAACTAGCAAATATGGATAAAAAGAAGTATCTTGCAATAATTGAAAGTCTTTTGAAAAAATATGCAGAAGACGGAGACACTGTTATTATCTCTGAAATGGATAAGAATAGAATTACACAAAAATTTATTGATGATGTGGCAAAAAAATTAGCCATTAAATTAACTTTATCTAAAGAATTAGGTAATTTTAATGGTGGTGTTGTTTTGGCTGGAAAAAATTCTGATAAAAACTTATCTTTTGATATGGAATTGTTAGGTATAAGAGAAGAGTATGAAACGCAAATAGCAAATATGCTTTTTGAGGAGAAATAATGGCTGGGCAAAGTTTAATCTATTCAAACGCAAGAGTTAAAGCAATGGAAAATAGTCTTTTGACTAGTGAAAAAATTACCCGAATGGCTTATTCGGATAGTTTGCTTGATGCTATTAAAATTTTATATGAGAGTAACTATGGTGGTGGTGCTACTATTGATAATCCTTATACTTATGGTGAAATTTTGCGTGCAGAAGAAAAAAGAGTGGTTGATTTTGTGCGTGAGGCTATGCCAGATAAAAGTGGTCTTCAAACATTGCTTACACCTAATGACTATCATAATGCAAAAAGTTATCTTAAAAATAAATTTGCAAAAGATTTAGATTTAAACTTAATGTTGCTTCCTGCAGGTAATATTGAACTTTCAGTGCTTGAAGAGGGGATTGTAAAAGAAGAATATGCAAAATTGCCTGCTGATATGGTGGTTGCCATTAAAGAAATAGAAGATATTGCACATGAAGATAAATTGCCACCACGTTTTATAGATATTACTTTGGACAAAGCAATGTATAAGGATATTTTGTCAGCATGCAAAAAGGCTAATGTTAAAAGTATTACAAAATATTGGAAGGCTAATATTGATTTTATTAATGTTAGCACAATGCTAAGGTGTAAAAGAATAAATGCCGATATTGCTTTTTTGAAGGAAAACCTAATAGAGGGTGGCGAGATAAATGATTATATACTAGAAGGACTTTATAAAGAAAGTTATGATATAATAACTGAAAAATTAAAGTATTGCAGTATAGGTGATATCATAAGTGTTGGTGTAAATGAGACTAAGGCAGAAAAAGCATTGGTTGAATATGAAGTGCTGTGGGATAACTATTTGCTAAACATTTTTAAAGAAGATAGAGCAGATGTGTTTTCTGTTGCGCCTATTGCAGGATTTTATACCGCCAAAAAGATAGAAATTAAAATGGTAAGAATGATTTTGACTTGTTTAAAAAATCGTGCTGATTTAAAGGATATTAAAGCAAGACTGAGAGGTTTTTATGCGTAAAGAAAAAATTGCCGTTTTAGGGGCTAGTGATATAACACTTGCGTTTAAAGCAATTGGTATGGATGTGTATGATGCTAACTCAATTGGTGAGGCAAGCGAAAAATTAAAACTTCTTGCAAGAAATTATTCAGTAATTTTTATAACAGAAGATTTGGCTATGCAGATAGAAGAGCAAATTGAAAGGTACAGAAACAGAACTTATCCTGCTATTATACCTATACCATCATCTAGTGGTAGCACTGGTTATGGAGTGGCTAATATCAAAAAAGATGTGGAAAAAGCAGTTGGCACAGATATTTTGTTTAATGACTAATAGAATATAAACATTTATATAATGATAAAATAAAAATATATACCTGATATATGGTGTATTCAGACTAAAAGAGAGGTCGAAAAATGAGTGATGGAAAAATTATAAAAGTATCCGGTCCGTTAATTGTTGCAGAAAATATGCATGACTGTAAAATGTTTGATGTTGTGCGTGTGTCTAGCAAAAATTTAATCGGCGAAGTAATTGAATTGAGAGGAGATAAAGCATCTATTCAGGTTTATGAGGAAACAAGTGGACTAGGCGCTGGCGAAGTTGTAAAAACTACTGGCGAACCTTTGTCTGTAGAACTTGGTCCAGGTTTGCTTGAAGGTATGTATGACGGTATTCAAAGACCGCTAGACAAGTTGCTTGAGGCATCAGGTGACAGAATTTCCAGTGGTGTAGATATGCCTGCTCTTAATTATACTAAGTTATGGAATTTTGTACCATCTTTAAAAGTTGGTGATAAGGTTACTGGTGGTGATATTATTGGTAATGTACAAGAAAATACCGTGTTTAACCACAAAATACTTGTGCCAATTGGGGTAGAGGGTGAGATTATAGAAATTAAAAGTGGTGAGTTTACTGTAAAAGACTGCATTGCAGTGGTAAAAACCGCTAAAGGTAAAAAAGAATTAACAATGATGCAAAAGTGGCCAGTCAGAAAAGGTAGACCATACAAAACAAAAATGTCACCTAATAAACCACTTATAAGCGGACAAAGAGTTATAGATACTTTCTTTCCAGTAGCAAAGGGTGGTTGTGCTTGCGTACCCGGACCATTTGGTAGCGGTAAAACAGTTGTACAACACCAACTTGCAAAATGGGCAGATGCTGACATTATTGTTTATGTAGGTTGTGGCGAACGTGGTAATGAAATGACAGACGTTTTAAATGAGTTCCCTGAACTTATTGACCCAAAAACTGGTGAGTCACTAATGAAACGTACAGTACTTATTGCAAACACTTCTGATATGCCAGTTGCTGCTCGTGAGGCAAGTATTTATACTGGTATCACAATTGCTGAATACTTTAGAGACCAAGGCTACAATGTTGCAATTATGGCGGACTCTTCTTCAAGATGGGCAGAGGCATTGCGTGAAATGTCAGGACGTTTGGAAGAGATGCCTGGCGAAGAAGGATATCCTGCATATTTGTCATCAAGACTTGCAGAGTATTATGAAAGAGCAGGAATTGTAAAAACTTTAGGAAGTGAGGATAAAATAGGTTCTATTACTGCAATATCTGCAGTATCTCCTCCGGGTGGTGATTTGTCAGAGCCAGTTTCTCAAGCAACTTTGCGTATAGTAAAAGTATTTTGGGGCTTATCTGCATCGCTTGCTTATAAAAGACATTTCCCAGCAATTGACTGGCTTTCTAGTTATTCTTTGTATGATGATAAATTGTCAGACTGGTATAAGGAAAATGTAAACGAAAATTGGATGGCTTATCGTGGTCGTGCTTTAAAGATTTTGCAGGAAGAGGCTAACCTTGATGAAATAGTTAGACTTGTTGGTGTAGATGCACTTTCACCAAAAGACAGAATGATTATGGAAACAGCAAAATCTATTCGTGAAGACTATTTGCATCAAGATGCTTTCCATGAGGTTGATACTTATGCAACACTAAAAAAACAATGCACAATGCTAAAATTGATATTGGAAGCGCATGATTTAGCAATAAAAGCAATTGAAGAAGATGTGGAAGTTGACGACATACTAGAACTTCCAGCACGTGAGGCAATTAGCCGTTCAAAATATATTGAAGAGAGCAATTTGGCTAAGTTTGAAGAACTTTCTAAACAAATGGCAGATGAAATAGAAACCCTTATTTCTGAAGGAGAGTTATAATGCTTAAAGAATATAAGTCAATAAAAGAAATAGTTGGACCTTTGATGCTTGTTGAGGGTGTAGAAGGCGCTAAGTTTGATGAACTTGTAGAAATTGTACAAGAAGATGGCGAAATTAGACGTGGTAAAGTATTGGAAGTAAACCGCGATAAAGCCTTGGTACAATTGTTTGAAGGTTCACAAGGTATTCAAATGAGTACATCAAAAGCAAGATTTTTGGGCAGAAGTTTGGAACTTGCTTTGAGTGAGGATATGCTTGGTAGAGTGTTTGATGGACTAGGTAATCCACGTGATGGTGGTGCTGCTATTATTCCTGAAAAGAGAATGAACATAAATGGTAGCCCTATTAACCCAGCAGCACGTGACTATCCAGACGAATTTATTCAAACAGGTGTTTCTGCAATTGATGGTTTGAATACACTTGTAAGAGGACAAAAGTTGCCAGTTTTTAGTGCGTCAGGTTTGCCACATGCGGAACTTGCAGCACAAATTGCAAGGCAAGCAAAAGTTTTAAACACAAGTGATAAGTTTGCAGTAGTTTTTGCAGCAATAGGTATTACTTATGAAGAAGCAGACTTCTTTATGCAAGATTTAAGAAAAACAGGCGCTATTGAAAGAGCAGTTATGTTTATGAACCTTGCTAATGACCCTGCTATAGAGCGTATTGCTACACCAAAAATGGCACTAACTGCGGCAGAGTATCTTGCCTTTGAAAAAGGTATGCACGTACTTGTAATAATGACAGATATAACTAACTATGCAGAGGCTTTGCGTGAAGTGTCTGCTGCAAGAAAAGAAGTACCTGGTCGTCGTGGCTATCCTGGTTATATGTATACAGACTTAGCAACTATTTATGAAAGAGCGGGCAGAATAAGAGGCAAAAAAGGTAGTATTACTCAAATACCTATTTTAACAATGCCTGAAGATGACAAAACTCACCCTATCCCAGACTTGACTGGTTATATTACAGAGGGACAAATTATTTTGTCAAGAGAACTTCATAAAAAAGGTGTTGAGCCTCCAATTGATGTACTGCCATCTTTGTCAAGACTTAAAAACAAAGGTATTGGTAAAGGCAAAACACGTGAAGACCATGCAGATACTATGAATCAATTGTTTTCCGCTTATGCAAGAGGTAAAGAGGCAAAAGAATTATCTGCTATTTTGGGTGATGCAGCCTTATCTCCTGTTGATAGGCTATATGCAAAATTTGCAGAAGAGTTTGAGACAAAATATGTTTCTCAAGGTAATTCTACTGACCGCACTATAGAGGATACTTTGCGTATTGGTTGGGAGTTGCTAACAATTTTGCCAAGAGCAGAAATGAAGAGAATAAGAGACAAATATTTGGAAGAATATTATGATAAAATGAAGGTTGAGGACTAATTATGGCAAGTAAATTAAAAGTCAACCCTACACGAATGGAACTTAGACGTTTAAAAGACAGAAAAAAGACTGCCGTTCGTGGACATAAATTGTTAAAAGATAAATCTGATGAAATGATTAGACAATTTATAGGGTATGCCAAAGAAAATATGCGTTTAAGATTAGAAGTTGAGCAAGAGTTGTCAAATGCTTTGGCTGGGTTTATGCTTGCAAAATCTGTAAGTACGGATAGTGTTATTTGGGAGGCTTTAAGTATGCCTGCAATTAGTATGGAGTTGGGACTTAGTACTAAAAATATTATGAGTGTTAATGTTCCAAGTATAGAGATTAAAAAGTCGGAATCTACTAGCCTTTATCCATATTCTTTTGCAAGTGTAACAAGTGAACTTGATAAATCAATTAGTACAATATCCGCTTTGGCAGAAAAATTGATTAAACTTGCAGAGGTGGAAAAAACTTGTAATATGCTTGCCTCTGAAATTGAAAAAAATAGACGAAGAGTTAATGCTCTTGAGTATATTATGATTCCTCAAACAGAAGAGGCTATTCATGACATTACTATGAAACTTGACGAAAATGAAAGAGGTAATATAGTAAGACTTATGAAAGTAAAAACAATACTTGCAAATAGAGAATAATTAGTTTTGATTAAATGACAATTAATGCGGCACAATTTTTTGTGCCGTATTTTATGTTTAATACAATTACTACTAATGAAGTTGTAGGTATAAATAATTTGAACTAAAATATTATTTAATACCGATTTTTGAACTATTATTTGTTATTAAAGTAGGAATTTTTATTATTACAATGATTAAATTATAAATTTATTCATAATCGCAAAAGTTGCACATATAATTATTGTGTGAGGTGAAGTATGAATAAAACTATTAAAAAAAGTATATTTATTACTATATTAACATTGATGACTATAGTTATGGCTGTTATATTAGTAGGTTGCAATAAAGTAGATAAAAAATTGCAGTCAATGCAAAATAATATCTCTTATTTTAATAATCAAATGTTAGTTGGCGAAGATAGTAATTTTTATGTGGAAGTGGTTGATGGCTCTCGTGAAAAAACACTAATAGCAGATGGTGAAGTTGGTGAAATGGCGGAGTACTGCACAATTAATGTTACTCCTATAAATCTTGATATGACAAATAGAGTTTTGACTTTTAAACTTACTGGCGAAAATGGAGTTTATGAGGGCAGTTTGGAAAAAAGTATAATAGGTATAAATTATAATGCTAATGTAGAAGAACCTCAAAAATTAGGCACTTTAAAAAATGTTACTATTGCTTTGGGTGAACAAAAATTTGAATATAATTTAAGTAGCATAAATGCAAATGGTATTGACTACAAAAAAGCAGTTGAGAGTGTATATAATAATTGTGCTGAAGATTTGGAAAGTATGTTTGATGGCAACACTTTTAAAAGCGAAGTGTATATAAAAATTTCTTGCGATAGGTCTAAAAACCCAAAAGAGTATTTTTGGTTTGTAAATGTTGTTGAAAATAGTGATAATATGTTTTGCGTGTTAATTGATATGCAAACTGGTGAAGTTATTGCTAAAAAACACAGATAATTTATTTGCTTAAATTAATCAAGATAATTGATAGATGAGCGGAAATCAAGTCAAGTAACCAGTTATGGCTACTTGACTTTTTGCTATGTATTAAGGTAGTTAATGATTATTTATTATTTGCAATTGAAGTTGTAGTTGTCATTACCGCAATTGTTATTGCAGCCACAACCGCCACAGCAGCATAACCAAACAATAAGTAAAGGGATAATGCAGCCACAACCATTGTTGTTGCAACTATTACCACAGCCATTACCGCAACCGCAGCAGCAAATAAGTATTAAAATAATCCAAATACATGAGCAGTTATTACCACATCCGTTCATAACATTTACCTCCTTAAATTGTTGAGATGTTTATCTCTAGTTAATAGTACGCATAAATTTTTAAAAGTGTTACTAGCCTCTTGACAAAATTTGTAATTTATATTATCATTATAATAAATATTCATACGGCAACTTAGCAGTCATATTTTTATATAAATATAAATTGATAGTTGTAGTTATAAATAGTTTAATTTATAAATATTTTGAGGTGCTTATATGGGACAATTAACAATGGATAAACTAGTTGCATTGTGTAAGTCAAGAGGTTTTGTTTTTTCTGGTAGTGAGATTTATGGTGGTCTTGCTAATACTTGGGATTATGGTCCTTTGGGTGTAGAACTTAAAAACAATGTTAAAAAAGCATGGTGGAAAAAGTTTGTTACAGAGCAACCATTAAATACAGGACTTGACTGTGCAATTCTTATGAATCCTAATGTATGGGTTGCTAGTGGACATGTAGGCGGTTTTTCTGACCCTCTTATGGACTGCAAAAGTTGTAAGGCAAGACATAGGGCGGATAATTTAATTGAAAACTATATTGCAAAGCATAATTTGAATATAAATATTAGTGGTTGGTCAAATGAACAAATGGAAAAGTTTATTATTGACAATAAAATTGCCTGCCCTGACTGCGGTAATAGTAACTTTACTGGGGTAAGACAATTTAATTTAATGTTTAAAACTTTCCAAGGTGTTAATGAGGATACTGCAAATACTGTATATTTAAGACCAGAGACTGCTCAAGGTATTTTTGTAAACTTTAAAAATGTACAACGTACTACTAGAATGAAAGTGCCTTTTGGTGTTTGTCAAATAGGTAAAAGTTTTAGAAACGAAATTACACCAGGAAATTTTACTTTCCGTACTCGTGAATTTGAACAAATGGAACTTGAATTTTTCTGCAAGCCAGGTACAGATTTGGAGTGGTTTGAGTATTGGAGAGCATATTGCCGTGACTGGTTGTTAGGTTTAGGTATTAAGCAAGATAGATTAAAATTGCGTGACCATGATAAAGAAGAGTTGTCATTCTATTCTAAAGCAACTACAGACTTTGAATATTTATTCCCATTTGGTTGGGGTGAACTTTGGGGTATAGCAGACAGAACTGACTATGACTTAAAAGCACATCAAACTACAAGCGGTGTAAATATGGAATATACTGACCCTGTTACTAACGAAAAATATGTACCTTATGTAGTAGAGCCTTCTTTGGGTGCAGATAGAATGGTTTTGGCTTTCCTTTGCAATGCGTATGAGGAGGAAGAACTTGAAGGTGGCGATACAAGAGTAGTATTACATTTGCATCATGCGTTAGCACCATACAAGGTTGCGGTACTTCCATTGCAAAAGAAACTTACTGAAAAAGCAGAAGAGATTTATAAAAATTTATGCAAAAAATTCAGTTGTACTTTTGATGAAACTGCAAGTATTGGTAAAAGATACCGCCGTCAAGACGAAATTGGTACTCCTTATTGCGTAACTATTGACTTTGATAGTTTGGAGGACAATTGTGTTACAGTAAGAGAAAGAGACAGTATGGCTCAAATAAGAATATCAATTGACGAGTTAGAAGAGTATTTGGCAAAGAATTTAGAATATTAATAAAAACATATTTAAACCTGCGAGATTAGTTTAGCAGGTTTATTTTTTATATTTATAATTTGTTGCATATTGACACTTGATAAACATATATGGTAAAATAAATGCATGATAATATGATAAACGGGAGCAATTATGAAAATAAATTTTAACAAATCGGCAAGTAAACTTGGCAGAAATATTTTTTTGTCCAGTAAAAATAAGGAAATTGATATTTGGCAACAAAATACTTTGCCTATTGGCAATGGTATGCTGGGTGGCAGTATATATGGTGAAGTTTTTAATGAAAGAATTATTTTTAATGAAAAAACTTTATGGACTGGTGGTCCATCACCAAAAAGACCAGACTATAATGGTGGTAATTTAATAGGCAAAGATGAAAACGGAAAATCCGTTTATGACTACTTTGCAGAAATTAAAAAATTATTTGCAGAAGGTAATGATAATCTAGCATCTGTGCTATGTGATAAATTAGTTGGATTAACTGATGGGTATGGTTGCTACCAATGCTTTGGTGAAATTGACATTAAATTGCACCATAATTTTAAAAAGATTAAAAACTATGATAGGTGTTTGTTAGTTGATAAAGCAATTGCAGAAGTAAATTATAGTAGCGATAATTGCAAATACACACGTGAATATTTTGCGTCTTATAAAGATAAAGTTTTAGTTATTAAACTTGCGGCTAATGGAAATGAAAAATTGAATATGGACATAACTTTTCCATCTAGCCATGGTGGAGTAAGTGAGGCAAAAGGCAATAGCATAATTACTTATGGCAAAATGGCGGATAATGATTTGGCTTTTTATGCTCAAATGGATATTGTAACTGAAGGCAATGTTGATGCAAAAAATAATATGCTATGTGTAAACGATGCACAAGAGGTAATTATTGTTGTATCTGCTTGTACTGACTATGCATTAAAATATCCTACATACAGAAGTGGCGAAAGTAGTGAAGAATTATCAAATAGAATTGATTTAATTGTGAAACAGGCTATAACAAAAGGATATAATAAATTAAAAGCAGACCATATTGCAGATTACACTCATTTGTATGATAGAGTTAAACTTGACTTGGGCGGAACAAACCCACAAATTACAACTGATAAATTGCTAAAAAAATATAGAAATGGATGTATTAAACCTAGTCAAAAACGATATATAGAACAACTTTTGTATAATTATGGCAGGTATCTTATGATATCTTCATCTCGTAGTACGGATATTTTGCCATCAAACTTGCAAGGGATTTGGAATAACAGAGATAACCCGCCTTGGGGTTCAGATTATCACATGAATGTTAATTTGCAAATGAATTATTGGCCAGCATATAATACTAATCTTGCAGAATGTGCCGTGCCACTAGTAAATTATGTGGATAGTTTGCGTGCTCCGGGAAGAGTAACTGCCCAAACTTATTTGGGTATATCAAGTAAAGAAGAGGAAGAAAATGGATTTGTATTCCATACTCAAAACACCCCATTTGGTTGGACTTGCCCTGGCTGGGAGTTTAGTTGGGGCTGGTCACCTGCAGCAACTGCTTGGATTTTACAAAATGTATATGAATATTATGAGTATACTGGGGATAAACAATATTTAAAAGATAAAATTTATCCTATGCTTTGTGAGTCAAGTTTGTATTTTAGCAAAGTTTTGGTAGAGGATAATAAGACTAGCAGACTTGTAACTGTACCTGCGTATTCCCCAGAACATGGACCTAGAACATTGGGTAATACTTATGAGCAGTCTTTGATTTGGCAGTTGTTTAATGATACAATAGAAGCATCTAAAATTTTAAGTATTAATAATGATTTTATAAATGATTTGAAAAATAAAATTACTAAATTAAACCCTATTGAAGTTGGTGGTAGCGGTCAGATTAAGGAGTGGTATCACGAAGATAAATTGGGTAAAATTGGTCAACCTCATCACAGACATTTGTCACATTTACTAGGATTATTCCCAGGTGATTTAATAAACAAAGATTTGCACCCTGAGTGGCTTGACGCAGTAGTAGTATCTTTAAATCAAAGAGGGGATAAAAGTACTGGTTGGGCTATGGGACAACGTATAAATACTTGGGCAAGAGTAGGCGATGGTGATAGAGCATACAAACTAATTAACCAATTGTTTAAGTCTGGTTTATACTCAAATATGTGGGATGCACACCCTCCATTTCAAATTGATGGAAACTTTGGATATACTGCTGGTGTAACAGAAATGCTATTGCAAAGTAATTTAGGTTATATAGAATTATTGCCAGCATTGCCTAGTGAATGGAGTCAAGGTAGCATATCCGGAATAATTGCTAGAGGTAATTTTGAAGTTGATATGGCATGGCAAAATTGCAAAGTAAAAAGTCTGTCTCTGCTATCTCATAATGGTGGTAATTGCGCGATAAAAATTGATAGTTATAAGGTTAACATTGTGGATAATAATGGCAATGAAGTTGCTTATACTAAAGAAAATGGAAAAATAATTAGGAAAAAATGGACTTGATACTCACTAGATATGAAAAGTGGCAGAATATAATCAAAGAATCATTCCACATTATAACTACAATCTTGTCAATCTGTCAAAGCATGTATTTCTC
>OFGX01000715.1_pt1 | contig 23239 bp, 22 predicted proteins | sample 1521831 | NCBI WGS metagenome assembly OFGX01 (sample SAMEA3504080, study PRJEB24116) | mouse gut metagenome | biome: mouse gut; feature: mouse-associated habitat; material: faeces | place: Denmark | collected 2011 | reverse complement strand
AATATTAAAGGAATTATCCAAAGAGATATTAGTAGTAATAGTATCACATGATAAGGCAATATCCCAGTATGCGGATAGAATGATATGGATGCAAAATGGAAAAGTCGTGAATGACTATGAAAATGATATTATAAATAAAAATGATAAAGAAAAAGAAGATATAAAAAGTGGAAAAGAAGAACAATTAAACAATGCTACAATAGATAAAAAACCCTCAAAAATCGATAGTAAAAGTATATTTTCATACACAAAAGGCAAAAACAAACTACGAAAAAATAAAAGTTTAAGCCTAAATAGTACATTTGGATTAACAATTGCATTTAATAACAAAAGTATTGCAAAAAAGGTAGTTTTATCATTAATTTGTGCGGTTATGATAGGCTTAATTTTAGTTAGTACATCAATGATTTTTTCAAGTTACGAACAGACGTTTTATAAGCAATTAAAAAGTAGTGAAGACAAACTAATTTCGCTTACCACAAGTTTTGAAACTACTAAGAATGCTAATAGTGAAAATAATGTTGTAAAATTTATTGAAAGTAATAGCAATGCTAAAGTTTTCTATACTTATAATAAAAATGGTCTGTATGGTACAAATGATTTTTTAAGAATAAATAATGAAATGTTACCACCATGCTATGAAAACTTATATTGTGGAGTAGGTGCTTTTGAAATTTACATAGATAGTCCCGAGGAATTATGCATAAAAATGTTATATGGTAGAGCACCAGTTGAAAGAAATGAGATAGCCATATCCAAAACCAACTTAGATTATTGGTTGTACTGCAAAGATTTTGTATCAAAAAGTTCTGGCGAAACTTATCAATTTAAAAGTATAAGTGATATAATAGGTAAGAAAAATTTTGATGGTTCAAGTTTTACTATAGTAGGTGTATTTGATGACAGAAATGCAAGTAACAATGTTAATTGGTCTAAAGAAAAAGTGGACAACTATCTTAAGAATAATTTTTTGTGGAATGCAGTATTAAGACCGGAAAGGCTTTATAGTGAAGGTATGTTTTTTGATAATAATCAAATAATTTGGTCTGGTTATCATTTTACTATAGATACAAATAATGTGAATGTAAATGATTTTATGACTTATATGCCATTAAATACTGCAATACGAGAATATCATAATCTTGAGGAATTGAATAATTATAGTAATTTACAAGATAATGAGATAGTTATTGCAGATAAAGAGTTTATAGAAAATATTGAAAGTAAAGGTAATAAACTTAATATTGGCGATAATATTAGTTTAACATTTGTGAAATCATCTATTAAATCAGTTTCTACATACCAAATAGAAGAAATATTTTTTACAAAAACATATAAAATCGTTGGAATAGAAAAAGATATAGTTAGTCGAGGATGCGTTTTTATTAGTGAAGAGGAATATCTTAGGATTTATAAACCGGCTTTTCAAGCCACACCATTTTTGATAAATGGGGAAAATTTAAAATTAAAAGACATAAAAAATACAAGTAAAAATTTTGAAGTATTTTGGAAACTAAATAATTATACAAACATTAATTGGACAGATGTTGATACTATAAATGTGACCAATGTATATATAGCAATACCATTATTTTGTATTTCTATGTTTGTATTGTTCGTGTTATTATCAATAATAATGTCAAATACTATAAATACCAAAAATAAAGAATTATTAATTTTAAAATCACTTGGAGCAAAGCAAAAAAGTATTATTAATATATTTAGTTTGAATATTGTGCTAGTATTACTAGTTCAGTGTGTTATAGGTAGTATTTTAGGATACGGAATATTGTCAGCCATTAATATAGTATTTGCAAAACTTATAAATGAATATGAAGTTTATTTTAAAACTTTTTGGTTAGGCTGGGAAAATATTTTATTGACTTTAATAGGAATAGTATTGATAGCAGGTATAACAGTATGGTATACTATAAGTAAGTTAAACGGTAAAAACTTAAGAAAATTATTCCAAAAACAAAGGAAATAAAAAAGTTTTTTATAAATATAATTGTATATGTAAATAATAAACAAGTTGAAAATTGTTGCAAAATGCTCCGAAAATCGGGGCATTTTGTGGTTTATTTAGTAATTTATTAAATTTAGATATTTGTAAATAGATAATAAAAATGTTACAAAATATATTATTTTGAGAAAGAAAACGACAAAATATCCTAAAACAAGCAGTTATATTTATAGTATAATAATTAGGTAATATTTTTAAGGTGTTAGAGGTGAATATGGCAAGGGTTATTGTTGTGACTTCTGGTAAAGGTGGGGTAGGAAAAACTACTTGTACAGCAAGTATAGGTGCTATGCTTGCGTTTCGTGGCAAAAGAGTGTTGTTGATAGATGGTGATGTTGGGCTTAATAATTTAGATGTACTTGTGGGTATTGATGATAAAGTGGTTTATGATATGGCAGATGTTATTAATGGCAGGTGCAGGATAAAGCAAGCCTTAGTTTCTAGCCCAGATATACCAAATATGTTTGTGTTGCCATCTCAAAATGCGTACAATAGCGATAGTATAAGTATGAAAGATTTTAGAGGGTTGATTACAAAATTAAGTGACGGGTTTGATTTTATTTTTATTGATAGTCCTGCTGGAATTGACAAAGGTTTTCACAGAGCGGTTGCACCTAGCAATGAAGCATTGGTTATTGCAACTCCAAACGTATCTTCTTTGAGAGATGCGGACAAAGTAATTAGCATTTTGCATAACTATAAATTGAATGGAGTAAACTTGATAGTAAATCGTATTCGTGGGGATATGGTGATAAATGGTGAAATGATGTCTGTGCTTGAAATATCTAAATTGTTGGGAGTTTCGCCAATTGGGGTTATACCTGAGGATGATAAAATACATATTTTTTCGGAACTTGGCAAAATTGGTAGAGGTGAATGTTTGGCAATGAGGTCTTTTGAATGTGTGGCAGATAACTTTATTACTGGAAGACGTAGGCTATATGACCCAACTGTTCAATATCGCGGTATGCTTGGCAAAATAAAAATGATGATGAAAAGAGCATAATAGCATTATGAGGATATATGTTTAATAATAATTATAATAATTCGGATAGTTTTGAGAGACTATCGCGTATATTAAAAAATGATAAACTGCAAATGCCACAAATGATAGAAAGTAGTTTGAAAAAAGATATTTTAAAAGCAATATCTGGGTATATGAATATAAAGGATAGTAATAGTGATTTAAGAATAGAAATAGTAAATAACGGAAATGTTTTGATTACTTTTGAAGGTGTTGCAGAAGGATTTAAGGTGCAAAATAATAAGGTTAATTAATATATGCCATTTAAATTTAAAATAATGGAATAATTGCATAAAGCACAGCATAAGTTATCTTAGTAAACTTATTGGAGAGTGTGTTTTATGAAGTATGATGATTATGAAAAGGTTGAGTGCAATAACTATCCTAACGAAAACATAACTGTAGAACAAGGCAAAAAGTACAGAAAATTTAAAGGCCTAAAAAATATTGATAAAAAGAAAGCCTTTGATGTTGCTTACACTGCAGCAATTTTTGGTGCAGCCTTTGCTGTTATTATGTTGATATCAAGTGTGATAACTCTTGCAAGCAGTGGAACTTTGGTTCAAACTTTTATGAATATGTTTGGTAAATAAAATTTGTTTGGTTATAAATTAACTATTCACCCATTGTATTTTTGTCTTTGCTTATACTATATTGTTATAGGCAAGGCTTGGGTATTTTTCAGTTCATTTGTAACAGTGCTTTTGCATGAGATTGCTCATGGTATCGCGGGCAAAAAGTATGGGTATCAAATGTCTAAAATAACTTTGATGCCTTATGGTGCTATGATTTATGGCGGTGAAAAATTTAACCGCAAAGAGGGGATAATGATAGCACTTGCTGGTCCGCTTTGCAATGGTATACTAGCATTGTTTACTATTGCTTTGTGGTGGTTATTGCCAGAATCTTTTGCTTACACACAAGATTTTTTAAATAGTAATTTAACACTAATGTGCTTTAATTTATTGCCTTGTTTTCCTCTTGATGGTTCAAGAGTTGTTTTGAGTTTGTGTGGTGATAAAATAAAAGCACTAAAAATACTGAAAATTGTTGGTGTTATTTTAAGCATACTTATAATTGGTCTTGGCATTGCATCTATATTTGTTACAATGAATGTTTCAATTATAAATATAGGTGTATTTTTGCTAATAGGGGCGATTTTCGGCGGACAAAAGGAAGAATATAGTTGTATAGCAGGTAGGTTATCGTTTGTGAAAAATTATAAAAGAGGTGTACTTGCAAGAGATGTTTATATAAGTCAGGATACTAAAATATTTGAGTTGTTTAGATACTTAAATAGAGATTATCTAACTACCTTTATTGTTGTTAATGATAGGGGACAGGATATATCTGTAGTTGACGAAGATAGGCTACATGAAATAATGGAAAAGTTTGACCATAAACTAACTTTGAAGGAAGTTGTTTTTATTTAATAGCAACAAATTAAAAAAGTAATGGCTACTTGTATATTTGCAAGTAGTTATTTTTTAGTATAGTCCAAATAACTATACTACATAAAGTTATATTTATTTATAAATAATACTTGAAAAATAAATAGTTATATGTTATACTATGCTTAAATAATTATTAATAAAAATAATTTAAGCATTATCGAGGTGTTTTTATGGTATATGTTGGTGTTGATGTGGGCGGAATGAGTATTAAAATTGGATTAGTTACTAAAGAGGGCAAAATTTTAAAGTCCAAAGCATTTCCTACCGAACAAGAAAAAGGTTTTAAAAGTATGTTTGCAAGAACTGCTGACATGATTAAAGATTTGCTTGCAGATAATGGTTTTTCTTTGATAGATTTAGGTGGCATTGGTATTGGTATACCAGGCACTGTTGATAGTAAATTAGGCTTAATTGTTTCGGCTGTTAACATTGGTTGCAAAAATCAAGATTTGATAAAGGAAATGTCACAGTATTTTAATGTGCCAATTGCAGTTGGCAATGATGCTAATGTTGCAGCACTTGGTGAGCAAAGATTTGGTGCTGGCAAAGGTCACGAAAATGTTGTTATGGTTACACTTGGTACTGGAATTGGTGGTGGCATTATTATTGATGGCAAACTTTATGAAGGTAATGGTGGTGCAGGTGGCGAGGTTGGTCATCAAATTATAGAAATAGATGGGGAACAATGTAATTGTGGCAGACGCGGTTGCTGGGAAAGATATGCTTCAGCAACAGGTCTTATTAACCAAACAAAATATGCTATGGCAGAAAATTCAAATAGCCTTATGCACAAAATTGCTAATGAAAATGGTGGAGTTGATGGTAGAACTGCATTTTTGGCAAAGGATGCTGGCGATGAGGCAGGCAAGGCTGTAGTTGATAAATATCTTCATTACCTAGCAGAAGGACTTTTAAATTTAGGTTATATATTACACCCAGAGATATTTATTATTGGTGGTGGTATTTCTCATGAAGGTAAAAATGTAATGGAGCCTTTAAGACAAAAATTGAATGACGATTTTGATAGAAGTGGTATGTTGCCATATATTGAAGTTGTACAGGCAAGTCTTGGTAATAATGCTGGAATAATAGGTGCTGCGGCTTTAGTAATGTAATAAAAAAGTAGGTAGTCAGCAAACATAGTTTTGCGGATTTGTGCTTGTTTTATTTAAATTGTATTGCAAATTAATAGTAAAATGAATAAGAAACTTAAGGAAATACTTTTAAATGTAGAAAAACCTGCACGTTATGTAGGTGGAGAATTTAATATGCCTAATATGAACAAACCTTGCACAACAAGGGTATGTTTATCTTTTCCAGAGATTTATGAAATTGGAATGAGTAATATTGGGTTTAGAATTTTATATCACATGCTTAATGATATGGATGGGGTAGTTTGTGAGCGATGTTTTGCACCTTTTGTTGATATGGGGGAGCAATTAAAGGCAAACAATATCCCTCTTTTTTCTGTTGATAGCCTTAAACCATTGGTTGATTTTGATATTGTGGGTATGTCAATAGGGTATGAACTTTTGTATACTAATGTTCTATATATGTTAGATTTGGCAGGCATACCGTATCGTGCAAAAGATAGAGTGAATGGCAATTATCCTATTTTAATAGCAGGAGGACCTTGTGTAGTTAATCCAGAGCCTTTTGCGGAAGTCTTTGATGCCATTATGATAGGTGAAGGTGAAAAGAATTTAAAGGAATTTACACTTTTATATGATGAGTGCAAAAAGCAAGGTTTGACAAAAGCAGAGTTTTTGGATAAAGCAAGTAGTCTTGATGGGGTTTATGTGCCATCAAAAGTTATGCCGATATATGAAAATAATAAAATTGTAGGATTTACTGGAAATGTAAAAAAGGCTGTTGTGCAGGATTTGGATAAGGCATACTTTCCTACAAAAATACTTGTACCCAATATAGAGATTACTCATGACAGAGCAGTTTTGGAACTTTATAGAGGTTGCAATAATGGTTGTAGATTTTGTCAAGCATGTTTTTATTACAGACCAATTAGAAGTAGAAAATTGCAAACACTTTTGGAATATGGTAAGCAATTAGTCCAAAATACCGGATATAGCGAATTGTCTTTGTCAAGTTTATCTACTAGTGATTATGAATCATTGCACGAATTAATAAAAGGACTTAAAGATAATGTTTGTAACGGAAATGTAAGACTTGCTATGCCGTCTTTGCGTTTAGACTCTTATAAAGCGGAGTATATGGGTAGTGGCAGACTAGGTTCTTTAACTTTTGCACCTGAGGCAGGCAGCCAAAGGTTGCGTAATGTAATTAACAAAAACATTACTGACGAAAATATAAAAAATACAATAAAAAGTGCTTTGGAGTTTGGGTATACTGGATTTAAATTGTATTTTATGATAGGTTTGCCAACAGAAACAGAAGAAGATTTGCAAGGTATAGTGGATATTGTTCTTTTGATTAAAGAAATGGCAAAACAATATAGCAAAAGTAAAAGACCTGTACAGATTACTGTTTCTACTAGTGTGTTTATTCCTAAACCGCTTACTCCTTTTCAGTGGGAAAGGCAGATTACAGAGGAAGAAATGCTAGAAAAACAAAAGTTTTTAATAGATAATTTGCATATTAAAAATGTGCGTTATAACTGGCATAGTGCAGATAGTAGCATAATTGAAACCGTATTTGCTCGTGGCGATAGAAATTTGCTTAAAGTAATTGAAAAAGCATATTCTTTGGGTTGCAAATTTGATGGCTGGAGCGAAAAATTTGATTTTGATAAATGGAAAAATGCTTTTGAAGAATATGGTATAAGTTTTGAAAACTACACAGGTGAGTGGCAAGAAAGTGATATTTTGCCATGGGATTTTGTAGAGCATGGTGTAAGCAAAAAATATTTGCTTAATGAAAGGCATAAGGCATATAGCGGAATAACAACAAAAGCATGCGGTAAAAATAATTGTAGCGGTTGCGGTGCAAACAAAATAGGTAGGTGCTTTGAATGAAAGTTATTAAACATATAAAAAAAGGTAATATCTGTTATGTTTCCCATATAGACAGTATGCGTGTTTTGCAAAGGACATTAATAAGAGCAAATATAAACGTAAGATTATCTGAGGGATTTAATCCGCATCCAGTAACTTTTACTTCTCACCCATTGCCATTAGGTGTGCAAAGTGAGGAAGAATATTTTGTTATAGCAAATGAAGATAGGACAAAAGATGATATTTTGACCGCTTTTAATAACAATGTGCCTAGTGGTATGATGGCAACTGAATGTTATGAATGTATAAAAAATCCTAATTTTGCTAAAAATGTGAATTATTGTGAATATTTTGTTGAAGGTGATTTTGTATCTTTAAAAAAGGATATAGAAAGTTTGACAAAAAACACAAGTTGGATAATAGAATATCAATTTAAAGATAGCACAAAAGTACAGGATATTGCACCTTTGATTTATAGTTTAAATGTGCAAACAAATGGTATGGTTATGATTATTGCAAGTGGTAATCCTAATTTAAGACCAGATAGACTGACATCTGCTTTAAATGATAAATTTAATTTAAATATTACTGCTAGTGACATCGTTCGCACTAGACAATTAATTATAAAAGATGATAAAATTTTGACAGCAGAAGAGTTTTTGCAGGAGTTTATTAAATGAAAAATTTAATTATTGATACTCATATAACAGGTACTAGGGTTTGCGTTGTAGAAAACGGAACTCTGACTGATTTTGCAATAGAAAAAACCAGTTCGGAAAAATTGGTAGGCAATATTTACAAAGGCAAAGTTGTTAATGTACTAAAAGGAATGCAAGCAGTTTTTGTGGATATAGGTCTTGAAAAGAATGGTTTTTTGTATGGCGGTGATATTTGCGTTAACGGAAAAATGATATCTCATAATGGCACAAATGCTCCGGATAAAATACCACTTAGAGTTGGTGATATAATTATGTGTCAAGTTTTAAAGGACCAATTTGATACCAAAGGTCCAAGACTTACTATGAATATATCTTTGCCAAGTAGAGTATTGGTTATGGAACCATTTGTTGACTATATTGCTATTTCTAGAAAAATTGATAACGATGACGAAAGATTAAGACTAGAAAATTTTGTTAGAGAAAATAGACCTGATAATAGTGGATATATTGTTCGTACAGAGGCAGAAACTTGTAGTGAAGAAGAAATTTTGACAAATATAAACGAACTTAACGAAAAGTGGCAAAAAATTAAAGAGGATTATATTGCTTGCCCAAAATGTTCTTTATTGCATAGCGAGGGTGATTTGGTTATCCGTGCGGTAAGAGATTTTATGCGCGGTGACATTGATAAAATTATTGTCAACGATATGGGTGTTTGCAAAATGCTTGAGAGTGAGTTTTCATGCGTATTTGGAAAAAAGAAGGATATGTTTGAAGTTTACACTGGCTCAGATACACTTACAAACCATTATAATTTAAACCCACAAATAGACAAACTTTTAAAAAGAGAAGTTATGTTGTCTAATGGTGCTTATTTAGTTATAGACAAAACAGAGGCTTTGACTGTAATTGATGTTAATACAGGTAAGTATGTAGGCGATAAAAATTTGGAAGAGACTGTATTTATTACCAATAAAATTGCTGCTATAGAAATTGCAAGACAATTAAGACTTAGAAATTTAGGTGGAATTATTATAGTCGATTTTATTGATATGAATAATGATGACCATAAAGGTGAAGTTTTAAAAATATTAGAGGGTGAACTTAGAAAAGACAGACTTAAATGTACTCTAGTTGGTATGACTGATTTGGGATTAGTGCAAATAACACGCAAAAAAATGCGTAGTAGGTTAATGGATACAATGCTACAAATTTGCCCATATTGCGGTGGAGATGCTTATGTACATTCGCCAGAACATATCATTATGCGTATTAGAGATTACTTGTACGAAATATTTAATGATGATAGTATTCTTGCAGTTAAACTTACAGTTAATCCTATTATATTTAGCAAAATGTTTGCTCTTAATTTGTTTGAAAAGGAACTTGCAACTATTTGGGAAAATATGCGTATTTATTTGATACCAGACCCATTGTATCATATTGAAAAATTTACTTGCGAAAGAGTTCGTTCGGGAATTATTGAACTTCCGGACAATGCAAAATTGTTGTATTAGTGATAAAAACACATTTAAAATTACTACAAAAAATTGCACTAGATAATTTTTATGTTGTGCAATTTTTTATTTAATATTAAGTTGTAATTAAATTGAGATGATAATATTAAAATATTAATTATAATAGTAAAATCATTTGACAAAAGGTAAAATTTATGGTAAATTTGTTGTAGCCGCATAATAAGGGTTCTAAGAGTGCTATGCACCCCCGATTGGTTTAGCGAGACTGGTGAGAGGAGGTAAAGTGTAATGTATGCAATCGTTTTAACAGGTGGTAAGCAATACAAAGTAGAGCAAGACTCTATTATTAAAGTTGAAAAATTGGACGCAAATGTTGGCGACAATGTTGAACTAGAAGTATTGATGGTATCTGATAATGGTGCAGTAAAAGTTGGCAAAGATATTAAAAAAGCAGTTGTAAAAGCAGAAGTAATTGCTCAAGACAAGGCTAAGAAAATTAACATTTTCAAGTATAAAGCAAAGAAAAATATCAGAAAACGTCAAGGTCATCGTCAACCATTTACAGCACTTAAGATTACTGCTATAGAGGCATAATCAATGACAAGTGTTAAAGTTGTAAAACAAAATGGTAGTATTACTGAAGTAACTTGTGATGGACATACAGGCTACGGAGCAGAAGGTGAAGATATTGTTTGTAGTGCGTTATCATCAATAGTGCAAACTGCTATGCTAGGCATACTAAGTGTTGCGGGTGTAAATATGCAGTTTGAAAGGCAAGATGAAGAGGGTTATTTAAAATTTGCAATACCGCAAAATATAACTTTAGAGCAACGCAAAATTTGTGACAATATTTTGGATACTATGCTGTTAGGCGTATCGGATTTATATCAAGGTTTTTCAGATTTTATTGAATTGGAGGTAGTATAATATGTTTATTAATATACAATTATTCGCTCACAAGAAAGGTGTTGGTAGTTCAAGAAACGGTCGTGATAGTGAGTCTAAGAGATTAGGCGTTAAACGTGCTGATGGTCAATTTGTAAAAGCAGGTAATATCTTGGTTAGACAAAGAGGAACTAAATTCCACCCAGGAATGAATGTAAGTATCGGTAAAGATGATACTTTGTTCGCACTTGTAGACGGAGTAGTTAGATTTGAAAGAAAGGGTAAGACTGATAAACAAGTAAGTGTTTATGCAGCAGAATAATTAGTTTACTTAAAAATTAAAATAGCAAGTGCTTAAAGGCACTTGTTTTTTTTTCTAAAAAATTCATTTTATGAAGATTTATGTTTTATTTTGAGTAATTGTTGCATAAACTTTTATGAGGTGAGTTATGAAGATATTTGTTATAAAAGGTTTTTTAAAAGGAATGGTTAAAATTGATAATAAAATGCACTTTGTTGGCAAAGATTTTGATAGAGTAATTAAAGTGGTTTTATTTGATGGCGTAGTAGTAAAAATTATTGATAAAATTGATTTTAGTATAAATATAGTTGGCTATTGCCCAAAAGATATTTTATTGTTAGGGGAAGATAAAGAAGTATTAGGTTATGGAAGTTTGCAAGGTAAAACAGATATTCAAAAAATTATGATGCTGTTTAATAAACTTGATTGCAATAAAATGCCTAGCAAAAAAACAAGTGATACTATCTATAAAAAAGAAGTAAATACTGAAATACCTGCAGATAAAAACAATAATATTGAGATAGAAAACAGTAATGAAACCGATAAAAATATGTCAAAAATCGACACTAAATTGCAAGAAAAAGAAATTTATGAATTAAAAAATCAAACAGAAGTTGATGTTATAAGTGAACATTTGGAGATTATTGACGATAGCATAAATATTGATAATGAAATGTTTGTAGGGGATAACATAAACAAAGATAATGTAGTTATACAAAATGTTGAAGTAAAAGATGAAAAGGTGCAAGAAATAATAATTAAAGAAAATGAAGATATAAGCAGCGGAGTAGATTTTATAATGCAAAACATAGATAATAATTCAATTAATACTAATTATTATGCACAAATTAAAGAAGATTTAAATAAATTTTTAAACTCTCACCCTAAAAATGAAGAATTGGAGAACAGAGTGTGGGGCTCTAAATGGGTTAGAATTAATAGTGATAATGATTATAGCGTTGGTGTTATTTATGAAGATAATATCCCATCTATTATTGCTTATGCTATTCCGTACAATGATTTTAATCAAATAGATATGGACAATTTAAAATTTGGTGAATGGCTAAAAATTGAGGATAAACTTGCTGAAAATCGTGGGTATTTTGTTTATTATCAAAATGCTCAAACAGGTGAGATGATAATAAATGCTGATTATTAAAAATAGTTTTTGGTAAATATTTTATAAAATCAAATATGTAATAAAAAGTAAAAACAAGGGGAAGTTCCCCTTGTTTTTTATAAGTCATCTGCGTCTTGGATAGGAGATTCGCCTTTATCTGTTCTTCCAGTGTAACTACCTGTTGGGTCATAACCTTTGTCATCTTTCCAAGCATCAGTAACTTCTTTTACGTCGATATTTTCCATAATATCCTCCTAATTTAAATGTTTGCTTTTTTTAGCAATTTAAACTAATTTTGGTGTATAGAGGCATAAAAAATTTTCCTTATTTTGCATAATTTTATATTTTAATAAAAATATTATTTTTTTTGCGCGTATTTATTGTTATTTATATATTATTGTGTTACAATAAAAATACAATGAGGGAGTATTGCTTTTTGCAAGTTTTAGTATATGAATTTTACTTTAAAATTAGCGCTTAGTGAAATTGTTAAAAACAAATCAAAAGTTTTAATAGCAATTATTGTGACACTTATTTTATTTATGAGTGCCTTCACTTTGTGCAACATTGCAACGGCACTTCCTAGCAATTTTTACAATTATTATGAGGAATATATGCATGATACTATTGGTATGCATATATCTAATGCAGATAAGGACCTTTATGATAATAAAGACAAGTACTTTATTACTTTTGAGGAAGAACTTGATGTTGCTTGCAAAAATTATTCCTTACTTTTTAATGGTAAGGAACAATTGCCTTATGACGAGATAAAAGATATAGATGGTACTATACTTGCAACAAACTATTATAATAATATTTTGCTTTCAGAAAAAGACCATTTACCCGAAATATACAGTCAATTTTTTGAAGGAGAATCTTCTGGTAAAATTTGGGATTTTGATGAAGAGGGAATTTGGCTATCCAATAAATTTGTAGGTGAGGATAAGTTGGATATTGCAGTTGGTGATAAATTGCAATACAAATATGGAAATACTATTATAGAACTTGTGGTAAAAGGTATTTTTGATGGCGAAAAATTGAGAGATTATATTGTTTCACAAAGCGGAAGCAATATGGTTAATGATTATTTATGCTTTGTATCTGAGCCATCTGCAAGAAAGATTTTGTTTGAGAGTAACACTACTTTTAATGCTTATGGAGTAGTTGGTAAAATAGATAAATTATACGAAGTTTACAATGATTTGCATAAAAAATATTCAATAAAAGAGGGCACTGCCTTTGATATGATATCTACAGTCAAAAACACTCAGGTTATTTGTATGATAGTAGGTATAATAATGATTATTTGCGGTATTATCATTATGTTAAACTTTATTAATATGATAATTTCTCAAAATATAAAACACATTAGTTTGTTGCGTATTTTAGGCACAGATACTTTTCGTATAATGATGGCATATTTTATTATATTCATGCTACTTATTACTATAGTTTGTGTTATTAGTTGGATGACACTTCCGCTATATAACTACTTCGTATCTTTATACTGCGCAAGCATTGGATATTCGTTTACTATTGGTATAAATTATTGGGTTGTACTAGGAGTGTTTGCTATTTGTTATTTTATTACTTGTATGCTTATGCTTGCAAAATGGCTTATTATGCAAAAAACTGCTCCTAGCAGAAATATTTTGGAGGAGGACTGATATGCTTATTGCTTGGAAAAATATAATAGCAAGAAAATGGTCATCAGCAAAAGTTGCATTGTCAATTTTGGCTATGGTTATTATTATGTGTATTTTTACAGCATATTCAGTTGCACTTGGCGAAGAAACAGATAGAATTACAAAATCATATAGGTCTGCCCATAATATTATTGTAGAAACAACATTGCCATTAACTAATGACAAGTTAGAAAAAGCAAAAAATATTGATGGCATAAGCAATGTTGCAGAAATTGCAATATGTAGAAATATTAAAAATTTGCGTGGTATGACAATAAAAATAGATGGTAAACTTTATGAATGTGACCATGATTATTATGATGGAAATTTGCAAATAGGTATTGACCCTTTTGTAAATAATTTGCATTATGGTAATTTTGCTTTCGTAAAACCTAACACACAAATTGTTCAACCACATCAAGAAGAGGAATTGGATTTTAGATTTAAAGGCAATAATTGCTTATTGCTAGGCAAAGATAGTATTGAGGATAACGAAATTATTATAAGTGAATATTTGTTGCAAGAATTTAATTTGGATAATAGCATATTAAATAAAACTTTGACTATTGCTTTTGATAATGTAAACTATTCATTTAAAATAGCCGGCATAATGAATATGCATTTTTATGAATTAACAAATACAATTGAGCAACATTTTATTGCAAGTACAGGAAGTGAATTGTTTAAAAATTATTTTTTAAAGAATGATTTAAATAATATCAAATACCAAACTAAACTTTATATGAAAGGTTTTAAATTGGACGATAAACTTATTGACAATGTAAAAAACCTAAGTATTTTGAATGTTAAAAGTGTAGAATTAGGCAGTCAGTATGGCTTGTCTATGTCAACTACAGTAAGAATAATTAGCAGCATATTAAACGGAATTATGGCAACTGTTGGTTTGGGTATAATTAGTGCTTTGATTTTAAATATGATGTATAGTATGCGCTTTATGATGAAAAAGAAAAATAACTTTTATGCAGTTATGCAGGTGTATGGCTTGGATAAGAAAAAATTGTTTACTATTTTGTTTTGTGAAATGTTCATATTATCTATGATAGCAGCAATAGTAGCCTACGCGTTTAGTTATGGTTTAGTTTATTTGCTTGATTATTTGCTATCAAGCATGGTTGGAGTAGGAGTATTTTTTGGCTGGGCAAACTTTTTGATAACGTTTGCAATAGCAGTAGTATTTACTTTGGGAGTGGTTGTTGCGGTGTGCTTAATTAATTATTCGTTATTATTTAAACGTTCAACGAGCAAAATGCTCCGAAATAGCATGGAAAAATAAAACTATATGTTTTATAAATACACTTTTTAAAAAATGTGATTAAAAATAATTGATTTTTTTATAATTTTTAATTATTATATAAGAGATAAAAAAGAGGAGAATATACAAATGAGTTTTATCAATTATGAATTGTACAGAATTTTTTATATGGTGGCATCAACTGGTAGTATAACAAAGGCCGCTGGTGAACTATATATTTCTCAACCTGCAGTTAGTCAGTCTATTAAGCAATTGGAAACGCAGATAGGTGGTAGGTTATTTAAGCGTACAAGTAAGGGTATGGAACTTACTTATGAAGGAAAAATGATATATGACTATATCAAAGAAGCAAATCAATTAATTGATAAAGCGGAAAAGAAATTTAGTCAATTAAAAGAACTTACTTATGGTGAGATAAAAATTGGTGCGTCAGACACAATTACAAAACACTTTTTATTGCCATATATTAAGAATTTTATTAATAAATATCCTGATATAAGTGTAAAGGTTACAAACAGAACTACAGGTGAGACTGTTAACTTATTAAAAAGCGGTAAAGTAGATATTGGTTTTGTCAATGTGCCACTTGAAGATGACTTACTTGATTTTTCTAATGTAGTTGATACTGAAGATGTGTTTGTGTGCAATAGCGACTGGATAGCAAGATATAATGAACCATTATCTGCAGAGGAAATTGCAAATGAGCCTCTTATTATGCTAGAAAAACTAAGTAATACAAGAAGAGTTATAGACGAACATTTTCAAAAATTTGGAGTAACTTTAAACCCTATGTTGGAACTTGGTAGTCTTGATTTAATGTTGGATATGGCAAGAGTTGGCTTAGGCATAACTGTTGCACCAAAATCAATAGTAGAGCAAGATGTATCTCAAGGTATATTGCACAAAGTGCCTATTAATTTTGATATGCCCAAAAGGGCTTTTGCTTTGGTTACAATGAAAGGTGTACCGCTAAATTATTCTGCTTTGCAGTTTGTAAACAGTTTAAAAAACTAAGAGGGATATATGGAAAACAATACAAAAAGAATTACAGATTATTTTGGTGAATATGTATTTAATGATGAAGTTATGCAGGAGTACATGAGCGAAGGAACTTATAAAGAGTTAAGGGAAGTAATAGACTCTGGCAAAACTTTAGGGTTAGATTTAGCAAATCGCGTTGCAGAGGCAATGAAGGAATGGGCAATGAATAATGGGGCAACTCATTATACACATTGGTTTCAGCCATTAACAGGTGCAACTGCAGAAAAACATGATAGTTTTATTAGTATAGATAAGCATGGTAAAACAATTTTAGAGTTTACTGGCAAAAATTTGTCTAAGGGTGAGGCAGATGCGTCTAGTTTTCCTAGTGGCGGTATAAGAGCGGTTTTTGAGGCTAGAGGTTATACTGTGTGGGATTGTTCTTCACCTGCATTTATTAAAAAAATTGCAAACAACAGGGCAATACTTTATATTCCTACTGCATTTTGTAGTTATAATGGCGAGGCACTTGACAAAAAAACTCCTTTGCTAAGAAGTATGGAGGCATTAAACCGAGAGGGTGTACGACTTATGCACTTGCTTGGTTATAAAGATGTTAATAAAGTGGTTGCAAATGTTGGTGGGGAGCAAGAGTACTTTTTAATTGACAAAAAACATTATGATAAACGTACAGACCTAAAGTTTACTGGTAGGACATTGTTTGGTAGTAACGCACCAAAAGGACAAGAGCAAAATGACCAATATTATGCAAGCATAAAAACAAGGGTTTCAAATTATATGGCGGAACTTAATGACGAACTTTGGAAGTTGGGCATTACTGCAAAAACTCAACATAATGAGGCAGCGCCTTGTCAGCACGAGTTAGCACCTATATTTTGCACTGCAAACATAGCAACAGACCAAAACCAAATCATTATGGATACTATGAAAAGAGTTGCGGAAAAGTTTGATTTAGTTTGTTTGTTGCACGAAAAACCTTTTGCAAACGTTAACGGAAGTGGTAAACACAATAACTGGTCAGTTTTGACAGATAGTGGCATAAATCTTTTAAAACCGGGTAAAAATCCTGGTGAAAATAGGTTGTTTTTGCTTACAATTATGGCTGTTATTGCTGGTGTTGACGAGTATGCGGATTTGATTAGAACAAGTGCCTCAAATGCAGGCAACGAGCATAGATTAGGCGGACATGAAGCACCTCCATCTATTATATCTGTGTATATTGGTGAAGACTTGCAAAGTGTTATAGACAATTTTGTAAATGGTAATAGCAGCGGTCTTGCTCAAAAGCAATTGATTAATACAGGTGTTAATTACCTTGCAGAGTTAAAAAAGGATACAAGTGACCGTAATAGGACAAGCCCTTTTGCCTTTACTGGTAATAAGTTTGAGTTCCGTATGGTTGGCTCTTCTGCAACTTTATCTAATCCTAACACTACAATTAACACAATTGTTGCGGAAATGTTTGCAAGAATAGCAGATGAACTTGAGAGTATAAACGAAAATGACAGAAGCGAAAAAGTTATTGAAATAATAAAAACACTTTATTCTGAGCATAAGCGCGTAATATTTAATGGCAACAACTATTCAAAAGAATGGCTTAGGGAAGCAAAAAAACGTGGTTTAATTAATATTACAAATTGCGTAGATGCTTATGAAACTTTGACTTCAGATAAAAGCATACAACTTTTTGGCAAACATAAAGTTATGAGCGAAGTGGAATTGCAGTCAAGACGTGAGATTTACCTTGATATTTATAATAAGATTATTAATATTGAAGCACGTACAATGCTTATGATGGTAAAACACGAGATAATGCCAGCAATTATTGAGTATAAATCTAAACTTGCAAGCACAATTGCAAACTTAAATGTAGTTAGTGGCGATAACAAACTAAGTGTTGTGGAAAGAAAGTTACTAGAGACATTTGTACCATTACTTGATAATATTTATAGTGATATGATAGAACTTGAAAGAGTTCATAGCCAAGCAATGAGAGGCAATACAAGCAAGAAAAAAGCGATTATTTTACGTGACCAAGTAGTACCTATTATGGAAAAAATTAGGGTTAATGTTGATTTGGCGGAAAAACTATTGCCAAAAGAGTTTGCTCCATATCCTAATTATGCAGATATGCTTTTTTATGAATAATACTTATAAGTAATTGCAAAATAAACACAAGATAAACAATTGAAAGTTACTTTTTGACAATAAAAAGGAGATTAATATGAAAAAAATGACTTCTTACGAACTTCGTGAGGCTTATTTACAATTTTTTAAAAACAAAAACCATAGTATAATAGATAGTAGTTCATTAATACCAGAAAATGACCCTACAGTTTTGTTTACAACTGCAGGTATGCACCCACTTGTACCTTATTTATTAGGTCAAAAGCACCCTCAAGGCACAAGACTTTGCGATGTGCAAAAATGTGTACGTACAGGCGATATTGACGAGGTTGGCGATAGCACACACTGCACATTTTTTGAAATGTTGGGTAACTGGTCTTTAGGTGACTATTTTAAAAAGGAAAGTATTAGTTGGAGTTTTGAGTTTTTAACAAAGGTGCTTGAAATTCCAGTAGATAGAATTGCTGTTACTGTTTTTGAAGGTGATAGTGATGCTCCAAGAGACGAAGTTTCTGCAAATATTTGGGCAGATTTAGGCATTAGCCATGATGCTATTTTCTATTTGCCTAAAAAACACAATTGGTGGGGACCAGCAGGTCAAACTGGACCTTGCGGTGGTGATACAGAGATATTTATTGATACAGGCAAACCAAAATGTTCTGACAAATGTTCCCCTGCTTGCGACTGCGGTAAGTATGTTGAAATTTGGAACAATGTGTTTATGGAATACAATAAAACTATAGACGGAAAGTTTGAACCATTAAAACAAAAAAATGTTGATACTGGTATGGGCTTAGAGCGTACTATTTGTATGTTAAATGGGGTTAGCAGTGTTTACGAAACAGACTTTTTTAGCGATGTTATTAAGTTAATTGAAAGTTTATCTGGCAAAAACTATTTGCAAGATGAAGAGACTACAAAGGCCATGCGTGTTATAGCAGACCATATACGTACTGCAACATTTATTTTGGGTGATGACAAAGGAATTACACCATCAAATGTAGACCAAGGCTATGTATTAAGAAGATTAATAAGAAGAGCAGTAAGATTTGCAAGAGTAATTGATATGCCTGCAGATGGTATTTTAAAGGTATCTAAAGCCTTTATTGAAAAATACAAGGATATTTATCATGAACTTGGAAGAAATTCTGATAAAATTATTAGTGAGTTAGAAAAGGAAATTGAAAGATTTAGCAAAACTATTGAAAATGGTTTGAAAGAAATGGAAAAAGTTATGAAATTTATGCAAAATAATGTGTTAAATGGCAAAACTGCTTTCAGATTATATGATACTTTTGGTTTTCCACTAGAAATGACTATTGAAATTTGCCGTGAAAAAGGCTTTGAAGTTGATGTTGATGGATATCATAAAGCCTTTAGTGAGCATCAACTGAAATCTCAAAAAGGTGCAGAACAAAAATTTAAAGGTGGCTTAGCAGATAATGGCGAGGCAACAACAAACTTGCATACTGCAACACATATTATGAATGCTTGCCTTAAAAAAGTACTTAACGATAGCAATATCCAACAAAAAGGTAGTAACATTACTGCAGAAAGATTAAGATTTGACTTTAACTTTGATAGACCTTTGACAGAGCAAGAAAAACAAGCCGTTGAAGATATGGTTAATAGTGTAATTGATAACAAAATTGATATAGTTTGCGAAGAAATGACTGTTGAAGAGGCAAAAAATCAAGGTGCAATTGGTGTGTTTGATAGCAAATATGCTGAAAAAGTAAAAGTTTATACAATAGGTAATGTTTCTAAGGAAATTTGTGGTGGACCTCATGCTAAAAATACAGGTGACCTTGGCAAGTTTAAAATTGTAAAAGAGCAGTCATCTAGTGCAGGTGTTAGAAGAATAAAGGCTACTTTAACAAAATAAAAATTATCAAAAAGGCAGTTAACAGGTTGTAGTTAATTGTCTTTTTTTACCTAATTTAGTTGTTTTATAACACAAAGTGATTAACAAATAATTATGGATAATTAATAGTTATTTTTATTATTGTCCACATTATGTTTGACTTTTGTGTAGTATAGTGCTATCCTTAATATATAATTTAATAAATCGAGGTGATATAAATGGCAACTATTAAGCAATTAGAGGCTAAGCAATCTGAACTAGATATAATTAAATGGACTGACAGCGAGAATGGTACAGATATGTGTGGTACATACGATTATTGCGAAAAATGTGATAAGGAAAAAGATTTTCCTTGCGCAAGAGCATATTACGCAAAAAATGCTCCAGCAAAAACTACTACTACAAAAACAGCAACTAAAACTACAGCAAAAAAAGCAACTGCTAAAAAGTAAGAAATAATAAATAATTTAGCAAACCAAAAAACGGCAATGTAAATTGCCGTTTTTTATTTTTTATTTAAGTTTTATAAAGTATTAATATAATAATATAAAATGTAATTGAATGATAAATTAATTATATTCATCATCTTGACAAAGTATATAGTTTGTATCAACATCTAATATCTTGCATAGTTTTGCAAAAGTATCAAGAGCAGGTAAGTTGTCGCCATTAAATATATGCGAAACTGCTGATATAGTAACATTTAAATTTTCTGCAATTTCTTTTTGACTTATACCACTTTGCTTAATTGCTTCAATTAATCTTTTTTGAATTAACTCAAGAGTTATCATACTTTACTCCATTTATATTTAATAATACTAATTTAAGTACGATTTTTGATGGGAATTTAATGATTTTATTAAATTTTAGTCAATGCTACCATCAGCAATTGCACCAGTATTTATATTAAATGTCAATTGGTGTTCTGTTTCGTTTTCCAAATACTTAATTTCAATAAGGTCTGCAGTTTTGTATTCTGCACTAATAACTTGTTTTTTAGCACCGTCAAGAGTATCTTTAAATACTTTTAATTGTTCCTCATTGTAATCACCAATGTTATCACTCATAAACAATAAATTACCAAATATTTTGTTTAGTTTTGCAAGCAATTTTCTTTGTTCAAAAGTTGTTTTAATATTGCTATCTCTTAATAAAAATACATCTGGGTCATTGCAAAATGCTCTGCCGTCAAGGTGTCTTCTAAAAATAGAGTTAGTAACTGCGTTTGGTGTAGATACTATTTCGTTATTGTATGTAGTAAAGTAATTATTCTTTTCCCAAGTTAAGGCTTGGTCTGCACCAATTCGGCAAAAATCAAATTTACCAAAAGCAGGGAATAGTGGCACACCACAACCAAGCATAAGTTTTAGTCCGCAACATTCACGCAAAAAGTCAACAGCATCACACATTATTTGACCTCTTGTTCTGTTGCCATAAGGTACTACTGCAACTGAGAATAAAAAGTCAAGTTTAACCATATCATATTTCCATTCGTTTAATACAATATTAAATACTTTTTTGATATATTCGCGAACTTCTGGATTATAAAAATCTAGTGTATAATAACCACCCCAGTTCATACCAGCCATAATGTGGTAGCCTTTTTCGTCATTTATTAGCCAGTCTTTATGCTCATGCGCAATTTTAGATGAACGTTGAGCATTGAATGGTGCAAGCCAAATACCAGCAAGCATATCCTTATTATGTATTGCCTCTGCAACTTTTGCCATGCCTTGAGGGAATTTAACAGGGTCTACTGATAGCCAGTCACCAACTGCAGTTTGATAGCCATCGTCCACTTGAAAAATATCCATTTTAACTGGACTTTTTGCCAAACTTTCCAAATCGCGGTCAATGATATTTTCGTTTATTTTGCTGTAATAATTATACCAACTTGTGTATCCAACTTTTTGTTTAATACGAGGTGATGGCATATTTAAAGCCTTAAAGTAATTGTCAAAAGCAGTGTTATATTTTTCCTTACAATAAAAGATGTTCATAACTTCATAAGTTTTGCCTGCTTTTAGGGTAAGACCTTCCAAGTCTTTTTCTATAATAATTTTATTGTTTACCATATCCGCATAAATGATAGTGTAACCTGTCCTTTCACACAAAGAACCAAACAAATCAATAGTATCTTCATTTCGTATATATCCGTAAGAAAAACTATGGAAAAAACCAACTTTGTTGTTGTATAAAGCAAAGTTGTAGTCACCGCTTCTGCTTGCTTTAGTAAAATACTCTATATTTTTAGATAAAAAATTTAAACCTTTTTGAATGTCTGTTTTAGAGTATTCTCTTGATAATGACCAAGACTGGTATCCATTAGCAAAGAATTTTGCATCGTCATAAAAGTCATAGTCAAATTCTAGGGTGAATTTAATATGTTCCATTTTTACAGTGTTATGCAAAGTAAAAGCAACACTATTATCAGCATTGTTAATATCAATAACATAATGACCAGTTTTTGGGTTGCTACTTGCATATAGTTTGTCTTCGTTAAGATAACTTATTTTGAATTTGTAACCATTTAGCATAATATGCTCCTTCAATATTTTTTATAATAATTTGAAATTAGTACCGATTTTTGTATTGTTTTTAGCAAATAATTAAATTTGGGCATTTAAAAACAATAGTATATTTTACAATTTTACAACTTATTTTATTTATTATATCTCAATTAAATAAAAATGTCAATATGTGGAATCTTTTTTGTAATAAAAGTAATTTATTGCTTGCCATTTAGCATAAACTATAAGCGAGGTTGTTATGAATAAAAAAGTGATTATAGAAAAAAAGAATTTAATTGCCTATGATTATTTAGTGGATAATTTTGCGGCAAGTGGCATTAAATTTAAAACAAGACTATCTACTGCATTTATTACTTTGCTAGTTGATTTAGACTCCAACTCTTTGGATAGTTTTTATACTTATCTTGCAAAAGCAATAGTATTGTCACATAAATATCCTGTAATTATGGCTGCCTTTGAAGAGGTAGAATTTAACTATTCTAGTATTGCTTGTCTATCTGCACTTTTGTATTTTGATATTGAAGGTGAGACTGACCAAGTTTTGTCTGTTATTAAAAATGAAAATGTAATTTCTGTAGAAGGTACATTTAATTTTAAAATGGACGGAATGAAAGACGACTGGGAAGAAAGAAGGGAAAGTTTGGAGCTGGAAACAGAAAAGAACAAGGAAAGGCTGGAATGAAGCTCAGCTGGTACAGTACTTGCACAAAGTCCTGGGTTCAGTCCTCAGCACTGAAACTGAAGCCCATTCATGGCATGTGTGTCATGCTCTGTTCTGCTCTGTGTTACAGCTCTCAGCAGCATGTAGCAAGCTCTCTAACATCGTCTTCTACCCTGGTGG